>WNFI01670057.1_pt1 | contig 21960 bp, 19 predicted proteins | sample 5400471 | NCBI WGS metagenome assembly WNFI01 (sample SAMN13153348, study PRJNA577476) | soil metagenome | isolation source: 100 cm saprolite on Douglas fir-dominated hillslope | place: USA:California | collected 2013-09-17
CCATTGAAACTTTGACCGCAGTTGCGTAGTCTTACTCGCTGTAATTTCCCTTGAGGAGGCTGTAACAAAATGCAACCTGAAATCCAGTACGGTTCACAGTCCGGATCACTGTCAGGCGCACGGAACACGGTGCTGCGGAATACCTATCTGCTGCTCGCGCTGACCATGGTGCCGACGGTCATCGGCGCCTTTGTCGGCATTTCGACGGGTGGCATCATCATGCAGCATCCAATCATGGCCACGCTGCTGATGATCGGCGCGATCGTCGGCCTGCAGTTCGCAATCTCCGCGAACCGCAACAGCGGTCTGGGGGTGCTGCTGCTGCTCGGCATGACCTTCATTCTCGGCTGGTGGCTGGGACCGCTGCTCAACTTCGCCTTGAAGCTGCACAATGGGCCTCAACTGATCGGCATCGCGGCAGTCGGTACGGGCGGCATCCTGGTGGCGATGAGCCTGATCGCGACCGTCACGAAGAAGGACTTCAGTTTCATGGGCAAGTTCCTGTTCGTGGGCATGATCGTGCTTCTGCTGGCCATGCTGGCGAACATGTTCTTCCAGATTCCGGCGCTGGCCCTCACGATCTCAGCTCTGGTCGTGGTCGTCTTCTCGCTGTTCCTGCTGCATGATGTCAGCCGCATTGTCACCGGCGGCGAGACCAACTACATCATGGCGGCAACCGGCGTATACATCAGCCTGTACAACATTTTCGTCAACCTGCTGCAGTTGCTCATGGCATTTACCGGCCAGCGCGACTGATCGGGGTCGAGAAAAATTAAAACGGCGGCCTGTGGCCGCCGTTTTTTTTCACCGGGCTAGCGGGTCAGCGTTCGAATTGCGCGATCGATTCGACGTGCGACGTGTGCGGAAACATGTTGATGACGCCTGCCGCGACAAGCCGGTATCCGTGCACATTAACCAGTACTGCCGCATCCCGCGCCAGTGTCGCCGGATTACACGACACGTATACAATGCGCGCCGGTGGTAATTCGCCTAGCGCTTTTACCAGTTCCATCGCGCCATCGCGCGGCGGATCGATGAGGATCCGGTCGAAAGGGGCCAGTGCCTTCCAATCTTGCACCGTAATCCTGAACAGGTCACGGTCGAGAAAACGACACTGGGTCTCCAGGCCATTGAGAACGGCATTTCCGTGCGCGCGCTGTACCAGGCGCGCATTGCCTTCGACACCGAGTACTTGCGCGCCACGACGGGCAATCGCCAGCGAGAAATTTCCCAGGCCACAGAAAAAATCGGCGATGCGCTCTCCCGGTTGCGGGTCGAGCAGGGTGATCGCACGCCGTACGAGCACCCGGTTGATCTCGTGATTGACCTGGGTGAAATCCGTCGCGTCGAAGGGAAACGTGAGATCGAAATCGGGGATGCGATATTGCAGGGGAATGACTTGCTCCGGAAACAAGGGATAGACCGACTCCGGGCCCTTCGGCTGCAGCATTAATTGCACGCGATGCCGGATTGCAAACTCCCTGAGCCTCCCGAGGTCCGCATCGTCCGGCGGTTCGATCACACGAAGAACCAGTACATCGACAGCATCCCCGATGGCCAGCTCGACCTGCGGCAACCGCTCGCGGATGGATAACGACGCAATCAGCTCGCGCAACGGGACCAGCAGCGCAGAAATCCGGGCCGGCACGACTTCGCATGTCTGCATGTCGACGACGAAGCTGCTGCGCAGCTCGCGAAACCCGACCAGCGTGCCTTTCTTCGCAACGTGGCGGGCCGAGAATCGTGCCCGATAGCGGTACTGCCAGGCAGGTCCATGGACCGGTGAAAGGATGGTCTCTGGCGCCACCTTGCCGATGCGGGCGAGATTGTCCTCCAGCACACGCTGCTTCGCCGCCACCTGCGCGCGCGGCTCGAGGTGTTGCATGCTGCAACCGCCACACACGCCAAAGTAGCGGCAACGAGGCTGCACCCTCGACACGGATGCCCGGATGATCCGTTTCGCTTGCGCGAGTTCGTAACTCGGTTTGCGCTGGAAGGAGACATATTCGACCGTTTCTCCGGTCAGCGCACCCTCGATGAAAATGACCTTGCCGTCGAGATGCGCCACGCCTCGCCCTTCCTGATCGAGCGCTTCCACCCGCACTGCGGGGCTCACCGGGCCTAATTTCACGCTAGGTTTGCCAAGCCGCGGTAAATTCGCGCCAGTGATCTTCGCCGGTTTTCGACAGGGTGGTCCGCACCAGATCGCATTCGCTGCGGTACTGCGTTTCATCGAGCACGCCGCGCACCAACTGGAAGCGCTGGTAAAGCAGATAGGTATTGGCAACGTCGGTTTCGCAATAGTTACGGATCTCCGCGATGCGGCTCTGCTGGAACGCCTCCCAGACTTTGGATCCGTCCATGCCGAGCTTGCCGGGCAGCCCGAGCAGTTGCGCCATCTGGTCGAGCGGCGCATTGCCCCTGCCCTGATACATCGCCAGAACGTCCATCAGATCGAGATGGCGGCTGTGATAGCGGCTGATGTAGTTGTTCCATTTGAAATCGCGATCGTCTTCACCCATGTCCCAGAAGCGTGCGGCATGCACGCCGTGGATCAGCGCGCGATAGTTCAGAACCGGCAAGTCGAATCCGCTGCCGTTCCACGACACCAGTTGCGGCGTATATTTCCCGATGCCATCGAAAAAACGCTTTACCAGGTCGCGCTCCGGTTCGTCCGGCTCACCCAGTGACCAGACACGAAAACTGTCGCGATCGCGCAATGCGCAGGAAATCGCGACCACGCGATGCAGATGCAGCGGCAGAAAATCGCTACCGGTCGCTTCGCGCCGCCGATCGAAAGCGAGTTGCGCGACTTCGGCATCGCTGATGTCCTTCCCGTGGCCGTGGAGCTTGCGCAACCCTGCCACGTCGGGAACCGTTTCGATATCGAATGCGAGAATGGGTGTCATGAGTGTGACGTCTGCAGTGTTGTAGGTCTGGCCACCGGGAGCAGTCTGCCACGGAAAGGTTACAGCGTGAGAATACCGGAAGCTGAGGCACGAGTCCTGTTCGAGAGCCTGCAGCGGACACCCGGGCGCTGGGTGACGCATTGGCGTCAGCGGCGCATACGGTAACTATTCGGCGGGGAAAACTCCGGTGGAAAGATAACGGTCGCCGCGATCGCAGACAATCGTGACGATGGTGGCATTTTCGACTTCGCCGGAAATCCGCAGCGCCGCCCACAGCGCGCCGCCTGAGGAAATGCCGGCGAAAATGCCCTCTTCGCGGGCCAGTCGGCGTGTCATGTCCTCGGCGTCTCGTTGCGCGACCTCGACCACCCGATCCACTCGCTTGCGATCGAAGATGCGCGGCAGATAAGCGTCCGGCCATTTGCGGATGCCGGGAATCTGCGAACCCTCCGTGGGCTGGCAGCCCACGATTGTGATGGAAGCGTTTTTCTCCTTGAAATAGCGCGCGCATCCCATGATGGTGCCGGTGGTCCCCATGCTGCTGACAAAATGCGTGACCTGCCCTTGCGTATCGCGCCAGATTTCCGGCCCCGTTCCTTCGTAATGCGAAAGCGGATTGTCGGGATTGGCGAACTGGTCGAGGATCAGCCCTTGTCCGTCCGCCTGCATCTGCTCGGCAACGTCGCGCGCCCTCTCCATTCCGCCCTCTTTCGGAGTCAGCACGAATCTGGCGCCGAACGCCGCCATGCTCTGACGGCGCTCAATCGAAAGATGCTCAGGCATGACCAGGATCATGCGATAGCCGCGCAATGCAGCGACCATTGCAAGGGCGATGCCGGTATTGCCGCTGGTCGCTTCTATCAGCGTATCGCCGGGCTTGATCTGCCCGCGTTCCTCCGCCCTGCGAACCATCGAAAGCGCGGGCCTGTCCTTCACTGATCCGGCGGGGTTGTTGCCTTCGAGTTTCGCCAAAATGACGTTGCTCGTGGCGCCCGGTATGCGCTTCAGGCGCACGAGTGGCGTATTGCCCACGAAGTCGTCGAGGGTTTTGCGTGTACCGACAGGATTGCGATCCATGCGCAGGGATGATACTCGCGGGCGTCCGAAGGGAATAGTCAGGGCGCCCGGTTCGCTAGGAGCCATCCGACGTAGCGCCCGACGCCAGCCCGCACGTCGGAGAACGGCACGGAGTACTTCGCGCCCCGCAGATCATCGAGGTCGGCCTCGGTGAAGCTCTGGTATTTGTCCTTGAGGCCGGGAGGGAAGGATCCGTATTCGATCATCGCCTGCGCCTTCAATTGGGAAAGAGTCAACGCGTCGCGTCCTTCGGCCGCCCGCAAGGCGTTGATCGTCGCTGCCGCTACTTCGTTGAAGGTCTGGGAAGCGCCGGTACCGCAGTTGAATATTCCGGACCTCTGCGGGTTGTCGAGGAAGTGGAGATTGACCCGCACCACGTCGTCGACCGATATGAAATCGCGCCGTTGCTCGCCTGCCGCGTAGCCACCACTGCCTTCGAACAGTTTTACTTTCCCGGTTTCACGGAACTGGTCGAAGCAATGCAGCGCGACCGACGCCATCCGGCCCTTGTGTGCTTCGCGCGGGCCGTAAACGTTGAAATATCTCAGCCCGACCACTTGCGCGCTGTTGTCCTCCCAGCGCCTGCGCACGATCTGATCGAACAGGAATTTCGAGTAGCCGTACACATTGAGCGGCCTCTCATTGGCGCGCCCCTCCTTGAATACCGGCCCGGCACCGTACACCGACGCGGAGGAAGCGTAGATCAGCGGCACGGATTCGGACTGGCAATACGCCAGCAGGTCGGACGAATAACGGAAGTTGTTATCCATCATGTAGCGGCCATCCGTCTGCATCGTGTCCGAGCAGGCGCCCTGGTGCAGAATCGCGGCAATTTCCCCATCGAATGAGCCTGCATCCAGGGCTGCGCGGAAGTGCTCCTTGTCCAGATAATCGGCAATTTCGCAATCCGCCAGATTGCGAATTTTGTCGGCGCGGCTCAGGTTGTCGACCGCGAGAATATTGGTCTCTCCGCGTGCGTTCAGCGCCCGGACGAGATTGGAACCGATAAATCCGGCGGCGCCGGTGACGACGATTTGCATATGCGATTCAGGAAAAGAGTTCTTCGAAATGAACCACCGCGGTGCCCAGTTTACCGACGACGATGCCAGCCGCCTTGTTGGCGAGCTGGACTGCCTCGGCAAAGCCCGCTCCCGCCGCCAGCATAACGCCCAGAATCGCAATTACCGTATCGCCCGCGCCGCTGACATCGTACACTTCCCGCGTCACGGCCGGGACATGAAGGCGCTCGCCCTCGCGGTACAAAGTCATGCCTTCCTCGCTGCGGGTAATCAACAGTGCTTCCAGGGCGAGTTCGCTGCGCAGCTTCTGCGCGCGTTCGGTCAAATCGTCCTCGCTTTTCCAGCGCCCGGCGACTTCACGGAATTCGGATCGATTCGGCGTAAGCAGCGTGGCACCCCTGTAGCGCGAGTAGTCGTCGCCTTTCGGGTCGACCAGAACGGATTTGCCCGCCGCGCGCGCCGCTTCGATCATGCGCTCGATGTGCTTGAGCCCGCCTTTGCCATAATCGGACAGAATCACCAGGTCTGCCTTTGTCAGCCTGGCCTCGAAGTCGGCGAGCTTGGACATCAGCACTTCGTGACCCGGTTCGGTCTCGAAGTCGATACGCAGCAGTTGCTGCTGGCGCCCGATGACCCGCAGTTTGACTGTCGTGGCCAAGCCAGGATCCCTGTGCAGCTGGGCATCGATTCCACCGGTTTTCAGCAGCTCTTGTATACGGCCTGCCGCCTCATCCTCGCCAACCACCGACAGCAGGCCGGCGCGGGCTCCTATCGCAGCAATGTTGCGCGCCACGTTGGCGGCCCCGCCAAGACGCTCTTCCGTGCGCCCGACTCTTACCACCGGAACAGGCGCTTCCGGCGAAATGCGATCGACATCGCCGAACCAGTAGCGGTCCAGCATGACGTCGCCGACGACCAGCAGCCTCGCCTTTTCGATCAGCTCGCGTCCGATCATTGAGGCCTGCCCACCGAAAAATACTCGATACCGGCAGCGCGCATCTGGGCCGGATCGTAAAGGTTGCGCCCGTCGAAGACCACCGGTGACTTCAGGCGCTTCTTCATGTCGTCGAAGTCCGGACTGCGAAATTCCTTCCATTCCGTGACGATGATCAGTGCATCCGCGCCGTCAAGCGCGCCGACCGTCGATGATGCGAAACGAACACCGGGTTCGTTGGCAAATATTCTCCTTCCCTCTTCCATCGCCACCGGATCGTAGGCCGTGATGCTGGCCCCGCGCGCCAGCAAGCCGTTGATCACCACCCGGCTGGGCGCTTCCCGCATGTCGTCGGTATTGGGCTTGAACGACAGTCCCCAGACCGCGAAATGCCGCCCGTCCAGGTGCTCGCCGAAACGCCCGCGCACTTTTTCCAGAAGCCGCTGCTTTTGCGTGCGATTGGCTTTTTCCACGGAATCGACGATCGTAAGTTGCATGCCGTACTCGCCCGCGGTGTGCTGCAATGCCTGGATGTCTTTGGGAAAACAGGAACCGCCGTAACCCACGCCCGCGTATAGAAAGTGATATCCGATGCGCTGATCGGAGCCTATGCCCTGACGCACCGACTCGATATTGGCACCGAGCTTTTCGGCCAGATTGGCCAGTTCATTCATGAACGAGATGCGCGTCGCCAGCATCGCGTTGGCGGCGTACTTGGTGAGTTCTGCCGAACGTGGATCCATGACCAGCATTCGGTCGTGATTACGCAGCAGGGGCGCGTAGAGCTGGCGCATGATCTGCGTCGCGCGTTCATCGGAACTGCCGACGACGATGCGGTCCGGCCGCATGAAGTCGCCAACCGCCGCGCCTTCCTTGAGGAATTCCGGATTCGATACCACGCTGAACGCCAGATCGAGGCCGCGCTTCTTGAGTTCTTCCGTTATTGCCGCCGACACGCGTTCGGAGGTGCCTACGGGAACCGTCGACTTGTTCACGATCACACGATATTCGTTCATGCTGCGGCCGATGTTGCGCGCCGCCGCGATGACGTAGCGCAGGTCGGCCGAACCGTCCTGATCCGAAGGCGTTCCTACCGCGATGAACTGCACTGCGCCATAATCCACGCCTTCATCGATATCGGTCGTGAATCTTAATCGACCCGCGGCGACGTTGTGGCTGACCAACTGCTGCAGCCCCGGCTCATAAATTGGAATGCTGCCGCCGCGAAGCTGGGCAATCTTTTTTTCGTCGACATCCAGACAGAGCACATCGTTGCCAAGGTCGGCAAAACACGCACCCGACACCAATCCGACGTAGCCGCTGCCGATGATGGTAATTTTCACTGACCTGCCTCCGTAACTGCAATATCGCGATTGATCCGCTCAAGCACCGTCAAAGGGTCGGCGGCACGGGTTACCGACCTGCCAATGACCAGGTAACTGGCCCCGGATTCGATCGCGACCTGCGGCGTCATGATGCGCCTCTGGTCGCCCGCGCTGTCTCCTGGCAAACGAATGCCCGGCGTTACGCGCAAAAAGCGGCGGCCCAGCCGGTCGCCGATCGCAGCGGCTTCATGCGCGGAGCACACCACCCCATCGAGGCCACAGGCCCCTGCCAGCTCCGCGAGTTTCATGGCTTCAGCGTGCGGACTCGCGTTGATTCCGACTTCGCGCAAATCAGGCTCGGCCAGGCTCGTCAGCACGGTAACCGCGATCAGGTGCGGCCTGCGAGGCGCGGATTCGATCGCTTCCCGGGCAGCGTTCATCATCGAGCGGCCGCCGAGCGCGTGGACATTGAGCATCCACACGCCCAGTTGCGCCGCCGCCCTGCAGGCCTGCGCCACGGTATTCGGAATATCGTGAAACTTCAGGTCGAGAAAGACTTCGAAGCCGCGCTGCGCAATTGATGCAACGAACGCGGGTCCCGCGGCCGTGAATAATTCCTTGCCGACTTTCACTTTGCAGGCCGATGGCTCCAGACGCTCGACAAGGGCCAGTGCGGACTTCGCATCCGCGTAGTCCAGCGCAACAATCACGCGGGAATTCATCCGGCAAATTCCCTTTCCTCGGTGCGCCGCGGCGGATAGGTTTCCCAGCCATTGCACGCCGGACAATGCCAGTAGAACTGGCGCGCCTTAAAACCGCAACTCTCGCAACGGTAAAGCGCCAGGCTGCGGGTATGTTGATGCACCAGATTCTTGATCAGCTGAAGTTCGTGGCGGCGTTCGGCAGGTGCTTCCAGCAGTTGCGCCTCGAGAAGTTTGTCCAGTCCGAGCAATGTCGGATTGCGTGCAAGCTCGTCGCGTACCAGCCGGTAGGCGTGGTCGGCGCCGCGCAATTCGAGTTCTCCCTGGAATATCACGTTCAACAAATCGAGGGAAGGATTGTTCGTGAGATAGCCGCGCAGCAATTGCAGGCCTTCCTCCTCCCGTCCGAGGCTGCGATGTGCGGCGAGCAACTTCTCGGCCACCAGGGAAATATAAGGCGGGTTCTGGCTTTCCAGGCCCTTCCAGTATTCGATCGCCGCCTGGGGCCGGCCTTGTCCGATTTCCGTGTCACCGAGCAGGATGCTCGCACGCGCGCATCTGCGGTTTACGTTCAGGGCCTCGCTCAAATGGTCGCGCGCCTGATCCCATCGCGAGTGCGTGATCTCCACGGCTGCCAGTTCGCAGTAGAAATGGGCGATGTCTTTCGCACTCGACTGGCCGGACGCCGAGTCCATCTTGCGGGAGGTCTCGATGGCTTTTTTCCAGTCCTTTTCCTGCTCGTAGATTTCGAGCAGGAACTTGAATCCCTGCTGTTCGTATTGGGTCCCCTGAAGCTTGCTGAAAAATTCCTCCGCCCGGTCCAGCAGTCCGGCCTTCAGATAATCCTGCGCGAGTTCGTACAACGCGGTCATTTTCTGCTCGGGCACCAGATCTGCCCGCTCGAGCAGGTTCTCGTGCATCCGGATCGCGCGTTCCACTTCGCCACGGCGGCGGAACAGGCTGCCGAGCGCAAAGTGCAACTCGACCGTCTGCGGATCCACCTTCACGACTTCGATAAACGCCTCGATGGCCTTGTCGGGCTGCTCGTTGAGGAGAAAATTGAGCCCTTTGAAATACGACAGGGGCAACGCACGGGATTCGGAAAGCAGTTGCTTGATGTCGACACGCGCCGCAAGCCAGCCGAAGGCAAAAAACAGCGGAAACCCCAGAAGCCACCAGAATTCAAATTCCATGTTTCAGACCCGATCCCAGATCATTTCGAGTGATACCGGCGCAGATTAGGCCGAGTCTTCGGGCGGACCGGGCCGCGCGCGCAATTCCTTGCGCAGTTGCAGGATCTCGCGGCGCTGGCGGAAAATATAAGCGAAACAAGCCATGACACCCGCTGCAGCGCCGATGCCGAAAAAAACCAGTACCACCAGCGCCAGCGAGGCCTCCCATTGAGTGCCCAGATAGAGACGCACAACGACCGGGTCCGAATTCTTGAGCGCAAAACCGAACAGCAGTACGAACACCAACAGACGGAATATCCAGGACAGGTAGCGCATCGGCAATATCACCCGCTTTGGCACATCGGAGCGCGGAAATCAGACAAGAAAAGGCGGCATGATCTTGCGATATGCCGCCCCACTTGTCGAGCCTTGACGCAAATCCGCCCGTCTACTGGCCCTTGAAGTCCACGCGTTCGCGCAGTTCCTTGCCCGCCTTGAAATGCGGCACATACTTGGCCGGGACATGTACTTTGTCGCCGGATTTTGGATTGCGTCCCACGCGGGGCGGGCGGTAATTCAATCCGAAACTTCCAAAACCGCGAATTTCGATGCGGTGTCCCTGGGCCAGGCTCTTTGCCATGGCATCCAGGACCATTTTCACGGCAAGCTCTGCATCGCTTGCGACCAGCTGGGGAAAATGCGCGGCCAGCTTGGCTATCAGCTCCGACTTGGTCATGGCGCGTCCTATTGCGCAGAGTTCTTGTTGTCCAGCTTGGCTTTGAGCAAAGCACCCAGATTGGTCGTGCCGGCATTCGACGTGCTGTCGGAAGCATGTTTCTGCATGGCTTCGGACTCGTCGGCCGCATCCTTGGCCTTGATCGAAAGGTTGATATTGCGGTTCTTGCGATCGATATTGATGATCATCGCATTTACCTTGTCGCCTTCCTTCAGGTGCGTGCGGATATCCTCGACGCGATCGCGGGCCACCTCGGAAGCGCGCAGATACCCCTCGATGTCGACGTCGAGCTGGATTACGGCTCCCTTGGGATCGATCGACTTCACCACGCCCTCGACCATGCTGCCTTTGTCATGGCCGGCAACGAAGTTGGTAAACGGATCGCCCTCGAGCTGCTTGATGCCGAGAGAAATGCGCTCGCGCTCGACGTCGATCGATACCACCATCGCCTCGACCTCGTCGCCCTTCTTGTAGTTGCGCACGGCTTCTTCGCCGGGCACGCTCCAGGAAAGATCCGACAAGTGCACCAGGCCGTCGATGCCTCCCTGCAGTCCGATGAAAATGCCGAAATCCGTGATTGACTTGATCTGGCCGCGGACTTTGTCGCCCTTCTTGGAATTGGACGCAAACTCGTCCCACGGATTGGGCTTGCACTGTTTCATGCCCAGCGAAATACGGCGGCGATCTTCGTCGATCTCGAGAATCATCACTTCGACCTCGTCGCCCAGTTGCACCACGCGCGAAGGATGGACGTTCTTGTTGGTCCAGTCCATTTCGGACACATGTACAAGGCCTTCGATGCCCTGCTCGATCTCCACAAACGCGCCGTAGTCGGTAAGGTTCGAGACCTTGCCGAACAGGCGTGTACCGGTCGGGTAGCGACGCGACAAGCCCACCCACGGATCTTCGCCGAGCTGCTTCAGGCCCAGCGATACGCGATTCTTTTCCTGGTCGAACTTGAGGATCTTGGCGGTGACTTCATCGCCGACGTTGAGGACTTCCGAAGGATGCTTGACGCGGCGCCAGGCCAGATCGGTGATGTGCAACAAACCATCGATGCCGCCGAGGTCGACAAACGCACCGTAATCGGTGATGTTCTTGACGATGCCTTTGACGACTGCGCCTTCCTGCAGGCTGGCCAGCAGCGCGTTGCGCTCCGCACCCTGGGTCTGTTCCAGTACCGCGCGGCGCGAAACCACAACGTTGTTGCGCTTGCGGTCGAGTTTGATCACCTTGAAGTCGAGTTGCTTGCCTTCGTAGGGGTTGGTGTCCTTGACCGGGCGGATATCGACCAGGGAACCGGGCAGGAAAGCACGTATGCCGTTGACCATGACCGTGAGACCGCCCTTGACCTTGCCATTGACCAGGCCTTGCACCAGCGTGCCCTCTTCCATGGCCTTCTCGAGATCGTGCCACGCCGCAAGGCGTTTGGCTTTCTCTCGCGACAGGCGGGTTTCGCCGTAACCGTCCTCCAGCGCCTCGATCGCCACCGTGACGTAATCTCCGACCTTGACTTCGACCTCGCCGCGATCGTTCCTGAATTCATCCGCCGAGATGAAGCTTTCCGACTTCAAACCGGCATTGACCACGACGAAGTTCTGATCTATGCGGATCACTTCGGCCGTGATGACTTCGCCCGCGCGCATTTCCTGCCGCGAAAGGCTTTCTTCGAACAGGGCGGCAAAACTGTTTTCGTTGATAGGGGAAGAGGAGGTCTGGGATTCAGTTTTCATGAGCAAAAGGTGGGACTCGCGGAAAAACCGTTGCATTTAACGGGTTGGTTTATCTACCCATCAACAGCGGAAAAAATCCCCTCCTGCGGCAGGCAACGCCGGCGGGATGCGGGTAATTCGTTCAGCGGAGTGGGGCCTTGCGTGGCGCCGATTCGAACCACTGGACTATCCGGGCAACGACCTCTTGTATGGAAAGGCCAGTGGTATCAATAATTTGTGCGTCCACGCTCTTTTGCAGCGGTGCCACGCTACGCCCAGTGTCGCGAGCATCGCGTTGGCGAATATCCTGCAAAAGGGTCGTCAGGGTAGCATTGAAACCTTTTTCTATCAACTGTTTATAGCGGCGGCGAGCGCGCTCTTCGGCCGATGCGGTGAGAAAGACTTTAAGCAACGCGTCCGGGAATACGACCGACGCCATATCACGCCCTTCCGCCACCAGACCGGGGGAGCGTCGGAACGCCTGCTGTCGCCGCATAAGTCCTTGACGCACTGACGGAAACGACGCCACCTCGGATGCTGCGGTGGAAACGGCTTCGGCCCGAATCGCATCCGTCACATCGTCCCCACTCAGCAGAATCCGGCCCTCGCTGAAGTGCACAGGCAGCTTGCGCGCGATTTCGCCGAGCGAATCGCCGTCTTTCAGATCGATCCGCTCACGCAACGCCGCCAATGCAACCAGCCTGTACAGAGATCCGCTGTCGAGATAATGAAATCCGAAATGCGCGGCCACGCGTTGCGCCACGGCCCCCTTTCCGGAAGCCGACGGTCCGTCGATGGCAATGACCGGGGCGGCGGAATTCCAGGTGACTTCGGCGAATCGATCGAAGTAGTCGGGAAACGTCTTTGCCACACACTTCGGCTCGTTGATGCGCACCGCTATGCCGCCGAGCGCCGCCAGCGAAAAGCACATCGCGATCCGATGATCGTCATAGGTGTCAATGGCCATACCTTTGGCAAATTGCGAGCCGGACGGCGGCGTTACGGCGAGGAAATCCGGGCCCTCGTCCACTCGCGCACCGAGCTTGCGCAATTCGGTGGCCATCGCCGCGATCCGGTCGGTCTCCTTGACGCGCCAGCTGCCAATATTGCGCAACCGGCTGGTGCCCTCGGCAAACAACGCCACCACGGCCAGCGTCATGGCAGCGTCGGGAATCGAATTCAAGTCCAGGTCGAAGGCGCGCAACTTCCCGGTCAGGGGCGCGGCTGCCTCGATCCAGTTTTCGTCCATGACGATCCGCGCGCCCATCCGGTCCAGGGCATTGGCAAATCCGACATCGCCCTGGATGCTGCTGCGTCCCACCCCTTCGACGCGCACTGGACCTCCGCCGATCGCGCCAGCCGCAAGGAAATACGACGCGCCCGATGCGTCGCCTTCGACAAAGATGTCGCCCGGACTCACAAACCGACCGTGCGCCGGTATCGAGAACGACGACCAGCCGTCGCGCTCGATCGTAATTCCGAAACGCGCCATCAGATTGATCGTGATGTCGATATAGGGCTTGGAAATCAATTCACCGGCCACCTCGACGGTGATCTGCCTGCCGGCCAGCGGCAAAGCCATCAGAAGTGCCGTCAGAAACTGACTGGAAACATCGCCGCGTACCTGGACCTTCGAGGCGCTTGCGGGCGTCCCGGGGCCGATTTCCAGGGGCGGATAACCTTCGTTGCCCAGATAGCGAATGTCGGCCCCAAGACCGCGCAGTGCATCCACCAGATCGCCGATCGGGCGCTCATGCATACGCGGCACGCCGGACAGCTTGTAATGACCGCCGCACATCGCGAGCGCGGCGGTCAAGGGCCGGAATGCCGTACCGGCATTGCCGAGGAACAATTCGGCCTGCCGGGATGGAAAGCGGCCGTTGCAGCCCTCGACCTCCACCACATCCTGTCGAATTCTGGTTATTTTTACGCCCAGCAAACCCAATGCGTCGAGCATGCGCTCGACATCGTCCGACGCAAGAAGATCGTGAATTTGCGTGCGACCGTCAGCCAGCGAAGCCAGCAGAAGGACGCGGTTGGAAATGCTCTTGGAACCCGGCAGGCGCACGATACCGGCGGCGCGATCGAGCGGGCCGAGTTCGAGTTGATCGGGATAAGCGGTCATGGTTCAGGCGTTTCCCGGCCTCAGGTGTCCTGTCGCAGCCAGGCGTTGCGCGCGTTGCGCGCAGTTTCGAATATGCGTCCGAGTTCCTGCGAGTCCGCATTGCCGATCAACTCGGCGAGCTGCGCCAATTGCTTTTGATAATTTGCGATATCCACGAGCAGCGCCTCGCGGTTCGCCGACGCGATGTCTCGCCACATCTCCGGGGAACTGCTCGCGATGCGAGTGAAGTCGCGGAAACCCCCTGCGGCAAAACTGAACAATTCCTGCGCGTCGGGCCGCGTTGCAATCATGTGCACGAGCGTATACGCAAGCATGTGCGGCAGATGGCTGACGGCCGAAAATACTTCGTCGTGATGCGAGGGCGTCATGCGGCTGACACGGGCGCCACAGGTCTTCCACATGGACTCGATACGCCCTACGGCTTGAACGTGGTTTTCCGGCAACGGGGTCAGCACAACATTCTTGTCGACGAACAGGCCGGGATTGGCCGCGTCCACGCCGGTCAGTTCAGCACCGGCGATAGGATGCGCGGGCACCACGCGTGCCAGATGGGTTGGCAGCAATCGCCGGACCGCGGCGACGTAGTCCATCTTGGTGCTGCCAGCGTCCGTCACCAGCGTTTCTGTGGCAACCGAACCCGCCAGATTTGTCAGGACGTGAGCGTTCTGCAGCACCGGCACGGCCAGCAATACGATGTCGGCGCCTTGCACCGCCCGGCCAATGTCGTCGCTTGCTTCGTCGATGACCCGCAATGCAAGCGCGCGTTCGATGTTGGAACGGCCTCGTCCCACACCGACGATCCGCCCTACTTTGCCGGCGCGCCTGAGCGCGGCCGCAACCGAGCCGCCGATCAGGCCGACACCGATGACAACCAGCCGGTCGCAATTGAATTCGCTCAAGAAAGTTGCTGCCCAAAGCACGAAGCGGCCATCGCACTCACTTCAGTGCGGATGCAAGCGCGGATAAAAAACGGGCGTTTTCGGATTCGGTGCCGATCGAAACGCGCAGATATTCAGGCATGCCGTAAGCCGCAATCGGTCGGACGATCACCCCCTGCCTGAGCAATCGCTGAAAGACTTCTGCGCCCTTGCCCACTTTGACACAGACGAAATTGCCATGCGAGGCAATCCACGACAGGCCGAGGCGAAGGAATCCCTCGGTCAGCGTTTTCATCCCCTGCCTGTTAAGCAGCGTACTTTGCTCGACGAATTCATCGTCGTACAGCGCAGCGGCCGCCGCGGCCTGGGCGATGCCGCTGACATTGAAAGGCTGGCGCACCCGGTTCATCAGGTCGACAACCTGCGGATGCGATAAGCCGTACCCCACCCGCAAGCCGGCAAGGCCATAGGCTTTCGAAAAGGTGCGGGACACCACGAGGTTCGGAAACTCGCCGCTCCATCGTACCGCGTCACTGCGAAGTTCCGGATCCAGATACTCGTAGTAGGCTTCGTCCAGCACCACCAGTACGTCCGCGGGAATCTTCTCGAGGAAGGCATGCATGGCCTTCGGCGCCGCCCAGGTGCCGGTCGGATTATTGGGGTTGGCGACGAAGACTACGCGCGTATCGCGTCGAATCGCCTTCGCCATCGCGTCGAGGTCGTGCCCGAAGTCGCGCGCCGGCACGACGATGCCCGTCGCGCCCAGGGCCTGGGTCGCCAGCGAATAGACTACGAAAGCGTGTTCTGAATACACCGCCGATGTACCGGGTGCCAGAAACGCGCGTGCCGCCATCTCCAGCACGTCGTTGGAACCGTTCCCCAGAACGATGCGCTCCGGCGCCAATCCATAGCGTTTCGACAGTGCATCTTTGAGCGCGAATCCGTTGCCGTCCGGATAGCGGCCGGTTTCACCGATGGCAATGCGCATTGCCGCAATCGCCTTGGGACTTGCACCGCGCGGATTCTCGTTCGAGGCGAGCTTGACGATGCTCTCCTCCGGCAGATCCATTTCTCGTGCGAGTTCCGAGATCGGCTTGCCCGGCTGATAAGGTGCTATGGCTCGAATATGGCTCGGCGCACGTTCGCAAACATCGACGATCTGCTGCACCGGGGCGGCTTTCATTGCACCGCGACCGGATAGGAGCCGAGGATTTTCAGAAAGGCGGCGATCTCCCGCATTTCTTCGAGGGCGCGGGCCACATTGTCGTCGTTTTGATGGCCTTCCATGTCCAGAAAGAACACGTACTCCCACAAACCTGTGCGGGACGGGCGGGATTCCAGCCGTGTCATGCTCACGCCGTTTTTCGCCAGAGGCGTGAGCAGTTCGTGGATGGCGCCCGACACATTTCGCGTGGACATCACCAGCGAGGTCTTGTCATTGCCCGAGGGGGCAACGTCCTGCCGGGATATCACGACGAAGCGCGTGGTGTTGTTGGGTTCGTCTTCTATATTGCCGGCGAGAACCGACAACCCGTAATGGCCGGCAGCGGATCGGCCGGCAATGGCCGCGGATTCGGGGTCATCTTGCGCCCTCTTCGCCGCCTCGGCATTGCTTGCCACGGGCACGCGTTCGGCTCGCGGACAATTCTGCGAGAGCCATCGATTGCACTGGGCCAGGCTTTGCGCGTGCGAATAGATGCGCGCGACGGCTGAAACGTCACGGCCCTTCGACAGCAGATTCTGATGGACCGGTAACAGCACTTCGCCGCACATCTTCAACGGCGAGGACAGCAGAAGGTCGAGGGTTCGTCCCACCGCGCCTTCGGTCGAATTTTCCAGCGGCACCATTCCATAGCCTACGCTGTCGGACTCCACCGACCGGAAAACCTCATCGATGGAATTGCACAGCACGACCGGTGCCTGCGACCCGAAATGCTTGATCGCCGCTTCCTCGCTGAAGGTTCCCCGCGGACCGAGGCTCGCAACACTGAACGCGTCTTCCAGGGCGCGGCAGGCGGAAATGACTTCGGTGAACAAGTGCATGACCACCGTGTCGGGCAGCGGTCCGGGATTGTTCTGCGCCAGCCGCCGCAGCACCTGTGCTTCACGCTCTGGTCGGTAAACCGTACCGTCGCCCTTGAGCTTGCCGATGGCGTGCGCCGCCGACGCGCGTTCGCTGACCAGCCTGAGGATATCGAGATCCAGGGCATCGATGCGCGCGCGCAGTTGTTTGAGGTTGTCCGGCATCGCTAGGAAGCCGCGGGAAGATAATGGACGGCGAGTACGCCCGCGATCGACGCAATCTTGTCTATAACCTGGCGCGGCACCGGACTATCGACGTCGACCACCGTGTAGGCCATGTCTTTTCTGGACTTGTTCAACATGTTGTGAATGTTCAACCCGGCCTGTGCAACCGCCGTCGAAATCTGCCCGACCATGTTGGGCACATTGGCATTGGCGATGCCGAGCCGAAAAGGCGATTCCCTGGACATGACGACATCCGGAAAATTCACCGCATTGCGGATGTTGCCGTTTTCCAGATACTCGCGCACCTGGTCGACCACCATGATGGCGCAATTTTCCTCGGCTTCCACGGTGGAGGCCCCCAGATGCGGTGTTGCCACCACGGCCGGGTGTCCCTTGAAACGGCCCCCGGGGAAATCGCAGACGTAGGCCTTGATTTTTTTTGCATTCAGCGCATCGAGGACCGCATCGTTGTCCACGATGCCATCCCGCGAAAAATTGAGCAGCACCGCACGATGCTTCATCAGGCCGATGCGCTTGGCGTCGATCAGATTGCGCGTGCCGTCGAGGAGCGGCACGTGCAGCGTGACGAAATCGCTGTTCCTGAGCACCTCCTCGATGCTGTGCGCTTTTCTGACCTGTGAAGGCAGGCTCCAGGCTGCATCTACCGTGATCTCCGGGTCATACCCGGATACCTCCATGCCCAGTTTGATCGCCGCATCGGCGACCAGACTGCCGATCTTGCCCAGACCGATGATGCCGAGCATGTGCCGGGGAAGTTCCACGCCGGCGAAGTTTTTCTTGCCTTCCTCGACCTTCCTGTCGATCTCTTCGTCGGTACCGGACAAGCCATCGGTGAAACGGATGGCCGCAACGAGATTACGCGCTGCGATCAGCATCCCCGCCAGCACCAGTTCCTTGACCGCGTTGGCGTTCGCACCGGGCGCATTGAAAACCGGGACGCCGCGCTTGCTCATTTCCGCTACCGGGATATTGTTGGTACCCGCCCCCGCCCTGCCGATGGCGCGCACGGATCCAGGAATATGCATCGCCTTCATGTCGTGGGACCGTACCAGGATTGCATCCGGCGAATCGATTTGCGCGCCGACCGAATAAAGCTCCGGCGGCAACCGCCTGAGCCCGGTGGAAGAAATGGCATTCAAGGTCAGAATGCGCACCGGCTCAGCCATGGCTGTTCTCGAATTCGCGCAGATACCCGACCAGCGCCTTCACGCCTTCGATCGGCATGGCGTTGTAGATGGACGCGCGCATGCCGCCGACGGAACGGTGCCCCTTGAGCTGCAGCATGCCGCGCTGCTGGGCACCCTTCAGAAACGCCTCGTCGAGCGATTCATCCCCGAGTTTGAACGGCACATTCATGCGCGAGCGATCACGTTTTTCGACAGGGCTCACGAAAAAACGGCTCTGGTCCAGGTAGTCGTACAGCAGGGCCGCCTTGGCAATATTGCGCTTCTCCATCTCGATCAGGCCGCCGTGCTGCTTCAGCCAATCGAACACCAGTCCGGCAATGTAGACCGCATAAGTGGGCGGCGTATTGAGCATGGAATCGCTCTCCGCTTGCTGCTTGTAATCGAACGCGGACGGCGTACTCGGCAATGCCTGACCGATGAGGTCGTCACGCACGATGACGATCGTCAGACCAGCCGGGCCAATATTCTTCTGCGCGCCGGCATAGATCAATCCGTAGCGCGAGACGTCGAACGGGCGGGACAATATATGGGATGACATATCGGCCACCAGCGGAATTTCGCCGGTTTCGGGGATCCAGTGATATTCCACCCCGCCAATGGTTTCGTTGGAGCAGATGTGGACATACGCGGCCCCTTTGCTCAATCGCCAGGTTTCGCGCGGTGGCACGTAGGAAAAATTGCGATCCTCGCTGGAAGCTGCAATGTTCACACTGCAGTACTTCTTCGCCTCCTTGATCGACTTCTTCGACCATTCACCGGTGTTGACGTAATCGGCCGCACTGCGGCCACGCAGGAGATTCATCGGCACGATCGCGTTCTGCGCAATCGCTCCGCCTTGCAGGAACAGCACCCTGTAATTTTGCGGTATCGCGAGCAAATCGCGAAGGCTCGACTCGGCGTGCGCATGAATCGCGATGAACTCCTTGCCCCGATGGCTCATTTCCATGACCGACATGCCCGAACCGTGCCAGTCCAGCATTTCGTCGCGTGCTTTTTCCAGAACCTGTTGCGGCAGAACCGCGGGCCCTGCGCTGAAATTGAATACTCTGCCCACTTTACTGCTCCGCTTTCTTCAAATAATCTGCCGGACGGCGCACGGCTTCAGGCCTGTTCGTCGGGACCCATTTGATCGCCCGGTCCCTGATCGTCTTCGTCTGCATCCGCAGAATCTTCCTCGATTCCCGCGTCCAGGATTCCTCCGCCGTCTTCGGTGTCGACGATTTTCTGGAGTCCGGCCAGCTTCTCATCCGGGCCGAGGTTGATCAGGGTAACGCCCTGGGTGGACCGGCTCATCTGTCGAATCTCCGCAACCCGCGTGCGAATCAGCACGCCGCCGGTGGTAATCAGCATGATCTCGTCCTTGTCCTCGACGAGAGTGGCCGCAACCACGTTGCCATTGCGGGCGCTGGTCTGGATCGCGATCATGCCCTGGGTACCTCGTCCGTGGCGGGTGTACTCGGTGATCGGGGTTCGTTTGCCAAATCCGTTCTCCGTGGCAGTCAGCACCGAGATGGATTCGCTCTCGGCCACCAGCAGCGAAATGACCTTCTGCCCGCCGGACAGCTTCATGCCCCGCACTCCGCGAGACACGCGTCCCATCGGACGAACGTCCTGCTCGTCGAAGCGAACCGCCTTGCCCCCGTCCGAGAACAGCATGATGTCGTGCCGGCCGTCGGTCAGCGCAACCCCGATCAGGTAGTCTCCTTCGTCGAGATCGACGGCGATGATGCCGGAGGGCCGCGGGCGCGAAAAATCGGATAACGGCGTCTTCTTCACCGTGCCATTGGCAGTGGCCATGAAGATATATTTGTTCTCGTCGAATTCGCGTACCGGGAGAATCGCCGTGATCTTTTCCCCTTCCGTCAGGGGAAGCAGATTGACAATGGGCTTGCCGCGACTGCCTCGGCCGCCTTGGGGAACGTTATAGACCTTGATCCAGTACAGCTGTCCGCGGCTGGAGAAGCAAAGAACGTAATCGTGCGTATTGGCGATGAACAGGTTGTCGATGAAATCGTCTTCCTTGGTTGCCGTCGCCTGCTTGCCGCGACCGCCGCGCTTCTGCGCGCGATAGTCGGCCAGCGGCTGCGCCTTGACGTAGCCGCTGTGCGACAGCGTGACAACGACATCTTCCGGCACGATCAGGTCCTCCATGCTGAGGTCCTGTGCATTCATGACGATTTCACTGCGGCGTGCCTCGCCGAATTCGTCCCGCGTCTCGGTCAATTCTTTCGCGATGATTGCGCTGATGCGCTCGGGCTTCGCGAGGATGTCGAGCAAGTCGGCGATGGTATCCATGACTTCCTTGTACTCGCTGACGATCTTTTCCTGCTCCAGGCCGGTAAGCCGCTGCAGTTGCATTTCGAGAATCCGCTGGGCCTGCACTTCGGACAGCCGATATCCGTCAACCTGCAGGCCGAGGTCCGTCGTCAGGCCTTCCGGTCGCGAGTCGGCCCCCACATCGGCCCTCGCCAGCATCGTCTCGACGAGCTGCGAGTGCCAGGCCCTCGTCATCAGTTCGCGTTTTGCCTCCGTAGGTGCCGCTGCCGCCTTGATGAGGGTGATGATTTCGTCGACGTTTGAAAGCGCGACCGCAAGGCCCTCCAGCACATGCCCTCGATCGCGGGCTTTTCTGAGTTCGAATACGGTCCGCCGAGTGACCACCTCGCGCCGATGGCGCAGGAAGGCTTCGAGAATTTCCTTGAGGTTCAACAGCCTCGGCTGGTTCTCGACCAGCGCGACCATGTTCATGCCGAACGTGTCCTGCATCTGCGTTTCTTTGTACAGATTGTTCAGGATGACTTCAGGCACTTCGCCGCGCTTGAGTTCCACTACGAGCCGCATACCTTTCTTGTCGGACTCGTTCCTAAGATCGGAAATGCCTTCGATCTTCTTCTCGCTGATCAGCTCGCTGATGCGCTTCAACACCTGGTCGCCGCCGACCTGGTACGGCAGCTCATCAACGACAATCGCCTGGCGGTTGCCTTTTTCCAGTTCCTCTACATGGGTGCGTGCACGAATGACGACGCGGCCTCGTCCGCTACGGTATCCTTCCTTGACGCCGACGGTGCCGTAGATAATCCCCTTGGTCGGGAAGTCAGGTCCGGGGACAATTTCGATGATCTCGTCGAGGGTGATGTCCGCACGCTCGAGGATGGCCAGACAGGCATTGATGATCTCGGCCAGGTTGTGGGGCGGCACATTGGTGGCCATGCCCACGGCAATACCCGAAGAACCATTGATCAGCAGATTCGGGATCCGGGTCGGCAGGACGCTCGGTTCCTGTTCCTTGCCGTCGTAATTGGGGACGAAGTCGACTGTCTCCTTGTCGATATCGGCAAGGAGTTCGGACGAAATTTTTTCCAGCCGGCATTCGGTATAGCGGTACGCGGCGGCCGAGTCGCCGTCGACCGAACCGAAATTACCCTGTCCGTCGATGAGCACATGGCGCATCGAGAAATCCTGGGCCATGCGCACGAGCGCTTCATAGGTCGCGGAATCGCCATGCGGATGGTACTTGCCGAGCACGTCGCCGACGATGCGGGCGCACTTGACGTACGGCCGGTTCCAGACATTGTTGGCTTCGTGCATGGCGAACAAGATGCGGCGATGCACCGGCTTCAGGCCGTCGCGCACATCGGGGAGCGCGCGGCCCACAATCACGCTCATGGCGTAATCGAGGTAGGAGCGGCGCATCTCCTCTTCAAGGCTGATCGGAAGGGTTTCTTTGGCGAATTGATCCATCAGGGCCAGTCAATTTTCTTGTTGCAATCTGTCATGAAAATGCACCGCTTCATCTCGTACAATGGGCTGACAGAGCGGGCGTAAACCCGGTTGCAGGCACCTGGCGGCACCGACCGGCACAAGCGCGGCATTTTAACATGCCGACCCTGCCCGAGACGTTGTTCGGCAAGGAAATT
>WNFI01701081.1_pt1 | contig 21960 bp, 22 predicted proteins | sample 5400471 | NCBI WGS metagenome assembly WNFI01 (sample SAMN13153348, study PRJNA577476) | soil metagenome | isolation source: 100 cm saprolite on Douglas fir-dominated hillslope | place: USA:California | collected 2013-09-17
CGACGAGGCCCGTCTCCACGAAATTCTTCCGCTGCTGGGCGGCCATCACGGACTTGCTGATGGCGACCTCGACCCCGCCCTTGAGCTCTTCCGCGGGACGGGCGCTGGAGTCGGCGGCCAGCCCGAGCTCACCGGCCATCCCCGCCCCGGGGTCGCTGGTCACGGGGGCCCGGAAGAGGATCACCGGCTCGCCCTGCTCGGTGACGGTGTCGCGCTCCTGGATGGTCGCGGCGGGCGTGCTCGGCAGATCCCGGATGAGGGCGCCGCGCTGGGCCAGCACCGCCCCCTTGGCGTCCCGGATCATCGCCCCCACCACGTCGCTGCTGCCCACGCGGGAACGGTCGGTGCCCGCGGAGAGCGCGCCTTCCAGGAGCTGGGTGAGGAGCGGCTTGTCCTCGGTGAGCACGCCGTACTTGCTGTTGTAGGACAGGTTCTGGGCGATGTAGCGGCCGCGCTTGACGACCTGCTCGCGCAGCAGCGCACCGCTCATGAGCAGCTCGAACCCGGCGGAGACGGCGCCCACGAGCAAGGCGACTCCGGCCACCAGCAGGAGGAACTTGGTCCGGATGGAGCGAATGGTCATCGCGCTAGAACACCTTGTTGGCGGCCTTGAGGACGTCGGCCGAAACGTCGATCTTGAGGCGGCCGGCGATCTTCTTGTTGATCACCAGCTCCGCCCGTGGCACCAGAAGCTCGATCCGCGCGCGCTCGCCCGCGGCCAGCCTGTTCACCAGCTCCCCGACCTCCTCTCCGATCGAGACCAGGTCGGGACCGTTGCTCACCAGCGCGCCCTCCGCCACCAGCCCGGAAGACGATCCGTAGACGGCCCGGCCCGCCTTGAACATCTCGCCGAGCAGGAACCGTCGCGTGTCGTCGCCCAGCAGCACCGGATCCGGCGGGATCCAGAGGGCGTCGATGGCCTCGTCGCCGGCCAGGAGCGAGCGCACGGCGACCGGGATGTCGCGCTCGGACGTGATCGCGCGCGTGACCATGACCACCCGCAGGAGGCTCGCCGCCTTGATCGCCTCCTCGACGTAGCGGCCGGAGTTCTCCTCCTTGTAGATCACGCCGATGCGCACGCCCTTGGGATTGACCATCCGGAAGGCGGCGAGCTGGTTCTTGACCGGGATGGCGAAGGTTACTCCCGCCACCGTGGGGCCGGGGGCCAGCCCGAGCTTGGCCGGCTCCTGCACCATCGCGAAGACCAGCGGAGTCTCGGGGAGGGTGGAGCGGACGAGCTGCGCGGCCAGGGGGCCCATGGCCACGACGATCACGTTGCGGCCCTTGAGACGCGCAAGGACGCTGTCCGCGGTGCCGCGGTCGTTGCGCAGGTCGAACTCCGTGATGGTGTGGGCGGCGGAGACGCGGCGCAGGGCGTCGATCGCGGGCCGCCAGGCCGCGATGTCGCTGCTCTTCACCACCGCCACTTCTGCCGCCACCGCCCGCCCCGCCGGCGCCAGGCAAAGGAGCGACAGCACCCAGGCCCACCTCGCAAGTCTCCTCATCTGCGGTTACTCGGACACATTCCGGTCCGCCTCTTCCTTCAGCTCCAGGGCGAGCGTCTTGGTCAGGTCCATCAGGATGATCAATCGACCCGGCAGCTTGGCCACGCCACGGATGGCGGTCGCGTCGATCTCGATCACCTCGTCCGGGGCGGCCTCGATGGTGGAGACGGGCACCTTCAGGACCTGCGAGGCCCCGTCCACGAGCAGGCCGATCAGACGCTCCTTGATCTTCACCACGACGATGCGCGACTGGCGCGAGACCTCCACCTCGCCCAGGCGGAGCTTCCGTTTGAGGTCCACCACCGGGATGATCCGGCCGCGCAGGTTGATCACGCCCTTGATGAAATCGGGCGCGCGCGGCACCTGGGTGATCTCGGTGACGCGAATGATCTCCTGCACCAGGCGCACGTCGACACCGTACTCCTCGCGGCCGAGGAAAAAGGTGGCCAGGTGCTCGGTCGCCTCCGCCGCCTTCCGTTCCTCGCGCACGGGCGCCGCGAAGAAGGAGATGTTGTGGGCGCGGGGGGTGGGCTCGGCCGCAGCGGCGGCCACGGGCGCCGGTGCGCGCGACGGGTCGACGGTGGGCACGGAGGCCACGCCGGCCAGGGCCAGGATGTCGGCGGCGAGGCCGGATGACGGGAGCGAGATCGGGCCCCTGCGCTCGTCGACGGGGTCGGCCGGAAAGACCAGGGCCCCCTCCGTGTCGGGTGTGGGGCGGCCGCCTTCGGCCGCCGCCGCCCGACGCCCGCCGGGCCCGGATTTCCGTGCGCGCTTGCCGCGATCGGGAGGCATGGCCACCTCGGTCAGGCCTCCAGCGCCGGCGTCAGCCGGCCCCCGTGCAGCGAGGGGAGGCGCTTGCCGTCGAAGAGCGACGCGACGTCGAGGATCAGCACCACCCGACCGTCACCCATGATGGTCGCTCCCGCCATGCCCACCGCCTCGCCGGAGACGGCCGGGTCGAGGGCCTTGATCACGACCTCCTGCTGTCCGCGCAGCCGGTTCACGATGACCCCGACGCGCTTGTCGCCGCGGCCGATGACCACCGCGTACTCGCGGACCTCCGGTCCCTCCTCCTCCGGCAGGCCGAAGAGGCGGGCCAGCCGGACCAGGGGGACGATGCGGTCGCGGATGCGCAGGGTTTCTCGGCCGCTGATCGTGTGGATCTCTTCCGGGCGCAGCTTGAGGCTCTCCACCACCGAGCCGAGCGGAATCGCGTACGTGCGGCCGGACACCTCGACCAGCAGGGCGGCGATGATGGCCAGGGTCAGGGGGAGCTGGATGATGAACTTGGTGCCGACGCCCGGCACCGTCTCCACCTCCACCAGCCCGTTCAGCCTCTCGATCGACTTGAGCACCACGTCGAGGCCGACGCCGCGGCCGGAGACCTCCGTGATCGACTCGCGGGTCGAAAAGCCCTGCGAGAAGATGAGCTGCACCACGTCGCGATCGGAGAGGCCCTCGTCCGCCTTGAGCAGGCCCCGCTCCACCGCCTTGGTCCGCACGGTGGCGGCGTCGATCCCCGCGCCGTCGTCCATGATCGTGATGACGACGTGGTTCGACTCCTGGGTCGCGGAGAGGAGGATGGTTCCCGTCGGCGTCTTCCCGTTGGCCACCCGCTCCGCGGGAGGCTCGATGCCGTGGTCGACGCTGTTGCGGACGAGGTGGACGAGCGGCTCGCCGATCTCGTCGATGATCGCCTTGTCGATGCGCGTCGACTCGCCCTCCAGGATCAGCTCGATCTCCTTGCCCGTCTCGCGGGCGAGGTCGCGCACGAGGCGCGGGAACCGCTCGAACACGTGCCGGATGGGAAGCATCCGCACGTCCATGACCGTCTCCTGGAGCTGCTGGGACACTCCCGCCACCTGGTGCACGGCCGCCAGCAGGTCGCGCGCGGCCCCGCGCTGATCCGTCTCCTGGGCCAGCGTCCGGGCCATCTCCTGCAGCTTCGTGCGATGGATGATCAGCTCGCCGACCAGGTTGAGGAGGTGATCGAGCTGGGCGAACTCGACGCGCACGACGCTCGACCTGGCCGTGTAGCGCGTGTCGGCACGCCGCTCGGAGGCGCCGCCCGGGACCGCCGATGCCGGCTCCCGAGGCGGGACCAGGAGGCCGGCCGGCCGCGCCGCCGGGCCCGCGCCCGACCCGCCCGCCACCATCCGCTCGAGCTCCATGCGCTCGGGCACGAGGTCGCGGCCCTCCGTCCCCTCGCGGCTCGCGTGCTCGATCGAGTCGCGCAGCGCCGTCGCGCCCGCGAACAGGCGATCGAAAGCCTCCGGCTGGAGCACGAGGGTGCCGTCGCGCACGTGCGCGAACACGTCCTCGAGCCGGTGCACGTAATCCTTGATGCCGCTCAGCCCGATCATCCCGCTGTTGCCCTTGAGGGTATGCAGAGGGCCGAGGACGGCGGTAACCGTCTCCTCGTCCGGTCCCTCGCGTTCGAGGGTCAGGAGACAGTGGTCGAGCGCTTCGAGGTGCTGCCGCGCGTCCTCGAGGTAGATGGCGAGCAGCTCGGGGGAGACCTGGAAGTCGGACATGCTAGCGGGCGGCCGGCCCTCCCCCCTCCTCAGGTGGTCGTGATCTTCTCGATGAGCCCGTGGAGCTCCGAGGCCTGGAAGGGCTTCTTGACGTATCCCTTCGCGCCCATCTTCAGGCCGCGGATCGTGTCCTCTTCCTTTCCTTCGGTCGAGATGATGATGACGGGTATGGCCTGGTAGGCCGGCTCCTTCTGGACGCGCTGCAGGAACTCGAGGCCGTTCATGACCGGCATGTTGATGTCGAGCAGGATGAGGTCGATACCCTCCTCCTGGCCCAGCTTGTCCAGCGCTTCCAGGCCGTTCATGGCGCTGATGAGCTTGCAGCTCTTGTAACGGGAGAGGAAGAGCTTGTACATCTGGTGGATGAGCGCCGAATCGTCGACGGCGAGGATCTTCCTCAGCATCGCCCTCTCTCCTGCCGCCGTGCGGTCCTCGGTCGCGGCCTCGACACGGCCGCGCGAACGGGCGAGATCGGACGAGGCAGCCCGGAGCCGGTACGGGTTTGTATCACCGAAGGGGGGGAGCGTTCAATGTTGAGGGCAGGACCGCTTCCTGGCCGTGGTGCGGTCAGGGGCGCGCGCCGCCGCGCATGCGCACCCGGAAGCCGGCCCGGATCGTGCGCGGGGGTCCCACCGTGCGGATGGGAGTGCGGGCCACGTCGTACTCCGCGTCGGTGAGGTTCTCGCCGGCGAGGAAGAATGCCACCCATTCGTTGAGGGAGTGGCCGAAAACGGCGTCGAGCGTCCAGTAGCCGTCGAGGCGCAGCGAGTTGAGGTCGTCGTCGTACTGCGATGCGCTGAAGCGGGCCTGCACGCCGAAGGTGAAACCGTGGGCATCGTCGTAGCGGAGCTGCGCGCCGCCCTGCCGCCGCGGGACCTGCGGTACCCGCCGGCCCACGAGAGCGGCGTCGGGCGCGGCCAGGACCTTCGCGTCGAGCAACGTGATCCCGGCGGAGAGGATCAGCCGCGGACCCATGCGCGCCTCAGCGTCCGCCTCGATCCCCCGTGAGCGGATCTCGCCGAGGTTGCGCCGCTGCCGGGTGATGAGGCTGGGAGTGGTGGTCAGCGTGACGTTGGCGACGGTGTTGGTCGCGTCCATGCTGAAGGCGGTCCCGCGCAGGGAGACGGAATCGCCGAGGCCGATCAGCACCCCCGCTTCGCGCCCGGTGGCCCGCTCCGCGCTGAGGCCTGCGTTGGCGACGGTGAGGACGTTCCCCACCCGGAAGGGCCGGTAGAGCTCGTTGAGCGTAGGCGCCCGGAAGGCGCGGTAGGCGGAGGCGGTGAGCGACAGGCGACGCGAGACCTTGAAGAGCAGGGAGCCCCGGGGGCTGAAGGCGGTCTCGTCACGGTCGGCCAGCGGCGTCACGGCCGCGCCGGACGTCTGGCGTCCATCGTAGTTGCGCCAGAGATCGAGGCGCACGCCTCCCTGCGCGATCAGCCGCCGGCCGAGGCTCCAGGAATCCTCCCCGAAGAACGCCGTCGTGCTCTGCCGCCCGCCCGCCGTGCTGCTCACGGTGGTCGCGGTCGCGAAGCTGTCCTCGTCGCTGCGGCCCCAGATCCCGCGGCGCTCCGCCCCCAGCACGAGCACGTGACTTCCGAGAGGACGCGTCCATTGCCCCGAGAATCCCGTCGAATGGGCGGGGACGTGCTGGTCGCTGGTCAGCCGCTCCGTGGCCCGGTCCGCGGCCACGGCGCTGAAGGTCTGGTTGTAGTCCTGCCGGCTGAGGTCGAAACGGAAGCGCAGCCCTCCGGTGCCCGTCGGAAGGTCGAGGCCGAGCACGCCCTGGTTGATCGAGGTGTCGTTGTCCTGGAGCTTGGTCCCATTGCCGCGATTCTCGCGGTACGCGCCGACGCGGACGAACGCGCGCCCGGAGCCGATCGCACGCTCGAGCGCCACGTCGCCGCCGTGGTGGTGCGTGGAGAGGCGGCTGTCTACGGGGCCGCGCAATGCGTCGGGGATCGGTCGGTACCCCGTCGTCGAGAAGACTTCCGTCGCCACCCGGCCGCCCCAACTGCCGCGCCGTCCTCCGGCGAAGAGGGACCCTTCACCGAGGCCTTCCTGGCCCGTGACGAAGTCCGCCTCCAGCCGCGGCACCTCCGTGCCCAGGCGCACCACCTGGACCACGCCCGCGAGGGCGGCGCTGCCATAGAGGTCGGAGGCCCCGCCGCGCAGGACCTCCAGCCGCTCCACGGCCGTCCGCGGCACCCGTCCCCAGTAGACCCAGCCACCGAACGGGTCGTTCAGGGGCACGCCGTCTTCCAGGACCAGCGCGCGGCTGGCGCCGCTGCCGGCGAGGCCACGGAACGTCGCGCCCTGCGTCGTGGGATTGGCTCCGCGACTCGGCGTCCGGCGGAACAGGGTGAAGCCGGGCACCTGCCGCAGGGCATCGTCGAGCCCCATGCCCGCGGTCGTCTTGAGATCGGAAGAGGAAAGCACGAGCACGCTCGCGGCCGTGTCGCCGAGGGCCTCGGGCCGGCGCGCCGCCGTCACCGTCACGCGGTCCTGGAAGGCGGCCGACCCCAGCACCAGATCGACGGGCGCGTCGCCGGCGTAGGCGGCGCGCCGCGCCCGCGGGAAGCCGTGCGCCTCGACCGTGACCATGACCAGCTTGGGGCCGGACCAATCGACGGCGAAGTGACCGGCCGCGTCGGTGGACACGAAAAGGACGATGGCGCTCATCGGCTATGCTTTCACCTTATTGATTGCTTCGCGGTCCTTGTCAACGATCCTCGCTCCGATTGGGACGCACATGATATCCCTCGGCCTCCTTGGAGCCGCCGCTTGATCTTCGAGAGCCAGTCCGCCGTTCGGCAGGGACTGCTCGAGGTGGTGGACGCGATCCGCACGCTCGGCCAGGGACGGTACGCGTGCGTGCTGGACCCCGGCGCCATCGTGCTGGAGTCCCCGGAGCCGGCGGACGGGCGGTCCTTCGCGCTGCGGGCGCTCCTCGAAGACCGGCGCGCCGCCATCCTCTCGATCCCGCAGACCCTGGCGGACGAAGGGCCGATGGAAGACGCCTTCGCCGATTGGCACGAGGACCAGTTCCTCCTCGCGTTCCTCAATCAGAGGGTCGCGCTCGTCGTCGCCTGTCCGGATGCGGAGGCGCTGAAAGACCGCGCCACCGCGCTCTGGCCGGTGTGGGCGGACCGCGTGCTGCGGTTCGACGAACGCTATCGGATCGATCCCAAGGGCCGGGGCCTGCTGTTCGGGAGTCCCCGGCTGGATCTGGTCGTCATCGGCAGCATTCATGGAGGTGAGGCATGAGGGCTTTTGCATCGGCGGTCGCGGTGGTGGTGCTGGCGAGTGGTGTCGCCTTCCCGGAGGCGCCGGTGGAGCGCCGCGAGATCCGGCTCGCCAGCCGGCCGGCCACGGACGTCCGCCCGTTCAGCGACGCCGTCCTGGTGGGCCGAACCCTGTACCTCGCGGGCCGGACCGGCGCCGACAAGGACGGCAAGCTGCCCGCGGAGGCGGCGGACGAGGCGCGCGCGGTGATGGACCAGATCAAGGCCGTCCTGGCCCAGGAAGGGATGGCCATGGACGACCTCGCCTACGTTCAGGTGTTCTGCACGGACGTGAAGCTCTACGGCAGCTTCAACGACGTGTACCGGACGTACTTCAAGAAGTTCCCCGCCCGTGCCTTCATCGGCTCCGGGCCGCTCCTCGGCGGCGCCCGCTTCGAGGTGCAGGGGATCGCGGAAAGGCGGTGAAGTGAACATCCGCAACTTCTCCATCATCGCGCACATCGATCACGGCAAGACCACGCTCTCCGACCGCCTGATGGAGAAGACGGGGGCCCTGACCAAGCGGGAGATGAGCGAGCAGTTCCTGGACTCGATGGACCTCGAGAAGGAGCGCGGGATCACCATCAAGCAGCACTCCGTGCGGCTCGAGTACAAGGCGCAGGACGGCCAGGACTACATCCTCAACCTCATCGACACGCCGGGGCACGTCGACTTCGCCTACGAGGTGTCCCGCAGCCTGGCCGCCTGCCAGGGCGCGCTCCTGGTCGTGGACGCGAGCCAGGGCGTGGAAGCGCAGACCCTCGCCAACGCGCACCTCGCCGTGGACGGCGGGCTCGAGATCATCCCCGTCCTCAACAAGATCGACCTGCCCGGAGCGGAGCCGGAGAAGGCCAGGGAGCAGATCGAGAACGTCATCGGCATCGATGCGTCGCACGCGATCTTCGCCTCCGCCAAGCAGGGGATCGGCATCGACGAGATCCTGGAGGCGATCGTGCACCGCATCCCCCCGCCGCAAGGGGACGCCGAAGGCACGCTGCGGGCGCTGGTCTTCGACTCCTGGTTCGACCAGTACCGCGGGGTCGTCATCCTGGTGCACGTCGTGGACGGGAAGCTGGAGCCGAAGATGAAGGTCCGGCTGATGGCTTCCGGCGGAACCCATGAAGTCGAGCAACTGGGCGTGTTCACCCCCAAGTCAGTCCCCGTCGAATCCCTCTCCGCCGGAGAGGTCGGATTCGTCATCGCTGGAATAAAGAAGGTCTCCGACGTGGCCATCGGTGACACCCTGACCGACGACAAGCGTCCGGCGGCGGAGGCCCTGCCCGGGTTCAAGGAGATCAAGCCGATGGTGTTCGCCGGGCTCTACCCGGTGGATGCCGACCAGTATGCGGAACTGCGGGACGCGCTCGAGAAGCTGCGCCTCAACGACTCGTCGTTCTTCTACGAGCCGGAGACCTCGACCGCGCTCGGTTTCGGCTTCCGCTGCGGGTTCCTCGGCCTCCTCCACATGGAGATCGTGCAGGAACGGCTCGAGCGCGAGTTCAACCTCGAGCTGCTGGTCACCGCGCCTTCCGTGCGCTATCGCGTGCTTAAGACCAACGGGGACACCATCGAGATCGATTCCCCGGCCAAGCTCCCCGATCCCGGCTCCATCGAGGCCGTCGAGGAGCCGATCATCACCGCGACCATCCTCACCAACGACGAGTTCGTGGGACCGATCCTCAAGCTGTGCGAGGAGAAGCGTGGGATCCAGAAGAGCCTCAACTACATCACGACCACGCGGACTACGAGTTCACCGGATACCGGGTCTCGCCGCTCGTGAAGCTGGACGTACTCGTCAACGGCGAGCCCGTGGACGCGCTCTCACTCATCGTGCACAAGGAGTCCTCCTTCCCGCGCGGCAAGGCGCTGGTGGAGAAGATGCGCAAGCTGATCCCGCGCCAGATGTTCGAGGTGGCCATCCAGGCCGCCATCGGCTCACGCGTGATCGCGCGCGAGACGGTCAAGCCCCTGCGCAAGAACGTCATCGCCAAGTGCTACGGGGGAGACATCTCGCGCAAGCGCAAGCTCCTGGAGAAGCAGAAGGAAGGCAAGAAGCGGATGAAGCGCGTGGGCCGCGTGGACATCCCGCAGGAGGCCTTCCTGGCCGTGCTGCGCGTCGATGAGTAGCCGTGATCGGAGGTCGCTCGATGAGAGGCAGTCCCGCAAGCCGGGCCGCACGTGCCGGATGTGCAGCGCTGCTCGCCGTCGCGACCGTGCCGGCCACCGTCGCCGCTCAGTCCCCGAGCCCACCGCCGGCCGCCGCCGCGGCCCCGGCCGAGGCGCGGCCCAGGCTCTCCGAGGTGAAGCCCATGAGCGAGGACAAACGGGTCAAGGCCGACGCCATCGACGCGGTGATGGCGGACGGCAACGTGTTCTTCCTCGACGTGCGCGAGCCGAAGGAGATCGAAGAGGGGGGCAGCTACGAGGGCTACGTCAACATCCCGATGAGCCAGCTCGAGAGCCGTCTCGGCGAGCTTCCGAAGGACAGGCCGATCCTCACCGCTTGACAGGGCGGTGGACGAGCCGCGCGTGCCGCGGCTTTGCTCGAGAAGAACGGGTTCAAGATCGCCGGGTTCTGCGGCCTGAAGGACTACAAGGGCGGCAAGCTCAAGCCGGCTAGAACAGCACCCTCGTCCGAATCGTCCCTTCGATCGCGTTGAGCGATTTCAACGCGGCGCGGCTGGAGCGCTCGTTGGCTTCCACGTCGATCACGACATAGCCGATGTGGGCGTTGGTCATCAGGTACTCGCCGCTGATGTTGATGCGGTTCTTCGAGAACACGCCGTTGATGCGGCTCAGCACCCCGGGCACGTTCTTGTGGATGTGCAGGAGGCGGTGGCTGCCCGGGTGCTCGGGCAGCGCCACCTCCGGGAAGTTCACCGCGGACAGGGTCGAGCCGTTGTCGCTGTAGCGCACGAGCTTCTCCGAGACCTCGGTGCCGATGTTGGCCTGGGCCTCGAGGGTGGAGCCCGCGATGTGCGGGGTCAGGATGACGTTGTCGAACCGGCGCAGCGGAGACACGAATTCCTCGTCGTTGCCTTCTGGTTCCACGGGGAACACGTCGAAGGCGGCGCCCGCGAGCTGCCTCGTCTCCAGGGCCTCCGCCGCCGCGTCGATGTCGACCACGGTGCCGCGCGAGGCGTTGATGAACTTCGCGCCCTTCTTCAGGCGCGCGAACTGGCGGCGGCCCATCATGCCCTGGGTGAGCGGGGTCTCGGGGACGTGGAGGGTGACCACGTCCGCCACCTCGAGCAGCTCGTCCAGGGTCGGCATCATGCGGGCGTTGCCGAGGGGCAGCTTGGTCACGATGTCGTAGAAGCAGACGTCCATCCCCAGCGCCTCCGCCATCACCGAGAGCTGGGTGCCGATGTTGCCGTAGCCCACGATCCCCAGCGTCTTGCCCCGCACCTCGCGCGCGTCGTCCGCGGACTTGGCCCACACGCCGCGATGCAGCAGCGCGTTCTTGGCCGGGATGCCGCGGAGCAGGAAGATGATCTCGGCCAGCACGAGCTCCGCCACCGACCGCGTGTTCGAGAAGGGGGCGTTGAAGACGGGGATCCCGCGCATCATGGCCGCGTCGAGGTCGATCTGGTTGGTGCCGATGCAGAAGGCGCCCACCGACATCAGCTTCGGCGCCGCCGCCATCGCCTCCGCGGTCAGGCGCGTGCGCGAGCGGATGCCCACGAAGTAGGCGTCGGCGACCGCGGCCCTGAGCTCGTCGCCCGCCAGCGCCTTCTTGTGCCGCTCGATCGTCGTGTAGCCGTGTCGCTTGAAGTTCTCGACCGCGCGGTCGTGCACGCCCTCCAGCAGGACGATCTTCAGGCGCGACTTCGCGAAGGACGTGCTCAAGGCTGGCTCCTTCCGGGAGGCGGCGAGGCCGCGCCGGCCAGGGCGCGCGGCAGCTCCTCCGCGGGCATGGGCGCGTGGAACAGGAATCCCTGGAAGAGATCGCAGCCGCGCGCGGTCAGCCACGCGCGCTGCTCGCGGGTTTCCACTTCCTCGGCCACGACGCGCAGGCCGAGGTCATGGGCCAGCTCGATCAGGCGGGTCACGATCACCTGGCAGCGCTCGTCCGTGAAGAGCCGCTCCACGAAGGTGCCCGGGATCTTGAGGCCGTGAGTGGGCAGGTGGCTGAGCCATTCGAGGGACGAGTGCCCGGTGCCGAAGTCGTCGAGCCAGAGCTCGATGCCCATGCCGGCCAGCCTCTCCAGCCGGTCCGCCGCCGCGCCGAAGTCCCGCAGGCTGCTCGACTCCGTGATCTCGAGGGCGAGGGCAGCGGGGGGAAGGCGGACGGCGGAGAGCTGGCTCCGGATGCGTTGCACCAGGTCCGTCTGCGGGAACTCGCGTGCCGAGAGATTCACACCCACGCGCAGGCCGGTGAGCCCCGCGTCCCGCCAGGCGCGCGCCGCGCGCAGAGCCTGGCCCAGCGTCCAGTTCTCCAGCTTGAAGATGACGGGGCTGCGCTCGGCGGCCTCGAGCAGCTCCCGGACCGCATCCGGCTCGCGGTCCGGTGTGCGCCACCGGAGCAGCGCTTCCACGCCCGCGACCCGGCCGTCGCGGGCGTCCACGATGGGCTGGTAGTGGAGGACGAAGCGATCCTCCGGCAGCGCCGCTTTCAGGCGGCGGATGGCCTCGCGCTTGTGCACCGCGGCCGGCGTCGGGCTGCGGCGATCGTTTCGCGCGGGCGGGGAGAGGGTTCGTCGCTCCACGTTTCCAGGCTATCCGATGCCACCCCGCGTGTCCCCGTGCGGTGGTCGCGCTATCCTCGTGGAATGACGGTGCGTGACCAGGGAGAGATGGAGAAGACGGTCGTCGGCGAGCTGTCCGCCCTCCTGGGCCCGGAGGCCGTCGTCACTGAGCCGCACGAGCTGGCCCGCTACGAGCAGGGCTGGCGGTACGGCCGCGGCACCGCCCTGGCCGCGGTGCGGCCGAGCAGCACGGAGGAGGTCTCGCGCGTGCTCGCCTTCGCCGCCGCCCGGGGCATCCGTGTCGTGCCGCAGGGAGCGAACACGGGCCTGGTGGGAGCGTCCACCCCGGACGCCACTGGGAGCATGCTGGTGCTCAGCCTGGAGCGGCTCTCCCGCCTGCTCGAGATCGACCCCGTCGATCGCACGGTCGTCGCCGGGGGCGGCGTCCTGCTGAGCCAGCTCGACGCCGCGCTAGCGGAGCAGGGCCTCCTGTTCCCCATCGACCTCGGCGCCGATCCCACCGTGGGCGGCATGGTGGCCACCAACGCCGCCGGTACGCGCGTCCTGCGCTACGGGGACGTGCGCCAGAACCTGCTCGGGGTCGAGGTCGTCCTCGCCGACGGCACCGTCCTCGACCTCATGACCGCCCTGCGCAAGAACAACACGGGCCTGGACGTCAAGCAGCTCTTCGTCGGGACCTCCGGCGTGTTCGGCGTCGTGACCCGGGCCGTCCTGCGCGTGGTACCGCGGCCCGCCCAGCGGGCGACCGCGCTGGTGGGGGCGGCGAGCGGCGCGACCGTGCTCCAGCTCTTGTCACACCTGGAGCGCGGGCTCGGCGACGTCCTCACCGCCTTCGAGGTCGTGAGCGCGGACGCTCTCGCGCCGGTGTTCCGGTACCAGCCGCGGCTGCGCAATCCGTTCGGAGCCGCGCTGCCGCCCTACACGGTGCTGGTGGAGCTGTCGACCACGCTGCCCGCCGGACGGATCTCTCTCGACGACCTGCTCGAGTCCACGCTGGGAGCCCTGCTCGAAGGCGACGCGGGCGAAGGCATCACCGACATCTTCCCGGGCAAGCCCAGCGACCTCTGGGACGTGCGCCACCACGTCTCCGAGAGCCACCGCCACGAGGGCGAGGTGCTGGGCTTCGACATCAGCGTCCCGCGCTCCTCGATGGCCGCCTTCGTGGACGCGGCCCGCGCGCTCGTCGCCGCCGCGTACCCGTTCATCCGGGTCTGCGACTTCGGCCATTGGGGAGACGGCGGCGTGCACCTGAACCTGGTATGGAAGAGGGACGAGGCCGCCCGGGAGACGCCGGAGCTGAAGGCGGAGCTGCAGCCGCGGATCTACGAGCTCGCGGTCACGCGCTTCCGGGGCAGCTTCAGCGCGGAGCACGGCGTGGGCCCGCACAACCAGGCCTTCTACGACCGGTACACCCCCGCCCTCGTCCAGGACGTCTGCCGCACGCTCAAGGCCCGGCTCGATCCGCAAGGGTTGCTCGGGACCACGCGCCTCGGCTGAAACGGGCTAAAATGGCGCCTCATGGCGTCCGCCCCTCCGTCCTCCCCCACCTTCAAGAAATCCGTGGCGCGCGAGTACCTCGAATCGCTGGTGGTGGCCTTCATCCTGGCGACGTTCATCCGCACTTTCATCGTGCAGGCGTTCAAGATCCCGACCGGCTCCATGGAGACGAACCTGCTGATCGGCGACCACCTGCTCGTCAACAAGGTCGTGTATTCACCATCGCTGGTGCCCGCCGAGGACCGCCTCCTGGCCAAGAAGCCGATCCAGCGCGGGCACGTCGTGGTCTTCAAGTATCCGGAAGAGCCCACGCGCGACTTCATCAAGCGCGTGATCGGCCTGCCCGGCGAGAAGGTGGAGATCCGCGAGAAGGTCGTCTACATCGACGGCAAGCCACTCGACGAGCCGTACGTCCATTTCCTGGAGCCGCCGCTGCGTCCCGGTGACCCGGAGTTCGGGCTCCGCATCGAGGGCCGCGGCGACAATTACGGGCCGGAAGTGGTTCCCCCGGGCAAGCTGTTCGTCCTGGGCGACAATCGCGACAACAGCAAGGACAGCCGCTACTGGGGCTTCCTGCCCATCGACCAGGTCAAAGGGCGCGCGCTAATGGTGTACTGGTCCTACGAGGCTTCCCGTGAGGAATACCGTCGCACGGGGATGGACTGGGTGCGGGACACGCTGGCCGCGTTCGGGAAGACGCGGTGGCGGCGCTTCTTCCATCTGATCCGCTGAGAGGTAAATCGATGCTGCGATCCGAGAGCGAGAGGGGCGAGGGGAGGCTGGGGAGCATCATCTGGCTGCTGATCGTGGGCGGGGTGCTCTACGCGAGCTGGAACCTCATTCCCGCGTACTTCAGCAACTACAACTTCGCGGACAAGATGACGGAGCTGGCGCGGGCGCCCAAGTACAGCCATCCCGACGACCGCATCGAGTTGGAGCTCATCAAGGCGGCGCAGGAGAACCACCTCGAGCAGTTCATCGGGCCGAAGACCTGCAAGATCAACACGCTCGAGGTGCGACGCACGATCGTGTGCGAGTACGACCGCACGGTGCAGATCCTGCCCGGGTTCCAGAAGAAGATCCACTTCAAGTCGGAAGCCGACCAGCCGTTGATCTAATCAATGAGGGGGTTGCTCCTCGCCAGACGGATGCAACCCCCTACGCCCTTCGGGCTACCCCCTGCCGCTCCGCGGCGAAGTGAATTCGCCGCTTCGCTGCTGTCCCGCTAAAGCTTCCCCAGCAACTGCTTCGCGATGACGAGCAGCTGCATGTGCGTGGTCCCTTCGTAGATCTGCCCGACCTTCTGGTCCCGGAAGTACTTCTCGACCGGATACTCCCGCGTGAAACCGTAGCCGCCGTAGATCTCGATCACCTTCGAGGTGACGTGCTCGGCGGCGCGGGAGGCGAACAGCTTGGACATCGCGGCCTCCTTGATGAAGGAAGACCCGGTGTCCCGCAGCCGCGCCGCGTTGTAGGTCAGCAGGCGCGAGGCCTCGATCTCCGTCGCGAGCTCCGAGAGGAGGAACTGCACGGCCTGGAACTCGGAGATGGCCTTGCCGAACTGCTGCCGCTCCTGCGCGTAGCGCAGCCCGTGGTCGAACGACCCCTGGGCGACGCCCACCATCTGGGCGCCGATCCCGATGCGTCCTTCGTTGAGGGTCTCGATGGCGATCTTGTAGCCCCGGCCGACTTCGCCCAGGACGTTCTGGCGCGGGACGCGGACACTCTCGAGGATCAGCTCACAGGTGGAGGACGCGCGGATGCCGAGCTTGTCCTCCTTCTTGCCCACCGAGAACCCGGGGAAGGTGCGCTCCACCAGGAAGGCGGTGATCCCCTTGTAGTCCTTCGAAGGGTCCACGGTGGCGAGGATGATGAAGAGGTCGGCCTCGGCGGCGTTGGTGATCCAGAGCTTGCGCCCGGTCAGCTCCCAGTGGTCCCCGCGATCGGTCGCGCGGCAGGACAACGCGAACGCGTCCGAGCCGGAGCCCGCCTCGGAGAGGGCGTAGGCGCCGACCCATTTCGAAGCCAGCCGGGGGAAGTAGCGCGCCTGCTGCTCGGCGTTGCCCCAGCGCAACAGGGCGTTGTTCACGAGCGTGTTCTGCACGTCGACGAGCACGGCGACGGACGCATCCACCCGCGCCAGCGCTTCCACGGCGAGGATGGACATGAAGAAGGTGGCGCCCGCGCCGCCGTGGGCCTCGGGGATCTCGATGCCCATCACGCCGAGCTCGAACAGGGCGTCGATGAGAGGGCGCGGAATGCTCGCGTCTTCGTCCATCTGGTGGACGAGCGGCCGCACCCGCTCCTCCGCGAAGTCGCGCACGGCGTCGCGGAACATCCGCTCCTCCTCGCTGAGATCGGTCAGCGGGAGGCTGCGGCGGGCGGTCAGCGTCTCGGACATCGATACACCTCGGTGTCTCCATCCTAGCCCCGGGAGGAAGGAGCGAAAACCATGGAAACTCCTTGACACGACGGCGCGCGCACGTATGATCACTCTTGTCATGTTCTTGCGACCCGCCGTGCGACCGCAGGCCCGCGTCAGGCGAGGCCCGTGTGTCCGGCGGGGCGAACCGGTCTAGTCCTTCGTACAACGGACCGGATCCACCGACCCGCTGGAGCCGGAAGCTCCAGTGGGTTTTTTGTTTTGGCCGGGCGCGGCCCGGGCCTGGAGGAAATGGCAGTGGACGTGGACGTCGGGGTGTTCGGGGCGACGGGCTACGCCGGGCGCGAGCTGGTGCGGATCCTCGGCGTCCACCCGCGCGCCCGCGTCGCCTTCACCACGGGCACGGGCGAGGGCCATCTCGCGCACGAGGCGGGTCTGGAGCGGGAGGCGGACGCGTACTTCCTCTCCCTGCCCCACGGGATCTCCGCCACCTTCGCCGCGCGGCTGCGCGCGGCGCATCCGTCCGCGGTCGTCGTCGACCTCTCCGGTGACCTGCGCCTGCCCACCGCCGCCGCCTACCGCGAGTGGTACGGGCACGATCATCCGGCGCCGGAGCTCCTGGGCCAGGCTCCCTACGGCCTCACCGAGCTCTATCGCGACGAGATCCGCGACCGGAGCCGGCCGCGCGCCCCGGGAGGACCTGCTCTTCTCCGAGGTCGCGGACGATTTTTCCGCCTATGCCCCCGGCCGCGTCCATCGGCACGTGGGCGAGATGGAAGCGGCGGTGCGCGAGAAGACGGGCCGTGACCTGCGCCTCACGTTCTGCCCGCACCTGCTTCCCGTGCGGCGCGGGATCCTGTCCGCGCTGTACGTCAAGACGGATGCGGGGGCGGACCGGCTGCGCGCCGCCCTCGGCCAGGCCTACGCGGGATCGCCGTTCGTCCGCATGGTGGGTCCGGCCCCGCCGCGCCTCTCGGACGTGGTCCACACGAACGAGTGCCGCCTGTCGGTGCACGCGGCGGCGCCCGGCCGCGTCGTCGTGTTCTCCGCCCTCGACAACCTCGTGAAGGGCGCGGCCGGCCAGGCCGTCCAGAACCTCAACCTGGCCCTGGGCCTGCCCGAGGACGCGGGCCTGGTGCGGGGGCGCGCATGAGCAGCGGCGTGCGGGTGTACAAGCTCGGGGGGCCGGCGCTCGAGGACGCGGAGCTGCTCCCCGCGCTGGCGGAGGAGCTCCGCCGCGCCCGCGGGCGGGTGCTGGTCGTGCACGGCGGCGGACGGCACGTGGAGCGGGAGCTGAAGGCACGGGGACTGCAGTCGCGGTTCGTGGGGGGCCGGCGCGAGACGTCGGCGGAGGCGATGGAGGTCGTCGAGATGGTGCTTTCCGGGATCGTGAACAAGGGCCTGGCCGCGGGTCTCACCGCGGCGGGCCTGCCCGCCATCGGTCTCTCCGGGCGCGACGCGGGCCTGCTGCGCGCGCGCGTCGAGCCCGGCCTCGGCCGCGTGGGCCGCCCGGAGTCGGTCGATGCGCGCGTCCTGGAGGCGGCATGGGGGGCCGGCCTCGTCCCCGTGGTATCGCCCGTATCCCAGGGTGTGGACGGGGGGGCGCTCAACGTCAACGCCGACGAAGCGGCCCTCGCCGTCGCCGTCGCCCTCCGCGCCGACACGCTGGTCTATCTTTCCGACGTGGACGGGGTGCGGCTGGACGCCCATCCCGTCGCGTCGCTCAGCGCGGACGAGGTCCGCCATCATGTCGCGCAAGGCGCGATCACGGGAGGAATGGCGATGAAGGTCGACACCGCGCTGCAGGCCGTGGCCGCGGGCGTGCCGGAGGTGATCGTGGCCGGGAAGGCGCGTCTGGTCGGCGGCTTCCCGGGCACGCGGCTGCATCTGGGCGCGGCGGAGGGGGCGCGCGCATGACCACGCTGCTCCCCGTCTACGAGCGCGATCTCGTCATCGTCTCCGGCAAGGGCGCGCTCCTCACCGACAGCGCGGGCAACACCTACCTGGACTTCGCCGCCGGCATCGGCGTGAACGGCCTCGGCTACGGCAACAGCAAGGTGGTGAGCGCGATCAAGAAGCAGGCGAGCCGGCTGATCCACTCGAGCAACCTCTACTTCACGGAGCCGGTCACGCGCCTGGCCGACGCGCTGGTCAAGGCCTCCTTCCCCTCCCGCGTGTTCTTCACGAACTCGGGGACGGAGAGCGTGGAGGCGGCGATCAAGTTCGCGCGCCGCATCGGCAACGCCTCCGGGCGCACGGAGCTGGTGGCCTTCGAGGGCGGATTCCACGGGCGCACGCTGGGCGCGCTCTCGATCACCTGGAAGGAGAAGTACCGGGCGCCGTTCGAGCCCCTCGTCCCCGGGGTGCGCTTCTGTCCCTGGAACGACCTCGCGGCGGCCAAGGGCCTGATCGGGCCCAAGACGGCCGCCGTGTTCATCGAGCCCGTCCAGGGCGAGGGCGGCATCCGCGTCGCCCCCGAGGATTTCCTGCAGGGCCTCTCCGACCTCTGCCGCGAAACGGGCGCCCTGCTCGTGTCCGAAGAGGTGCAATGCGGGCTCGGGCGCACGGGTGCCCTGTTCGCCTACGAGCGTGCGCACATCCGGCCCGACATCGTGACCCTGGCCAAGCCGCTCGGAGGCGGGCTGCCGCTGGGGGCCGTGCTCCTGCGCGAGGAGCTGGCCGGTGCGCTCCAGGTGGGCGACCACGGCAGCACGTTCGGCGGAAATCCGGTGGCGGCCGCCGCCTCGCTCGTGATCCTGGACCGGCTGACGTCCGGCGGGTTCCTGGGCAAGGTCGAGAAGAAGGGCAAGATGCTGCGGCGCAACCTCCGCGCCATGCAGCGGAAATACCCCAACCAGATCCGCGACGTGCGCGGCCTCGGCCTCATGTTCGGCGTCGAGCTCACCGGTCCCGCGAGCCCGATCGTGGCGGGCCTGCGCGCGCGCGGGATCCTCGCCACCAAGGCCGGCGAGAATGTGCTGCGCCTGCTCCCGCCCCTGGTGGTCAAGCGCGGCGAGCTGCGGTCGTTCCTGGTCGCCTTCGACGACGTGCTCGCGAAGGGCATCGGCATGCAGATGGAGGGAGGCGGCGGTGCGGTGGCATAAGGAGACTCGATGGCAGTGAAGAAGGTCGTGCTGGCCTACTCGGGGGGTCTCGACACCTCGATCATCATTCCCTGGATCAAGGAGCACTACGCGGGGGCCGAGATCATCGCCTACTGCGGGGACGTGGGGCAGGGCGAGGATCTGGAGGCCGTGCGCCGCAAGGCGCTGGCCACCGGCGCCTCCGAGTGCGTGGTCGAGGACCTGCGGGAGGAGTTCGTCCGCGATTTCGCGTTCAAGGCCCTGGCCGCGGGCGCGGTCTACGAGGACAACTACCTGCTGGGCACGGCGCTGGCGCGGCCCCTCCTCGCCTACCGGCAGGCGCAGGTGGCGCTCGCGCGCGGGGCGGACGCCCTCGCCCACGGAGCCACGGGCAAGGGGAACGACCAGGTCCGCTTCGAAGTCACCTGGGCCGCCTTCGCCCCGCACATGACCGTGATCGCGCCCTGGCGCGAATGGGACATCCGTTCCCGCGAGGACGCGCTCAAGTACGCGGCGGCCCGCAACATCCCCGTGGACCAGAGCCCGCGCGACATCTTCAGCCGCGACGGGAACCTGTGGCATCTCTCCCACGAGGGCGGCAACCTCGAGGATCCCTGGGACGCTCCGCGCAAGGAGATGTTCAAGCTCACCGTCGCCCCCGAGGACGCGCCCAACAAGGCCGAGGAGGTCACGATCGGTTTCGAGCGCGGAGTTCCGGTGTCGCTCGACGGAAGGCGCTTCGGCCCCGTCGAGCTCGTGACGACGCTCAACACCATCGCCGGCCGTCACGGCGTGGGAAGGCTGGATCTGGTCGAGAACCGCCTGGTGGGCATCAAGTCGCGCGGCGTGTACGAGACGCCCGCCGGCACCGTGCTCCATCACGCGCACCGCGAGCTGGAGCGCCTGGTGCTCGACCGCGACACCCTGCACTTCAAGCAGTCCGTGTCCGTCCGCTACGCCCAGCTCATCTACGACGGCCTGTGGTTCTCGACCTTGCGCGAGGCCCTGGCCGCCTTCGTGGACTTCACCGAGCAGGAGGTCACGGGCGAGGTGAGGGCCCAGCTCTTCAAGGGCCGGGCCGTCGCCGTCGGACGCCGCTCACCGCGCAGCCTGTACCGCCAGGACCTGGCCACCTTCGGCCAGGGCATGGCCTACGACCACGCGGATGCCGGCGGGTTCATCCGTCTCTTCGGCCTGCCCGAGCGGGTACGCGCGCTCACGCGCGAGCGTCTGGGCGAGAAGGCCGACCGCACCGTCGGCGGCGCGAGGTCCGGGGGGCGGGAGGAGATCAAGCGTTGAGCGCCGTGCCGCTCGATTCACCGGGGGAGGGCGCGGCCAGCGGCGTCACCGCTCCCGGCGGGTTCCGAGCGGCCGCCGTGGCCAGCGGGATCAAGCCGCAGGGACTGGACCTCGCCCTCCTGGTGGCCGACCAGCCGTGCGCGGCCGCGGGCGTCTTCACTCGCGGACGCGATCGAATGCCGGCCCCACGAAGTGGTCGTGGCCTCCACCGGCGTCATCGGCGTCGAGCTCCCCATGGCCGCCCTCCGCGGCGGAGTCCCGCGCGCGGCCGCGGAGCTGGCCCGAGGGGGCGGCGCCATCGCCGCCCGCGCGATCATGACCACGGACACCCGCCCCAAGGAGGTCGTCGTCGAGTTCCCGCTCGGCGGCCAGACCGCACGCGTGGGCGGAATGGCGAAGGGCGCGGGCATGATCGCGCCCAACATGGCCACGATGCTCTGCGTCCTCACGACGGACGCCGGCGTCGCCACTCCGCTGCTGGCGAGCGCGCTGCGCGAGGCGGTCGGCGAGAGCCTCAATCGCATCACCGTCGACGGCGACACCTCGACCAACGACATGGCGGTGGTGCTGGCGAGCGGTGCGGCGCCCGTCGCGCCCATCCTCGGCGCGGGGCCCGACTACGACGCCTTCCGTGACGCGCTCACCCGGGCCGCCCGCGACCTCGCCGAGAAGATCGTACGGGACGGGGAAGGCGCCTCGCGCCTGGCGGAAGTGCGCGTGGAGGGCGCCGCGTCACCGGCGGACGCCGACCGTGTCGCGCGCACGATCGCGGAGTCTGCGCTGGTCAAGACGGCGCTGCATGGCGGCGATCCCAACTGGGGCCGCATACTCGCCGCGGTCGGCCGCTCCGGCGTGGCCGTCGACATCGACCGCGTGGACATCCACCTGGGCCCGGTGTGGGTGGCGGAGGGCGGCCACGCCCGCGCGTACGACGAGGGCGAGGCCCACGGCGCGATGACGGCGGACCCCGTGCGCATCCGCGTGGACCTGCATGCGGGCAAGGCCAGCGGCTGGATGTGGGCATGCGACCTCACGCGCGCGTACGTCGACATCAACGCGCACTACCGGTCATGAAGCTCTGGGGCGGCAACTACGAGGGCGAGCCGGACCGCGAGTTCTGGGAGTTCAACCGGTCGCTGCCCTTCGACCGGCGGCTCGTGCGCGAGGAGATCGCGGCCTCCCGGGCCTATGTCATGGCGCTCGCGCGAGCGGGCGCCATCTCCGTTGCGGATGCCTCCGCGCTGGACGCCGGTCTGGCGGCCGTTCTGGACGAGGCCACTCCCGAGGCTCTCGCGGGCGCGCAGGAAGAGGACGTCCATAGCTGGGTCGAAGCCCGCCTCACCGAGACGATCGGCGACCTCGCGGGCCAGGCCCACCTGGGCCGCAGCCGCAACGAGCAGACGGTCACCGCGCTGCGCCTGTGGATCCGCGGCGCAATCGACTCCCTGCGCGCGGGCACGGCCGGCCTGGTGCGTGCGCTGGCGGAGAAGGGCACGAGCGGCGCGGACGCGGTCATGCCCGGCTTCACGCACACGCGCCGGGCGGAGCCCATCACGCTGGGCCACTTCATGGCCGCGCACGCCTGGGGGCTGGTACGCGACCACCAGCGGCTGGGGGACGCGCGGCGGCGCGTGAACGTGCTGCCCCTCGGCTCGGGAGCGCTGGCGGG
>WNFI01311744.1_pt1 | contig 21959 bp, 21 predicted proteins | sample 5400471 | NCBI WGS metagenome assembly WNFI01 (sample SAMN13153348, study PRJNA577476) | soil metagenome | isolation source: 100 cm saprolite on Douglas fir-dominated hillslope | place: USA:California | collected 2013-09-17
TTGGGTTGACACGGCTTTTCTGCAAGCAACAACGTTCGAGCACGAGCCCGAACGCCGAACGCCGAACGCGAAGCGCCTGGTGAGAACAAGAACTACTCTCTGCCAATGACCGGTCTACAATGCTGACCGCGGCCACAGCTTGATCCTGAGACGATGCCGTCTAGGGTAGGCGGTGCTGGACGCAGCAAATTCCATGAGGAGTCTATGAACTTACGTCGTCTTCCGAAATTCGTTTTTTCTTTTCTTGCCTTTACTCTAATCCTCGCCGCGCGCGGCGTCGAAGCACCGGTCAAACCGATCGTCGACGAAAGTCTGTACTCCGGTATGAAGTGGCGGTTGGTGGGACCCCTCAGAGGCGGGCGAGCCCTGGCCGTCGAAGGAGTCGCCGGTGAACCCAATCTTTATTACTTCGGAGCGGTAGCCGGCGGAGTGTGGAAGACAACCGACAGCGGCCAAACCTGGACTCCTCTTTTTCAAAACGAGGCGGTTTCGTCGGTTGGCGCTCTGGCGGTCGCGCCTTCGGACCACAACGTGATTTATGTCGGCACGGGCGAAGCCGCCATTCGCGGAGATATTACTTTCGGGGATGGCGTCTATAAGTCGGTCGATAGTGGAAAGCACTGGAAGAACATCGGCTTGACCGATAGCCGGCAGATTGGTGCATTAGTCGTGCATCCCAGCAATCCCGATATCGTGTTAGTCGCCGCGCTAGGGCATAATCCTAATATTGTCTATGCCACGCTCTGGCAAGCTCGCCGGCAACCTTGGTATTTCTCCAGTGGTGGACCGGGCAGCGGATTGTATCGTTCCATTGATGGTGGCGAGACCTGGCAACACCTCGAAGGGCATGGGCTGCCAGACGGGATCCTTGGCCGGATCGGAGTTTCCGTTTCAGGTTTTGATCCCAATCGAATCTATGCCCTGATCGAAGCTCAAGCCGGCGGCCTTTACCGGTCCGACGACGGCGGAGATCATTGGACCCGAGTGAACGATGATGGCCGTTTTCGGCAACGGGCCTGGTATTTCAGTAAAGTTTATGCTGATCCGAAATCGGCCGACACCGTCTATGTCTTGAACACCGGTTTGTATCGCTCGGCTGATGGCGGGCGAACGTTTAATCTCCTGCCCGCTTTCCCCTACCAGATCTACGGAGCCCAACAGGATAGCTCGAATGTCGCCATCGCCAGCCGAAGCGATCAAGGAGTTATCAGGCGGCAAGATTGGTATCAGGCGGGCGGCGGCGAATGCGGTTATGTCGTACCTGATCCACGCGATCCGCTGATTATCTACTCGAATAACGAGGGATATATCACCCGTTACAATAAGCGGACGGAACAGTATCAAGATGTTTCAGTCTGGCCGGTTGATGTCTCTGGGCACGCCGCGAGCGATCTCAAACATCGGTTCCAATGGGTTTCACCATTGTTAATATCGCCGCACAATCCCGACACTCTCTATACCGCAGCAGAATGCGTGTTTAAGTCCACTGATGACGGTCAAACCTGGACCGCGATTAGCCCGGATCTAACGCGAAACGATCGCGATAAACAGAAACCGAGCGGCGGTCCGCTCACGCGCGATATCACCAGTGTTGAATACTACGATACGGTTTTCGCGCTCACAGAATCACCGAAGCAAAAAGGATTACTCTGGGCGGGAACCGACGATGGGTTGATACACCTCACGACCGACGACGGTAAAAGCTGGAGCAATGTAACCCCTCCCCAGCTTCCGGAATGGAGTACCGTCAGTTCGATTGAACCTTCACCGCATGACCCGGCGACGGCCTACGTAGCCGTAGATCGGCACCGGCTCGACGATTTTCGGCCCTTGATCCTGGTGACCCACGACTCAGGCAAGACCTGGGAGATTATTACATCTGGAATACCGGCGACTGCCTACGTCCATGCAGTCCGGGAGGATCCAGTGCGTCGCGGCCTGCTCTATGCCGGGACTGAAACCGGTGTGTATTTCTCGCTTGATGATGGAAATCACTGGCAATCGCTGCAGTTGAATCTACCCACCTCGCCCGTCCATGATCTAGTAGTCAAAGATAACGATTTAGTAGTGGCAACCCATGGGCGTTCGTTCTGGGTGCTCGATGATATCACCCCGCTCCGGCAACTTGATCCGAAGTCGCCGGCGGCACTGATTCTTTGCCAGCCTGAGCCCGCGGTTCGCTTACATTATCCCGACGAAGTCGATAAACATGAACCAGCCGGCGAAAATCCTCCTAGCGGAGCGATCCTCGATTATTACTTCAAGCAGAAACCGAGCGATGAAGTTGTTTTGGAGATCTTGGATAGCAATAACAACCTGATTCGCCGGCTTTCGAGCCGCGAAGAGAAAGGGGATGCGCAACCGGAAGAGTGGCCGGACCGGGTGCCGGAACCCAAGACTATTCCGGCTGAGGCTGGCATGAATCGTTACGTTTGGAACCTGCGTTATCAGGATCCGGTTCAAATTCCCGGTGCGTTTTACTCCGATGACGGTCCTCGTGGTCCACTGGTGATCCCAGGAGATTATCAAGTTCGATTGACTGTCGCCGGACAGAGCCAGACCGCCCGATTGCAAGTGATCGCCGATCCACGAGCGCATAGTTCCGGAGACGCCTTACAAAAAGAGCTCGCGCTGCTATTGGAAACACGGGACCGAATCACGCAATTACACCAAGCCGTAAATCAAATCCGCGATCTAAAGTCGCAAATTGACAATCTGCACCAGCGATTTGCTGCGAATGAAAGCCTCCGTCGCGCCCTGGACCAAACTAAAACTCTAAGAGAGAAAATTTCCACAGTCGAAGAGCAACTGATCCAAGTGAATATGAAAGGATCAGAAGCTAATCTCGCGTTTCCTAACATGCTGAACGAAGAGCTGGATAGTTTCAGCCATTTAGTTGAACAGGCCGATGCCGCACCGACTCAGGCGCAGTATGAAGTCTTTCGGATGCTCAGTGCAAAGGAGGATGCAGCGCTGAAAACCTGGGGCCAGATCCAGACTGCGGATCTCCCGGCGGTGAACAACCTGGTGCGCGAGAGTAATATTCCCGTCCTTACCGTCCGGGACGCAGCAAACGAAGAAGTTAAGGGGAGATAAGCTGTTCGGCGAAAAAAGCGCATAGAACGCAAAACAACAATCTCACGCAAAGCCCCGCCCGCAACGCTTCGCGTAGCGATGCGGGCGGGCGCGCAGAGCCGCAAAGGGGCAGAGGGAGAAGGAAGACGAAATTCACCACAGAGACACAGAGGGCACGGAGGTTGGATTTTTTGTTACAGAAGATAACGAAGGCTTCGGCGTGAGCTCAGCCGAACGGAAACGAAGGCTGCTGACCTAAAGTCTTCGGCATGGTCTGGCGTCCCCTGCCGGGTAAGGCGACCCAAGGGTGTTACGCCGGGCCGCGGCCCGGTAGATCCACTTTTGTCTCCACCTAAACTGCTGGCTGACTTGTCTGCGGTTGGCCATCGGCAACTGGCCATGATCTACCGGTTATCCGCGGTCGGCTGTTCCTCACGCTCGGCGCCTGTAGTCGATCGGGATCGTAAACACCCCGGTGACTTCCGGCTTAAACTTCCAGCACCGAACGATCCATTGTTTGGCCTCGTAGCCTAACATCGGTGCGCCGGCCGAGGCGCTGGCCTCGACGATCTCGCCATTTTGCACTTTCACCTTAACCTGCACGCGCCCGTCAATGCCCAGCTGGAGGGCGAAACGGGGGTATTGCGGTGTCGGGTGCGCCGTGGTGACCTTGTCCAATAAGATCCCGGTAACAACTAACGGATGCATCTCTGCCGCCTGCAACATCACAGGAGCGGACGAGAGTGTAGCGATCGTGGCGATCGCAAAGAGGCTGCGAACGAATTTAACTCTTGGCATTTGTAGCTTTCTTGAACTTGAAGCCGACGGCCGTTTGGCCGGGGTCTTCAGTAGGTAGAGAGGAAACCGGCGCGGAAAGTTTCAGTTGGCGCCACAAATAAAGACCTACCCATGAGTTCTGGTAGTTAAGCCGATACGTGTCACCCGGACCTGGTATGTGCCCGGAGTTGCCATCTTAAAACCATCAATCCAGGAATTCGTGAAACTACGGGGTCGGGAATCCTTAGTAAGGGCTGAGATCAGATGATCCGGCTACCCAGAAACCAAACCGGACAGAAATCGATGTCTCTTACGAACGTACATTCTAGCCCTACCGAACTTTTGTCCCAATCAGCTGAAACGAGGAGTCGCGGTTCGGCGATCCTGGAACCGGAAGTCATTCGATGGCGCCCGATTTGCGAACCTCAAACCTCACTCTGGAAGGTGGCTGCGCGGCCAATTTCTCCGGGGCGCGCCATGATTGAACTAATCCTTCTCGCATTGTTCTTCCTCATCACACTCGCTATAATGGCTAACTGTCTTAGCGAATTGTCGCACCTGTTGCACAGCGATCCGGTAGGAGAGGTGGCTGTCAAAGCTCTTCATTAGCATGTGTAGTGCGGAACTAAAACCGGTCCCAAGACCTTTTAGTCAGGACGCGTGTCTTTGGTTGTTGGAGATAGGACTGGGACGCATGCAGAACATTAATCCCTTGGTTAGGCGGCCGTTATTCTACCGATTTAGCTTACGAAATACGCACTTTAAGGTATTGACGCGCTGAGGGTCGTTAATCAAAATCCGCCTCGGCACCCGAGATGTCTTCTGATTACACACCCCGTGATCCGACGCCGCGGAAGGTTGACTGCGATGCCGACCCGATTGCAGGACTAAAAGCGATGTTCGTAGATGTGCTTCAAGGCGGACAGATGTCGCGCGGACAGTGCCCCGTCCAGCGGCCCGTTTTTCAAAAGCTTCACGGAGCAGCGAAAGCTACCTTCACCGTTCTGGCGGACCTTCCGAACGAGTTTCGGGTCGGTGTCTTCGCTGAGGAGAAGAATTTCGACTCCTGGGTCCGAATCTCCAGCGATACTGATCCATCGCAACCTGACCTCAAAACCACCGTGGGATTCGCAATCAAGCTCTTCGGTGTCGATGGCCAGAAGTTACTGCCGGACGAGCCGGATTCGCGGACTCATGATTTTCTCCTACAAAACCACGACGTCTTTTTTGTCGATAACGCGCGTGAGATGTGCCGCTCTACGCAGGCGACTTTTGCCGGGACTGACAAGGGTCACAACCCGTAAGGGTCACGTCTTAACAAGATTTGTTAAGGCTTGACCCCCACCCCTCTCCCGCCTGGCGAAACCCGTCGATTAAAACCAGAGTCGAACTAGTGCCGAGACCATAAAGGTTCGTAGCGGAGCCTCCGGGCGAAAAGCTCGCGCCTGCGTTCACGAGTTGAGTAAACGCCCCGAGAGGTCGTTAGTTCTAGACGCCGAAAAAGCGATTTAGCAAGAAGCCTGGCCCGACTCAATCAGTCACCAACTGCGGAAGCCGCCGCCAGCGCAGCCTGTTTTCCGGCGCCAAAGCAATGGCTGCGTTTCGGGGCGTAACGTCGACGAATGGCTTCTGAGCACACCTAAAGGAGACGATCTGCGTTTACTCGCAGTGAATCTTGGGTCTGAGCGAGTAGGCAATACTTGTCGCGAATCGCCTTCGCCCTCGTGGCCTCGCACGTCCCGGTCCGGACACCAGCGCCACCGTGAATTCCAGCAATTCGAGCAGCTTCAACACTGCTGCCGGAGGCAAATTACCGTGGGCCAAACCCAGGGTTGGTCCTTTAGACAGGTACGGTGGGGCTTGACTTCCCGCATTCTGAGCCTTGTCCCCGCTAATCGTATATGTTTTTCCGGCGACCGCGAACTCGAATTGCCCCAGGAGATTTCCTACCTTTAGTAAGGTCAAGTCACCAATCGGGGTTTTAAGGTCCGGGTCGGGTACCGAGGCAGTCACAGTAGCGGTAACTGTATATGATGTTCGGTTCGTGGTTGACGTCTCTTTTACTCCGAACGTCATTTGTGGTAGCAAGTTCTGGGCGATATAGAGTACGGGGAAGTCACCGTGCGGTTTGTCGAAATCGGACAGCGGCATGGTTGGCGGATTAGGTGGTGGTACATCGATATCGATTTCATAGACCTTTTCCGCGCCTGCAGAATCTTCCGTCACAATAAAAGAAACGAGTGCTGTCCCAAGTGGCGTCTGTCGCAGTGTAATGTCGCGGTGGGACAGCTTTTTAGCAGAGAGCGGCCGGTGACGCTTATCTATAAAAGGTTTAGCCGGTCCCCTCTTTTTATTCGTGGCCATTTATATCCTTTCGCTTGGGGGAAAGGAAGAATAGCAAAGGCACGAAGAAATACCATGCTATTTCTTGGCAATTCTCGTCAGCGCAGACCTTTATGCAAGAATCTAGCTAGGAGCGCTCCAATCAACTGTCCGCTCCTCTGTTCGTAATAGTCGAACGCGGGTGAGGAATTCACTTCGAAACAATAGTAGTCGCCTCGAGGAGTTTCTTTGAGATCGATACCCGAAAAAACCAACCTAAGCTGTCGCGCAACGCGGAGGCATGCTGCTGCAACATCGGAAGGTAAGGTCGTTGGCTCCATCTCGACAGAGTGGCGATCGGGTCCAGAATACCGATAATCAACGGCCTTCGAATGGATCCGGGTGGCGATCCATTCATCGCCCACAGTATGGACCCTTATGTTAGTGCCCGGGACGAATTCCTGGAACTGGGTCGGACCATGTCGCAAGAGAGGTAAACGTTCCAGATCCTCAACGTCCATCATTCGAACAATGGAAGGCACTCGGCTGATAGACTTGAAGATTACCTGTTTTCCGCATTCTTCATAGAACTGGCGCGCTTCGTCCGGGTCGGTGGTAACGAGCGTGCGGGGTGTAAACAGACCGCAGCGGCGGATATGTAGTGCTTGAAATGGCTTGCTGCGGGTAGAAAAGCTGGCCCTCGGCCGATTAACCACCGGACATGGTAGAGAATCAAGCAGCACGCCGAGCGCGGCGTCGCACTCCGCCCGGACGGATGCTATTCTTGGCTCCAGGTGTTCCGGCCGTATACGCTCTTCCATTGCCGGGTAGCGCAAGAACACAGCGCTTAGATCTTCTAAATTGAGCTTCCAGCTGGCATTGGCGATGTAGCCATCCGGATTCGTACCGTTCCAGGTCGAATGCACGCGAAAATCATTCGGGTAAATCGCTAGATCAAGTAGGCGATAGGAATAACCGTGGTCATTCAATTGCCTGCAAAGCGAATTGACGACCGGGTTTGCAGACCCACCGCACACCAGGATCATAGAGGTTCCTCGTTACCGGCGCACGCAGCTTCTCTGAAGTTGGGAAGTTGACTTCCCGTCAACAGCGAAACCAAAGCGACTACTATCTCGCTTTGGGCAGCAGATGTGAAGTCCTCTAAACGAGGGTGCGGATTAACCGCCGCGACGCGGGTTTCGTCCTGGACGCGTTTGAGCACCACCTCAAGGAAAGTCAAACCTGCCAGCTCACAGAAGCAAGCAAGTGCTGATTCTATAGCATAACGATTAGCGTACGGACGTCCGTCCCAGACCACACGTGAGCCAATCACGCACAAGCGCTCCTGGTCCGTGCCCGGCTGCATGAAGTGGGCTGGCACCCGGTTGCCAAGTACAGGTTCGTTCTCCGAGCAATCGCCAAGGTTCAAGAATTCACCGCCCTCCCTCGTGAGGGGTACATAGGTAACTTGGGCACCAAGATCTGTACGGCCACAAGCTAGATCCACTGAGGCGTTACTAATAATCGAATCGAGCGCCCGCAATCCGCATCGTTCGAGTAAGTGCCGCCAAAGTAGAAGAGGCTGATCTTGACGATACCAAACCCCGGGAGGATAGCGGTTAACGACGACGCAATCGAGACTCCATAACCATGCGAGGAAAGCCGCATCAGCCTCTTCTTGTATATAAGCCAGGTCATCGGGATCTCCGGTTCCTTCAGAGAGGCTGCAAGCCCGGCGCACGAGTACAGCCGAAATTTGGCTGTCCGAGAGCACCGTTTCATCTTCGAGAATGAGGCGACTAACCGAGCTGAGTGTGTCTAGTCGCCAAACAAACCGGAAAGGGGGCAGCATGGGATTGGCGACCAAGCATGCTTCGTATCCGGCCGATTCAAGGGCTAGGTGAACGCTCTTGCAAAGAAGGTCCAGAGGATCACCGGTTACAACGTACATTCAAAGGGCTCCACGGTATCCTTACCAATTTTTACGCGGCACCTCTACCGACTGCACGCCTAGGTTTCCTCAAGATCATGAATACGAGCCCGCGTTTTCTCAGCCTGCTTTGCAAATTCGGACATCATCGCCTGGAATTCGGGGTCGTTAGCGAACATGTCTAGAGCGGGGGTCGCCCACTGTAGCGGTAGGTCCTCCATTAACTCAGGAAAGGCAGGCCGAAGATATCGGTAGGCGTCTTCCTCATGGCCAAGAAAGCGGCTGCCAAAGGCGAGATAGCCGCCTGCATCGATATCCTTTTCATTGTTAGCAAATGCGTCTTTTTCCAAACTCATGAGCCGGCTCATTTCTTGCAGTGCCTCTGACTCCCGCCCCAACGCCCGCAAGGCGTAAGCCCGATGGAAAATTGGCCCTGGAGCGTCCGGATCTTTGTCCCCTTGGGTACTGGCCAGTTGCAATGCTCCGGACGAATCTCCTATGCGTTCCGAACATCCGATGATGAGGTCGAGGACCGAGAATCCATACGTGACAAGGTCATTCGGCAATTGTCGCAAACCGGCTAACGCCCCCTTGAAATCTCCGCGCAAGATCAAGCGCTCCGATTCCATCATTCGACGTCTTTCAGCGTCAGTTTCGCGATCGATTGAGCGCTGCATCCATTTTTTCATGAGGTTTTGCTCACCGATGAATGCGCAGATATAGGCAAGAAGGTATGGTCCCCGTGGATCGTTAGGGTTTAAGGCGTAACTCTTGCGCAGGAGCGAATAGGCGTCAGGGTCGGTATAAGGTAGTTGGCTCCCGGCACGGAAGTTAACTTCTGCGTCATTTGGAGCGAGCTGAAGTGCCTTCCGTATCGCGGCTTGTGCCTGGTCAGGCCGATTTTTGGAGGTGAAGGCGCGAGATAGAACGATGTAAGCTCGGGCCTGTGTCGGATCAATCGCGATAGCTTGTTGGCAAAGATCAATTGCCGAGTCTAGCCAGAAGGCTTCGCCGCCGAAACGCATTGGACGCTCGACGAATGCATTTGCGAGAGCGACATACGCCAGCGCAAACTTAGAATCTTGATGCAAGGCTTCCTCGAAGAGGTTGATGGCTTGCTCATTATCATCCTTATGTCGTAACTGCCAAAGACCTAGTCCCCGTAAATAAAGGTCGTAAGCGGTCAGGTTTTCGGTGGGCTTTTCTCCTAGCCTTGCGCGTTCATCAGCAGATAGCCGTACCTGTAGAGCAGCGGCGATATTTTCCGCCACATCCGCTTGGATAGCAAAAAGATCCTTGATCTCGCGGTCATACGACTCAGACCATAGGCGCAACCCCGTGCGTGTGTCATAAAGGATAGATACAATTTTAACGCGGTTCCCGACGCGTTGAACACTGCTTTCGAGAATCGTCGCAACCTGGAGGTCCTCGCCTATCTGAACCAGTGTTCTCCGAGCTTCATTCAGAACCGCTTTATAACGCAGCACGGAATCGCGAGAGATAACTCGCATATCAGATATTTTCGTAAGTTGGAATATGACCTCGGTAGTTAGACCATCGCCAAAATATTCCTTCTCTTTGTCATCGCCGACATTATCAAATGGCATTACGGCGACCGATTTCGTGTTGATGCGCGTCTCGATTTTCCGGTTCACAAAATAAAAGGCCGCGAGCGCGACTCCAAACAGGAGCAGAATCGTTAGTAGGAGGCCGCCTCTTCTCGAGGCAACGGCCTTTCGACTGACCCTACCGAAGGAAGAGCCCAAACGTGATTTACCTGCTTCGACTACCTCTCCCGCTTCCCGAATCATTGATTGCAGCTGGAACGGAGTCTGCGGACGCAGGGCAGGATCTTTTTGCAGCAGAGATTCGACCAAAGAGACGATCGGTCTCGGGACATGCTCTAATCTTTCTAGTGGTGGCGCCTCGTGCTGCTGCTTTTCGAGAACCTCAAGAGTTGTTGAGCCTTCAAAAGGGACTTTGCCGGTCAACATTACCCAAAAAGTAACGCCTAAGGAGTACAGATCGGAGCGAATATCCGCTTTCTTGCCGGCGCACTGCTCTGGACTGGCGAAGTGAGGAGTACCGATAAACGCCCCGGCTTCAGAGAGCCTCGGGTCAACAGCCGAAGACCGAATCGGCCTAGCTAGTCCGAAATCGATGACCTTAGTTGTGACCCGTCCCCCTTCCCCGAAGGTCACCATCAGATTGCCCGGCTTGATGTCACGATGAACAAGGTTTTGGCGGTAAGCCGCACTCAGAGCCGCAGCCACTTGGTCCAAAATGTCGAGCGCCAGTCCGACCGCTAAAGGTCCACGGTACCGAAGAACCCGCTCCAAAGGTTCCCCTTCAACAAACTCCATCGCATAGAAGTAGTCCTCCTCGGTTTTTCCCAGATGAAAAACGGACGCCACATTTGGGTGGCGCAAGCTGGCAGCAGCCCGGGCTTCGTCGACGAAGCGTTGCCGCATGGCCGCATCGCCGAGGTATCTCGCTTTAACTACCTTAAGCGCTACCGGGCGCCTCAAATTGACATCGATCGCCTTAAAAGTCACCCCCATGGCACCGCGTCCCAACTCCAGGGGAGTGCCATCGTCGCGGAGTACCAGTTCGTAGTGCTCAAACCGGTCTCCCGACGGGTCCGGTCTGGCTGTGCCCCTCAATTCCTCTTCACCCAGTTCCAAGGTGGCGCTAAGAGCAATTCGCAACATGCAAACAGGGCAAAACTCCGTCTTGTTATCTCCAGCCAAAGGAGTCTGACACTTGGGACAACATCTGCTCACGCTTCGCTCCTGCTTTGAACCTTTCGATCGCGGATCGTTTTCGATGTGCCATCGACATCAAAAGCCTTGTAAGTGATACCCATCGCTCCGCGCCCTAACTCGAACGGAGTTTGGTCGTCGTGCGTCAGGATTTCATAATGTCCAAAGCGTAAGTCTGAAACCGAGCTAACCAGCAATTCGGTAGCATTCGTGTCAGTCTTAAGTGCTGCCCGAAACGCGCAAACCGGACAGAACTCTTTACTAGCGGGGAATGACATACCGCAAACCGGGCAAACGCGTTTGTCGTCAGAGTTCATGGGCCCAACCGGCCTTCAGCGGCAATCAACGCTTCACAAAGCGCGTGAATCTCACTATCGATGTCCGCGGGATCCTGGACGGTTTGCGCGACTGCCGCCCTGAGTATCTCGGCGTAACGCTTCCGGCACCGATGAATCAGAGTCTTAACACCGCCGGGACTAAGCTTGAGCTTTTCCGCAACGGACTCATAACCGGGAGGTTCTTTATTTCCCATCAGGCCAAGAAAAGGCTTGAGCGTCTCAAAAAGCGTGGCCTTTCCTTGAGCGCCGTACTCTGTCTTCAGACTTTCAATGGTCTGGCTCAGGAGCGTCATTGCCCAACGCGCATCAAAAATTTTCTCGGGAGTCAGCGCATCAGCCGGTTCTTTACTATATCGATCCTCGCCTCCATCGAAATCGAGCGAAACGAAATGAATGTTTCCCCCTCTTTTGATCGCTTTATCCCGATGGTACTTGCTTGAAAGATAGTTCTTTAAAGAAGCCAGCAAAAAGGACCGAAATTTCCCCCTAGCCGGGTTAGCTCGATGCAAGGTTTTGTGATCGAAAAGAAAGAGGAAAAAGCCCTGGGTCAGGTCCTTGGCGTTATCGGCAGTGTATCCGCGCCTTCGAATAAAGGCGTACAGCGGATACCAATAAAGCCGGCATAGCTCGTCGCGGGCAAGATCTGAGCCCGGAACCTCACTTTGAGCGGAAAGCAAGACGGCGCTCCAGCATGTGGTCCAAAATTCAGGATTCCCGGTAACAGAACTATCATTTGATCTCAAGGTGCCTCCGTCTACCCGGGGTTGGAACTTACCAAAATTAGGGCTGTTGGGAAGCCGGCATTTTGTAGAAACCCACAGGACATCCCTGGTCCTGGCGTCTGTGCCCTGGGCGGGAGGGGCCGGGCCACCTTTGTTCCGCTCCCCTTTTGCCCCGGAACTACCCCGCGCCATTGATCTCGGACCCGGCAGAGCTAACGGACTGCCGCGACGAAGGACTTCGGCGAGCTCAGTCGAGTCGCTTGGCGAAGTCGGGAGCTGGTCGCTACCTAATTCCTCGATTCTCTGAAACACGGGCACCGAAAATCCTTTGTAGTCGGTTTGAAGGCCAAGAAATTCGGACGGGCAGGAGCTCGTCCCTACCGAGTAAAAAAATGAAAACTGCTTCTATCCAATACCCAGCTCCGTCATCCAGGCGAACCCTTCGCCGCGGCGCCGTTCCGATTCCCTCTAGCGGGAGTCCGGCGTCCTCGGTTGAACGAATTCGCCGCCATCGCTACTGGTACAGCTTCTTTCGATCCATCCAAATCGTTCTTTCCGGTTTGGTCGACAGTTCCGCCTATCAGCAAATCTCGGTGAGGCGAGAAATCTCCGTCGTTTTTACGTCACAGGGTCCTGTGGTTTATCGATGCTGTGCCAATAACGGCTTTGATTCCCGCCCAACGGCGTCCCCTTTTTCACGGCCCTAGCCGGCCTTCGGAAGCGATGAGCGCCTCGCAGAGAGCGTGAATCTCCTCATCAACGTTTTGCAGATCGGTCACAGTTCGAGCGACTTCCTCACGCAGAATCTCTTGGTACCGCTTCCGTAACCGATGAATCAGCGTCTTTACGCCGCCCAAGCTTACCTCGAGCTTAGCTGCCGCCTCTTCATACGAAGGTAATCGCTGACAGTTGGTCGGATCGAGAAACGGCTGGAGAATGTCGACTACTCCGGCCTTGCCCTGTAACACATACTCTTCACGGAGCCGTTTGCCGGCCTCGGACAGCAGGGTCATCGCCCAACGTGCATCAAAAATCTTTTCCGCAGTTAGCGAATCGGTCGTATCCGCCCGATACCGTTCTTCGCCTTCCTCGAAATCGAGTGTGACGAACTCGATCTGACCGCCTCGTTTGATGCTGCGCATGCGATCAAATTCGTCGGAAAGATAGTTCTTTAAGGACGCCAACAGAAACGATCGAAATTTCCCTCTGTGCGGTGCGACCTGGCGCAGTGATTTACGCTCAAGCAGGCTGCAGAAGAAGCCTTGAGTCAAGTCTTGAGCATCTTCGGCATTGTACCCTCGCCGTCGAACAAAAGCATAGAGGGGATACCAATAGAGCCGGCAAAGATCGGCAAGCGCAGCTTGCGAACCGGGCACTTGAGTCTGAGCGGACAGCAACACGACGCTCCAGTGCGTGGTGCGAAAGCGGCCGGCAGCATCATTCGGCAGGCTCTCGTTTGGTTTCATCTATCGCACCTTCCCCTGAACTTACACGGTAACCTGCTATTTGGGAATGCCGACTTACATGGTCCGGACGTCCCATGTCGCCAGCCATGCTGCAGGATTCGACCGCTCAAGGGCTCCGAAAAAGATAATAAAATGGTTCGCGGCATTAATCGTGAAACTTCGGCTCTCTAAATCCTCTGTAGTGGGTGAGGGCCGGTCAATCCGGTCGTACTGCCAAGCCACCAATTAGAACCAGAGAGAAAACATGTCTACCCTAGTCAAACAATTCGTCCCGGCTCAACTTTTGTATCAGCCGGATAAGAAGAGAAAGACCGCTTCTGCGATCCCAGAAGCTAAAGCGATCAACCGGACCTCGCCCGCTGAGCCCGAAGTGCGTTTGTGGAAAGTATGCACCCGGGCCGCGTCGGAAGAGCATGGCATTATCGGACTGGCCGTTCTTGTGCTGTTGTTAGCCATCGCGACTGCCGGTGTAATCTACGGTTTCAGCGAACTAACCCACCTGCTACAAACGGACGCCATCGGGCACGTGGCAGCAAAGGCAATTAACCTAGACTGAGGCGGACTGACGGCCCGCCGCAGTATATTCGAGGCATCCGCCAAGCCGGGCCATCCAATGGCTCAACGCAAGCTACAGCATTTGGTTCAATCGGAAACGGAATTCGAAACCGCTTCTCTGCGTGCGGCTTTGCTGCTCGCTCTCCCGCTTTTCGTTCCGCAGCAATGATCTTTTTCGTGGGGTCAAACCGACGGTACCCTTTTGAAGGCCCGCATTCGGCTCGACGAACGGTGCCGGATTGAGCAACCCTATCAGGATGCAAGGTAAAGATAGTTCGCCTGGCCCGACCAATCCCACCCGCGCTTCGCTACCTCCGGGTGGACGCTTTGTTGATCGAGGAGAGGAGTTTGTTTACATAATCGTCGCTGGGTTGCTTCTCATCACCGCGGCAGTGACCTGTGGCTACGCCGGATTTAGCGCTGTGAGCTATTTTCAACGCGGTGACCCGTTACAGGGAATATTTTCCTTGGTAAACGATCTCCTGCTGGTTTTGATCATCATGGAGGTGTTGCGGACCGTCGCCCGGTTTTTGCGCAAAAGACAACTAGACGTCGACGTTGAAGATTTGGTGCCCTTCCTGGTTATCGGCGGCATCTCGGCAGCGCGACGGATACTGGCGATCGGCGCGAATCTATCATTAAATGAGGCCCAACATGTGGAACACCAAGCCGGCAAAATCGGCGCCAGTGTAGATTGGGACCGGTTTAACCAGGCGATGATCGAGTTAGGGATTGACGCTGTACTCATCATCGTTATTACGCTAGCTCTCTTAATCATCCATCGTTACACACTTCGGCGGGAAGCCTCGTAGCACGAGCGGTTACTCGGGTCTTGGCCGAATGGAAAGCTTCACCCTTCAGGGTTCGAAGGGAAGTGTACCCCTGCTTTTGACCTAGCTTTGAAAAATTGAGTTCGCTACAGTTCTGGAAATCTCTCCGAGGATGCGAACCTGCTTTCATTCGCCAATAGCTACCAAATCGCGGCTGGATTTGGGGGGCTAAGGCCACTGGATTTTTCGTAGGATGGAGCCAAAGGTCTTTATCAGCCATTCCACGCGGGACAAAGCGATCGCGGATGCGATCTGTAAAACGCTCGAGTCCGCTTTCGCCTAGCTTTTTGTGACTCGGACGTGGAAGATGCGCTCCTCTTTAAAACCTTTTTCCCAAGGACGGCGATAACGAAAATGAAGGTTAACTTCCCCTTCAGCTAAAGCGAGGAATCGGAAGTGTGCTGCCGAGGGACCGCCAACCAGCGACGTGGAGCGCTTCCATTCGTGGCCTAGCTCCTGTACTACTCCTACGTTGTCTAACGGATGTACCAGTTCCCAAACGTAGCCAGCGGTCGGCACTCCCTCCAAAACGATCTCAAACTCGCTATTCGTGTTGGCAGAGATTGTTTTGCTCACGGTATTTCCGCCTTTTAACTCTGTTACATCGCTGGTTTGCGCCAAAAGATCCCCCCGCGCCAGTACCCTGCCCTGCCCTACTGGCGACATCGACCAATGAAACCACGTTATGAATGCCCAGATCAGAGTCAATGAAGCTACGTGCCAAACCAGCGAGTTCCGTAAACGCCCCAAAATGGGTATGCCGCATCAATATTGCACTGGCCATAAGCGATGCAAAAGAAGCCACTCTCTCCCCACCCGGTGCCCCAGCTATTTTTGCAGATCCAGAACTTGTTCACGTCATCAAAGCCGATGACTTCTACACAGTGAAGCCCGGCTAACGAACCCGACAGATGAGAATAAATGCCCCCGGCATAAGAGTAAAAATCCTCGTAAACTTCAAAAACAGCGGCCATAGGCCCAATCGAGCAGATATAACTCCTTCTATCTGCCATCGTAAAATAGACGGCGCTATTAACCGCTTGGGTTGCTTCGCCGTTACGATCGACGCAGGTTGAACACGGCATATTGTGGTCGTAGTAAGGAAAACAACTTTCAAAAGCTACTCCGTCGTTTTTGACATAAGTGACAGCCGAATCCGGCCACCAACCCCCGCAACTGCCTCCCCCGCAGAACAAGAGCTCGGCTTCGGAAAGATCTAACGACAAATTGTGTTCGATGAGAACCATGGACTCGAGCGTAGCGGTGACGCCAAACGAGACGCAGGAACCGCAGCCACCTTGATCTTTCACCGAGGTAACATTGTTCCTGCCTTTTCGATTGCGCCAGTCGACTTGGAGAAGCAGCTGGGCCGTTGAAGAAGTAAGTTCGCCTTCTTGTGTCAACTGGGTGACTGCTTGGTCAGCAAGCCGAAGCCGATCTGCTACCCGACTCACTGCCTCTCGCGATATCTGTGCTCGGTCGAAAGGAACAGTTCGTGACGTCTCGAAATGAGCGATCACCTTCACAATCTCGGGTGCCGGCGCTTGGCGGAGGGCTGCAAGTCTCTTTTCGTCGACAATAACGCCCAGCTTTCGGCGAAGCTGGTCTTCTGTTAGCTCAATAAAAGATGGGTGCGGACGTGCTACCCATTTGGCTCGCTGTTCAAGAATTGAACGCTGAATCGCATCGATATCTATAGGCATATAAAACCTCCACTGCTGATGATATGGTCACTTATAATTAATTTTGTTGATCGACTGACTACTTGGTAGTCAGGACTAACTAATATGGCAGATGCCAAAACTTGGTTGTGATCGCCCAAGAACGACGGGACGGGATCCTGCGTCCACCTCTACAGTCAGATGTTAGTACGAGTGACTAAAAGGTTCTGCTCACTAACTACTTATCGGGCCAAACCATAGTGGCTAGTAGAGAAGAGCGCCTCCAAACTTCATTGGCTATTCTGTGGATGAGTTAGGCTGGCAACATTGCGCATCTAGGAATCGACCACAATACGTCGATATACGTACGGGGCCGCAAATGGACGCGTCTTGAGAGTGATCGACCCGACTACCGCCGAAGCGTAACTGATCGTAAGTACGATACTCAGTAACCTATTGATACCTGAGCGGGGCGTTCATCGTCGATTGGACTTAGTGCTTCCAATCGGATACTTTGGTTAGCGAATGGCATTGCGTTTCCGAAGACCTCCGCGAATTCGTATCGAGTATTCCGTGCCGCCCCGTCCCGGTTGCGGATGCGCTGGATGTGTCCTGGCGCCGTTCTTGATATTGCTCCTGGTATTACTCTGCTGTTTGGAGGCGTTTGTTAGGAGGCTTTTGCGTCGCCTCTAGAGTATTCACCTGCCTCACATTTGTTGACTGACCCCCTTTCGGCTAGACCTATCGTTTGCAGGCGGCCGCGGTCAAGACGCGCGACGCCGCCAGGAGAACTGGGGTCGCCTCACCTGCCGAGAAGATCTGCGAACTAACGAAGGCGCCATTGATCAGCAGCGACAATTGCGAGGCTAGCTCGTCCGGAAGGCGCGCGTGCAGCCGTTCAGCGATCTTCATAAGGCGACGTCGCAGCTCGTTCTTGTGCGCAGTGGCGACAGCGCGGGCCGGGTGAGCAGGGTCAGGAAATTCAGCGGCCACGTTGAGCTGCGGGCACCCGCGATAATTTGGCCGGCTGACGCGTTCGCCAATCCATGTCAGTTGGGCTTCGAGCTCGGCTTTGGCATCAGTTTGCTGGCGCTGCGCTACGCTGTCCCAGCATCTCCAGAAATCCTCGTCTTCCCGTTCCAGAAACGCCGCGATGAGAGCGTCTTTGGTCTTAAAATGGCGATATAGACTGGTCTTCGCGACGCCCGCTTGTTCGACTACAAGGTCTACGCCCACGGCGCGGACGCCTTGGCGATAGAAGAGCGCGGATGCTGTTTCGAGGATGCGGTCCCTGACCTGAGCCTGGCTATGGAGTGCATCATCGAGCAAGTCAGTCTTCACGCTACGTCGCATAAAAGAGTTTCCGGAGAGATTCTTTAGCACGGATGTCCTTGACTTGCTACAGAACGGTTCGTACTATCGCTACAGACCGGTCTGTAGCGTCCACATAATGATCACTCTCTCTACTGCATCTTTCGAGTCTAAACGTACGGTTGGAGTTTTTGGGAGTTCGGGGCACACGGGGCGGTTCGTCGTTACGGAACTGCTGCGTCGCGGGTTCACGCCGATCGCGATCGGCCGCAATGAGGCGAGCTTAGCTGCCTCGGGTTTTTCTAACGCTGGTGTCGAGACCAGAATTGCTACCGTGGAAGATCCAGTGTCGCTAGATCGGGCTCTCACTGGCGTGTCAGCAGTAATAAATTGCGCCGGCCCGTTCCTCGACACGGCGGAGCCGCTGGTGGCGGCGGCATTGCGATCGGGGGTTCACTATCTGGATGTAACAGCTGAGCAGCCGAGCGCGCTTGCGACCTTCGAGCGGTTTGCGGCGCCGGCCCATGAGGCTGGAGTCATCATTGTCCCTGCCATGGGATTTTATGGTGGGTTTGGTGACCTCCTGGCTACGGCTGCCATGGAAGACTGGTCCTGGGCTGACGAAATCCGCATTGGGATTGCACTGGACAGCTGGTGGCCGACCCAGGGGACACGGCTCACCGGGGAACGAAATAGGGCCCGGCGACTGATCATCGCTGACGGGAGACTTGAGCCGCTGGCCAATCCAGCGGCGACCGCATCATGGAACTTTCCCAAACCCTTTGGCGTCCAGGAAGTCATTGAACTACCGTTTACCGAAACGGTGTTGATCGGTCGCCATCTGCGCGTATCCAATCTTCATAGCTATCTAAACCTGACCCCGCTTCGGGATATTCGGGATACCTCGACGCCTCCGCCGACGCCGGCGGATGACGCGGGACGTTCTGCCCAGACTTTCCTGATGGAGGTGATCGTCCGTCAGGGGACAGAAGTACGCCGTACCGTCGCCCGTGGCCGTGACATTTATGCTTTTACTGCGCCGCTGGTTGTCGAAGCCGCTCAGCGCATCCTTGATGGGTTGGTTCGGGAGCGCGGTGTGCTTGCTCCGGGCGCGATCTTCGATGCGCCGAACTTCCTGCGAGCTCTCGCTCCCCAGCATCTGACCTTCGAAAGCGGAAGCAGTTCCAGCGCACGAAAGACGTAGCAACGACTCATAGGGAAGCGCTTAATAAGGGTCACGTCTTAACAAACACAAGAAAGGCCAATCACCCCAGAGGCTCCGAATCCTACACACGAGAAGCTTCTCCCTAGCGTCCGATCTCTGTGCCCTCTGTGTCTCTGTGGTGAATTTTATTTTCTTTTTGCGTTCTTTCGCGGCTATTACCCACCCTGCTTCTTATCTTCCTGAGATTCTGTAGCCTGCTGAGACGGAGTCTCGCTCTGCTCAGACACGATCAGGCCTTTCTTCGCATCGACTTGGATCTCAGTAATATTGGATGTCTTCGGACGCGCGATATCGAACGACCAGATCAATTTGCCGTGCTCGGTCTCAAGTTCAGCGCTTTTAATCGTACCGTCTGGAACCCGCGCCAGAGCGATCTTTTCCGCTTCTTGCTTGCTTATTTTCGCCTGGTCTCCAGGCGCCGCAGATAGCGTTGTCCCAAGTGCAAGCGAGCAGGTAGCCAACGAGAGAAGCAACCCACGGCGGTTCAAGAATTTAAGTCGGGTACGAATAAACATATCAGAATCCGACACCGACCCCGCCTGATCTGTTCAAACGCGAGAGCAGCCGCACAGAAGAAAGAGGAATAGCCGCGAAAAGGCGCAAAACGCACAAAAAAGAGAAGTGAAAGGTGAAAGGTCAGCGGAGAGGCATCGGACTCGGTCGCTCTTTGAGGCTCACATTCCTTGCTTTCGTGATCGTTCGGCTGAGCTCAGGACATTCGGCGAGCTCAGTCGAGTCGTCGAAGCCTTCTGTCGCAAGAACCGTCTTCGTGACCACTGTTTAATTTTTTGTCTTTTGTTTAGAATTTTTTGTGCTTTTTGCGCCTTTTCGCGGCTATTCCTCTTTGTCCCTCTCTCCTTTGCGTCCTTGGCCGACGTAGCTAAAGGGGGAGATGGGGCGGAGTCTGCTTTGCGTGAGATTTTTTCTTCTCTCTCCACTACGCTTACGAAGGAAACGGACCTAACAATCTCTACGGTGATTGGACCTCGTGGTACAACGATTCGCTAATCATGGAAGGGAAAAAAACCGGCCAACTCCATTGCCCCATCGGAACGTTCCCGGGCGTATCAGATGTCCCGACCATCCAAAACAACCTCTGCATCGGTTATCCTCCGTTTGATACCGAGATCCCGGACCAATACCGGGTCGACATCTTCCTGATGGAATTCAACCAATATGTCACCAACAACAACTTACCGTCATTGGTTTACATGTGGGAGGGTTATGTCATCGGTCCGTTCGTGAAACGGAAAACCGTAGATCACACCTATTACAATCAGGTCAGCATGGTTCACACTATTGAACAGATTCTCGGTTTACCACCGATGAATCAACATGACCTGGATACTCCGCCCATGCGTGGAGTGTTCACTAACACACCGGATTATACGCCGTACACTGCTTTACCGAACAACATCCCGTTGAACCGGCTTACCGGCCAGATCACCGCTAACACCAGCAAAATTCAACTCGCCTGGCAAAAAGAGTCAGCGAAGATGTTCGCTCACCACCCGAAAGCTGATTCCCAGGATCCGAACCTCCTGAATCATGCTATCTGGTATGCCACTAAGGGATTCAACAGGCCCTATCCAGGCGAGAAGACCGTCCTGTTACCTAGCCAAGTGAAACGGTCACCGTACCGGCTTACCTACGAGGACTGACCCGGTAGGGATAAGCTCCCGACTACGCCCCAGGCCTACGTCGCGGCAGGTCTGGCGTAATGCACATCCAGAGCTGAGGGCGCGCCATAGCGAAGCGACGACGGCCCGCTCGTCCGCTGCGCTTCCGATTCGTTAGCGCTCGATCCATCTGAGCTCCGCGAAATCACCTTTTCGCGGAGCTTAGGAATTCTTGCCCCCCAAGCTTATCTATAAAAGCGTTTCTTGCTTTGCGCACTGTTTTCAGCTAACACCGAGGCTCGCTTGTCGTCCGTGACTCGCCGGAAGTAGGACCGAACGAATCGGAATTGGCGGTGCTCACGACTTTGCTGAGTGCATCAGCGATACCTCTCTTGAGCGTCGTCCTGGAACCCAGGATCGAATAACCGGAAAAACCCGCAACTCGATAGGTTAGTTGCGTCAGATAGAATATGAATCCTTATAAGCCCCCCGGCCTAAATCGGCTGCAACGCATGCAGTTTTTAGTGAAGATGGCGGCGGTAGTGAGTACCGTCTCTCCAGTTATCCATGCCACCGCTCAAGAAGTGGCTAATCCGGACGTCACCACGTTACCCAGGAACAAAGTCGTTGCTACGATTTCGGTAGGACAAGGGCCGAATGCGATCGCGGTGAGCCCGGACAGCTCAGAGGTGTTGGTGGGATGCGTGACCAGCGGCGACGTCTACGCGATCAACGCAATAACCAATTCGGTCATAGCATCCGTTCCCGTGGGTACGTCGCCGACGGGTGCAGCTCTTTCTGAGGATGGAGCGACGGGTTACCTTTCGAACCTCACTGCGCGGACGGTTACGGTCGTGGGCACAGGATCGGGAAACATAGTTGCAACTCTGACGGTCGGTACGACTCCGGAGTATCTGGCGATCAGCCCGGATGGAACCCAGGTGTGGGTCCCAAATACGGGTAGCACTAAATAGAGGTCTTCGACGTCCAGCGTGTTGAGCGCGCCGTGAACCCCAAAAGCCCGCTATCATGTCTCGTGATGTCATATCACAAGATGCGCTGATGGTCCCGCCAAGAGCCGTGTCATGTTTGGTTATGAGAACCGAGGGACAATCTATTGCTCCACAGATCCGGTCGATTCATTTGCTTGAAATGAATCGCGACACGAAAGCTGATAGGCTGGTCTTAGCAGAATTCACTCATGGAGCGCTTAGTTTGTTTTCTCTTGTTTTGTGTTCTTTGCACTGCAATAAGAGCGTTTCGCTCATTTTAGCGAGGATTTTTAAGCGGCCATTTGGGTAAGTTGGTCGACGTCGCAGTGATGTGCTGCAAGCAAGGCGGTAAGGATTCGTTGTCCGGTTTTCGT
>WNFI01662129.1_pt1 | contig 21955 bp, 20 predicted proteins | sample 5400471 | NCBI WGS metagenome assembly WNFI01 (sample SAMN13153348, study PRJNA577476) | soil metagenome | isolation source: 100 cm saprolite on Douglas fir-dominated hillslope | place: USA:California | collected 2013-09-17
ACGAGAGTCAACGACTCTCAGCGTCCCGCCAACGATCAAGGCGGCGACATGTCGGGAATCGCGGCTCAGGGCGACTGGCGCGGCCGGTGCGCCGAGTCGAATGGTGCGCGGTCCGACAGCTCCTGCCGCCGCGGCAAGTGGAAGCGCGACCACTGCCTGCCGTCCCTCAGGCGTGAACGCCTCATACAGAGGCGGCTTGAGCTCGAGAGCTACCTGATGAAACAAACCGGAAGCCTCCATCGCTCGGCCCGAGGTCGGGTCGGCGAGCGCGGCGCCGAGGATCACCACCCTGCCAAAAAGCTGAGGGGCTGCGTCAAGCCGAAAGAAGGTGCGTATCTGTGTGAGCCACTCTGAGATCGGTCGCGCCGGCGAGACCGCCGGCCATGCCGGCTCGATGCGCTCGTGAAGACCGGGCGCATAGTCCGCTACGTGCAGAGCCAGTATGGATTCGACTATGTCGCGGACCCTGACCGGCTTCATGCCGAATGCATCGGCCACTCCCTGTACCGTCGGCGAGAGCGGGATTTGCCCCGGCGCGTTTTGCTGGAACCCGACGGAAGTGGCCACCTCAAGCACCTGCTGCCGCGAGCACGGTATGGCGAACCCTTATTGACGTTGGATCGTGGGCTGGTGCGGATTGGCGTCTAGTGATGAGCTCCAACCGCTCACTTGACAGTCGCGGCCGGAAGCCGGTGACAACTGGCAACAGAGCCCGTATGAGCAACTCAACGCGCACGGCGGGGCTAGTCTATGCCGAGACGGGCGCATGTCAAGTGAGGACTGGAGCAACTCAACGACATTGGCGAACGGCTCTGACCTCGGCCTGCGCCTGTCCGGCAGACGCTGACAAGCACTCCGCAGAGAAACTCGATCGCCGTGAGATTCTCATAACGGCGCCCTCATCGCGTGCACTTTCGCGGGATCTGATCCTTTAGACCTGGGCAGAACGACCGATGACAGAGCCCCCATCGCCTCTTCCCGGAGGCCTTCATGACACGGGAGAAAGGCTTCAACCAAACCAGGGTTCGGGCGTACCTTTATTCGGCAGGCGCACAGCCAGCCGTCGGTATGCACTCGCGTTTCGCACCGGTGTCACTGCACAAACGTGAGCTCAAGGCAAGAATGTCTTTGCTCAACAGGCCATGACCGTCTAAGGTTTCGATTGCAGATGGAAGAGGCGGGGGTTGATGCGCCGGCCGCCAACGGCCCCGCGCTCGCAGCTTGCAACGTATCGAAGGCGTACGGCGGGGTGACCGCCGTACAGGACCTCAGCCTCGACTTTCCCGTCGGCTCCGTTACAGCCATCGTCGGCGACAACGGCGCCGGCAAATCCACTCTGATCAAAATGCTGTCGGGCGTCATCCGGCCTGACTCCGGTCACCTCGAGATGTTCGGCGGCGGCGTGCGCTTCACCTCTCCTGCCACTGCGCGAGCCCTGGGTGTCGAGACCGTGCACCAGGATCTCGCCCTGGCCGACCATCGCGACGTGGCCGAAAACCTCTTTATGGGCCGAGAGCTTCAGTACCGATTCGGACCTATCGGAATCCTGGCCACCAGGCGCATGCGAATCGAGGCGAGCCGGGCAATCGCCGATCTCCAGGTACGGATCACCTCAGTGCGCCAAGAGGTGCGCAAGCTTTCCGGCGGCCAGCGGCAGGCGGTCGCCATCGGGCGTGCGGTTCATTGGGGCTCGCGCGTCCTGATCATGGACGAGCCGATGGCCGCCCTTGGGCTGCAGGAAGCCGGTCGGGTACAGGAGTTGATCACGCGTCTGCGCGAACGCTCGATCACCCAGATCATCGTCAGTCACAACCTCGATCACGTCTTCTCGCTGTCCACGCGGATTGCCGTGATGCGTCTCGGACGCCTGGTCGCCGTCAAAGAGACCGCGCAAACGGACCACGCCGAGATCGTGCACATGGTTGCGGGCCTGGCCAGCAGCGCCGGTGCCAGGGCGTAAAGTCCAGGCTTTCCTCTTCGACCTCGACGGCGTGCTCGTCGACTCGACCGCGATCGTCCACCGAGGCTGGGAGATCTTCAGCGCCGAGCGGGGACTCTTGATTCCTGATGAGGACTACGCCAGGGCCATCTACGGTCGCCGCACGCACGAGATCCTGACCGACTACTTCGGGCTCGCGGCGACCGAAGCGGATCAGCTCATCGCTGCGGGCTTCGATGACAAGACCTTGCTCGTGGAACGGGAAGGCGGTCTCAAGGAAATCCCTGGAGCGGTTGATTTCGTGCGCGCGTCCCGGGACCTCGGGCTGCGCCTCGCGGTCGCGAGCTCGGCCTCTGCCCCAAACGTCGCGCTTGCATTGCGCACGCTCGGACTTACGGACCTGTTTGACGCTGTGATCTCATCCGCTGACGTTAAGCGCGGTAAGCCCGCTCCCGACCCGTACCTGGTGGCTGCCCAGGCCGTCGGTGTGGATCCCCGCCACGCGGTCGTATTCGAGGATTCGACCTTTGGCATCGAATCCGCCAGAGCGGCCGGCGCTCGATGCGTCGCGCTAGCCACCACGCTCGCGCGTGACAGGTTGCCCGAGGTCGACCTCGTGATCGACGATTTCGTCGGCGTCGACCCTGCGAGGCTCCTCAGAGACCTCGCCGCGTGATCTCCTCCCGCGCCGTCTCGAGCCGCCAGATCTCGCGGTAGGTCCAGGGCCGCCGACGCGGACGCACGCCGGAGGCCGGTTTCGACGCGCCCGGGCGCCGAGCCTCGAGGTCCCTGTGCAGGCGCAGAAGGGCTGCATCGGCCAATTTCGCGACCGCGGCCTGCTCGAGAGAGCGCGCCGAGCTCATGTGGCGACGCGGCTCACACGCACTTGCGGGGCGAGCCTTCGGGCGGTCTCGGGGTCGAGGAAGCCTGCCCCGAGCTCGTGCACGCTGGCCGCACCAGCCGCCCCGGCGGACACCAACGCATCTTGGAGAGACCGCGATTCCGCGAGCGCGACAACCAGGCCGGCGGTGAAGGCATCCCCGGCGCCCACCGAGTTCACGGCGCGCTGGAGCGGCACTGTAACCCGCCAACAGGTTGCCTCGGCAAATGCCACCGCACCACGGGGTCCGCTCGTCACGATGCACGCTCGCGCTCCTTGAGCGACACCCTCGCGCGCGAGGCGAACAGGGTCGTGACGTCCCGGCCCGGCAAGCTCAGCCAGCTCGTCCGCAGTGCCCTTCACGACGGATGGACGTTCCGCCAGCGCAGCGCGAAGGCTGGGCCCGGACGTATCCACCAGACACGGCACGCCCGCCTGGTTGCACGCGGCCACCACGCGGCCGGCATATTTCGGATCGACGCCGGCGGGCACGCTGCCCGCAAGGACCACGAAGGCGCAGCGCGCGAGCAGCTCGCCGGCGATCAGGGCCAGGAGCTCCTCGAACGCCGCCTCTGGCTGGGCCGGTCCCTTCTCATAAACCATCACTGACCGACCGCCCTCAGCGGCCACCACATAGGTCGTACGGCTCTCGTGCTCGCTGCCCACGAAACGGGGGTTCAGTCCAGCCCGGCCAAGCTCGTCGACGATCCACCGCCCGGCGTGGCCGCCGACGACTCCCGTGGTCGTCACTTCGGCCCCCAGTACGTGGGCGGCTCGCGCGACATTGTTTCCTTTTCCTCCGGGCAGCACCACCAGCTCAACCGGACGGAGGATCTCTCCGATGGCGAGACGGGGCACTCGCGCCGTGCGGTCGACCGCGGGATTCAGGGTGATGCAGAGAATCAACCGACGAAAGGCCTGCGCGTTGCGAGCGGCACCCTGGCAGTCTCGGCTTCGACCAGCTGAGGGCCGGCGATCGTCTCGGCGCCGCCTCGACCCGATAACGTGAGCGCCGCGACCGCGGTCGCAAACCGTACTGCCTCAGCGAGCGGGGCCCCTTTCACGAGTGCCGTCAAGAACCCCGCGTCGAAAGCGTCACCGGCTCCCACGGACTCGCGAACCTGCTCGGCCGGTATGTCCACCGCCGGCTGAAGCACGAGCTCTCGCCCGTCGGTCGCCAGCGCCCCTCGCGCGCCCAGCTTTATCACAGCCATTCGCGGTCCCAACCGCAACACGTTCCGCAGGGCTGCCTCGGCGTCGTCAAGCCCGAAGATCTTGCGCGACTCTCCTTCATCGCACAGAAAGACATCCACGTGGGGCAGCACGTCCTCGAAATGCGGCAGCCACGGAGCGGGCATGTCGGTGAGCGGAAACTGAGGATCCAGAGCGGTCATCACACCGGCCGCGCGGGCGCGCTCAAACGTCAAGGCCAGACCTCGGTGCCACATGTGCGGAAAGTGCAACAGGCCGCCGCACAGGAGGAGTGAGAGCCCATCCATGGCACCGAGCGGGATCGGGTCGGGCCACGGCTCGAAGCTCGGCAGCCGGTATGTCATCGGTCGCTTGCTGCCACCGAACAGCAGCATGTAGATGGCGATCGCGGTGTCGCCGGGTGACGAGCGAGACAGGACGGTTCCAATTCCCGCACGTTCCACCTCTCGCCTCAAATGCACGCCGAAGGCGTCCTCGCCAAAGGTGGTGCACACCTCGACAGCGACACCAAGTCGCGCAAGGGCCTGGATCGTGTAACCGATCGAACCAGCGACCAGGAAATCCACGTCCGAGGGCCCGACCCAGGCGTTCAGCGCATCCGCATCGAGCGGTGCATGCCCGCGAATGAACAGGTCCACGTTCACGGGTCCGATGACGACGGCTCGCGGCCTGTCCTCGGCTCCTCCCGTCATCAGTGGGTATCGGATGGGAAGAGCATGTTCCAGACTCGGGCGTGCTTCGGGATGTTCGAGCGCTGCGTGTCCGGGTTCAGGCCCAGCAGAACGCCGCACCAGTAAGGAAGGAGCTGACCCGGCAGCACGGCGAGAACCGCGAACAACGTCTCGTCGTTCAGCGGGAGCCGCACCACGTAGTCCACCAGGTCGGCGATCTGGTTGTCATCGTCGCTGACGATCGCCACGGCAGGCGTCTTCAACATGCTGGTGACCTTCGCGATGGTGACCATGTCCTCGTAGCCTGGCCCCGGCGGAGCGATGAGCACCGTGAGAATCTGTTCGTCCGTCAGGCCGAGCGCACCGTGGATGTGGCGCCCGGGCATCATCGGCTTGGACGGGATGTGACTCATCTCGTCGAACTTGAGGGCGATCTCCTCCGCGGTCCCGTAGTTCGAGCCCGCCCCGACCACCAGGATGCCGCGTACATCCTTGTATCTCTCGGCGATCGTCTTGCAGCGTGCGTCGATGGAGTCGAGCCGCTCCGCCATCATCCGCGGCGTGTCCAGCAGCTGGCGCTGCAGCTCCGTGTAGTCGTGCTGTCCGTTCCTGCGCAGCTTTCCCAGCTCCAGCGCGAGGTTGATCGCGGCGGCCACGCGCGCGGTGTAATGGAACGTGTCCGACCCGCCCGTGTCGAAGCCACCCGCGGTGAGGATCCTGGCATCGGTCGCCTGCACGACCGGGCTGCCGTCCACCGACGTGAAGGCGACGGTGTATGCGCCCTGCTCGCGCGAGGCCTTGGCCGCGGCCACCGTGTCGACCGTGCTCCCGCTGCCCGAGTACGCGATCGCGGCGATCTTCGGGAAATCCAGCGGTGGCGGATAGCGCAGGAAGGCCAGCGAGTCGAAGTCCCAGCCGGGGAGGCCCGCAAAGCGTGCAAAGGCGGCATTGGCGACCTGGGCCACGTATTGCGACGTCCCTGAACCAAGCCCGATGACCGCCTCCGGCCGCCTCTCCTGCAGGCGACGCGCGATCTCGACACCCTCGTGCGCGGTCTCGAACGTTCCGCTGAGAGCGTCCGGCTGGCTGCGGATGTCGTTGTACAGGTTGAACGGGTGCTCGGAGCGCACGGGCGTCCCGAGCGCCTGGTACATGATCGGCTTCTCGCCAGTGGCTTCGATCTGCTCCCTGACGTTGGTGCCGATGCCCCAGGCCTTGATTCGCTTGCCGCGTTTGCGGCCGTTGCCGGTGGTGGTGGGCATTGGTTTCTCCTTTTCCGTCGTGGTCGGCGGAGCGCCCATCGCGCCCCAGGTGGGTTGATCGGGTCGGTTCCAGCCTGGTCGGGGCGCAGACGCTGCGAGAGCGGTGCGTGCGGCCTGGGGGTCACCCTTCGCCTCGAGCCAGGGGAGGCCGATGGCGTCCGCTGACGGGGGCGACTCCGGTCGAGAGCCCTGCGCCGGAGCGCCGCCGGCGGCCATCTCGCGCAGCTTTGTCTTCAGCACCTTGCCCGATTCGGTCATCGGGAACTGATCGAGGAAGCCGACCGCCTTCGGCACCTTGTACGCGGCAAGGTGCTCCGCGAAGTGGCGGCGCACCTCTTCGGCGCTGATCGAGGCTCCGGGGACGGCGCGTACCCAGGCAAAGACCTCCTCGCCGTAGTAGTCGGACGGGGTGCCGATGACCGCGGCGTCGGCGATCGCGGGGTGACGGCGGGCGATCGATTCGAGCTCCGCGGGATAGATGTTCTCGCCGCCGCGGATGATCATGTCTTTGATCCGCCCTTCGATCCGCCAGTAACCATGGGCGTCGCGTTCAGCCAGGTCGCCGGTGTGCAGCCAACCCCCGGCGTCAATCGCCGCCTTGGTCTCCTCTGGCATGCCCCAGTAGCCTTGCATCACCATCGGGCCGCGAGTGCAGAGCTCCCCGAGCGTGCCGGCGGGTCGAGTGCGGCCGCTGTCGGGGTCGATCGCCTTCACGGTCGCGCCGGCGATCGGCCTGCCGACCGTGCCGAGCCTGAGCTCCTCGGGGTCATCGACCGTCGACTGCGTGACAACCGGCGAAGCCTCAGTCAGGCCATAAGCCACGGTCAGCGCGGGGATGTGCAGCTCACGCGCCGCGGTGCGGGCAAGCTCAGGATCGACGGGGGCTCCGGCGATGATGCCGGTGCGCAGCGTGGTGAGGTCAGCACCGACCTTCGACTGGCGCTCGATCTCGGCGTGGAACATGGTCGGCACTCCGTAAAGGACGGTGCACCGCTCGGAGGCGATCGCCCGCAGCACGGAGTCGGCGTCGAAGCGCTCGCTCGGCATCACCAGCGTGGCGTGGTAAACCAGCGCTCCAAGCGTGCCCATCACGCAGCCGAAGCAATGGTGCAGCGGCACCGGAAGGCATAGGCGGTCGCCAGGACGCAGCTTGATGGCCGCGCCGACGGCGGTCGCGTTCTGCAGCATGCCGCGATGTGTGAGCATCGCCCCCTTCGCGCTGCCGGTGGTGCCAGACGTGTAGAGGATGGAGGCGACGTCGGTCGACTGGACCAGTGAGGCGGAGCGCTTCAGCCGGTCGTCATCGATGACGCTTCCGGCTTTGAGCCACTCCTGCCAGCCACCCAGCTTCGGCAGCGAGAAGTCGTCGCCGATCGCGACCGCCACGCGTGCGGAGTCCGGACCACTGAGAACGGTCGCAAGGTCGTCGCGATGACGCTCGCCGGGGGCCGCGAGCAAGATTGAAGAACCGGAATGGCGCAGGAGGTGCGCGATCTCATCCGCCCGATAGCTCGGATTGATGGGGACGAGGATCGCTCCGATCACGCCCGCGGCCAGCTGGATGGACGGCCACTGCGCCACGTTGCCCGCCAGCACGGCGACGCGGTCGCCGCGGCCAACCCCGCTTGCAAGCAGGGCACGCGCAATCTTCTGAACCTCGTCCTTTAATGAGGAGTACGTCTGGCGGGTCCCAGCGCCGACGTGAACCACCGACTCCCGTCGGCCGGCCGCACGTACCGCTTGCTCGAGTGCGGCGCCGATCGTGCCGGCAGCAGCCGGGCTCGTCCCTGCCCCAGCTTCGGTTCGTCCGGCACCGTTGACGGCGGAGCTGAACGCCATGAGCTCGACGAGCACGGTCTGTCCGCGCCCGGCGGCCAGCATCCGGCTTGCGTCCACGGCGACGGCATAATCGGCGCCGGCCGTGGCGGCCGCGGCCAGGTCGTCATTGCTGTCGATCCGTACCGCCAGCGGGCTCCGCGCCCGCGCCTTGGCTTCGGAAAGCACCGCCAACCCGGCCGCAGAGGCGGGAACCAGGATCCCAGCTCGTATCGGGAGGGCGGCCACAACGCGGCGTGGGTTGATTGCAACGTCCGCTTCGCTGAGCTCGACGCAGAGCGTGTCGCCTGGGCGGCCGTAGATCTGGGTCCGTCCGTTGGGGATGACGTAGACGTCGCCGACGCGGCGTCGCCGCAGGGCTTCCAGCTCGGCGCGCGAGCTGACGCGAATCCAGACGGTGCCGGGCATCAGCGGCTCTCCCTGCCCGCGATGCCCGCCAGGCCGCGGCGCACACCTTCCTGCGCCTCCCGGACATTCGACTCGTCACCCGAGATGTACAGCCGACCGAACCGGCCGATCGGCCGGATGTCGATGATGTCGATCTGCGCCGACCGCTCCGCTTCGTTCGCGGCGAGAAGAATGTAGGCGGCCGGTGTGACCTCGACGACCAGGAGCGTCTGCCCCGGCACGAGCAGCGACCCTCGCCTCATGCGGTTGATGAGCTGGGCCTGAAAAGGGGTGATGTTGGTGATCACCTCCTCTGACACGATCGACGGACGGAGGCGGTCGGCGGTGACAAGTTTCAGCCGGTCGAGGATGACCCGCCCCGCTTCAGCCACCACCTCCGGGTCATCCGCGTGCAGGGCAAGCAGCCCGAACTCACGCTCGACGACCTGTGAGCCTGGGCGCACGGAAGTCGCCTTCAACGCAGCGTCGGCGACCCGGTACACCTCGTTGCCCGGAGCGACCTCGACGAAGAGCTGCGCCATACCGACGAGCGGAATGTCACCGTCGGCCACGGTCGCTTCGTATGCCGCGTACCGCGGCTGCATTCGCGATACCTGGCCAAATGCGCGCAGCTCGACCCCGGATGCCAAATTCTCTAATCCTTTTGGTAGATCGTCTTGCCCTCGCGGCGGAGGGCGTCGACGATTCCGACTATTGCCGCGTCAACCGCGATGGCCTGGGCGCTCACCGCACGCGCGGCAGGCGTTCCGTGAGCCACCAGGACGAGCTCGCCTTCGCCGGCGCCGACCAGGTCGACGGCGACATACGGCGCGCCGGGACCCGGTTGCGCGTCCCGTCCCACTTCCTCGACCAGTAAGAGCTTGGTTCCCGTCATGGTCGCCTCTTTCATCGAGGCGACCGCGCTTCCAACCACGCGTGCCAGCTGCAAGTCAGTTCACTCCCTTCGGGACCGGCGCGTCCGCGGCCACCTGGCGGATCACCTGTTGGGTGACCTGCTCGGCGAGCTCGGCCTGTGCATCGGTTCCGGCTACGAGCAAGCGACCGAACAGTCCGGTGCCGGCGACGCGCACCAGCTCCATCCCGGTCGCCTTCTCGATTTCGTTTGCAATCAGATAGACGTATGCGGCCGGGGCGACCTCGGCCACGTATAGGGTGTCGCCTGGCAGCGTCCAGGCGCCACGCCGGACCTTGTTGAAGAGATGACTGTGGTACGCGTTCAGGGCGCTGATGCGCTGCGACGACACCAGCTCTGGCACGAGCCTGTCACCGACGGACAAACCAAGCGAACGAAGAACCGCGTCCCTGGCTTCGAGCACAGTGTCCGTGCGCTGCGCATGCAGCTCGACCAGACCGAAGTCGCGCTCCACGAGTGTGCCCGCCGACTGGACGGCGCACGCCTTGAAGGCGGCGTCGGCGATCGGAAATACGAGACTGCTCGGCGTCACCTCGACGAGGAGCTGGGACATGTCCGGCATGGGCAGGCTGCCCTGCGCCATCAGGGCCCAGTACGCCGCGTACTGTTTGCCCATCCGGTCGATGTGCACCAACGCTCGCAGGCGCGCTCCATCGGACGCGGTTGTCACGACCTGAACCTCACGAACTCTCTTACGACGCGACCATCACGCTCTCGACGGCGTTGTCCGGGCGCGCGATCACATGCTGGGAGACGAGCTCGCCGACCCGCTGCGCCGCTGCGCCGCCGGCTTCCACTGCAGTCTTCACAGCACCGACCTCGCCCTTGATGATCACGGTCACCAGGCCGTCGCCGACCAGCTGGCGGGATACCAGGGTGACCTGGGCCGCCTTGACCATGGCGTCGGCCGCTTCCACCGCCGCCACGAGCCCTCTCGTCTCGATCAATCCGAGCGCCGTTCCGGAGTTCCTGTTCTCTGCCACCTGCGTTCCTCCTAGGTTTTGGGTCGAGCCGGCCTTACGCGCCGGGCTCGACTTGGGTTGACGGCAACTCGCGGTTGGACGCCGCCCGGGGGTGCCGCATCACCTTTTCCGGGCGGGAAGAAAAGATCGGCTACGCCTGGCGCCGGCCTTCCGAGAACCGTGGCGGCGCGAAACGCGTTTTGACTCTCCGCAGTGCGGCGGCCGGCGGCGACCGCCTCCTGCACGGCGCTGACGCCTCCTGTCGAAACCACCGTCACGAGCCCATCACCGATGTCAAGGCGCCGTGACAGGCCGACCGGAGCGGCCTTCGCCATCGCGTCGGCCACGGCGACTGCGTTGGCGAGCCCATACACCTCGAGCAGTCCCAGGGCCTCATTCACAGGGCTCTCTCGTAGATCGATGTGACGTCGGCGGCGTTGAGGGGCCGCGGGTTGGTCGCCATCGTCATGTCAGCGAGGGCACGCTCGGTCAGGGCAGGAATGTGCGACTTCGCCACGCCGAGCGCTGCCAGGCCTCGCGGCAGGCCCACGCGGTCTCCGAGCACTCGCACCAGGCGGGGCAGGCGGCGGCCATCGGGCGAGCCCATCACGGCGGCGAGACGGTCGTAGCGCTGCCTGCGGGCGGGCAGGTTCGCCTCACAAACGTGCGGGAGAAGTATCCCGTTGCAGACGCCATGTGGCAGGTCAAGCAACGCCCCGAGCGCGTGCGCGAGCGCGTGGGTCGCGCCGACGAGGGCGGAGTTGATCGCGAGCCCTCCGTAGAGCGCCGCCAGCATCATGCCCTCGCGCGCCTCGACATCCTGGCCGGTCTCCACGGCGCGCACAAGGTGCTTGGCCGCGAGCTCCACGCCGCGAAGCGCCAGCATGTCAGTGAGGTCGGAAGCGAGCGTCGACACATATGCCTCGACCGAGTGGGTCAGGGCGTCGAGGCCGCTGGCCATGGTCACGGGCTTGGGCATCGCGAGCGTAGTGAGTGGATCGTTGAGCGCGAGAACCGGCATCAGGCGACGGTCCGCGATGACCATCTTGACCTTGCGCTCGGTGTCGGTGATGACCGCGAACCGGCTCACGTCGGCGCCGGTTCCCGAGGTCGTGTTGACGGCGATCAGCGGAATCCCTCTCCCCGCTGCGCGGTCAGACCCCTCGTAGTCGTGCACCCGTCCGCCGTTGGCGGCGACGAGCGCGACCATCTTGGCGCAGTCGTGCGCGCTTCCTCCGCCGACCGAAACGACCAGGTCGATGTTGTGGCCCGCGCCGGAGCTCAGCCCCGCCCCGACCTGAGCGACCGTCGGATTTGGCTCGACCCCGGCGAAGACCGTCGCCTCGATGCCGGAGGCACGCAGGATTCCGCTCACGCGTTCCACCAGGCCTGTAGCGACAAGGCCCCGATCGGTGATGACAAGCGCGCGGTGCCCGCGCGCACGCGCCTGAGCGCCGAGCTGCTCGAGGACTCCCCGGCCGAACATGACCATCGTGGGCAGGTACAGCTCGGTGGCCGTGGCGGAGGCGGTCGGCGTTGCCACCGTCATTCCCCGTACCAGTCCGGTGACTGCTCGGCGAGGTTGACGTACACCTGCTTCACCTCGGTGAAGGACTCGAGCGCATATGGACCGTTCTCCCTCCCCCACCCGCTCTGCTTGAAGCCGCCGAAGGGCGCCTCGCTCGTGACCAGGTTGTACGTGTTGACCCAAACGGTGCCCGCCCGTAGATCCCTGGCCATGCGATGCGCGAGCTTCACATCTCGGGTCCACACGCCGGCGGTCAACCCGTATTCGGTGGCGTTGGCCATCGCGAGCGCCTCGTCGGTGGTCTGAAACGGCTGGATCACCACGACCGGGCCGAAGATCTCCTCGCGCGCGATCGAGAGGTCGCTGGGCACGTCGACAAAGACCGCAGGCTCCACGTAGTTGCCCTGCTGGAGCTCCGGGGCGGATGGCCGCACCCCGCCTGTGAGGAGGCGCGCGCCTCCACTCTTTCCTGCCTCGACGTAACCGAGGACCCGCTCCAGCTGGCGCTTCGAAACCAGCGGGCCGACGTCCGTCCTCGGATCGAGGGGGTCGCCGATCCGCAGGCGCCTGGTGCGCGCGACGAACTTCTCGACAAAGGAGTTGAAGACCGAGGCGTGCACGAGGATGCGCGAGCCGGCTGTGCAGATCTCTCCCTGGGTCCAGAACACCCCGAACAACGCGCCCGCCACGGCGTCGTCCAGCGGAGCATCCGCGAACACGATGTTGGGGGCCTTGCCGCCGAGCTCGAGCGAGACCCGTTTCAGGTTGCCCGAGGCCTTCGCCACCACCTCCCTTCCGACAGCCGTCGAACCTGTGAAGCTGACCTTGTCGACTCCTGGATGAGCGACCAGCGCGATCCCCGGGATGCCGTCGCCGAGGACCACGTTCAGGGTGCCGGGCGGCAGGCCGGCCTCCATCGCGAGCTCGGCCAGGCGCAGGGTGCTCAGGGGTGTCTCGGGCGATGGCTTGATCACGACCGTGTTGCCGAAAGCCAGCGCAGGCGCGATCTTCCACGATGCAAGCAGGAGCGGAAAGTTGAACGGGGTGATGGCCGCGACGACTCCCACGGGCTGGCGCAAGGTGTAGGCAAGGAAGTCGCCCGGGACCGGCAGCGTGTGGCCGGTGAGCTTTGTGGCGTAGCCGGCGAAGTATTCGAAGCAGTCAGCCGCAAGCGGTACGTCGATGCGGCTGCTCTCGCGAATCGGCTTGCCGTTGTTCAGAGATTCGAGGTGGGCAAGCTCCTCGGCATGGCGTTCGATCAGGGCCGCGAGGCGCAGAAGGTAGCGACCACGCTGGCTCGCCGACATCCTCGGCCAGCGTCCATCGTCGAAGGCGGCGCGCGCCGCGGCGACGGCCCGGTCTGCATCGGCAGCATCTCCAGCGGCGACCTCGGCGATCGGCTGGTTGTGGGCCGGATCGACGATGCGGTGTGTCTTGCCTGAAGCCGATTCCACCCACTCACCACCGATCAGGTGGCGGCCCTGTCGAACACTTGCCGCGGTCGCGTGCGGGGACGTCATCGCCGCAACCTGTCGAGCGAAAGTGCGGCGATCAGGATTCCGCCCTGCGCGATCTGCTGAACGCTCGGATCCGCGCCGATGAGGATCAGGCCGTTCACGATGCTGGCGAGAAAGACCGAGGCGATCAGGGTGTTCCAGAGGTTGCCCCGTCCGCCGTTCAGGCTGACACCGCCGAGTATCACCGCCGTCAGAACCGGAAACAGCGCTTCGGTGCCGAGAGACGCGCTGCCCTGGCCGACGCGACCGACAAGGATGATGCCTCCGATACCCGTCAGAACTCCCGAGAGCACGAAGACCGCGATCTTGATGCGGCGCACCGGGATGCCTGTGCGGTACGCGGCCTCCTGGTTGTCGCCGACCAGGTAGATCCACCGGCCGAAGACCGTGCGGCTCAGGAACAGGTAGGCGAGTCCGTACGCGATGAAAAGAATGATCACCGGCACCGGCAGGAAGCCGGCATACCCCTCGGCGAGGTAGATGATCGGCTCGAGCTGCGGCCCGAAGTAGCTCTGGCCGTGGGTGTACCAAAGCCCTGCTCCGAGAACCGCGGTGAGCATGCCGAGCGTGGCGACCACCGACGGGATGCGCATCACAGTCACCAGCAGGCCGTTGATCAGCCCGACAATCCCGCCCACCACGACAGCGGCGAGGACGCCGACGAGCGGGTTTTTGCCGCCAACGATCAGGCTTGCGCCGATCGCGCCGCTCAGCCCGAGCAGGGAGCCGAACGAGATGTCGATCTCCCCGACGATCATCACGAATGTGGCGCCGATGGCCGGGATGCCGAAGATCGATGCCTGGCGCAGGACGATCAACAGGTTGTCAGGCGTCAGGAACTGCACCGTCGCGATCGACAGGTAGATCGCCCAGATCGCGAAGAAGACGATGAAGCCGTACTCCGCCAGGAACTCGAGCCCGCGCGCCTTCCAGTTGACTCCTCCATCAAGCCGGAGAGCCGCGACAACCGAGTTCACCGGCGTGCCTCCAGGCGCGCCAGCAAGCAGCCCTGGGGGGGAACCTCGAGGCTGAAGCGAAGGTCCGAAGCGGCCGCATCCAGGGCCGGATACGGTTCGCCCCCGTCGTCAGGCCGGAGGACGTAGACAGCCTCGGGATCGAGCTCGAGGCGCGCTCGCGGGAGCACGACCGTCACCCGGCGTACAAAGCGCGAGTCGCCCATCCAGCCGGATTCCAGGTTGCCAAGCAGGACGTGCACCGTCCCACCGCTTGACCAGCAAGAGAACGTGACCGGCTCGCCGGCCGGGAACGGCTCCGCGCGCACGCCCTGTGTCGTTCCCGACTGCATGGCTCGCGCTGCCTCCACGTATGGAGACACAGTGCCGATCTGAGAATGCGGGACGAGCGCGTCGGTCGGGTCGGCCAGGTCGGGCGGCTGCCAGTAGAAGAACGGTCCGTGGCCGGTGAGCACGGGCGAACCGCCGGCCTCGTAACCGATCCAGGTGCCCACGTTCGCTGTCACCGCCACCCGTTCGGGGAGATGCACGCGCTCCTCCCGCGGCAGGTCTTCGCTGGTGGGCCGGCCGAGGGTGTAGCCCCCCGCGAGCCGGCTGTCCGTTGCCGTCGCGCCGGCGCGTTGGAGCAATGCGGGCTCGACACGGTCGGCGCGGCCCGTCGCCAGCACCGGACCTCCGAGCTCTTCCAGGCGATCGGTGTCGAGCTCCCCGGCCAGCTGGACAACAACGCCCTCGGGCCACCGGGCCGGCATCCACTCGGGGCTGGTGGCGGCCAGGATCGGCAGCCCCCATTTGAGCGCCATGCCGGCATAGTCCTCCACCCACTCGCTGGCGTTCGATCGCGGGTTGGTCGCAGCCTTCGCCAGCAGACCCGCGCGGTTGTGCACCAGAAGCGGTCCGAAAACGCGATCGAGCCTCTCGGAGCTCGCCTCGGCGGCGTCGAGGTGGCCGGAAAGGAACGCGACCTCCGCTTCGCCGATGAGGCGGTCGTTCCAGTCGTTCATCCAGGAGATGTAGATGCCGTCGCGCTGCAGCAGCCGGCCCTCTTTCTGAAGCACGGTCGCGTGCGTGAACGCCCAGATCGCCCAGCGCAGCTTCTCCGGCGTGTCACGAAGCGTGTCCCAGGGCTCCCAGCCATCCCACGTTTCGACCAGCAGGTAGTGCCGGCATGGCCGTTGGCGACGCTGGTTGCCGGCGGCGATCTGCACGCCGTGGCCGAGAAGGTAGGCGAGCTGGAAGGTCCAGCCCTTCCAGGTGTCATCCCACCAGTCCTGCCAGGCGCCACCCCAGGTCTGGTCGATGAAGATGTCGAGGGCTCCGTCCGCGACGATCTCTTCGAGGTCGATGCATCCCGTCATCCACTCGGCCGTCCCGCTGATGCCGCTCGAATAGGCGATAACGAGGCCGTCCGGGTGGGCATCCTTGCAGGCTCGAAACAAGCGCCTTACCGCGTCGGTCCAGGTGCGGTTCTCGTCTGGATCTGAGGAGGCCACGGTCCCATAAGGGCCGCAGCGCGTGTACAGCATGGGCCCGAAAAAGCCGTCCCTGAGGTGTATGAAGTCGAGTCCGAGAACTTTCGCGACCGATCCCCACTGCTCGCCGAAAAACTCGGGGAAAGGCTCGCCGTCGACGAGGCCATGCGGGCGCGTGGCGTATGGATAATCGTCCCGCTTGAGGGGAACCCGCGGGTCGAGGTCGGGTCCCGGCAGCGGTGAAATGTCCAGCGGGTACAGCTCGGGATGGCGTTCGTACCAGTCGGAGTACAGGTCGTACATGCTCCCGTCGTCGGGAGGCGCGACGACCTGCCCGAGGCCGGCGACCAGCACCCCGAGGCGGAGCTCCGGCAGGCCGAGGCGGTTCGCCCCGGCCCTCATCTGCGCAAAAAAGGCGGAGAGGTCCGCGTAGCTGAGCGTGGCCCAGTGCGCGAACCGTCGCGAACGGAGTGGAAGTCGCTGCTGCGGATCGCCCGTCCATTCGGTGACCACGTCAGCAAGCCAGCCCACGTTGAAACAGACACCCTGCACCTCTCTGGTTCCGTACAGGAGTCGCTGGGCCCGCCCCAGGAACAGCTCCAGCGAGCTGTCCCAGGGCGGGCTGCCAAACCAATCGATGTCGATTTCGACCATCCGGTCCAATGGGTTCGTCTTTCTCTAGCTGTGCGTGTGAACCGAAACGGGAACCTCGATCTGTCCGGCCACGTCCGAGCCGGCGAAGATGGTTCCGAAGGCGTCCACGGCGAGCTTGCCAGTGCCCGTCGGGTTGGTATCAACGCAACCTTTGTAAATCGTGCCCTGGTCGATGTAGGTCACCGCCTGCGGATCGCAGTCGATGCCGAACACGAACGCCTGGTCCGCGGTCTTGTGCGCTGCGACCATGGCCTGGTATCCGCCCAGGTCGCCGCCATCGTTGATGCCGACGATGCCCTGGAGGCTCGGAAACTTCTGGAGGGCGGTTTCGGTCGAGGTCACTCCGTTGGAGGCAAGGCCCCCGATGAAGCGTCCCACCACGTTGATGTTGGGATCGGCCGCAACCATCGCGGTCTGGATGGCATCGGCGCGCGCGACCAGGTCAGGAATCGATGGGTAGTCGAGGATTGCAACCTGAACCGCTTTGCCGGGGAATGTCTTGGCCGCGTACTGGCCGGCACCCGTGCCTTCGGCCTGCCCGATGGTGAGGTTGTTCACGGACACCGTGATGGCGCCGAAGTCGACCATGTCGGTCCCGGTGAGCTGCACGACGACGATTTTCTTGGCGATGGCGTCGCGGACAGCCGGTCCGACCGAGTCGGCGGCGTTGGTCGTGATGATTGCTGCAGCGCCCTGGGTGATGAATCCTTCGAGGCAGGCGACCGCCTTCGCGTTGTCAACCTGCGAGTCGCAAATCTCCGCCGTGAAGCCCAGCGCCTCGGCCTCCGCCTTGGCGGCGTTGTTGATGTTCTGGTGATACTGCGTCTGCATCGTGAGAGCCACGATGCCTACCAGCTTGCCCTTCGAATATTGCTTGATCGTGGAAAGCTGGCTCGACGAGAGCGTCAGCTTGTCTCCGACGATCTTCTGGGTCTTATCAACTTTGCCGGCAGCCGGCTGCGAGGGGGTCGCTGTGGACCCGCAGGCGGTGACGACCACAACCGCGGCTCCGATTGCCGCCAACCACGAAGCTCTCATGTGTCTCCTCCCCTGTGAACTGGGCCCGCGGGGGCTAGGCCCTTACCGAACGCGCGGCACGGTCCAGCACATTCCTGGCCGTGAACTGATCTGTGACGAGGGCGTTGATCCAGCGCCCCGCCAAGGCTCCGAACAACGCAGCGTCCTTCTCTTCACCTCCTGCGCATGCGAGCGCAAGTCGCGCTCTCCGAAGGTCGTCCAGCCTTATGCCGACGACGCGGTTTTGGAACGAGCTGGGACTAAGCCGGCCGTTGGCGTCGAAGAAGTTTCCGCAGACGTCACCGACGGCCCCCTGGCGCCGGAGCGCGCGAAGATCGCTCTCCTTGATCAGGCCGGTGCTGACGTAGATCTCGTCCAGCGAGAGGGTGCCGATTCCGACCACAAACAAGTCGGCCGTTCGCGCCAGACGGAGGGCCTCCGCAATCTGCGGGCTCGACGCCTCGAGCTCGGCGGAGCTCGCACCTTTGCCGAGAATGGCGGGCGCGTTGATCTGGTAGGCGCGTCCGCCGAAGGCGGCGGCCGCGGCCTGGGCGATCGCGTTGTAATCGATCTCCAGGCCCTGGTGGCCGGCGTTGCCCATGGCCTGTACGACCGACACGCCATGGAGATTCACCGGAGACAGCAGCTGGACGAGGTGGGCCAGGGTGCGACCTGCGCCGAAACACACGACTGAGTTGCCGCCGACCAGGGTCTCGACCAGGCGTGCGCCGGCTCGTGCCACCGCCATGCGGATGGAGCTGTCGCGATTGCTGAAAACGGAGGCCACAACAACGTGCTGCAGGTGTGGGAACCGTTTCTTGAGAAGCGCCTCCAGCCGGCGGTCGCGGGCTTCGGGCGCGACGATGCGGATCTGAACCACCCCGAGGGTGCGGGCCTCAGTCAGGTAACGGGAGACCTGGGACCTCGAAACTCCGAACTCCTGAGCGATCTGCTCCTGTGTCAGATCCTGCTCGTAATAGGCGCGCGCGACCTCGGCAAGGATCCCATTGCCCTGCCGGGTTTGCACATTCGTGCGTGCACGTTTGACCTGCACTGCGTACGTGTAACAGAATGTCGGTCTCCTGGCAAGCTTTATCTTGAGGACGAGATCGAGATTTGATGAGCGAGCGAATCGGGACCGTACGAGGCCTTCAGCAATGCGCCTCGCCGACCGGTCGCTTCACGATCATGGCTCTCGACCACCGGCAGAACCTACGCAAGGCGCTGCGTCCCTCAGACCCCAACAGCGTGAGCTACGCCGAACTGGTGGAGTTCAAGCGCGTCGCTGTGCGGGCCCTGGGAAATGCGGCGACCGGAGTACTCCTCGACCCCGAGGTAGGGGCGGCGCAGTGCATCGTGGACGGGTCGCTGCCGGGCCACGTGGGGCTCATCACCGCCCTCGAGGCAACCGGGTTCGAGGGTCCATCGACCGCCCGCATAAGCCGCTTGTTGCCAGGGTGGACAGCAGCCAAGGCGCGACTCATGGGCGCAGCTGCCGCCAAGCTCCTCGTCTACTACAACCCGCAGGCGATCAACGCGGCGGAGCAAGAGGCACTCGTCGGCGAGGCGATCGACCAGTGCCGCGCGGTCGACCTGCCAATCTTCGTCGAGCCTCTCACCTACTCCGTGACCCTGACCCCGCTGGTCGGGGCTGAGCGGAGGCAAGTTGTATTGCGTACAGCTGCGACGATGGCCGGCCTCGGCGCCGACATCTTGAAGGTCCAGTTTCCATACGGACCCGAGGAGGCCGACCAGGGACTCTGGCGCGAAGCGTGCGAGGAGCTGACTGAGAAAGTCGCGCGCCCGTGGGTACTCCTCTCGGGCGAATACCCACCGGATGCATTCATGGCGATTGCCGAAGTGGCGTGCCGGGCGGGGGCGAGCGGAATCGCGTGCGGGCGGGGCATCTGGACGGAAGCCACCGACTTGTTCGGCGCCGACCGCGACGCCTTCTTCAAGGGCGTGGCACGCGACCGCCTGATGCGTCTCCGTGACATCGTCGAGTCGCATGCGAGGCCCTGGACCGAAGCTTATCCAGTGCCCGATGGCCGCCTCGAGGGCTGGTACCGCTCCTAAGCGCCGAGCACTCGGTCGAGGTAATCGTTGGCGAACAGGCGGTTCGGGTCGACGCGATCGCGCACTTCCACGAAGCGGTCCCACAGCGGGTAAAGAGGCTTCAGCGTGGCTGCCGTTTGGAAGTGCAGCTTCCCCCAGTGTGGTCGTCCGCCACGCGCCCGCATGATGGCCTCGACCTCTCGAAAGTACGGCTCGTACTCGAACTTGTGGAAGACATGGACGGCGATGTAGCCGGTGTCTCGTCCGAAGGCGGGGCTCAGAGGTATCTCGTCCGCCGCGACCTCTCGCACTTCAACAGGAAAGCTGATCAACAGCCCGACACGATCGATCATCTTGCGGATATCCTGGAACGCAGGAATGAGCTCGTCGCGGGGAACGGCATACTCCATCTCCGCGAAGCGGACCAGGCGTTCGTTGGCGAAGATCCTGTCGCTGCGATCGGTGATGTCCTTTCGAACCATGGTCTTTGCAGTCAAGCCGGCAAGGCGCGGGATCAGGGAGCGCCGCACCTCGGCAGCCCGCTGGATCATGCCGAAGGCTCGGTTCTCGATGAGGATGTCCTTGACGTAGGCGACTGGGCCGGTGCGACGCTCACTTGCCGAGGGGGCCGCCTGTGTGCGGGTGTTGGTGATCGCCTGCGCCCATGGGGTGTGCGGCCACCAGAAGAACTCGAAGTGGTCGCTGCGCGCGCAGCGCTCGTCAAACTGCTCGAGCAGATCGTCCACTCGGAGCGGCTCTTGAACCGAGCGAATGTTGTAGGCAGGAACGCAGCGAAGCGTCACGGTCGAAATGACTCCAAGCGCGCCGAGGGACACCTGGGCCGCCTTGAAGATATCCGGTTCGGAGCTTGCGGAGCAAAAGACCACCTCGCCACCGGCGGTGACAAGCGACAGGCCGACGACCTGGCCTGAGATGTTGGGGAACCTCCTCCCCGTTCCATGGGTCGCGGTGGAGATCGCTCCGCTGATCGTCTGGTATTCGACGTCGCCCATGTTCTCCATCGCCAGCCCAACGCCGGCGAGGGCGTCGCTCAGCCGGTGAATGGTTATCCCCGCCTGAACGGTGACCGTGGCCGATTCGCCGTCAATGTTGAGGACACGGTCGTAGTTGTCGAGCCGGACCATGCAACCATCGGTAGAGGCGATGTCTGTGAAGGAGTGGCCGCTGCCGACGACCTTGACGCGCTCGCCCCGCTCTGCAGAAGTCCTGACGATCGCAACAATCTCTTCTTCGGTGCTGGGCGATTCGATTCGGGCGGGTGAACAAGCGGCGGTGCCGGCCCAGTTCGTCCAGTGCGTCCGGACGGACATCACCATCCGCGCAGGTCCACCTCCCACGATTCGAGAACCTCGTGCCCAGTCACCAGGTGCATGCGTTCGTGATAGGCGACGGTGGGATCCACATGCGCCGGCATGACTCGGACTCGATCGCCCACCGCCACCGGCTCGTCTGGCACGAACGTGATGTGCTCATCCGACACTGACATCACGGTCGCCCCTTCGATTTCCGGCTTTCCGTGGTCCATCGCAAGGGCTTTGAGCCCACAGTTCGCGACGGCGTAGCCGGAGCGCGAAACCGATATCACCGCGGAAAGCACGCTCAGAGCTTGCTTGAAAGGGAGCCCGAGCCTCGCGTAGGCGGTGTCCATCAGCGCGTAGGAGCCTGCCTGGATCTCGCTGGCCCACGTATTGATGTCAAAGGTGCCGGTTCCCCCGGCCGAGATGATGTCTCCACCGACGTCGGCATGCGCTTTCAACAGGAGCTCCATCGCCGCCGCGGTCAGCTCGTTGCGCGTCGAGCGGTCGACCAGTCCCACGACGTGCCCCTCATAGCCCATCACTCCCCTCACGGTCAGGCCTCGGACGCGAGCCTTCTCGGCAAGGAAACCAGCCTCGTCCGGGGCACAGCCACATCGCGGCAGCCCGACGTTCACGTCGATGAGAACTTCTTTGACGCCTCCAATGACGGCTGCGTCGATCGTCTCGTCAGAGTCGACGGCGACGGTGACGCGCCCGTCAATCCGATCCTGGCCAAGCCTGCGCGCGTCTACCACCTCGTTCGCGAGGAGCAGGTCGTAGCCCAGGCCGGCCGCCGCCATTCCCTCGACCTCGCGGATGGTGGCGCAGGTGAAGCCGCGGTGGCCGGCCGCGGCCTGGCGGCGTGCGAGCGCGGTGCATTTGTGCGCCTTTACGTGGGGACGGAGGCGAGCTCCGGGCAACGCAGCGCTCATGGTGGCGAGGTTGTGGTCGAGAGCGGCGGCATCGACGAGTAGGGCCGGAGTCACCAACTCGTCTATCAGCATCGGCGTCAGCTTAAAGACCGGCGCGTTCTATCCGATCGCCCTGGATGATCGACATACCGAAATCATCACGCGGCACGCATTACGGCTCAGCTACCACTTCGCCGATGGCTCGTCGCACAGCCCGCATCAATGAGTCCATCAACTCCGCCCAGGTGTGAACGCGTACCAGATCTCACCACGTCCAGGCCTTGCCGCTGCAGGCCCGCGCCGCTCGCTCAGGTGGCCGACAGCCGGCGCTCTCCTGCCGATCGGCGAATCGCACGCCAGGCCTTCCGTTCTCGTCCGACGACGTCGCCTTCAGCCCGTGCGTACTGAGCTTCCATCGCGATGTC
>WNFI01349050.1_pt1 | contig 21953 bp, 12 predicted proteins | sample 5400471 | NCBI WGS metagenome assembly WNFI01 (sample SAMN13153348, study PRJNA577476) | soil metagenome | isolation source: 100 cm saprolite on Douglas fir-dominated hillslope | place: USA:California | collected 2013-09-17
GCCTTCGGAACAGACTTCCACCAGCAAAATGCGGCGTTCCCAGATTTTGCCAAAGCTGGTCTCAAAGGAAGATTTGAGGCGAACATGAATTTCGCGGAGTATAAGCGTTTCTATTTTCAAAAATTGCCACCAATCGGCCGCACGCGAAGGCACGAACACTCAGCCTTCGGTTATGCAACCATGGCCCTTTCTATTTTCGCGCCGCGCGAAAGACGCCGTTCGGCTGATTGAAAACAGCTTCGGAGACTTTTCCCGAAGCATCTTTGTGAAATTCGATACTGAAACCCGGCAAACCTTTCACGTCGAATGACAAGCCCTTTGTGGGCACCAGCTCGTATTGCGGCTGGCCGGGTACGGTAAGGCGAAGCGCACCGTCAATGAGGGCCACATTCACGGCCTGGCCGTTTAGTACGTAGTCTCCAATGAGGCTCTGCAAGACATCTGTCGCGATTTTCTCTGGCGCGCGAATGAAAACGATGTCCTCCCCAAGGCTGGGCTCCAGGGCAGCGGAGACACGATCGATGTCTCCCTTCTTGTTCATTTCAAACTGAAATTTTTCGCCCGCAGCGAGGCTGTCCGAGTCCTCGGGTACTTGGAATATATCGTAGTGAACGTTCTCAATCAGCCATGGCCCCAGTTTGTTCACCGTTAGCTCGAGAGCGTCGCCCTTCTGATTCACTCGAATCTTTCCGTAGCCGGGATTTTCGTATTCACCTGCATATTCCGAGAGATTGTGTGATGGATGCGTGCCCGTCTTGCGGTCCGTCGGTTTGTTCTTTTTCCCTTCTTCCTCTTGCTGCTTCCCTTTCGCTTCCAGCTCTTTGAAGCGATCGAACCACGGCAGCGGATCAAGGCCGAGCAGGCGATCGTAGACGTTATAAGCAAGGACTTCGGGTGTTTGCCCGTGGGGCAGATTGCTGAGCACTACGATCCCCATATGGTCATCGGGGAGCATCGAGAGCAGCGCATAGAAGCCGTCGATGCCGCCGTTGTGCCATACGAGATTGTGGCCGCGATACGATGTCACGACCCAAGCCAGGCCGTAGCTGAAGTGCCCCAATCCGGGCAAGCTGAACGCCGGCGGCGGATCGGGTATCGCTGTTTGCGGGCTGTGCATTTCGCGCAGGTTGCTTTCCGAAACGACGCGCTTGTCTCCGTACTTGCCGTCGCCGAGCTGAAACGTCAGGTAGCGCGACATATCATCGACGCTGGAGTTGATTGAGCCTGCCGGGCCGATGGCATCGATGGCGTGATACGGAACCTTGGTCACTACATCTTTCTTCATCTCGTAAGGAAGAGCGTGGTCGTCGGTCTTTTCAATTTCCTCAACCGATAGATTGGAATGCGTCATCCCCAACGGTCCGAAGATTCGCTGCCGGATGGCGCCCTCCCATCCCAGGCCTGTGAGCTTCCCTTCCAAATACCCCATGGTCATGATGGTGAGATTGTTGTACTGGTAGGTGCTTCGAAAACTCTTGTTGGGCTTAAGGTAGCGAAGCCGGCCGACCATATCCTCTCGGCTGAAATCAGACGAATACCAAACCAAATCGTGCCGCGGCAACCCCGTGCGATGCGAGAAAAGATCGCGGGGCGTGGCGCGCTCGCTGGCCACTACATCATTCATTTCAAATTCGGGCAAATACTTCCTGACCGGCTGGTCCCAATCGGCCTTGCCTTCGTCCTTTAGAATCGCAAATGTCAGCGCTGTAAAAGATTTGGTGATCGAGCCGATGGGAAAGAGCGTCCCGGTCGTGACAGGAAGCTTCTTCTCGACGTCGCGGTACCCGTAGCCCTTGGCGTAGATCACTTTGCCATCCTGCACAACAGCAATGGCCACGCCCGGCACCTTCCATTCTTTCATGGCCTGATCCGCAAGGCCGTCGAGCCCCTGCAGCTTCGCCGCGGGAGTTGCGACCGCTGGTGTTGCAGCAAGTTTCTGCTTTTGTTGATTTTGCTGCTGAGCGTGGCCGAGTGCCGGGCCGAGTAGCAGAGCGGCCGACCACACCGTGACTATTGATCTCCGCATCTTTTGCCTTCCGTCCAGCCGATTCAACTCAGAATTCGATCCGCAGGCCAACCTGCCCTTCGCGGCCCGGAAGGAATTGCGAAACGGTACCGAGCGTGGAAGCCTGACTTTCCGAGTTCTGTATGGCCGCCGGGTTGGCGTTATTGAAGAGATTAAAGAACTCAAAAAGACCTTGCACCTTAAACCTCTCCCGAATCACAAGAGTCTTGGCGATCCGCAGATCCATATTCACAAACTTGGGAGCAGTAAAAGCGTTCCGGCCGGTTTTCAAATTGCGACCACCGAAATTACCGTTGCCGTCCTGATCGAGCGGCTGGGCAGCGGCGTTTGAGTAACGGAAACCGCTCTGTGCGCGAAGCAAGCTGCTGAACTGGATTTTCCAAGGTAGTTGTACGAGACCATGAAGTTCGAGGGTGTGGCGCAAGGCAAAGTCCGAAGGCCCGCTATCGAGCTTGGCGCCGTCATAGAAAACACCTGCTTTCGGCACGTAGTTGCCGTTACAAGCCGTAAACGCAGCAGTAGCGTTGGTGCCGCCGGGGCAACTGCCACTTCCAGGATCGGTCACAACCGGAGGTACTCCACGAAAGCTGTCGGTCGGGAAGCCGTTGTTGCCACCAAGAGCACCCGTACCAAGGTTGGAGTTGAGCGCGTCGTCGTTCTCGGATATGTAGGCGTAGCTGCCTCCCAGGGTAAAGCGCGTGCTCATGCGCTTCTGGAAGGAAAGAATCCCGCCGTCGAATTTTCCCGAATACCAAGGGCCGAACCCGTTCACGAAGGGGACTGTGGAGTCGTTGTTGATGCGTGAATCAAACGCCAAATTCGTCTGACGAACGCCGAGGATGTTCTGGATGTCCTTATGGTAGTAGTCCATGCTGACGACCCAATCGTTGGAGAGTTGGCGCTGAACGCCGAGAGTGTAGCTGCGGCTGTACGGCGTGGCGAAGCTGGGATCGATGGTGACGGGGAAATTGCTAGGCTGAATGACGAGAAAAGAGAGCGCTCCGAAAGGACCCCAGAGCCAGAAACCTGGAGGCGCGCCAATGGCGGCGTCGGCGGCGGTTAAATAGGCGTCGGGCGATAGGCCGGATAGCTGTTGAATGTTGCCCTGATTCACGGCCGTGTTAGCCGGGATGGGGGCGTGTCCGGAAGCGACGACATTATTAAGATGATCCACACCGAATTGCGATGGCAGCGGAGGAAATGGCGATGGTGGATTGGGCGGTGACGTTGGCGGGAAGCACGTGTCGGGCTGTGTCTGCAGCTGCGCGTCGGTTTCCGTTTGAGAAAGGCAGAGGCCGAAGAGCGCAGGTGCGACGGTTGGGACCCCGTAGAAAAGGCGTGGGAAAGAGAGCGGCTGAATCTGGCGAAGGTCCGCACCACCGAAACCAGGGATATCGCGAACCAAACCGAGGCGGAAGTGGTCGTAGAAGAGACCGAAGCTTCCGCGAACAATGGTTTTCGGCGTGGCCGACCAAGCAAAACCAATGCGCGGCGAGACATTATCTGTTTTCTTGAAGGCGGAGTCGTAGTCCCAACGGACGCCGCCGTTGATGGTCAGGTTGTGTGCAATTTTCCAGTCGTCCTGAATCCACAAACCATTGTAATTGTTGCGCAACTTAATCTGATTGGCTTGCGGGGTGAGGCCGCCGATGGTCAGAAGAAGAAAGAAGCCGGCATCGATAGGACCGAACTGCTCGTAATCGGCCTGCGTAGCGAACAACTGATCTTGCTGCCCATTGGCTTCCGTGCCGTCGACGTGGGTGCGTTCAAAGTCCCAGCCAAATTTTACAGTGTGACGATTGAAGGTTTTTGCCAGGCTGGTTCCGAAGATTGCGTACTTCTGGCGAAGGCTTGAATCCGTGAAGGTTGCACCGTAGCTTGGTGTCGCGACGTCTCCGAAAATCAAGCCGGTCCGATATGCACTGAAGACATTGAAGAGGGTGTCGGGGCCGGCTTGAGGGTGCGCAGGGCTGGCCAGTGTCGGCTCGTCACGATATTGACCATGAATATTCAAGATGAAAGGGTTGGACGAGCCGAATGTGGCCGTGTCGCTAAACCCAAGCAGCAAGTTGCGGTCACCGAGATTCGTGCGAGTGGAGGGGAGAGAGGTGGAAGCGGAGAGGGGATTCGTGCTGTTGACATGCAAATTTGTGTAGTTCATTTGCTCGGTGAGATGGTGATTGTGAAAGACCTGGTCGAGTTTGGCGAACAGGCGGGTCTCGCGATCGGTCGTGGGTTCGTTGAATGTATTTTCTTTGTCGAGGATGAACTGCGGGGTTCTCGCTGGGTTGATGAAATTCAGCTGCCGGTTTTCGTGGATGCCTTCCGCAGAGCCGAACCAAAAAGCCTTGTCACGGACCATGGCACCACCGCCGGCCAGGTCATAGTCCCATCGCAGGAGGTACGGCACGCTCTTTCCGGAAATGTCCGAACTATCGAACGCGTTGTTTCGATGATAGGCCGATGCCAAGCCATGGATATCGTTGGAGCCAGACTTGGTGATGACGTTGACGACGCCCCCGGAAGCATGGCCGAACTCGGCTTTGTAGCCTGTGGTGAGGACCTGGAATTCGGCGATGGTGTCCTGATCGGCTTGGCGATTGATGGCCACGCCCGGAACGAGTTGCATAAGATCCAAGTAGTTTCGTCCGTTAATCGGCATGTCAACGATCTGCTGGGGAGTGATGGTCACACCCTCCGACGAAGAACTGGTCTCCAGGAGCGGCGGCGCAGCGGAAACTTCCACTACCTCTTTCACGCTGGTGACTTCCAGGGTGACATCAAATTTGAGGATGCGGTTCAGCGTAATGTCCAGGCTCTTAAATGCTTTCGTGCCAAACCCGGAGTGCGAGACTGTCAGCCTGTAGGTTCCCGCCGGAACAGCCGCCAACTGATAATTCCCATTCGCATCGGTCACTGTTGTCTTGTCAAAACCAACCGTGTCGCCGGCAAGACGCACTTCGGCTCCAGCGACCGCCAACCCCTGGCGATCCGTGACGCTGCCTTCAATCGTCGACGTGGTTTGCGCGCGCCCCGCGGGCGTGAACGCACCAACGCCAACGACGAGACAAATAAGAGCAGAAAAGAAGCACTTGTATCGGCTTGAAGAAAACAAGAAACCTGCGAGGACCCGCCACCCTGAACGCTGCATTATGCAACCTCCCGATACGGAGTTGTCTGACTCTATCGACGATCTGCACCAGTTGTTGCGCCCTACTATGCGTGGTAGGATCTATCTGCAACAAGCGATGCGCAGTAACCAACCCCTATTATGTTGCAGCACTTTAAGAGCATTCGTGCCCGGTGTCAAGCCTATTTCGCACGTACTACGAATCTTGGTACCAAGTGCAACAAATGTTTCACTCACAGAGAAATGCTCTGCTATTGTACGCATCTGGTGTTGCGAGTGTTTGACACCCCACGGTTAATGCGATAAAAGTGCAGCCACATGCCAAGAAAGCGCAACTCGCTAGGCTCGCAGAACCACCGGCCTGATCTTGCCAAGACCTTCGGGTTGCTCAGTCCTAAGCGCCAGGAACTGTTCCGGCCCGTGCTTGAAAATCCCAGCCACTATGTACTTCTTAATGTCCGCGAGTTAGCGCATGAGCTAAAGGTCGATCCCGCCACGGCGCTGCGTGTGGCCATGAAAATGGGTTTTGGCAGCTATCGGGAGTTTCAGCATTACCTGCATGAGCTTTCCGTTTCGCAGGCCACGTCGCTCGACACCATGGGGACCAGCAAGGCGAAAAGCTCGGACCTCTCCGCGCACGTCCGCGAGGCCGTGGACATCGACGTCCGGAATCTGCAGAAGTTCCGCAACGCGCTGGACACCGATCGACTCGCCGCCGTGGCAAAAAGGATTCATCGCGCCAGACGCATCATTATCTTAGGCGGCGATCTCGCCACCAATCTGGTCGGCTTCCTTCACTATCATTTGATTTTATTGGGATTCCTGGCGCTGCCCGCGACTTCGTCCGGGGAGGCGGCTCACCTCTGCAGTTCTTCCGGCAAAGGTGACTTGCTGATAGCCATGAGCTTTCGCCGTGGCTTGCGCATGACGGTGGAGGGCCTGCGTCAAGCACGCGCCAACCGCGCCTACTGTATCGGCATAGCAGACACGCTGGTCTCCCCTATCGCGCGCTTTGCCAACGAGTGCTTCATTGCCTCCGTGGAAACGCCATCCTTTGGCGCCTCCTACGCTGCACCCATGTGTCTGCTGAATGGCATCCTGACCGCTGTCGGGCATTACGACCGGCGGCGTAGCATGGAATTGCTCAAAAAAGCCGCCGACGAACAGCGTACCGGCTACCGCTGGTTTCACGAGTAGCTCCTGAAATAAAAAGACGGCCTTGCAGCGACATTTCGCTCCCGTTCCAGACCCTTGCATGAAAATTAATAATCGTTGACAACCGAATTCTCGCTGGCTAAACTCCCCGGCAAATGTTAGTGAACCGATTTAGCTGAGAGTTTCGAGGCCTTTCGCAAATTCTCTTCGGGATGAAGGAGCGACTCATGAGCCTATGCAAACTTTTTACCCGGGTAACCTTGTTGCTGGTTTGCAGCGTGTTTTTTGCCGCCGCGGCCCAGGCGCAATTCAAGGCCAGCATCCAGGGCACAGTGCTGGACTCCAAGGGTGGAGTTATCGCGGCAGCTAAAGTGACCGTTACGAACCAGGATACCGGCGTCGTCCGCGACACAGTCGCCTCCGCGGAAGGATTCTACCGAATTAGCGAACTGGCGCCTGGCAAGTACACTGTCTCCTTCGAAGCTGCGGGGTTCAAAAAATATACCGCAAAAGATGTACGTGTTGACGCAGAGCTGCCGCGCGGCCTGGATATGACTCTGGAGGTCGGTGGCGTGACCGAGCAGGTGACCGTCACGGCCTCGGAAGAAAGGCTCCAAGCACAGGACGCCAGCGTTTCCTCTTCCTTCTCTACCGAGCAAATTGATCGACTCCCGCAGATCGGTCGCGATCCGTACGAACTGCTGAGGCTTGCTCCTGGCGTCTTCGGTGATGGCGCACGCGGTGCGGACGGAGGCTCCCAAAATCTACCAAACTCAGGCGGCCCCGGCGGGTCACATACCTCCGTGTTTCAGACCGAGAATCAGGTCCAAGTCAGCGCCAATGGGCAGCGGAACAGCGCCAATAACTTCACCATTGACGGAACGAGCGTTAACAGTCTCACCTGGGGTGGCGCCGCCATTGTCACGCCAAACCAGGAATCGATTCAGGAAATAACAGTTGTAGCCAACAGCTATTCCGCAGAAGACGGGCGGAATTCGGGGGCGCAGGTCAAAGTCGTCTCAAAAAACGGCACGAACCAATTCCATGGGAGTGGTTTTTTCAAGGACGACAGCCCAGGCTTGAATGCCTTCAATAAGTGGGGTGGCTCGGGCGGGCAGCTACCTGAGAGAGTTCAGCAGAATCTTCGGCAATTTGGTGGCGGCATCGGCGGTCCGATTCTGAAAGATAAGATGTTTTTTTTCTTTTCCTATGAGGGAAATCGCACGACCAACGAGACTCTTTCAAACCCTCAATATGTGGAAACCGCAGCCCTGCGCCAATTCATGGCCACAAATCGTTCCGGTACGGTGATCGGCGACATCATAAACGCCAAGGGCTCTCAACCTAGAATCGCGCAAGTGCTGACTTCCAGCTGCACGGACTTCAATGCTGTGGGACTTGGCTCCTCGGCCGATTGCCAGGTGGTGAGCGGAGGCGTGGACTTGGGTTCCGCCGTCAATCCCGCGACCAACTGCAGCATGAGCTATGGCCAATATGCGGACATCTTCTCCGGAAACCCCACGGGCTGCGGTCTCGACGGCGTCGCGGACCTGCAGAGGGTAATCACCGCGGCGCCGCTCCTGACGAGCGGCAATCAGTACAATGCCCGGGTTGACTACACACGGCCGAAGGACCTTTTCGCCGTCAGCTTTTATGTTACACCTCTCAATACCCTAGGCAGCGACATTGGCGCCAATGGACGTCAAATGGCCGACTTGACCTTTGACCCCCGCAACAAATATGTGGCGTTAATCTGGAATCGCACTCTCTCTTCTACAATGACGAATGAGGCTCGCGTCAACTGGACGCGCTTCTTCGCCAATCAGTTCGCCACAAACCAAAGCGTCCAGTGGAATCTGCCCCGCTGGGAAATTGAAGACGTGCCCGGGGACCGCATTAAATACAGCGCCAACCAGGGAACCAACTCGCCGGGAATCTTTGCACAGAACCAATACGAATTTAGTGACAAATTCAGTAAACTAATGGGCCGCCACGGTCTTAGAGCCGGAGTCACGGTCACTTTGAATCAGGACAACAACGATTACGAGTTCGGAGCCGCGCGGCCCGTTTATGTGGCGCATGGGATTTGGAACTTTGTGGATGGCACGCCCATCTTCGAGGCCATCAACGTGGACCCGAGGACGGGGTCACCGACCGACGTACATAAGTATTACCGCCAACGCGACTTTTCCATTTTCGTGCAGGACGACTTCAAAGTTCGGCCGAATTTGACCTTTAACATTGGTTTGCGCTACGAATACTTCGCCCCGCTCACTGAGAAATTCGACCACCAGAGCAACCTCATCCTGGGTTCCGGTCCCAACCCGCTTGTGAATGCATCGCTGAAGGTAGGTGGCCCTCTCTACCCGGCCGACAGGAACAACTTTGCGCCACGCCTGGGGTTTGCCTGGACGCCTTCAAAGTTCATGAATAAGACCGTTATCCGAGGGGGATTCGGCGTAGCCTACAACCGCATCGCAGATACAATATCTGCCATCACCAGAGTCGACCCTCCGTTCCTTTTCCGCGAGGGCGCCTGCTGCGCGATGAGCACGGCGGACCAAGCTGCGAACCCCTGGGGCCAAAAGCCGTTCTTCCCGACACCGGCGGGCAACCTGATCGTTGTTACGGAAGGCCAGACTAACAGTCCTCTGAGCTGGCCGGCCAATCCGGCAATCGCCGCGACCTTTGATCCCACCACGGGCCTGCCCCTATCTGGGACCGTGGAAGTCTGGGGCGCTTCTCAAGGAGTTCGCACCCCCTATGTCTATCTATATTCAGCTGAAGTGCAACACGAGTTACCCGCACAATTCACGCTAACAGCGGGCTATCAGGGCAGCGAGAGTCGCAAGATGCTGAGAATTGTCGGCTTAAATCGGATATTCACTCAGAACAACGTTCTATCTCCGGTATATTTCATGAGTTCGGACGTGAATGGCAATTTCAATGCTCTCAATATTAGCGCCACTCGCCGGCTCTCCCGCGGATTCCAGTTCCTCGGCAAATACCAATTCAGCCGTGGCTACGATGGCGGCTCTTGGGAAGGAGCCGGTGGCGCACGAGATCCCTACTATCCGGCAAACCAGACGTGGGACTGGGGACCAACTGATTTCGACGTAACTCACAATATGCTGTTCACTGCCCTTTATGATCTCCCGATCTTGAGAGGTCGTAATGACCTCATCGGGAAGGCCTTCGGTGGCTGGCGCGTGGACGGAACCTACCAATTTCACACCGGCTTCCCCTGGTCGCCAGTGCAAAGCAACAATTGCCCGCCAAGCCCATCCGCCGGACCATTGTGCCCAGCTCTTCCGGCAGCATATCTTGGTCATGCTCTAAGTGACCACACCACCGACATCTTTAAAAGCCCAGGCGGGGACTTCCCCGGGATCATTCACCCAGGAGATCAAGTTCCAGATCCAGCTAACCCCGGGCAGACCATCGGATCTCAGTGCAACAATCCGGTGGCGTCTGAACGCCCTGGTGAGCCCTACTTTGATGCCTGCACCGTCGGTCCTCCCTTCATTCATCGCAACTCGTTTCGGGGACCCCGGTATCAGGCGTTTGACATGAGCTTTGTCAAGTCCACGTCGATGCCGTGGTTCAAGAACGAGAATGCAAAACTGGATCTGCGTGTCAATTTCTTCAACCTCTTTAACAAGCTGAATCTGGCTCCTTTTGGAAAGAGCGATAGCAGCACATCTCTCAACAGTGCTACGTTCGGACAAGCCAGCACGGCGTTGGCAGGACGCGTGATTGAGTTCCAGACCAGGCTGACTTTCTAGAGCAGGCGTACACGGACGAAGGGCGCAGAAAAGGTATGCTGCGCCCTTCTCCCTCATCTACGACACACCTTATGCTAGGATTAATTCCGCGCGACTGCAAAGCTAGGAAATCCCCGAGAGGGCTTCAGTTGCTAGTGTAGCGCCTTGAAACACCCGCTGATTCTCGCTTTTTGCCTACTATCCTTACTTAGTCTACTGACGTTGGTTCTCTGCTCTGCAAAGAAAAGTCAAGACGCATCACAACCGGGGGACAGTGATCTTTCGCGGCGACTGGAGGCGGCCGTGGACGCCCGAAAAACGGGCGATCCCATCGCGGTTGGTCAGGCCAGCAAGCAGGTGATCGCCCTTGCCTTGGTGGAAATGGCAAAGCTCCGTCTTGATCAGAAGGCGTACGAGGAAGCCCTAAAGCTGTGCGGTGAATCGCTTGAGTTCGAGGACACGGCGGAAACGCGGGTCGAAGGCGCCATCCTAAGCTTCTATGCCAAGAAACCTTCTGACGCCGTGAAGCAAGCCACTATAGCCACACAAATGGATCCCCAAAACGCTCTCGCCTGGACTATTAAGGGAGAGGCCTTGCTGCGCAACCAAAATTATACTGGCGCCGCCACGGCGCTGAGTCGAGCTCTCGAGGTCAAGCGGGACGCCCAGTCTTTATACGGACTCGGTTCGGCTCAACTCGGGATGGGCGAAAAGCAAAAAGCCGCAGAGACTTTTTCCCAGTTCTTGGCTCTCACGGGCGATTTTGGGTGGTCCCGCGTACTTGTGGGGAGGGCATATCAAGAGCAGGCTCTCCAGCGAGAAGCCGAAATGGAATTTCAGAAGGCATTGCTTCTCGATCCCGCCACACCAAATGCGCGCTACTTTTGGGCACTAACTTCAATGCAAGCGAATGCATGGAACCCTAGTCCTGAAGTCTATGCTCACCTGCGCGCCGAGTTGCAACTCAATCCCCGCCACTTTGAGGCCAATTATATGCTTGGCTCTCTTGCTTCGACCGCAAGAAACTACAAAGAATCAGATCAATACCTGCATCTGGCATCCGAGGTAAAGCCTTCGGTGCCGGAAACCTGGGTGCTTCTCGGCCTAAATGCACAGAGGCGCAATGCTAATGCGACCGCCGAAGCGTATTTTCGCAAAGCTATCGCACTGGCCAAGAATCTCGACCCCCGGGAGCATTTCGAGGTTCGCAAGGCTTACACCGGCCTGGGTAGGCTTCTGATGGCTTCGGGAAGGACAAAAGAAGCCGAAGAATTGCTGAATAGGGCGCGGGAACTGCAGGCGCAAAACTTGGTCGAAGCCCGAGAATCCCATAGCGCGATCGACGGAAAGAACGAAGAGCAGGGCGGCGGACCCGTTGCCCCGTATGTTCCTGAGTCCGATTCCGGTCATCAGCCTTATTTGTCTCCGCCGTCGACAAAAGATTCTATGACCAAGGAAGACGCATCCTCAAAGACGCGAGCGGCAACTCGTTCCCCATCCGGTCCTGAAACAAAAACAGAAAGACACTTGGGAGAAGTTCTTGGGGCCTCTTTCAATGACCTTGCCACCGCAGAGGCATTGCAAGAGAAATATGAAGAGGCTTTCAAGCACTATCATGAGGCGGCGCGATGGGACTTGGCAATTCCCGGCCTCCGACGCAATCTGGGCCTCGCAGCTTTTTTCGCGGGTCAGTCTGCGGAAGCAATCCGTCTCCTCTCCAAAGTTGTTGCGCAGAGTCCCGCTGATGCCCATGCGCGAGCGGTCCTCGGGCTAGCTTATTTTGCGACCCAGGATTTCGCAAAGGCCGCGCGGACCATAGCTCCTATTGCCGATCGCACGGTCCAAGATCCGCAACTCGGTCTTGCGTGGGCAAAATCACTTGCCGAAACTGGGAACAGGAGTGGAGCGGTGCGTGCCTTGCAGAACGTGGATAAACCCGATGCGAATCTAGGCGTCGAAAATCTGGTCCAATTTGGCAAACTGTGGCAGAAGCTTGGCGAATCAGATCGGGCCGCACAGTCTTTTCGCCGAGCACTCATCATTGATCCAAATAACGCCGCCGCCAGGTGTGCCCTCCGCCTGTCGCAATGCCTTTGAGTCCCTTGATTCACCTCTTCTTCTCCTAAAATGCGGACCATGACATGCGACTGCCCTTCGCAATCATCATCCAGCTATGCTCAGCCGGCCCGAAAGCCTGCAAGTTGCATCGATGATTGCGCTTCGGGGTTCTTCATGAAGGTGTTCCAGGCAAGCTGCGTGCGCTGATTCTCTGCCATTAAGACAGAGATCCCCACATCGATGCCGATCACATCGGTCCCGTACCAGCCAGTCAGCGGATTGAACGCGTCCACAAACCCATAGCGTTGCCACGCTTGCGGATAATGGCCGCGAATCCACCGCAACACGTGGATGGTTGGCGTGGAATCAAAGGGCAGTGATCCCGCTGTTGCGCACGGCACGATGCTCGCGTCAATCGGCCCAAGAGCTGGAGGCCCGCCCCACGCCACGTAGCCTTTGGCGGAATCCGAGGAGGAGATGCCCCAGAGGTCGTTGCTGTAGTCCGAAAATTGCGTCGCGAGCGAAAGGCAGAAAAGCCGGTGCGCCATTGTGGCGGTAATCGAGTTCTGGAAATAGTCGGCAAAGGGGTCCTTCTTGTTCCTGAAATCAAACCACGCGTGCGAATACTGGTGAGTGAAAAGTGGTGCGCCGGAAGAGATGTAGGTCATACCCTGATACGTGAATGCCGGACGCGACCATGCCGCCCAGCTTGAGGGTGGTATGGGATTCGTCGGCGAGGCCATTGCCAGGAGGTACAGCATCATCAACTCGCTGTAGGTATCCCAACGGTGGGAGAGAAAGCCATTCTCCGGCGTCCAGCCCATGGAGAGAGTCGTTCCGCCGTTCAGCATCCACGCGAAATTCACGTTGTTGTAGATTTGCGTTGCCAGGTTCGCTATTTGCGAATCTTGCGAGAAATATTCGCGGCACGTCAGCACTCCGCACAGCAGAATCGCGGTGTCGATCGACGACACTTCGGAGTTAAATGCACGCGCTCCAGTCGTCATATCCACGAAGTGAAAGAAGAAGCCGTTCTGCCCTTGCGGTTGCAGTTGGTTGAAGAGGAATGAAAGGGTCGCACGCACGCGAGTGGCAATGTCCGCACTCGCTTGATAATCCCGCTGGGTGCCGATGCAAAGCGCCGTGAGACCAAAGCCCGTCGCCGCAATACTGGAAACGGTCCTGGTGTCATTGCCGGCGGCCAGCGCGCGATCCTTTACTTGGCCCGTTGTTGGATCTGCCTGCTCCCAAAAAAAGAGAAAGCCAGCTTTCTCAATTTCCTCAAGAAGTTGATCATCGGTGCCGGGGTAGCCGTCCCCAGGGGGTGGCGGCGGCAACGAACTCCCCCCAGCACAACCCGGCAAGAGCAGCCCAAGGCCTCCCAGCCAAGTTGCTCCTGTAACTTTCGCCAGTCGCGTCAGGAGTTCGCGTCGATGCAAGTTCCTGGTGGCGGCTTTACGATCTTGATGCGGATGGAAGCTCATTGGGTTTGGCATTCGGGGCCGCTGCCGTCTGCGAATTGGTTGGATGGAAACCAGCGCGCTGCATCCCGCGCTTGGCCTCTTCATTTTTCATGAAGTGTTCCCACACGAATCCCGTGCGGTGATTTTCCGCCATCAGCATGGTGATGCCGAGATCGATGCCAAGCACATCTGCGTCATACCATTCTGTGAGCGGATTGAAAGCGTCTATAAAGCCGTATTTCTTCCAGACCCTATCCCGGTAGCGGCCACGGAGATTTCCCAGGACTCGCATGCAGTCGTCGAAGAGAAACGGAAGGGAGCCTCCTGTCGCGCAAGGGACAATGCTTCCATCGATGGGCCCTTGCGGTGGCGGGCCACCCCACGCGGTGTAGCCCTTAACATAATCGGAAGCGCTGATTCCCCAGAGATTTTCTCCATAGTCGGGAAAGCGGTCGCGCAGGGACAAGCAAAAAAGTTTGTGTGCCTTAGTGGCCTTCGCGGAATTCTCAAAATAATCCGCGTACGCGTCGCGCTTGTTCCGGAAATCAAACCACGCGTGCGAATACTGATGCGTGAAAATCGGGTCATTGCCCGAGATGTATTCGATCCCCTGGTATTTTATTTTCGGGCGCGCCCAGACATTCCAAGCATCCGGAGACACCGGGTGCGTGGGAGAGCCGATGGCGAGGAGATAAATCATCATCAATTCACAGAAGTGTTCCCATCGCCCGTCCAGAAAACCTGTTTCGGGATGCCAGCCCATCGAAAAAGTCTTGCCCCCATTCAACATCCACGGCCAGTCCACGCGTTCATGAATTTTCGTGGCAAGGTCTTTGATCTCCTGGTCGGCAAAATATTGCCGCGCCGTCAGCACGCCGCAATACAGAAGAGACGAGTCAATGGAGGAAAGCTCGCACTTCTCCCAGCGCTGCCCGCTATCCATATGGATGAAGTGATAAAAGAAACCATGTTCGTTGGGCAGATCGTTGGCGAGAAATTTTAGTGTCTTGCGCACTCTTTCCAGAATCTCAGCATGTTTGTGGTATTCGCGTTGATCGCCAATACACAGGCTCGTCAGGCCAAAACCCGTTGCGGCGATGCTTGACATCTTTCGCGAATCGTTTCCATTGGCCAACGCGCGGTCTTTTACCTGACCAGTCTTGGGGCTTGCTTCATCCCAGAAGAAATTAAACGCGGCGCGCTGAATCTCATCGAGAAGTTGCTCATCGGTTCCCTCGTAGAGCGCACCTGCGGGCTCGATGAAAGACTGTTCACCACCCTTACGGCAGCTCGCCAATGTGGCCAATGGCGTGGCAAGCAAGCCCATCCCGCAGATCCTCATGGCTTCTCTTCGAGACAGAAGTCGGTCATCAGTCACGTGAGAATCCTTTGCTAATGTGTGATTTGAAGTGTCGCTTCCGATCCGCGGCTCGAGTCCGGGCTTATCCACAAAGTGACTCGGGCGGGTTCAACATTGAACTTGTTCTGATCGTTCCAGAAAGCGAAAGCTTCAGCTCCCAGCGCAAACGTTACTTTTTTCGTTTCGCCGGGAGCAAACGCAACTTTCTGAAACCCGTTAAGCGCCCGGACTGGTTGGGCAGCGTTGGTTCCTCGCAGCTGAATGTAAAGCTGAACAGTTTCGTCTCCCGGTCGTGTTCCCGTGTTTGTGATTTCAGCGCTCACGGTAATGGCCGCGCCCGTGGAGTGTTCGCCACCGTGAAGATCATTATTCAAGGACTTCGCGCTGAGTTGCGTTTTGTCAATCTGCGGATTTCCGTAACGGAATTCCGCATAAGAGAGCCCATACCCGAACGGGAACTGCGGACTGTTCTGTTCGTCGATATACCGTGAAACGTATTTCTCGTCAGTATTTTTGGGTGGACGAGTCAGGTCAATGTTGCCTGCCGGACGCCCCGTACTCAACGCATTGTAATACAAAGGTTCCTGGCCGACGCTCCGCGGCCAGCTCACCACTAATTTCCCGCTCGGGTTTGCCTCGCCAAAAAGAGTGCGCACCAGGGCAGGACCGGCTTGCACTCCGGGGAACCACGCAGCCAGCACTGCCGGAACATGTTCAAAAGCCCACGGAAGCGTTAGCGGGCGCCCACTGAAAAGCAACATTACGACCGGCTTTCCAGTTGCCACGATTTTTTCAAGTAGTTGCTCCTGGCGTCCTGGCAGCCCGAGATGCGCCCGCGAAGCAGCCTCACCTGTCATCTCGGGAGCATTTTCGCCCAACGCCAGGATAACGACGTCGGATTGCTCAGCCACTTTCAACGCCTCGGCCAGTTGTTCATCCGAGCCGCCAATAATCTCGGTTCCCTTGGCGTAACGAACGCGGCCTGTTCCAATTCGTTGAGTGAGCGCCGTTCGCAGTGTGATGACGTCTTCGGGCCGGCCTTGCCCGGCCCAGGAACCCAGCATGTCACTAGGATCGTCCGCCAGTGGCCCTACGAGCGCGATCACTCCTGACTCCGTTGAGAGTGGTAAGACCGGGGCCCCCGCCGAGAAACCCGCGTTCTTAAGCAGCACGAAGGAACGTTCAGCAGCGGTGCGTGCCAAGGAAAGGCTTTCCGGCTGAAGCATTGCACTCGCTTCTCGTGTCTCATCGGCATAAGGGTGCTCAAAGAGGCCCAGGGCGAGCTTTACGCGCAGCACATGCCGAACAGCCTCGTTAACAGCCGCCTCCGGCACTTCTCCGGAACGCACGAGGCGCGCGAGATTCTCATGGTAGAGACTGCTGACCATGTCCATGTCCACGCCTGCCAGAAAAGCCTTGCGCGCTGCAGCCGCGCCATCATTTGCGATTCCATGCGCGACGAGCTCGGCGACAGACGTGAAATCGCTATCCACGATCCCCTCGAATCCCCATTCCTTTCTCAGGATCTGCTTCAGTGTGAAGGGATTTGCGGAGGTGGGCACACCATTCAGCGAATTGAAACCACTCATAAGCGTGGCAGCGCCCGCATCCACTGCAGCGTGGAACGGCGGCAAATAGAACTGCCGCAATGTGTGTTCGGAAAGTTCCACCGAATTGTAGTCGCGGCCGCTTTCTGCAGCTCCGTAACCGACAAAATGTTTGGGGCACGCCGCAATACTATCCGGCGCATCCAGCCGCGCACCCTGGTAGCCACGCACATAGGCACGAGCCAGTGCGGCGCCGAGAAAAGGATCTTCACCGGACCCTTCCGCCATTCTGCCCCAGCGCGCGTCTCTCGCGATGTCCACCATCGGGGAGAAAGCCCAGCGGATACCGCTTGCGGAGGTTTCTCGCGCGGCTACCCGCGCCGTTTGTTCCACGAGCTCCGGATCCCACGCCGAAGCCAGGCCCAGCGGAATCGGAAACTCCGTGCGAAATCCATGAATGACGTCCAAGCCAAACAGCAAGGGGATATGCAGGCGGGACTGCTCCGTTGCAACGCGCTGGTATTCATTCACTTGGCGGGCGGTCGTAATATTGAATAATGCCCCGACTTGGCCTTTGCGAATCATGTCGTCATAATCGGAACGACCGGTGCCCGGCCCAGTCGGCTGTCCCGCCGAATATTGAACGAGTTGGCCTACTTTTTCCTCGAGGGTCATCTTTTGCAGCAGCGTTTCAATTCTCTTTTCGGAGGCCGCATCGCTCAAATTCGGACGAACTGCCGCGGGAAACTTGCTTTGCGCAGGGACTGGCCGACAGCACAACATCGCGCAAGCGACAACCGCAGAGCGAATCAGCAGGTTATACACGGCTTGGATGCTCCCGTTTATCTAGCGGAACGCAAAACCAACACTGTTGAAAGTACTAAGTCGGCTTCGAACGGTAGAATACTAAACCGATTTACATGGCATTTCAAGGAATTGAAATACGTGCCTCTTAGCTCTCAGGGTCATCAAGGAGCTTGTCCGCATTCGGCCCATTATGCGAGACTAGCTGGCAAGTCACCCTATGCCGCGTGCGAAATCCACCCTGGCTACTAAGACGCGAAAGCCTGCAAGAGAAAGCGTTAGCTTGAAGTCGCTCGCGGAACATTTGGGACTTTCCAAGACGGCCGTTTCTTTCGTAATTAACCGCTCTCCGTCGGCAAAATCAATTCCTCAGAGTACCCAGGATTTGATTCGCAGAGCCGCCCGGGAATTGAATTACAGACCCAATCATCTGGCCCGGTCTCTCCGGCAACAGCGGAGTTACACCATCGGAGTGGTTGTTCCGGAAATCAGCGAAGGATATGCAGCCCTGGTTATGTCGGGCATCGAAGATCATCTGCTGGAGGAGGGCTATTTCTATTTCGTGGTTAGCCACCGCCATCGCAATGAGCTCATCGAAGAGTATCCGCTGCTTTTGCAACAACGTGCAGTAGAAGGTTTGATCGCTGTGGATACAGCGCTTTCCGAGGGTGTGCAGGTCCCTCTCGTGGCGGTCTCTGGCCACCGGGATGTACCCGGGGTAACAAACATTGTTCTGAACCATGCCCGCGCCGCTACACTCGCCCTGGAACACCTCACGAAGCTCGGGCACCGGCAAATGGCCTTCATCAAGGGTCAGGAATTCAGCTCCGACACCGCTGTGCGCTGGGATTCCGTACGCGCGGCTGCTGCAGAACTCGGTATCGACATCAAAGACCAGTTAGTGGGGCAACTTGAAGGAGAATCTTCCTCGCCCGAGCTCGGATATGTGGTCAGTCGCAAACTGCTCGCCACGGGCGAGCCATTTACGGCTTTGTTTGCGTTCAACGATATTTCCGCGATTGGCGCCATTCAGGCCTTGCGCGAAGCTGGGCGACGCATACCGGAGGATGTTTCCGTCGTCGGCTTCGATGATATTCAAAGCGCCGCGTTTCAAAACCCCGGCCTCACGACCGTCAAGCAGCCACTGCGCCAAATGGGCGTCCTAGCCGCTGAGACCGTATTGCAGCGCATCAACGCTCCGCTAAGGGTTCCCTACCCCAAAGAAATCATTGTCGAACCTGACCTCATTGTTCGGGGGAGCACGGGGCCCGCTCGGCGGGGCGAACTGAAAATGTAGCGTGAATCGGGTTGAGACCATTGGCCGAGGTCCATGGCAAAGACTATGGCGAATCGCCCCAAACTCGTCAGTCCCCTTCTGCAAGTTCAGGATCTTCACGTCGCCTACGTTTCGCGGGCTGGGCAAAAATCACCTGCTCTTGCAGGGTTAAGTTTTGAAGTGCAACCCGGGGAAACTCTCGGCGTTCTCGGCGAGTCAGGCTCCGGGAAAAGCACTCTTGCGGCAGCGCTCCTACGACTCCTTCCCTCAAATGGAAAAATTGAAAAGGGTGCCGTTTTATTTGAAGGACAGGACCTTCTGCAAGCAGAACCTGAAGCACTCCAACGCATTCGCGGCGCGCGCATTGCCGTGATTTTTCAAGAGCCGTCGCTCGCGCTACATCCGATGATCCGCATTGGCGAACAGATCAAGGACGTTTTAGCCGCACACGAATCGGCGAGCCGCAGCGTCATCCGTCAAAAAACGCTGCAACTCCTCGGCGAGGTCTTTCCCGCGGATGCCCCGCACATAGCGGAGTCCTATCCCCATCAATTGAGCGGCGGCCAGCAGCAGCGGGTGCTGATTGCCCAGGCGATTGCGTGCGGTCCTTCTTTGGTCGTCGCGGATGAACCGACTGCCGCTCTTGATCCCTCAACGCAACAGGAGATTCTTTCGCTCTTTCGAAAGCTCCGGGAAAAGTTCCGTTTGTCCCTCATTCTGATTACTCACAACCCCGCCCTGCTGGCAGGCTTCGCCGACCGCGTCCTGGTGATGTACGCAGGAAAAGCCGTGGAAGTCGGCCCGGTTGAGAAAGTCCTCGGGTCGCCGCAGCATCCCTATGCGCGCGCTTTGTTGCAGAGCATGCCAAGCGAAATCGAGGGGCAAACGAACCAACGCAAATCCAAGTTGGCAGTCATACCGGGAGAGGCTTCTAATCTTGAAATGCTCGCGAATGGTTGCCGATTTGAAGCGAGATGCGCGAATCGCATGGAGCTTTGCACCAAGCGTGAACCAGTGGTTGTGAATGTCAGCAAGTCGCATGCCGTTTCGTGTTTCAAGTACGGAGAGTGAATGGGCTTCAGCCACGACAATGCGGAGCCCCTTCTGACTGTTGAAAATCTCGGGAAGATTTATGCGGGCCGAGGTGTGGTCGGAACCAAAAAAGAAGTGATCGCCTTGCAGGGAGTTTCTTTCGCAATTCGTCCAGAGTCGACGCTGGCTCTGGTAGGCGAATCGGGTTCCGGAAAAAGTACGTTAGCTTTCTGTCTAGCGTGCCTGGAGCGGCCAACGTCGGGAAGAATTATTTTTCAGGGAAATGAAATCACCGCACTGGATGAAAAACAACAACGTGCGGTGCGTCCGCAGATTCAACTCGTGTTTCAAGATCCGGCACGATCGCTGAATCCACGATTCTCCGCTTTAGAGCTTGTAAGTGAGCCGCTACTAGTGCGGGGTCTCGCGAACAAACGGGAAAGAGAAGTCCGGGCGCGTACGCTTCTTGCACACGTGGGCCTGCCACAAGAAAAGGCTTTGCAGAGGGCGGAGGAATTCAGTGGCGGGCAGAGGCAAAGGCTGGCGATTGCGCGGGCCCTGGCGCTGGAGCCAAAGCTACTGATTCTGGATGAAGCGCTTTCCGCGCTCGATTGTTCGGTGCAAGCGCAAATCGCCAATCTGCTCCTTGAATTGCAGTCTTCGCTTGGTCTGACGTATCTCTTCATCACGCATGATTTTGCCATGGCCGGGCACCTGTCCGACGAAATTGCGGTGATGGAGCGAGGAAAAGTCGTGGAACTGGGCGCTGCGGATAGAGTCTTGCGCGAACCGCAGAATGAAGTCACGCGACGCTTGATTGCCGCTACTCCGAGACTGGGCGCTGTGGCACATACGCCGCAGGTGGGTTGATGCGTTACCTTTTTCGCAGATTGCTGCAGGCAGCGTTTCTCCTGATCGGTGTCTCCATCCTTACTTTTTTATTTTCTGCCCTCGCGCCCGGAAACTATTTCGATGAGATGCGGTTGAATCCACAGATTTCTCCGGAAACAGTCGCTGCTCTGCGCGCGCAGTATCAGCTTGACCGGCCCCTGCCTGTGCGCTACGCGCGATGGGTGAATTCTCTCCTGCACGGGGAGATGGGCTACTCTTTTGCCTACAACAGTCCGGTTGCGCCACTGTTGTGGGTGCGCGCCCGAAACACATTGCTGCTCACGGTAATCGCAACTCTGATGGCGTGGGCGCTGGCTCTTCCCCTGGGAATCTGGAGCGCCACGACTCTCGGGCGCTTGCCGGATCGCGCTCTTTCCGGAGTGACTGCGGCGCTTTTGGTTGTCCCCGACCTCGTGCTCGCACTTGGTTTGCTCATTCTCGCCGTACGCACCGGATGGTTTCCCACAGGAGGAATGGTCTCCGTCGGTTATGAAAACCTCGCGCCGCTCGAGAAACTCCGCGACATCGCGCTGCATATAGCGTTACCCATGATTGCGCTCGTGCTTTCTGCATTGCCGCTTCTCGTCCGGCATATCCGCGCCGCCATTGCAGAAGTGCTCTCAACGCCATTCCTGCGCGCAGCGGCAAGTCATGGCATTCGGCGGCGAACGCTGCTCTACCGATACGCATTGCGTGCTGCCGCGAATCCACTCATTTCACTTTTTGGATTAAGCATAGGAGGACTCTTGAGCGGGTCGCTGATCATAGAAGTTGTGATGAGCTGGCCGGGACTCGGACCACTGCTGCTTGAAGCCATCCTTGCGCGCGATTTGTACGTCGTGATTGGCGGAGTGCTTTGCTCAACGATTTTTCTAATCGTTGGAAACCTCCTGGCGGACGTATTGCTGTACCTGGCCGATCCGAGAATCCGTGCAGAGGCGGCAGCAAGATGATCCAGCGCCGCGGCTGGAAGCGATGGCTAATGGTTCTTGCCGTTCTCCACGGAATTGTCGCTTGTGCTGGATTCTTCGCACCCTATAATCCCACCGAGCAGGATCGCGACCGCCCCTACCTGCCGCCCATGAGAATTCATCTGGTGGATACGCAAGGGCACTTTCACCTGCACCCTTTTTCTTACGCTGAGCACCTGCGCAGCGGCTCCTTTGATCAATTCGAGGAGAATACCGATCAGGCCATCCCATTGGAATTTTTTGTGACCGGTGCGCGCTACCGCCTTTTTGGACTTCTGCCGTTTCGCATGCACCTTTTTGGTGCATCGGCAAATCGAATCTATCTGCTGGGCACCGACGCGTATGGCCGAGATCAATTTTCACGAATTCTCTATGGGGGACAAATCTCTCTGCTCGCCGGCTTGTTGGGGGCGGGACTCACGTTGTTCTTCGGCACGCTCATCGGGGCGACCGCGGGTTACTACGGCGGCTGGAGG
>WNFI01042624.1_pt1 | contig 21945 bp, 23 predicted proteins | sample 5400471 | NCBI WGS metagenome assembly WNFI01 (sample SAMN13153348, study PRJNA577476) | soil metagenome | isolation source: 100 cm saprolite on Douglas fir-dominated hillslope | place: USA:California | collected 2013-09-17
CATCTTCATCGCGGTCGCCGAAAAGCAGCACGTCACGCAGGCTGCGCGCGAGCTGAACCTGACACAATCGGCAACCAGCGCCGCCATCGCGGCGCTCGAAGCACGTTACGGCGTCAAGCTGTTCGATCGCATCGGACGCGGCATCGCGCTGACCCAGACCGGCCGCGATTTTTTGATCGAGGCCCGCGCTGTGGTGGCCCGGGCCAAGGCTGCGGCGCAGGTACTGAACGATCTCGCCGGATTGAAGCGCGGATCTCTGGCGCTTGCGGCAAGCCAGACGGTGGCGAACTACTGGCTGCCTGCCCGCGTCGAGACTTTCAAGAAGGCGCATCCGGGCATCGACCTGCACGTCACCATCGCCAACACCGAACAGGTGGCGCAAGCGGTCCACCAGGGCAGCGCCGACCTCGGCTTCGTGGAGGGTCAGGTCGACGATCCCCTACTGGCAATCCGCAGGATCGATGGCGATTCACTGGTGATCGTGGTCGGCATGAACCATCCATGGGTCGGCCAGACCCGCATCACGCCTAATCGCCTGACCACCAGTGGCTGGATTCTCCGCGAGCCCGGCTCCGGCACAAGGTCGATGTTCGAGGCTGCGCTGCGAAAATTCGGCATTAAGTTTTCCGACCTACGGATCGCGCTGGAGCTTCCATCCAACGAAGCGGTTCGCGCCGCCGTCGAATCCGGCGACTGCGCCACCGCAAGCTCGGACCTGGTGGTGGCGCAATCCCTCGCCGCCGGGACACTTCACCACGTCAGGATCGACCTGCCGCGGCGCTCATTCTTCGTCCTGCGGCACAAGGAACGCTACGCAAGTCAGGCAGAGCAAGCCCTGCTCGCCTCGTTCCGGATCTGAACCGCGCAATTTTGGGTGCAGCAATTGCCTTCGCGCGCCGGCTGATTACCGGATATCAGGGCTCGATGACTCGTTCGATGTGCACGCGGCGGCAATCCATTTCGTATTCGAGATCGACCACCGGAGGCCGGTTGAAATGCCAGGTCAGGCCGTTGCGAAACGCGCCGCGCCGGCCGAGTTCGCTCTCAAGGATGTGATACACATCCTGCACGGTATAGAGCTGAACCGCGGTGGTCTGGCCCCAGTCGCCGCCGAACGCGCTCATGCGCCGCTCCATTTCATCCAGCACCCACTTTGCCTTCTCCAGCATTGCGTCCGGGCTGGTATCGCCAAGGCGAACCGTGTGATCGCGATAGTTCGCTTTGCCTTCGACGGACTCGCCGCTGCCGGCAACCACAAACGACGCCGGCGCTTCCGGCGCGACGGTCGTGAACGAAAAGGCATGAAAGCCCGGTTCCTCGGGTGGATCGAGCTTCGGACAGACATTGCTCCGCGCCACCGGATTGACGCCGTCCTTCATGACTCCCCATTCAATCAACGTCTTGATGTAGATTTCGTTGAAGGCCTTGAAACCCGCTTCAGTGAACGGCGCGGGAGAGCGCAGTTCACAGGCGCCGAACGCCGTCAGCGGCCGGCCGGCCGCCTTGATGATCTGTGCGATCTTTTCAAAGCCCTGCTTCAGCGGCACCACGCTCGAGAAGCGCACCCGCTCGATGGCAAAGCCGGGAAGTGCGGCAATGCCGCATGAATACTGGCTGACGCCCGGCATGAACCTGTAGCCACTGTTGGGCGCTTCGATGGTCTTGATCATGGTGCCTCTTGGAACGGTGCTGGTGCTGGAAGTCGGGTTGATGATTCAGTCTTGGAGGACGCCGAGATAGGCGTCGCGAATGATCGGGTCAGCCAGCAGATCTGGCCCCTGCCCGGTGCGCACGATGCGGCCCATATCCATAATATAGGCGGAGTGGCAGAGGTCGAGCGCAGTCGTAACGTCCTGCTCGACCAGCAGGATCGACATGCCTTCGGCGTTCAAGGCGCGCAAGGCCGAGACCAGTTGCTCGACCAGCAATGGCGACAGCCCGAGCGACAGTTCGTCGATCATGAGAAGCCGGGGTGCGCTCATCAGCCCGCGGCCGACGGCGCACATCTGCTGTTCGCCGCCGGATAGTGTCGCGGCGGCCTGATTGCGGCGATCGCGCAGTTTCGGGAAGGTTCCATAGACTCGATCGAGATCGCGGTTCAATTCGCCCCGGACCGTCTTTCGCGAATAGGCACCCATCAAAAGGTTGTCTTCGACGCTCATGGCGCCGAACAGCCGCCGGCCTTCCGGAACGTGCACGATGCCGTGGGCGAGAATCCGCGCGGCGGTGTCACCGGTCATATCCTTGCCTTCGGAGAAATAATTGCCGCCTTGCAGCGGAATGAGTCCAGACAATGCGCGCATCAGGGTGGTTTTGCCGGCGCCGTTCGAACCGATCAGCGCCGTGATCTCGCCGCGGCGCACCGCCATATCGATGCCCCACAGTACCTGGATCTCACCGTAGCCGGCGCGCAATCCCTGCAGCTCGATGATCAGGGGGTCAGCCATTTGCCGCATTCCGTTGGGCGTATTGCGGGCCCAGGTACGCATCGACGACGGCGGGATTTTTGATGACGTCGCGCGGCGGCCCATCGGCGATCAACTGGCCATTGTGAAGCACGGCGATACGGGTACAGACGTTGAGCACGACTTTCATCAGGTGCTCGATCATCACGATGGTAATGCCGCCGGCCGCAAGCTGATGAATGAGTTTAGTCGCCCGCTCCACCTCGGCGCTGTTCAGCCCGGCATTGACCTCGTCAAGGAACAGCAGTTTTGGCTTCATCGCCAGCGCCTTCGCCAGTTCCAGCCGCTTGCGCATCGCCAGCGTCAGCGTGGCTGCCGACTGTCCGGCCTGCGCATCCAACCCCACGAATGACAGATGCGCGCGGGCTTCCTCGCGTGCCGACTTCAGGCTCTCGCCGGGCTGCGAGAACAGCGCGGCGGCTGCGACATTGTCGAGCGCGGTGAATTCGGCGAACGGCTGCACAATCTGGAATGTGCGTGAAAGCCCGAGCCGAGCCGCCTGAAAGGTCTTGATCCGCGTGATATCCGCCCCGTTGAACGTGACGGTGCCGGAATTCGCGGGCGTCACGCCGCAGATCGTATTGACCAGGGTGGTCTTGCCTGCGCCGTTCGGACCGATCAGGCCGAGCACTTCTCCCTTGTTGATAGCGAGCGTGACCTCGCGAAGTGCCTGCAGGCCGCTGAAATGCCGCGATACGGCGTCGAGGCGAAGGATCTCAGACATGCCCAGCCTTCGGCCAAAACCGATTGAAACGCAGCGAGATGATACCATGCGGCAACACCAGCAACAGCGTGACGATCAACACGCCGAGCACGCCGCTGTGGATCTGGATGTAGTTGCGCCACACCACCTCCTCCAATCCGAGATAAAGAAACGCGCCGCAGACCGCGCCGAGCGACGATCCAAGTCCGCCCATCAGCGTCATCACGATGGGTTTCACTGAATACAGAATATCGAACACGTCGGACGGATCGATATAATGGACCCACGCGGCATAGAGACCGCCGGCTGTGCCGACGAAACAGGCCGAGAGTCCGAACGCGATGCTCTTGTAAAGCCTGGCATTCAAGCCGATCATGTTGGCGGCGGTTTCGTTCTGCCGGATGCAGACCAGGCCGAAGCCGAGCTTCGACTTTGAGACGGCGATCAGCATCAGCGCCGTTGCCAGCAGCAATCCCCACATCGCATAGAAGAAGAACGTGGCATCGGCCAGAATGCCGGAGCCGGACGCCAACGGGATATTGAGCCCCATGCCGCCGCCGGTCAGATCCGTGGCGTTGTTGACGAGTTCGCGCAGCACCTCGACCAGCGACAGGCTGGCGATCGCGAAGTAATGGCCGCGCAGGCGCAGCAACACGGCGCCAAGCAGACCTGCCAGCAGGAACGACGCAACCAGCGTCGCCAGAATGGAAATCGTCAGCGGGAGGCCCTTGTTGAGCAGCACGCCGGTCGCATAGGCGCCGAAGCCGAAGAATGCCGCGGTCGCGAACGACGGATAGCCGGCGAGGCCACCGACAACATTCCACGACAGCGCCAGGATGGCGTACATGCAGGCGATGGTTCCGAGCCGCAATGCGTAAGCGCCACCCATCAGCGGCAGCGTTGCCAGGCAGGCAATGACGATGAGCAGCGCCAGATTGGTCCGCGTCATTCGAAACCCTTCCGGCCGAGCAGCCCCTGAGGCCTGACGAGCAGGAATATGATCAGCAGCGCGAAGGAAAGCGTGGTCGCGTGCGACGGTCCCAAGAAGCTCGAGCCAACGCCTTCGACCAGCGCCAGCAGCAACCCGCCAGCCAGCGCGCCCGATACGCTGCCGAGACCACCGAGCACGCAGACCACGAAGGCTTTGCCGAGATAGGTCGACGACGTCAGCGCAGATATCGGGAAAATCAGCGCCATCAAGACCCCGGCGCAGCCTGCCAGGGCCGCGCCGATGCCGAACGCGATGGCATAGATCGATTTGACATCGACCCCCATCAGTATGGCGGCATCGCGATCAAGTCTGACGGCGACGATGGCGCGGCCGACGCGCGAGCGGCGCAGCAGGATATAGAGCAGCCCGGTCAGGGCCAGCGCGAACGCCGTTGCGATCAGCCGGTCCACGGGCACCACGACCCCAAACAGCGAAACCGAGCCCATCGGCGGGCTCAAGATCAGTTTCCGGTAGTCCGCCCTGAAAGTGTAGATCATCGCGTTGTTCAGGATCAGATCGAGCCCAAAGGTAAGCGTAAGCGTGACCAGGACCGGTGCAGCGATGACCCGATTGAGCAGCAGTCGCTGCAAAACATAGCCGAGGATGAAGAACAACGGCGCCGCGACGGCCAGGACGTACCAGGGCGAGATCGAAAGGGACTGATACAGCCCCCACGCCAGATAGGCGCCGAGAACGATCAGCGATCCGTGGATCAAATTGATGACGTTCAAGACACCCCAAACCAGCGAAAATCCGATCGCGATGCATGCATAGAGGCAGCCCAGCACCAGGGCATTGATGATGATCTGCGCTGCCAGCATCTCGGACCCTCGCCAGTCGCGACGATCCCCTTAATTCACGCCCAGCTTCAACTCGCCCTGCTTGATCGCTTGCGGAAACACGACGATGGGCTTTGCGCCCTGGATCTGGAATACCGGCGGCTCCAGCGAATTGATCTGGCCGGTCGGGCCAAATTTTACCGGTCCAAAAAATGTCACGACATCAAGCTTGGCGAGTTCGTCGCGCACCTTGTCGCGGTCGAGCGAGCCGGCGCGTTCGATCGCCATCTGGAACAGGGCGCCGCATAGTGCCGCTGAGGCCTGGCCATAATCCGGATCGCTCTTGTATTTGTCCCGGAACAGCTTCACGAAATTTCCGGTGGCACCAAAGATGTCCTTGCCGGCGTACTGCTCGGCGGGATGCCACCACGAGGCGCTGGTGATATTCTCGGCGCTCTGACCCGCCGATTCAATGAAGTCCTGATAGGCCGGCCCGGCGATCATCGTGACAACGGGCGCCTTCATCTGCTGATCGACCATCTGCTTGCGGACCAGCAACAGATCATTGATGTAGCCGGTGATGAAGATCCATTGCGGGGCCAGCGACTTCATTTGCGACAGCGTGGCCGAGTGATCGAGCGTATTGATCGCGTATTTCTCGAAATAGACCACCTCGAAGCCGTTCGCCTTGGCCGACTTCTCCATCTCCTGAGCAATCGCCAGCGGGAACAGGTCATTGCGCGCCAGAATGGCGACTTTCTTGACCTCAGGCGCCTTCGACTTGATGATATCGGTCAACGGCGTGGTCAAGGTGTCGTTCGGCGTAAAGGTTCCGAACAGATATTTATAGCCCTGGTCATAGACCTGCGACGAAGATGCCGCGGCGGCAATAGTCGGCACTTTGTATTTTTCCGAGACCGTGCTCGCGGCTTTGGCGGCTCCGGAGCCGAATGCCCCAAACAGGAAGTTGATATTGTCCTGGGTGATCATTTGCTCGGTGGTCTGCACCGCGCGCGGCGTATTGGATTGATAGTCGGCATAGACGATCTCGACCTTGTATTTCTTGCCGCCGATCGAAATTCCGCCGGCCTTGTTGGCCTGCTCGGCCCACAGGTCGTAGCCTTGCTGCTGTTTGATTCCTTCCGGCGCCAGCGGTCCGGTCAAGGGCAGCGGCGCGCCGAAGCGGACCACGTCGTCAGCGGCCGCCTGGGATGCCGACGCACTCCAACCCATGATTGCAACGAACGCGCAGCCCAACATAACCGAGAAACGCGCCAAACTCGAACCAAACATTCATATCTCCCGTTAAGGCCGTTCAATCCACGTACGAATACCTCATGGTGAGGAGGCGCTCTTGCGCTGTCTCGAACCATGAGGGGTGAGAGGCCGCGTCGCCCCGCTCATCCTTCGAGACGCCCGCGAAGGGCGGGCTCCCCGGAGTTTGTGACGAATTACTGACCTCATCCTGAGGAGCTTGCGAAGCAAGCGTCTCGAAGGATCGACGCAACGCATGGACTCGCTGCCATCCTTCGAGACGCGCGACCGGACAGCACAAGTGCACTGCTGGGAGGGCGCGCTCCTCAGGATGAGGTCGGGATAAATTTATACCCTCTCCCAGGATAAGGGCATGACGAAGTCGCCTCTGCAACCATGGCAAATCCGGAGGCTGAATAAAAGCACTGAAATCAGGCGAACAATGCCGCTCACATGCTTTATGCTTGGGCAGCCAGCCGATATGCTTGGGCACCCAGCCGATCGGCGAAACGTCGGCAATGTTCATGTCCCGACGCGCAGAGCGGAACGCTGTTTGCGCAGAAAAGCGATGACCGAAAGCGCAGTGATCAGGCCCGTCTTCGGATTCTCCGACGGGATATTTTCGATCGACATCGAGAAACGGGCGGAATCGGATTCCACCTCGATACGATGCGTGTTGCGGGTCAATGCCGGATCGGCCCAGATTTCCAGCCTGGTTCGATCAGGTCCCGCCCCGGCAAGCGAGAGCGCGACAGCAACATTGAGATTCGCGGGGAAGCCTTTTGCCGCCTCGCGCGCCGTCCCATCAAATATCTTCAGGGGTTCGGTGATATGTTCGATGTTGATGTTGTTTTCGACCAGATAGGGAGCGCCGACCAGCCCCAACACCGGCTTCCGGGTCACCATTCTGACCGAATGGATCTTCCCCTCCGCCGCCGCGGTCACGGCGTCGAGCCCGAGCAGCGCTCCGGTGGGAACCACGATTTGACCGCCGTTTTGTTTTGCAAGCTCGATCAGGTCTTCATTGTCAAGAAGCGCACCTGCGCTGAGCACGACCGCAGTTTTTCCGCTGCCTACAAACGGAGCGACAATTGATCTGACGAGTTTGCTGGGCGCGCACTCGATGACGACGTCGGCGATCGCGGCAAGCGCATCGATGGGCAGAACGGCAGGCTGCCGTTTTAACCTGGCGAGAAAGCCCTGGTGCTTGACGGGGTTTTGCACCGAAACGGCGACGAGGACCAGCCCGTCCATTCCCTGGTCCAGCGCCTCTACGACTTTGACCCCGATCGGTCCTAGCCCGACGACCGCAACGCGCAAGTCAGCAGGTGGGGTTTTCAATGAATTCGCCATTGGCTCGAAGAAGTCAGACCTTCGTACTGCCATTGGGACCGGCGCCGAACTGTCTCATCTGTTCGGTGGCGATCGCGAATTGCGCTTTCAGGAAGTCGGACTGGATCTGCATGAGTTCCTGCAGGTCCTTTGCCCCGACAAGCTTTCTGGCATGTTCAAAGGACGCTTTGACGTTTTTCTCGGCGATCGACAGCACCTGTTTCGACACATCGCCGGCCGGTGGCGGTATCATGGCTGCGGATCTGTTGGCCGCATCAATGAACGCGCCAAAAGCCTTCTCTGCCTGATCGACGCTTTTCCCCGCAACTTCACGAACCTGCTGAGGGACTTCCATCATCATTTTCGGATCCATCTCGGTTTTCCCCTGGGTTTTCGGCGGCACCTTGAGCAACGACATCGTCCCTCGACCAGATGGATAGCATACTTTCTCGCACATGATGAAATTGAAGTGCGCTTCTCTCTAAGGCGTTTGCGATTTGAGTGGTGCCGAGCGTGCTCCCCTCCCCCCTGCGGGGAGGGGTCGGGGGTGGGGGTCGCAGGCGCAATGACTCGGAGTTACCCCCTCCCCGACCCTTCCCCGACCCTCCCCCGCAAGGGGGGAGGGAGAAGAAGGCGCCCGTTTGACATGCGATAGCCCCAAGGTCAGGAGCTCGTCGATGGCAAAGCGGCGATCATGTCGAGTTCGATGCGCGCGCCCGGTGTCGACAATTGGTTGATGCAAATCGTCGTGCTGGCCGGCGTCCATGATCCGAAGTATTCCTTGAGCACTGCAACCATGCCGTCCTGATCGCGGACATCGGTAAGATATTTCGTGACTTTGACGATGTCGGTCCACGTCAGCCCCTCATGATCGAGGATCGACTTGATCGTTTCCATCGCCCGCCGGGTCTGGTCCTCAATGCGATTGGGATGATCATGCTCGGAAATGTCATGCGGATGCTTGTGATAGAGCGGCGACGGCGTGGCGCCGGAGATGAACAGTAATCCGCACGGGCTCTCCACCCGGACCGCCGGGGCATAGGGCATGTCCGGCCGGCGCTCGGGAATGGTCTGGATTTCCTTGATGTTCGGATTGGTCGGCGAGACCTGGAAGGCTGGCTTGGCAGGCATACGGAAAGCTCCTGAACGGGTTGTTGATCATGTATTTCAGCTTTGCGTTCTCACGCATCGCCGTCAATCCGAAGGCACGGGCATTGCCGCCTTGATCAATTGCCGCAGGCGCGCCGGTGACACCGGATGCTCGGTGACGTGTACGCGCAGCGGAGCAAGGGCATTTTCGATGGCGGAGATGATACAGGCCGCGGCGGGTATCGTGCCACCCTCGCCGGCGCCCTTGACGCCAATCGGGTTCAGCGGCGACGGAGACTGGACATGAATGATCTCGATGCGGGGCACTTCCGGCGCAGTCGGCAGCAAATAGTCGGCGTAGTTGGTGGTCACCGGCTGGCCGTTCTCATCGTAGATCATGCGTTCGAACAGGGCGTTGCCGATGCCGTGCACGACGCCGCCGCGGACCTGGCCATCGACCAGCATCGGATTGATCAGCAGCCCGCAATCGTGGCCGACCACATAACGCCGGATGTCGACATGTCCGGTGTCGATATCGACCTCGACTTCGGCAAGATGCGTCCCATTGGCAAAGGTGGTCTTGCGCGCCTCATAGAAGGCTGTCGCTGACAGGCCGGGCTCCATGCCGGCAAACATCGGAATGCCCGACATACCGTTCAGGCGCGACGCGATCTGGCCAAGCGGCACATTCATCCCGGCCACGCCAACGACGCGCACCGCGCCATCTTCCAGCACCAGATCTGCCTCGGATGCCTCCAGAATCTCGCTCGCAACCTTGATGGCCTTGGCGCGCACCGCCACCGACGCCTGATGCACCGACGAGCCCGCCGTCACTGCGGTGCGGCTGGCGATGGCGCCGATACCCAGCGGGAACGCAGCGGTATCGGCAGCCTCAACCGTAATGTCCTCGAGGGTCACGCCCAGGATATCGGCACAGATCTGTGCGAACATGGTCGCATGGCCCTGCCCCTGGCTTGCCGCGCCGGTCTGGATCACCACCTTGCCGCTGGGTTCGACGCGGATGGTGGCGCCTTCGAACGGCGCGAGCCCGGTGTCCTCGATATAGCTGGCGATGCCGCGGCCGAGATATCGCCCCTCAGCGAGCGCCTGCTGCTGCCGCTGCGCAAAATCCCCGCCTGCACGCTGCAGCACCGCCTCGAGACACCCGTGGTAGTCGCCGCTGTCGTAACTGACGGGCGAGCCGTCGCGGGCTTTCATGCCGGTGAGATATGGAAATTGCTCCTTGTTCACAAAACTGCGGCGGCGCACGTCGGCGGGATCCAGCGACAACTCGCGCGCGACCCGATCGGCTAATCTCTCGAGCACGAAGCACGTGGTCGGACGCCCCGCGCCGCGGACCGGCGTATTGGGCACAAGATTGGTGAATACGACATCGATGCGGATATCGACCGCCTGCAAAGCGTAGGGCCCGGGAAAGGCGGCAAGCGACGTCACTGCTGCGACAAGGCCATAAGGCACGTAGCCGCCATTGTCGTGCAGACACCGCCCGCGAACGCCAAGCAGGCGGCCGTCATGGTCTGCGGCGACCTCAAGGCTCCATGCCTGGTCGCGCTGCTGCATCGTCGCGACAAAATGCTCGCTGCGGTCCTCGACCCATTTGACCGGGCGCTGCAGCTTTTGCGCCGCGAGCGAAACGACCACCTCTTCCGGGTACAGCACGCCCTTGGGCCCGAACCCGCCGCCGACATCGGGCGCTACCACGCGTACCGTTCGCTCGTCGCGGCCGAGATGATCCGCGATCAATCGCCGAACCATGTGCGGCGTCTGCGTCGACGTCCACACCGTCAACCCGCCGCCCATCGGATCGATTGCGGCGACCACGCCACGGCATTCCATCGAATGACAGCCGCCGCGATGGGTTTCGAAGCTCTCGGAAAACACGTGCGGCGCGCCGGCGAAGACGTCTTCAACTGCGCCGAAGCGGCCGTGCAGCGACGCCACCAGATTGTCGGGCGACTGCACATGCGCACGCGGCGCGTCGGGATCAAGCGCCCGGCGCCAGTCGACGATGGCCGGAAGCACCTCGTACTCGACCTCGACCAGCGCGGCGGCATCTTCGGCGATTGACCGGCTCTGCGCGATCACGACGACGATGGGCACGCCGACATGGCAGACTTCACGGTCGGCCAAAGGCTGGTAGTTCCGCGGCTGCTTCACGTTTGCCACGGGTACCATATGCGGCATGGTCTTGCTTGCGGCTTCGCCCAGATCGGCAGCGGTGTAGACCGCGACGACGCCGGCCATTGCGCGCGCCGCGCTGCCATCGATGCTGCGGATGCTGGCATGAGCATGGCTTGAGCGGACAAAGGCTGTGTGCAGCAAGCCTGGAATGTTCAGGTCATCGAGATAGCGGCCCTGGCCGGTGACCAGCCTGGGATCCTCGACGCGGCGAACCTCGGCGCCGAAATAGCGAACGCCCATCAGGCATCTCCTCGCAGCACGCGGGCGGCGTCCAGCGCGGCATCGACGATGGTCTCATAGCCGGTGCAGCGGCAGAGATTGCCGGAGATCGCATCACGAATCTCGGCCTCATTCGCATCCGGATTTTCCGCCAGCAGCGCACTCAGTGTCATCATCATGCCGGGCGTGCAGAAGCCGCATTGCAGCCCATGCCGGTTCCAGAAAGCCTGCTGGATCGGATGCAGATGCCCGTTGGCCTCGGCGAGCCCTTCGACCGTCCTGATCGTGGCGCCATTGGCCTGCCCGGCGAACATCAGGCACGAGCGCACCGGCACATCGTCGACAATGACCGTGCACGCGCCGCAGACGCCGTGCTCGCATCCGATGTGGGTACCGGTGAGCTGCAGATCGTGCCGCAGGAAATCGCCGAGATGACGGCGAGGCTCGACGTCCCGCTCGAACAGCTGGCCATTCACCGTCAGCCGAACATGCTCAAGCTCGGGTTGTTCGTCCATGTTGTCCGTTGTCGTCATCGGTGACCTTGTTATGCCACGGAATCTCTATTCGCCTTCGAGAAAATAGACCCGTGACGTCGAGGCCTCATTCCTGATCGCGAGGACCTTCTGAAAGTCGGGAGAATGAAACCAGGCTAAGGCTCGTTCCCGGCTGGGAAATTCGAGAACGACAATCCGCGGGCTGGGAACCTCGCCGAGAATGGCTTCCGGCGCGCCGCGCGAAACATACTGGCCGCTAAACAAGGCCAGGGTCGCGGGCACCTGGTCCGCATAGGTCTTGTATTTGACCGGATCCGTCACCGTGAGTTCGTTGACAATGATGCTTCGCATTTTCATGCATCAGTTCTCCGGCTGATCACCAGCGGCACAAACTACGACTTCTTCACGCGCGGCCGCGGCCGCCCACCATCGGCAAGGGCGACAATGACCACGATCTCGTCCGGACGCGGCGCATGTGGGATCATGACGCCGAGCGTATCGATCTGGTCGAAAGACCACACGTCATCCTTGTGCCCCAAGGGAATATCGATGCTGCAGCCCACTGCGCCGATCTTCACGTTCGACGGAATGATCGCCAGGCCGCCGCCGATCGCGTCACGCATCGGCTTGCCCATCCGCGGGTGCAGTATGGCAGCGGCATGCTCGAGGTCGCCGGCGGTGCCGACGATGGCTGCCTTGCCGTAGGAGATCGCCGGCCGCGGCAGCACCGTCAACGCCTCCCGCACCAGAAGCTCTCCCAGTTCCGCGCCGAACGGAATCAGTTCCGCAACGTCGTCCTGCGCGCGGCCCGCCAGCGGATTGCCGATCACGGCGCAGGCCGCGACCCGCGTCACTTGTGCAAAAGCGGGCAGTCCGCCTTCGGCATAGACCACGTCCTTGATGAGCGTCAGCCGCCGGATATCCATTCAAGCTCCAATCATGCGGTCGAAATTGCGTTTCAGGATCAGTTCGGCCTGGTCGGCCGGCAGGGCGTTGCGAACGAAGTTGACCGGATCGGGCTCGCCGAGCGGGAACGGCGCATCGCTGCCCAGCATCAGATGCTGCACCGGCACGACGTCGGCAACATAGCGCAGGATCGCCGGCTCGAAACAGATGGTGTCGAAATACAATCGGCGCAGATAATCGCCGACCGGCATCTTCAGGGTGGCGGACAGCTGCGGATTGGTATCGACCTCGCGCTGCATGCGCGCGCGCAGGACGGGGCTGAACGCGCCGGCATGGGCGCAGACCAGTTTGAGCATCGGCCAGCGGTCAAGAAAACCCGAACAAATCATCTTCAGGATGTTGATGGTGTTGTCGAACAGGTATCCGGCCACGATGGTCAATTCGTATTCCCGGGTGCGGTCCTTGCCGAGCGGATCCGCCGGATGCACGAATAGCGGCACGTTCAGATCGACGGCCGCCTGAAAAATCGGCTCGAACCGGGCGTCGTGCAGGTAGATCCCGCGCACGTTGGACGCGATATGACCGCCGACGAAGCCGTGGTCGCGAACGCAGCGCCGCAACTCCCGCGCAGCCGCGCCGGGATCCTGCATCGGCAGCAGCGCCCAGCCGCCAAAGCGCGCTCTATCCGATGCAATCGTAGACGCCAGGGAATCGTTGAACACCTGCGCGGCCTCGATGGCGATCTTCGCATCCAGATGATAGTCGATGAACGGCGTCGCCAGCGACAGGATGGTGCGCTCGACGCCGTCGCGCTGCATGCGCTCGACCTGTTTAGCCATGTCGAAGAATGTCGTGTTCAAGCCGAAATGCATACCGCGAATGTCGAGATCGACCGCGTCGCCTTCCCTGCGCTTGACCTTGATGGCGAATTCATCGCGCGACTTGGCGAAGGAGAAGAACTCGTCCGGCACGAAATGGCAGTGAATGTCGGTGATCATCGTCAAAGCCCCAAATAGGCGGTCTTGAGCCGCTCGTCTTGCAAGAGCGCGCTGCCCTTGCCTTCCATGACGATCCGGCCATTTTCCAGCACATAGGCGCGATCGGCGGTATGCAGCACGTGATGGACGTTCTGTTCGACGATCATCACCGTCAGGCCCTTGGCGCGCAGATCGACGATCAGGTCGAACAGCAGCTTCACATAGATCGGCGCAAGGCCTTCGGTCGGCTCGTCCAGCAGCAGCACGCGGGGCTTTGCCATCAAGGCGCGGCCGATGGCAAGCATCTGCTGCTCGCCGCCGCTCATCGAGCCCGCCACCTGCTTGCGACGCTCCGCCAGCACCGGCAGCAGCGCGAACACCTCGTCGAGGGTCTGCCGGCTGAGCGCGCGGGCCGCCGCCGAATAGGCACCGACTTCGAGATTCTCGAGCACGGTCATGAACGGAAACAGCCGCCGCCGTTCCGGCACCAGCACCAGGCCTTTGGCGGGCCGCTCATAGGCCGCCAGATTGTCTATCGTGACGCCTTCGAGCAGCACCTGGCCCTGATAGGTGGTGCGAAGACCGGCAAGCGTGAACATCAGCGTGCTCTTGCCGGCGGCATTGGCGCCGACCAGCCCGACGATCTCGCCGGCGCCGACGAACAGGTTCACCTCGTGAAGGATCTGCACGGCGCCGTAGAATGCGTTGAGATTTTTGACCTCAAGCAAGGTCCATCTCCTCGCCCAGATAGGCTTTGACGACGGCAGGATGCCGCGCCATCACGGCAGGCGTACCCTGCGCAATCAACTCGCCCCGGTTGATCACGATCATGCGCGTCGCCGTCTTCATGATGGCGTAGAGCACGTGCTCGACCCAGATCACGGTGATCCCGCGGCCCGGCAATCCGGCCACGAATTTGGTCATGGCCCCGACCTCGGTCGGCGTCAGTCCCGCCATGATCTCGTCGAACAAAACCAGCTTCGGCCGCATCGCCAGCGCTCTTGCGACTTCGAGCCGTTTTAAGTGACCGACCGTCAGCGAACTTGCCGGCGTTCCCGCATAGTCGGCCAGTCCGACATCGGCGAGCGTGGTTTCCGCGAGCCTGCGCGCGCCGTTCAAGGATTTCTCCCGCAGGAATGCGCTCAGCATGACGTTTTCGACCACCGACAGTTGCCGATACGGCTTTGGAATCTGAAAAGTCCGCGCCATGCCGACGCGGGCGATATCGTGCGACTTCCAGCCTGTCACCGCCTTGCCGTCGAACACGATCTGACCCGCAGAGGGCGCAATGACGCCGGCGATCAGATTGAACAGCGTGCTCTTGCCGGCGCCGTTGGGGCCGATCAGTCCCAGCAGTTCGCCCGGCGCGACTTCAAAGGAAACCTCCTTCACCGCAAGCGTAGTGCGAAACGACCGGCTGACGTTGAGAACTTGCAGCAGCGCGCTCATGAAAACGGCCTCCAGCGCGTCAGCTTCTGCAGGGCGCCCGCCAATCCCGCCGGAAAATACAGCATCACCACAATCAGTCCGAAACTGTAGATCACCAGATGCAGGCCGGCCGCGGCGTTGCCGAGATGCGAGCGCAGCAGTTCCGACAGCGGCGTGATCAGGAACGAGCCCAGCACCGGGCCGATCGCCGTGCCGAGGCCGCCGACCGCGGGAAGCAGCGCGAACTGGAACGACAGTTCCGGGGAGATCACATAGGTCGGATCGAGATACAGGAAATATTGCGCGAACAGCGAACCGCCGACGCCGGTGAGCGCCGCGCTCAGCGCCATCGCGGCCGCCCGCCCCAGCAACGGGTCGACGCCGGCGGCACTCGCGGCGTCTTCATTGTCGCGGATCGCAAACAGATAATAGCCGAAGCGGGACGCCTCGAGACCTTTGGTGATGGCGTAGACGAAGACCAGATAGCCCAGCATCAGTGCCGCATAGGTGGCCTTCGATGCGAACACCATGCCGACCAGAGTGGGCGTCGGCGTGATCGAGAGGCCTTCCGGACCGCCCGTCAGCGACGACCAGTTCAAGGCGCCGATCCGGACTACTTCGGCGAATGCCAGCGTGGAGAGAATGAAGAACGGTCCGCGAAGCCGCGCGCAGATCAGCGCCAGCACGGCGCCAAACACGGCAGCGATCAGGGCGCCCACCCCAATTCCGATCCAGGGCGTCACGCCGTAGCGCACCAGCAGGATCGTGGAGGTGTAAGCGCCGACCCCAAAGAAGGCGGAGTGGCCGAACGAGATCAGGCCGGCATAACCGCCGGCAATATTCCAGGCCAGCGCCAGGCCGGCGAACAGAAAGCTCAGCAGGATGACATCCTGCAGATTAGGCGCGATGCCCGAGCCGACCAGGCCGACCGAGGCGAGCAGCAGCACAACCTCGAACCATGAAATCCGGCCGCGCTTCGGCAGCACGGGAATGCGGTTCGTCAGCTCGGGCACTGCGGTGTCAATCGACATCGGGCGCTACTCGTTCATGCCGATGGTCGCGGCGCCCTGCTGACCGAGCAGCCCGTTCGGTCGAAAGATCATGACGATCAGGAACAGGATGAAGAAGAACAGCTGCCCGAACGCGGGGGCCACATAATAGCTGCTCAGCGATTGAACCACGCCGACACAAACGCCGCCGAACAAGGCGCCTTCGATACTCCCCATGCCGCCAAGAACAACAATCACGAAGGCGATCAGAACGAAATTCAGTCCCACCGACGGAAACACCGAGAATAGCGGCACCATGACGCAGGCAGCCAGGCCGACCAGTGCCGAGCCGCCGGCGAAGGTGATGAGAAAGATGCGCGGCACCGGGATGCCCATCAGCATGGCGGCCTCGCCATCCTGCACCGTCGCGCGGATCGCCTTGCCGAGAGTGGTTTTCTTGATGATCCACTGCAATCCGACGGTGCAGAGGATGGTAATCAGGAAGCCGAGCAACAGCTCGATCTTGAGATAGATCGGACCGATCGTGATCGACCGATTGAAGATCGGCGGAATATCGCGCAGGTCCGCGGTCATCGCCATCAGCGCGGCATTCTGCAGAAAGATCGACAGCGCCATGGTCGCGAACACGACGACCAGATGCGGCTTGTCGAGCGCCGGGCTGATGATCAGCCGGTACACGATGGCGCCGAACAGGAACATGGCCGGGACGATGGCGACCGCGGCGACATAGGGATTGAGCCCGAACAGCTGGGAGAACGCCCAGGCGCCGTACATCGCGATCATCAGGAATTCGCCGTGGGCGAAGTTGACGATGCGCAGGACGCCGAAAATCAGCGTCAGGCCGATGCTCATCAGGGCGTAAACGCTCCCGATGAGGATACCGGACAGAACCAGTTGGACCAGGGTACTCATCGCGGGCACCGAACCGAACAGACCTCGCGGGCCATTGCGGCCCGCGCGTTCTGGCTCAACGGTTGCTCCACTTCGGCAGCGGCACCATGTCCGCTTCATGGGTCGCCAGACTCGGTGGATAGACCTGCTCGTTGCCGGCCTTGGTCCACTGCCAGACGCCGATCGATGCCCGCAGGTTCTGGCCGGCGTCCTTGGGGTCTTCCGCCCAGTCGAAATTGGTGAACTTGATGCCGCTGCCGTTCACCAGCGATCCCTCGGGCAGATCCAGCTTCAGCGCAATGTCGCGAAGCTCGTCGGGCTCATAGGTCTTGGCCTTCGGCAACACCTCGGTGAACAGGGCCCAGATCGCGGAGAAGCCCGCCGCGGCGTGGCCCGCTGGGCGGGAAGTCGGCGACGAAAATCCCGACGACCGAGTCGCCGATCGAATCCCGCAGGTCCGGCGACGAATAGCCGGCGCTGACGCCGATAAAGGCGGCCACGTTGAAATCGAGTTCCTTGGCCTTGCGCTGAAACAGGATGGCGTCGTTGGGAAAGGAAATCGCGATCAGGATGTCGGGCGTCACGTCTTTCAGCTTCTGCACGATCGGCGTCATGTCGGTCGCGGTCTGATCATAGCCTTCGTCATAGACGAGCTTGATGCCCTTGGTCTGCGAATAAGCGCGGATGCCGTCGCCGACCGACTTGCCGAACGCGCGATTTTCCCAAAGCAACGCGATCTTGAGATCGCCGACCGGCTTGTTCAAACGCCTGGCAAGATCGTCGAAGATGAAATCGACCGCGGCCTGGCCGTATTTGCGGGCCGGCGCGCCAACCTGGAAGGTGTATTTGAAGCCGCGGCGGGTGATGATCTCGGCGGCGCCGGTGGTTTCCCAGTGGAACACGCCGTGGCGTTCGGCGGCCTGGCTGACCGCGATGGCGATGGGAGACGCGAACGAGCCGGTCGTGATCTTGATGCCATCCTTGCTGATCAAGCGCTCGGTTTCGCTGATCGCCGCATTGGGGTTGGTCGCATCGCCCTGGACGTATTCGATCTTGCGTCCGTTGACGCCGCCGCGCTCGTTGATCATGTCGCGCGCGATCTGCATCGCTTCCCAGTTCTCGATGCCATTCTTGGCGAGAGGCCCGGTGAACGGAAGCAGCACACCGATCCGGATCGGCTCCTGCGCGAATGCCGTGATGGTGGTGGCAAGCATGATGCCCGCAAACACGACGCTCAGGCGAAGAAAATGCCGCATTGGTTCAGCTCCCGGTGCTTCGATCGTTTCCCGCGATCAAAGCCTAGCAACCGCTTCGACATGCATCAATCGGATTTTTGCCATACAATCTATTCATGAATCGTATAGCTTGCCGGTGGAGGCAACCATGGACCTGCGTAAAATCCAGTATTTCTTCTCGGTGATCGAGCACGGCAATTTGAGCAGCGCCGCACAGTCGCTGCGGGTGTCGCAGCCGACGCTGAGCCGGCAGATCCAGGCCATCGAAGAACAGTTTCAAACGCCGCTGTTTATCCGCGGTGGTCGCGGCATGATGCTGACCGAGGCCGGCAAGCAACTGCATGAAGGGCTGCAGAGCATCGAGCGGCAATTGCGGCTGCTGAAGACCGATGTCGCGGCGGTTTCGATCGAACCGTCGGGAGAAGTCGCATTCGGCATTCCACCCTCGCCGCGGGGGTTGATCGCGGTTCCGCTGGTGAAGGCCTTCCACGCGACCTATCCACGGATCGTGGTTCGGATCGTCGAGGAGACCAGCGGCCAGCTCCGCGATCTCGTCGCCAACGGCGTGCTCGACGTCGCCATCACCAACACCCACGAACCTTCGCATGGAATTGTATCGCGACAGCTCGGGCGCGAGCGCATGCTGCTGGTGGGACCGCCCAGCGCCAGGCTGTCGATGCGCAAGGAGACGCCGATTAAAACCCTGGCAGGGCTGCCGCTGATTTTGACAATGCGCCCGAACAGCCTGCGGCTGACGATCGAAACCGGTCTCGGACTTCATGGACTGCAGCCGAATGTGAGGTTCGAAGCCAACACGCTTCCCTTGATGACCGATCTGGTGATAGCCGGTCTCGGCTACACGGTTCTCCCCGCCTGCGGCGTGCGCAATCTGGTCAAGCAAGGCCAGGTATCGGCAAGTCCGGTCGCGGACCTGTTCATCACATGGCTCGTCGCGCGGCCCAAGACGCGCTCGCTCGGTGTCGCCGCCGAACGATTCCACGACATGCTGTGCGAGCTGGGCCGCAAGCAGGTCCGCGACGGAATATGGGAAGCGGTCGCGTGAGACCGCCACGTGTGGGATGGATTCCGCTCAACGAGTCGTCCCGGCAAGCGAGCAAAGCGAGCGCAAGCCGGGACCCATACGCCGTGTCATTTCGTTTTAAGCAGTGTGGCGGAGGCCTTTTGTCCCTATCAACGCCAGGGGCTATGGATCTTTGCGTTTCCAAGGCTGATGCGAAATATCGCGCCAGCCTTGAAAACGCTGAGCTCGCGTGCGCAAGAGCGCACTTGGCCGGGACGACCCGCGGTGAGTACTTTTGCTACTGATATTTCGCATGTCGCGGCACGGCTCAATTCCGTGTGCGACAGTCCTGGGCCAGCAGGTCGCCGTCCCGTCTTTACTCCGCCCGCTATTGCAAGGACTGCAAAAAGTTCAGCANNNNACAAGACAGGGCGCCTTGACGTTGCTCAACCTCTCGGTGCTTTTGAAAGTTTGAAGACCACGCGCGATATTGGCGAAGGAGGAGCCCGGGATCTTGCCGTTGATGCGCTTCCAGCTCGCCAGGAATGCCTCGCCGGTGGGGCTGGCGCGGTAGCGTTCGTTAAGCATCTGAGGCCAGACGACTTGCATCCTTAGAAGCGGCCCGTTCGGCTTTTCGAACATCTCGATCCAGGATTGATTCGCGGCGACCACGTCCGGCGCGGTGCTGTCGACGCAGGAGTTGGCGACAATGAGGGCGTTTATCCGCGTCGGATGATCCGCGGCCAGAATTTGCGCAACCATTCCCCCGAGAGAGAGGCCGCAGGCGATGGCCCGATCCTCACCGATATGATCGAGAAGCGCCAGCATGTCTTGCGCGAGTTCGTCCACGGTCGTCGGTTGCGCCGCGACCTCCGAAAGACCGTGGCCGGCGAGATCCGGCATCACCACGCGGTAGCCGGCGTGGATGAGATCCGCGATCTGCTGCGCCCATACCAAACCATGATTGGTGAATCCGTGGATCATGAGGATGGTCGGCCCCGATCCGGCGACTTCGTAGTGCAGCTTCATTCCGCGCGATTCGAAGAACGGCATTTTCAGGCGCCCTTTCCGCTCAGATCGGCCTGGATCTGTTCCAGGGAGCGCCCCCTGGTTTCATAGCCGAGCAGCAACATCGCCAGGCCGCCCACCAGCAGCGTTGCCGACAGAATGGCGAAGAACGCAAAGTTTCCCACGCCGCTCGCGAGCACGGCGCCGAGCGCCATGGGAGCAACGATTCCGCCGACGCGCTGCCAGGCCGCGGCCCAGCCCGTTCCCGTTGCCCGAAAGCGGGTCGGATAGACCTCGCTGGTATAGGCGAACAGCGGCCCGCCGGCCGCGCCGAACGCAAAGAATGTCGTCGCGCAGCCGAGCGCGACAAGAGCCGTCTCGGACGCGGCGTAGGCCCATGCCAGCATCAGGACGCCGCCCAGAATGAATGCACCCGACAAGGTCGGCCGCCGTCCAATGCGGTCGATAAGAAAGCCCCCGACGACGTTGCCCAGCGCGCCCGCCGCCGTGATGGCTGCGGTGTAGACAAAACTGCGCACCAGGGAAAAACCCATCTTGACGAAGATCGACGGCAACCAGACCAGCATGCCGATGAACGTCGCGCCGCCGCAGAACTGCATGAGCCACAGAGCGGCCGTGGTGCGGAGATATCCGGCGCGGGCAAGATCCCTCAGGCGCGCCTGCGGCTCTGTTGGCACAGCCGCCGCGGGGACTGCAATATCCGAAGGATCGACGTCGCTGAACTTGCGCGCGAGCGTCTCCGCCTCTGCGGTACGGCCGCGCAGCAGAAGAAACCTGATCGACTCCGGAATGCGCAGCACGAAGATCAGCAGAATGGCGACCGGAATTGCCGCGATCACGAACATCCCGCGCCATGTATGGAGCGGAATCACGTATATCGCCAACAGCGCGGCGGCGAAGCTCGAGGCCTGCCAGAATGCGACGATCGAAGCGATCAGCACTCCGCGACGCCGAGCGGGCAGAAACTCCGACAGATAGGTAAACACGAGCGGTACTTCCGCGCCGAGGCCGAAGCCCTGCACGACACGGATGGCGACCAGGGATTCGTATGAAGTGGCAAGGCCGGCGCAAAGTCCCATCGAACCGTAGAGTACGATCGCCAGGATCAAGGCCTTCTTGCGCCCGACCGAATCCGCAAGCGTGCCGACGATGATGCCGCCCAACAGCATTCCCGAAAACACGCTCGAAGCGAGCGTGAAGCCCATCATCTGGATGTCGAAACCATCGAAGAAGTGGCAGAACACGATCGTCAGATAAAAGGCGAGGTGTTGCCGCGTGAACGACGATTTGTTGAGCGATTCGATGATCTGAGCTTGAGAAGGCTTGGCTTGAGACAACATGGGCTCGTTCCCGCGAAAAATGACTTACAATGACACTTCGGCGGGCCAAACGCCCGCGACGTTCCGCACGACCAACACATCATCGATTGCGGCGAACCAAAGCGTAGCGAGCGGCAGCCCATGCAGCAATCGAATTTTTGCGATATGATCTATTCACTAATCGTATATGGCCAGCAGGTTTATCATTCTGAGATGACGTGAACTCGGCCACGTGTTCGGGCTGCGTTCGCGGCCATGTTTCGGATCCACGCCCCCGTGAAGAAGGAGGCGACGCAGCGCGAACAGTCCGAGCAGGGCGTCTCGGTCCACGCCCCCGGAAGGAGGCGACAGCGCGTTCTCGCCGGCCGCCTCCATCTGTTTCAGGTTTCGATCCACGCCCCCCGTGAAGGAGGCGACGCCGCATCGTCCGCGGGTCCCGTCGAGAAAATGTCGTTTCGATCCACGCCCCGTGAAGGAGGCGACGGTCAATCGGCCCTAGAAGCGGCTCGGCACTGATGTTTCGATCCACGCCCCCGTGAAGGAGGCGACATCCGCCCCGCCGAACAGTGGACGACAGGAAAGCGTTTCGATCCACGCCCCC
>WNFI01095646.1_pt1 | contig 21936 bp, 19 predicted proteins | sample 5400471 | NCBI WGS metagenome assembly WNFI01 (sample SAMN13153348, study PRJNA577476) | soil metagenome | isolation source: 100 cm saprolite on Douglas fir-dominated hillslope | place: USA:California | collected 2013-09-17
GTCTTCCGAAGAAATTTCCCGATCGGCGTAACCCTGGAGTCGCCTTGCACCGTCTGCTTCACGCCCGCAACATCGCAAGCGTCCATCCGCATCGAACGAAATTTGTAGATTTTAAAGAACCGGTTTCGATACCCGTATCTGTACTGAAAAAACAGCACCGGCCCAAGAGACGTGACCTTGATCGCGATGGCGATCGCTATCAGGAGCGGCGCGAAGAACAACAATGCCGCGCTCGCAACGCCAATATCGAAAAGCCTCTTTCCTATTGAGGCAGAGGGTTCGCTTCGCGTGGCGCGGCGTGAACGTCGAGTCCGATACACGCTGCTACCGCCACATTCGACGGGTCGGATCGAAATAAGGCGCCGTTCCTTCCGGAGCGGCATGACATTGTCCTGATTCAAACGGGCTGCGATGGTGCGGGCCATTGCTTTTCGCCTTCTGCTGGAACCTTGGTAACGTCACAAATCGAACTCAGCGCGTTTTGCGCAAGGCAGCAGCCTTCACGCCGCCGCTGAAGCATTCGCAGATGCGAAACTCCGCTAAGCCAAAAACACGCAACGTTTCTCTTTCGTTGAGAGTTTCCCAATTTTTTGAGCGAAATACGGCGGCAAAACGGAAAAGTCGCGTGCGCGTTTGCAGCAAGAGGCTCGAGTTAATTGTGCGACGCGGAAAATCGTTTTTATCAAGAGGTGCTTAGTTCAGCTTGCCCGCTTATTGTGCTGCGTCCATCTCGACGCAGCCATGCATAATCGCCATCCTGGCAGTTGCTGCAAATTGGATTCGATTTTGGAATCGAACAGGCGCAGCATCAAACTGATGCAATTGATGCCTGTTTACGCCATCGTTTTGAGCGAGATTGCTCACTGAAAACTAAATGACGGCTCGTAGTCTGTCTGACGCAATGTCTGTCTGACACAATGCCTGTCTGATGCAATGTTGACATACGCGTCACGAGTTCGCCGATGATCGCGAAGCTTCAAAGGGCGGAAACGACTGCAGCTAACGAGCCGCTTGTCTGGGAAACGTCTTCCAGGGAGGCGTCCATGATCGCTGAACATGCAGACTGCCATGTGCTGCAACAGCATGATCCGCCCGATCGCAGACTCAGGAACCGCATCATTGTGGCGAATGCGGTTGCGTGGATCGCGATCATTTCCCTGATCCGGCTGATCTTTTTCTAGATCGCGCCACTCGTGCCGGCCGCCGCGCGGACAAGTCGGCTTTTATTTGACCGCGAAACAGTTCCATGCTCGAACTTCGCAGACAATGCGACCGCCGTCCGCTGCACATTCGCAATCCATCGCGGCTTCGACGCCGGCGGATATGCGCATCTATGCCGTCGGCGATATCCACGGCCGGGCCGACCTGCTTATTGAAACCATTGCGCGCATTGATGATGACCTTCACCGCAGGCCGATTGAGCACGCGATCGAAGTCTATTTGGGCGACTACATCGATCGCGGCCCGCATTCGAAGACCGTCATTGATCTGTTAGCCGTCCGTCTTGTCAAAAATCGGGCGGTTTGCCTGCGTGGCAACCACGAGGCCTTGATGGAAGGTTTCCTTCAAGATCCGGCCAACCTTCGTCCTTGGCTGCACGTGGGCGGCATGCAAACCCTTTTATCCTATGGCATTTATCCGCGCCGGGGCATGATCGAAACTGAAATCGACCTGTACCGTCGCTTTCGCGGCGCCTTCCCGCGGACACACGAACTGTTCCTGCAGTGCCTCCAATATAGCTTTTGCTGCGGAGATTTCCTGTTTGTACATGCCGGCATTCGGCCGGGCATCCCGATCCAGCGGCAGGATTTCAATGACCTGCTCTGGATTCGTCACGAGTTCCTCGACTCGGCACGGGACCACGGAAAACTTGTCGTTCATGGCCATACGCCGGTGCCGCATCCCGACATTCGACACAACCGGATCAACATCGATACCGGAGCGTGGCAGACGGGAACCCTCACCTGCATCGCTATCGAGGGCACGAAGATTCTGGTTTTGTGAGAAGGGCTTACCCTGACCATATTGATGAAACCCCTCCGTCACATTTTTTTGCCTTCTTTGCTCGACTATCATTCGCGGCAGTCGCAAGTACTTTCCGGGGGATGCCGTCATGCAGCAACGATTGATCCGCGTCGTCAGCTTGCCATCGCTCCTTATTATTCTGGTGACTTCCTGCATCGGTGCTCAATTTCCGGTTCCCGCTTCGGCGCAGGCACAAGCGCTTCCATCGGCCCCCTCGGCCGATAGCTATGTGCTTGGACCGAATGACAGAGTTCGCCTGAAGGTCTACGGCGAACCTGATATTGGCGGAGAATACGAAATCGACAGCGGTGGCCAGGTTTCGATTCCACTCGCGGGACATATCAAAGCCGCTGGCCTGACCACGAAACAGCTGGAGCGTTCAATCGCCTCGGCGTTGTCAAAGGGAATCGTACGCGATCCGCGTGTGAACGTCGAGATCGCCCTGTACAGGCCCTACTATATTCTCGGCGAGGTCAAGAGGAGCGGTGAATACCCCTATCGTTTAGGCCTGACAGTGATGGACGCGATCGCGAGCGCCGGGGGATTCACCTATCGCGCCAACGAGAACAAGGTCTATGTGCGCCGATCGGGTGGTGGTGCTGAAGAGGTCCATGCGCTGGACGCACCGATTCTCGTTTTTCCCGGCGACAACATCCGCATTCCGGAGCGCTACTTCTAACCTCTAACCTCTGTTCGGCATTCTTCCGCCTCGATTACGTTGGCGCTTATGCGCTCGGCAACACGACCTCTTTTGCCCGATTGTTCTCGTGCAAAATCAGACAAAGGAATTGACGAGCAGAATGCCAACGACCGCGAAGCCTGGTGCCGATGTGTTACTGCGAATTTCTTGACTTCGACGATCCTTCTGACGAAAGCCGACAAGACAAATCGATGACAGATGCGTGAAAGCTTGATATTCGCGAAAATCGGGCGGAACTCACTTCGCTGTCCCTGTAATCGCGCAGAATCTCTCCTTGAAGCACGGAAGATTATTTTTTTTGCGCAGTGATCCGTATCAGCAGCGATCGGGTGGCGGCATCGAAGAAGTCTATCCGCTATGCGCCGGTTCCAAACTTTCCCACTGATAAAACATCGCATCCCAGAGCGCCGTTTCTAGCGCGACGTTTGTATTCCTGTGCTGCGATCGCGATGTCTGCGTTCATCGACGTGCGGTAACATAACACGCGCTGCCATAGTGTCGTCTTTTTGCGGTGCGTATACTTTTTCTTGCGACGCAGAAAACTTTATCGCGTCATGCGCGTTGCGATCAAGGAAGAGGCGTTCCGATCTGACTACGCGAAGCTAGTGATGGGGGCCACAGCGGGGGCTGCCGCATTGATGAGCGGCTCTCGATGTTTTCTTGGGCAGCGATCGATGCATCAGAACGGCTGAACGACACCAGCGCCGGTTTCTTCCCACAAAGGACGAGTGATGAAATGTGCGTTTGCGTTTTCATGGGTGGGCGCGACCGAAGCGCGCCGTGGGATATCCCGCTCGGCGACCTCACGGCGCCGACGCGGCCTAAAGATCGCACCGGCGCCAGCGGCCGCAATCGTGCTCGGCCTGGCGTCGCCGGCGAATGCGCAGGTGATCCCGTCGACCAATGAGGAGGTCGCTTCGCCATGGAACGCGCAACGGATATTCGAGCCGTCATCACGGCCGAAACTGACAGATCCGGACAGCCGCGAAGAAGTGCCGCCCGAGGACAGGCCGGTGAAGACTCGACAGCAACCCGGCTATGAGCCGGTCGGAATTCGCGCTGGTTCCTGGCTGTTCAGCCCTTCGCTCATTTCCGGCGGCTTCTACGACAGCAACGTCTTTTCCTCGAACATCATAAAGCGCTCGGACATTGCTGCCGTGATCGAACCCTCATTGCGTGCGCGAACGCTTTGGGAACGGCATGGCATCGACTTGACGCTGGATACACAGTCAACAGTTTATAAAGCGAATCCTGGTCTCAATCAGACCAATGCCAGCCTCAAGGGCAATGCCTGGTTCGACGTCGCCAAAGATCTTGCGATTCTGACAAACTTCCAGATCGCCCATTTGAACGTCGACGTCGGCACACTGAGTTCGCCATCCGGCGCGGTGCAGCCGACGCCGTACAATCTTCTGTCCGGCGACGTCAGCATTCGCAAGGAATTCAATCGGCTGACCACATCGATCGGAGTTCGTACCGATTCCTACGAATACGGTTCGACGCGGGCGCAGGATGGAACCGTCATCAACCAGAACAGCCTCGACGGACAGATCTATTCCGTTCACGGCCGGGTCGATTACGCGTTCTCGCCGACGCTCGGCTGGTTCGGCGGGGCGGAAGGCAATCAACGCAATATCCGCGGTACCCCAAGCCAGCCCCTCGACTCGCAAGGTTTTCGCGCGCTATCCGGCGTCACGGTCGAACTGACCAATCTTATCAGCGGCGAGTTCGGCGCTGGATATGTGCAGCAGCGTTTCGAGGATCCGACGATCGGCACGATCGAGGGCCCCTCTTATCGCGCAATGCTGATGTGGCGCCCCACCCGCCTGCTGGACGTTCACTTCAAGGCTGAACAGCTCGTCACGGAAATCTCCGACACCAGTTCCAGCGGCGTACTCGCGAATGCCCTGCAACTCGGATTCGACTACGAACTACGCCGCAACGTCGTTGTGTCGATCGGCGGCGGATATGAGAGCGACCGGTTCTTCGGCCAGGTGCGCAAGGACCACGTCGTCTCTTCCGATGCCAGTATCAGGTATTTACTCAATCGCTTCGGCGCCATTTCCGTCTTCCATCGGTACACCGCACGCAACAGCGATATTCCCGCCTTCAGCTTCGACAAACATCAGGTAGGAATCAATGTTACAGCGCAATTCTGACCAGCCTTATCCCGCGCAGGAGGAGCCGACCGGAACTGCTGTCGAGGGATGGCCGCAGCCGACGGTCGATCTCCGCGAGATGGCGCGAATCCTGCGCCGGCGCTGGAAGGTGGCTGCGGCGGCTCCGGTCTCATTGATCGTCCTCGCGCTGATCTACGTCCTGACTTCAACCACATTATATACGGCGACCTCCACGGTCCTGGTCGATCCACGGCGCGCCAATGCCATTGAATCAAACCAGTCAGCGATGTCGATGTCGAATTTCGGAACCGACGACGCGACCATAGAGAGCGAGACGCTGTTGATCCAGTCGATCGCAATCCTGCACCGCGTGGTGGAAAAGCTGAAACTGACGGACGATCCGGAATTCATGCCGAAACCCGGCATGCTCGATCCGATCAGGCGATTGTTCAGCAGCGGCAGCAGTCCCGTTGCAGGTGCGGGCCCGGACGACGCCGCCAAAGCCAGGTCGGTGGAAGTCCTGCAGCGGCGGATGAAGGTAAACCGGCAAGGCACCACCTTCCTTGTCGATATCAACGTCAGCTCGGAATCGCCGCGAAAGGCCGCGATGATCGCCAATGCCGTTGCCGAGGGATATTTCGAACAGCAGATCCGCGCCAAGTATGACGCGACGCGAATCGCCACCAACTGGCTCAATGGGCAGATCGAAGGACTGAAGTCGCGGGTTAGCGCGTCGGAAAAGGCGGTCGAGGATTTTCGCTCCGCCAATAACCTGACGGTGTCGCAGGGCGTAACGGTAAACGATCAGCAGATCACCGACCTCAACAACCAACTGATCGCCGCCCGTGTCCAAACCGCTGAGGCGCGCGCAAAGTTCGACCAGGCCCAGCAATTGACCAAATCCGGCAGCGACCCGGGCGGGATCAACGCAGCCATTTCATCGGACATGATCATCAGGCTGCGCACGCAGTATGCTGAGATCGCAAAGAACGAAGCCGACCTCTCAAGCAAATACGGACCGCGCCATCCTCTCGTCGCCAATGTGCTCGCACAACGGCGGGACACCCAGCGTCTCATTAATGAGGAAATTCAGCGCATCCTGCAAAGCACGCGGCACGATTACGATGTCGCGCGCTCGCGCGAGACATCCCTGCAGCAGAGCTTCGACCAGCTGCAGGGAGTTTCAAGCTCTTCCGGCCAGGCGCAGGTACGCTTGCGCGAGCTGCAGCGGGAGGCCGAGGCCAACCGCACGCTCTATGAATCCTATTTGGCCCGGTACAAGGAAACCACGGCGCAAGAAAGTCTTGAGATGCCGGACTCGCACGTGGTTACCAAGGCCGGCATACCGATCGGGCCGTCCTGGCCCAAAACCTCGTTTGTTCTGGGCCTCGCGCTGACAATTGGCCTGGGCGTCGGATGTATTCTCGCATTTCTCGCCGACTATCTCGACCAGCGCGTGAAGACACTCGAACAAGCCGAGAAAATATCCGGAGTGCCGGCGCTTGCAGCAGTGCCGCTGATCAGCGCGGGTGAACTCGCCGGACTGGCGAAACGCGGACGGAATGAGCTCGGCCGCTACGACCCAAAAACCGCGAAACTGTTGCCCCCGCCACTGCAGCCACCCTTGATGCGCTACGCGATCGACGCGCCCGGCACGTTTTTCGCCGAGGCGATCCGCGCTGTTCGCCTCGCGCTTCAACGCACAATACGGATTCAGCCGGTCAAGGTCGTGCTCATCACATCTGCACTCGACAGCGAAGGGAAAACGACGCTCGCCGCCAATCTCGCGCAGTCGTTCGCGACGCTGGGTATCCGGACCCTTCTCATTGATGGGGATCTTCGCAACCCGCAATTGACGCGTTCACTGTGCCCGCACGCCGACGCCGGGTTGCTGGAGGTTGCATTGGGTCGGGCTCCCCCGGAGCGTGCTATTCTGGTGGACCGCAGCACCGGGCTTTCAATCCTGCCGTCAACCGCCGTCAAACAGATCGACATCACAGAACTGATGTTCTCCGAGCAGATCGTCGACGTCCTCGATTACCTGCGTCAACGCTACGAATTGATCATCATTGACTCGCCTCCGCTGGTACCGCTGGTTGACGGCCGTGCACTGGCCGAACTGGCCGATCGTATCATTCTGGCATTGGCATGGGACCAGACCCCTGGCGAAGTTCTTTCTCACACCATCAACCTGCTGTCGCCGGTCTATGACCGGATTCTCGGTACCGTCTTGACGCGTGTTGATCTAAGCCGGCTGCGTTTCTACGACTACTATCGCAGTTCGGCCTATCTGAAACCTTACGGCACCGCTGAAGTCACCGCCGAGGCAGCGCAGTGATACCGCCTGACACTGCAGCCGGCTCGGGAGGAGCCACGCCGCTGAAGTTCAATCGCGGCGCTTATCCCGCGATGGCAGGAAGCCGTCGACCGCAACGCGCTCCCGGCAGCAAGCCTGTCGAGGTAGTGCCATTGATCGACAGGATCATTGTCGGACTGATGCTGGCAGCCGTGATCACCACATTCACTATCTCCTCGGCGATGCTGACCGACTGGAAGATCCATTATGTGACGACGGGCGGGAATTTCTACGAAAAGTTTCATCCGGCGACATACTTCGCTTTTCTCGCTTTCGGCCTGCTGCTGGTTCGCAACAGCGATCCGATCGGTGAGATGAACCGGTTCTTCTCTGAAGCAAAGCTTGTTCTGGTTTATCTGTTCGGCTGGCTCTGCCTGCTGGTTCAGATGCTGGTGCTCGAGCGCCCGTTTACCGTCATCATTGACACCTTCCTGCTGCCAGTCGTGCTGTGCCTCGTGATCTGGCGCCTTTCGCCATTGCAGAAAAAGCCACTGGTGTGGGCACTCCACCTCACGATTTTGCTCAACGTAGTCCTTGGCTACTACGAATATTTCTCCGGTCACCGGCTGATTCCGCTGACGTTTGGGGACGTGGTTATGCTGGGAGAGTGGCGCTCCTCTGCCCTTTTGGGCCATCCGCTCACGGCGTCCGGCCTCGTGGGGGCGTACATTCTTGCGCTCGTTCTTCGTCCCGCTCTTTGTCCTCAGGCCGCTCTGCGGCTGCCGCTGATCGCATTCTGCCTCGGATCGTTGATGGCATTCGGCGGTCGGACCACGCTCGTCACGGTATTGCTGATCATCGGCTGTTTCGCCGCTCTGCAACTATTCCGGATCCTGCGCGGCGGGCGCATCTCGCTTCCGGTGGCGATAGGGGCAATCTGCGTGCTGTTCATCACGGCCGTCGTCATCTTCGCCGCCCTCGATCTCGGCATCTTCGACAAGATGCTGCTGCGATTTTCCTCCGACAAGGGCAGTACGCTTGCGCGTTATGCGACCTTCGACCTGCTGTCCCATTTCGATTGGCATGAACTGGTTTTGGGTCCGAACCCGGTGCGGGCAAACGCGATTCAGGCCCAATACGGCCTCAATTACGGAATCGAGGATTTCTGGATCTCGTGCATCGTCCAGTTCGGCATTATTCATACGATTCTGCTTACGGTCGGATTGGTCGGCCTGTTCGCGGAAATACTTCGGCGCGCAACTAGCGCCGCATGGGCGATAGTTCTGCTCATTCTTATTATCGCGGCGAGCTCTGTGAGTTTTTCATCGAAGAACATCCAGCTCGCGCAGTTTGTTCTGCTGATCACGCTCCTGCTGCCGCGCGAGCGGCGCATCGCTGCACGCGCCGGCCTCGGCTCTCACGGCAGGCACCCACCGATTCCGCTCCACCCCTAGGTCAGGACGAACCCATGGCGATCTATGTCGACCACACCCATCTCGGACGTCATGTCACCGGCCTTGAGCGCATCACGCTTGAGCTGTTTTCGCCCGCGGCGCTTGCGCCGCTGGCCGTCGTGCCCATCACGGCACACGGCACACGGCGAATGGTGACGACGCAGACCTTTGGGCTGCCGATGCGGCTCGCTACCTCCCCTTCTATCCTTCTGTGTCCCGGCTTTCCACCGAGTCCGTTGCTGCGGCCGTTTGCGTCACGCGTTCTTCCCTACATTCACGATATTTTCCTGCTGTCGCGACCAGCCGACCTCAATCGACGCGCCCGGCTCTACATGGCTGCCTCTTTCAAGCTGGCGCTGCAACGCTATCCTCGTTTTCTCGCCAATTCCGGCGACACCAGACGGAAGCTTGCAGCCCATTGCCGGCCCGACGCCGCGATTACCCTCTACCGGCCGCCCGTCCGCAACGTGTTCGACCTCGAATCGACGGAACGCGCCGAACGCGATACTCGGCCGCTGCGGCTCGTAGCGCTCGGAACAGTGGAGCCGAGAAAAAATTTCATCGCGGCGGCAAGGATAACCAGCGCGCTGCACGCGCAGGGGTTTCCGGGCGCGACACTGGATATCATCGGGCGGCGGGGTTGGGGCGACGACTGGCGGATACTCGAGGCCTTTCCCGGTGTGACGCTGCACGGCTACCAGCCGAGCGGGCGCGTCAAGCAGTTGCTTCATGATGCAGATGTCTTCATCTGCACATCGCATGACGAAGGCTTGGGCTTGCCGCTGCTAGAGGCTCAATATGGCGGCCTTCCAATCATCGCTCCGGACGCCGCCATTTTCCGTGAGGTGCTGGATGCCTCCGGCATTTTTGTCGATCCGGCCGACCCGGCCGCGGCCGCAGCCAAGATCGCGGCAATGCTATCCCATCGCCAATGGCGATCCCACTACGTCGCGCTCGCGGCACACAACCTGCTGCGTTGGAACGGGCTGGCAGCCGCCGACCGGGATGCTGTCATCGACCTGATCGCCGATCTCGCCGGACGACAGGTGTCAACGAGGACAGCATATCGCAACGACAGTATTGTTGAGCACTAACGCGGCTTCGTTCGGATATCATCAGATGACTTTGATGGCGAGAGACTCAGTTCGTTCAATTCCGGATCGGGATGCGCGGGCGAGCGCGTCGAGCCGCGATGCCGGAATCGATACGATGCGCGGCATCGCCATCCTCATGGTGATCGGCATCCATTCGTTTCAGCAGCCGCTCAATTCGTGGGAAACCCTGGCCGACGCGCCGCTGCGGCCGTGCGTGCCGATTTTCCTGTTCGCCTCGGGATACCTCACCGCGCTCTCCGGACGGGTCCCGCTTGGGAAACGGCTGAAAGCAGCTCTGACCCCTTACGCGATCGCGTTCGTTGCGGCTTACATCTACATGGCGCTGCACAATCCAGCGATGGACCATCGCGTCGCCAAGGCCCTCGCAAGGTTCCTTTTTGCTTATGTATTTGTCTATTATTATGTCTTTGTCTACGTCGGCTGCACGATTGCCCTGTGGCTGGTCTTTTCGGCATCCGCCGTTGGCACACAGCAATCGGAGCGGCGGCTCGTGGTCTTGCTGCTCCTCTCGATCGCGCTGGGCCTGAGTGCCGGAAGCTATCTCGACCCGCTGCTGTTTCGCCTGGGTTTTTCGGACGCGGTGGTCGAGGAAGTCCGTATGCGCGATATTCCGTTCTGGTTTTCCTTCACTGCGCTGGGGGCGCTGGTCGGGCTATCCCGAAGATGGTCCAGCCTGTCCGACATGCGTGCGCTGATAATCAGTGCAACGCTGTTTGCCTATATAATATACGCCGTGGTGCGGCTGTTCAGCCTTGGCGACGCGGCCGACTACGATTCAGTTGCGTTTTTCGGCTACGCCGCGCTGCTCTGCATCCTGCTTCTTGCTCTCGACATCCAATTGCCGTCATTCGCCGCCTTGGGTTCGGGGAGTTATTTCATTTATCTCTGGCATATCTTTATCGTCATGATTTTCCGCGATCATGCACAGCTGCGCCAGTTTGGACCGGTCGCCAGTTTCGCGATCACATTTGCCGTGACTGCTCTCGGCAGCATTCTTGCCTTAGTGACCGTCAGAGGGATCGCCCCTCCGCGCATGATCCGCTGGCTGGGGGCCTGACAGATGCTGCTGCGACATACCCTGCTTTACCTACCCGCACAGATCGTCGGACCGCTGTTTCAACTGGTCGCAGTGATCGTCTGGACCCATGTCGTCGATGAACATACGCTGGGTCTTATTACGCTGGTCACGGCGACGCATGAACTGCTGCAAATCGCCTTTCTTGCCTGGTGGTCGCAATACGCGCTGCGCTTTTTTGGTCGTTACCAGGACCGCGGCGAAGCGCTGCGGTTCTATCGCACCGAAAACACGGTCTTGCTTATCTCCGTCATTGTCCAAAGCATCATCGTCATCGCCATTCTCCTTCTCGTGATCGCGCCCGACGCCAAGGCCGGACTTCTGATCGCAACAGTCGCCTATGTGATCACGCGCACTCTCAATCTCTATATCGGCGAGCGTGCCCGCGTTCGGCACCAGATCTGGGTCTATTCGATCCAGACGATTGTCGGACCCTCGGTCGGATTTATTATCGGTCTGGTCCTGATCAGGCTGATTGGTCAGTCGGCAGAGTGGCCGCTTGCAGGTTACGCCGTCGCCCAGCTTGCTGCGGCAGTTATCGTCCTCCCGAAAATTGGCTATGGCCGCAGCTTTCGGCCGCTCGATCGCGAAATCGTCAATCATGCGCTGCACTACGGCATTCCGCTCGTCATCGGAGGCGCGCTCGGCTGGATCGGCCTCAACGCATCCCGCTTCATCGTAAGCGATATGTTGGGGGTGGCCGCGGCGGGACTGTTCGCCGTCGGCTACGGTCTCGGTCAACGCGCCGCGACCGTCGCCGCCATGCTGGTTACGGCCGCCGCCTTCCCACTCGCGGTGAAGAGCATGGAGCAAGGCGGAAGCAAGGTCGCGATGCGTCAGCTTGCCGACAACAGCGCGCTGCTGATTGCAATCCTGGCCCCAGGCATCACCGGCATTTTCATGTTGCGAGCGGAGATCGTACATTTGCTGATCGCTGCCCCATTCCAGCAGGTGACGCTTGCCGTTCTTCCGCTCTCAACTCTGGCAGGTTCGACTCGCAACCTTCGTGCGCATTTTGTCGATCAGGTGTTTCTCCTGCACAACCGCACCCAGTTGATGATCGTCGTCGCCGCGATCGATGCAGCGGTCACCGTCGTGCTGAGCCCGATCCTTATTCGATATTGGGGATTCGTCGGCGCTGCCGGCGCAACTGTTCTCGCGGCACTTGCTGCCGCTGTCGTAAGTTTTGCAATCGGGTTTTCGCGATTTGGCCTGACGCTACCGTTCAATCATCTTGCCCGGATCGCATTGGCCACAATTGCAATGGCCGCCCTGCTGAACAATCTTCCGGAGGCGCCATCCTTTAGTGTCCTCGCGGCGCATATCTCCGCAGGTACCGCGGTCTACATCGCGTTGCTTGCCCTGCTTTACGCGACGTCGCTGCTCAGGATGATTCGTCCGCACTCGCAGCAATCCGAACCCTGAACGCGCCGCGCCGTTAGACCGCAGACCATGCTCTGACATCGTCGATGCACTTCGCCTGCGCCTCGTTGGAAGCATGCATGACAGCTCTCCATTCAACGAATGCGTTGTCGGCATGTCGCCACACAGCATCGCCATCGTTACGTCGCATTGGTGCGATTTCGTAACGCTGCTCGTCGAGGAACGTTTTTTTCAACAACTGAGTTCCTGTTGCCGCTGCAACGGGCAAGCTGTTGGTATTTTGTGCACGCGTACCCTCGACCACATTGTCATCAGGAGATCGACGTGTTGGAGACGCAGACGACGCAGCGACACAATCTCACCGTCGATGGTGTCACCATCAATGTTCATTCGCTCCCGGAGGCCGTTTCATCGATCGTATCGGCAGCAAAACACGGTGATAACTTTAGCGTCTGCACACTCAATCTCGATCATGTTGTGCAATTGCAACAGCGATCCGATTTTCGCGCAGCCTATCGGCGGGCCCGATTTGTCACAGCGGACGGCTTTCCCATTGTCATGCTGAGCCGTCTCATGGGGACGCGGATGAAGCGCACAACCGGCGCCGACCTTGTCGAACCTGTCTGCCAAGAGGCGCGAAAACAGGGACTTCCCATATTCATGCTCGGCTCGAACCATCTCACGCTCTCAATTACTGCAAAACGTTTATCCGAGCGATTTCAAGGGCTGGAGGTCGCGGGTTACTATGCTCCCGGCGCAAATTTCGATCCTTATTCGAGCGAGGCCGACTTCGCGATCGACAGCATCCGCGCATCCGGTGCGAAGCTCTGCTTCGTCGCCCTGGGCGCTCCGCGTCAGGAATTGTTCGCAGCGCGCTGTCTCGATGAACTCAATGGAACCGGTTTGCTCTGCATCGGGGCCGCTCTCGACTTCATTGCGGGTACGCAAACCCGCGCACCTACCCTTACGCAGAAGGTCGGTCTCGAATGGGCGTGGCGGATGTTGCGCGAACCGCGCCGACTCGGATCGCGCTATGCGCGCTGCATAGCCATCGTTCCACGGCTGGTGGCTCGTACTATTCCCCAGATCGTCAACGCGCGGATGAGGAACGCGGCATGACCTCCACGTTAACGCTGGCGTTGCGCGCACGTAATGCGAACCGGGTTAAACCCAGATACCAGATCTGCTTGATTCATCCGTTCGATCCCCGTGGCCAGAACGTCGGAGGTCTTGAGACCTATATCCGAGACTTCATTACCTTCCATCCGCCTGACACCGATCTTCTTTTCATTGGCGTCGATTCTGCGGGCGATCTGAAGCTTGGCGAGCTTCACAAGCTTACCTTTCGGGAACGAACTTTCGACTTCCTTCCCATCTTGCAATACTCAGACCTGCAGGCGCGCGACGCAGCCCGCAGCATTCGCACATCCATGACCGGCCAGTTTTTTTTAGCGCTAATGCGCTATTTCGGCCTGATCGCAAGGCTGATCCGCTCGAGACAATGCTCGATCGATCTGCGTCGCGTTGAATTTTCGTGGCTGCCGGCGCTGCTCAGGCTACCATTTGTACAGATGTTGCACGGCGATGGAGTGCCGAAACTGCAGATGGATTCGCTGCTTCGGAGATACTCATTCGTCCACAATGCCGGCGAACGGTTCGCCGTCGCCACAAGCGCAAAATTGCTTTGCGTCAATCCCTTCATCACGGAGCGACTGCAGAGAACCTATCCGCGTCGAAAGGACAAGATCGATACGCTGTGGACCTGGGTGAACACCGATATATTTCAGCCGCAACCCCTGCCCGCCGGTACCGCGCCGTTCCGGATTGTGTTTGCGGGGAGACTGGATGAATTCAAGGATCCACCACTGATGTTCCGCGCTATTGATCGCCTGCGGAGGCGGCTGCTGGGCGGTATCGAATTCCACTATATCGGAACCAGCGATCCGCATCGCTTTGCTGAATTCGGTGCGATCGAGGACATCACGATTCGCCACGGGTTCAAGGATGCCGCGGGAATGGCGGCGACGCTCGCAAGTGCGCACGCTGGTATCCTGACCTCCGAATTTGAGGGTATGCCGCGCTTCGTCCTCGAGACCTTGGCGGTGGGGCGCCCCGTCGTCGCTGTGCATCTGCCTCAGCTTGAATCGGTGATCCACGACGGCGACAGCGGCTTTCTGGTCGCGCGAGGCGAGTCGGCCGAAAACACGGCGGAAGCGCTCGCACAGCGATTCATTGATGTCCGCGACGCTATCGACGCGGGCGATATGGATTCCGCGCGGATCGCCGCCGCTATCGCGGACTTCACGCCGGGCAGGCAGCTTGCGCGCGTCTTTCGCTATCATCAGGACATTCAGAATGCGCGGAGCATGACCATTGCCCCATCAGCATGGTGAGGTGATCTTGTGAACATTCTGCTGCTCACCTGCGAGTTTGCCCCCGCCACCGGCGGAATCGGCAGATATGCCCGTGAGATCGCCTCTGCCGCTACCGATCTCGGCGCGAATGTAACGGTGATCGCTCCGGATTACGCACAGGATACCACGACCGACGATCGCTCCTTGCCTCTTGAAGTTCGGCGCTTTTCCGGCGGCCTGCATTCGATGCGAGATCTTCCGTCCAAAATCCTGCTCGCACGCAGCCATGTCGGGGCGGAACGCTACGACGTAATCCATGCTGCCGATTGGCCATTCTTCATCCCGGTGGCGCTTTCGCGAAATCTTACGCCAGCACGTATCCTGATGACCGTACACGGCACGGAGATCAACGAGACCCAGACGCCGCTCAAACGCCTCGCGATTCGAAGTGCGAGCGCGTTCGGATCACGAACCGAGATCGCCGCCAACAGCCGATACACCCGAGAGCTATTCCGCCAGCGGTTTGCCATCGACCCGCAACGCATCAACGCCATACCGTTTGGCGTTTCGGATTTCTGGTTCGGTCAACGGATTGGACGCGCCGCAACGCGGGCGGCGTATGGAATCGCACCCGAGCGACTTGTCATCGTCACGGTTTCCCGGATCACAGGTGCAGCTGACTTCTTTTGTTTGACCGGCGTGCCAGATTCCTCTGGTCGGGTCGAAGGGTTTGGACTTGTCTACCTGGAGGCCGCAGCCGGCGGCCTTCCGAGTGTTGCGACGGCGATCGGCGGCGTTCCCGACGCGGTCCTGGCCGATGAGACCGGGCTTCTCGTGCCACCGTCTGTGGAAGCCATCGCGCGCGCCATCACGACGCTCGCCGAGGACACCGACACACGTTCCATTCTCGCCGCCGGCGCCTCGACCCATGCCCGCGCTCTATCGTGGGAGCGCTGCGCGGCCGAAACCTACGGCTTGTCGCGATCCGCAAGACGCAGCCTTGACGATATTTCGGAAGGGCTCTTCGCGACCCACCCGCGCCAGATCGATTCTATTCCGCAAATTCACCCGGTTTGATGACAATATGAAGCAACTTGCGCTCATTGCGATTTTTCTTGTACTTGCCGCCACTGCCGCGCGAGCCGAAAACTGCGGCAAGAGCCGCGAGTACTTGCTTGGCAATCTTGGTGGCGACCTGACGCTGCCGCCGCAGGCCTACGAGGATCTCTTCAAGAAATGCATGGCGACCGCCGCCATGTCGAATGTCAAGGATGCCTATATTCTGAAGGATGGCGGGATCGCCGTGGTCGCAAAACAGGACAACGTGGCGGCAACCGCGGCGACGCTCTCGCAATTCTGCGACGCCTTCCCTCGGGCCACTTTGCACTTCCTGACGCGCAAGGAATTGCTTCAAATCAGGTCCATCGTGAGCGTCGTAAAAATATCGTCCACGTCATCGACATCCTGTCAGAAAATCAAGGGTATCAGCTGAATCATCGCCACAAAATCGCGATATTGCATCGCAACGATGCGGGCCACATTTACGAAAACGCGAGCAACAACAATGATCGCACTTTCGCGCCGTCACCTTTTGCAAATGGCCGCCGGCCTCGCCGCGACCAACGGACGGGTTGCCGCGGGAGCGCCAACCCCCAGTCTGGGTGCGATTGCTGCCAAGAACGGATATTTATTTGGCTCCGCGGCGGCCGAGGTGATCGATACCGATCCGGCGTATCGCGACCTCTACATCACGCAGACGAAGATTATCACAACCGACATCGCGCTGAAGATCGGAAGGATCGCGCCGCAGCCGGGCCCCAAGCATTTCGAAAGCGCCGACCGGCTGCTCGCATTCTGCGGTCAGCATAAAATCGCGATGCGTGGGCACTGCCTGGTGTGGAACGAATGGAACCCGGCATGGGTGACAAACATGACGACCAACGAGCGGCGCAAGTTTTTCGATTCCTATATCGACGAGGTGGTCGCGCGTTATTCGGGAAAGTTGCAGTCATGGGACATCGTCAATGAGCCATTCTGGCCAGGGCACCAGGCGCCCGGTGGTTTCCGGCTCGGCCCTTGGTACGACGCCTTTGGCCCCGATTATGTGCGGCGCGCATTCGAACGCGCCGCGCGGGTCGATCGCACCACCAAATTCGTGTTGAACGAGGCGCAAACCGAGCGCGACGACGAGCTTGGGCTGGCCGTTCGCCGCGGGCTGTTAAAGCTGGTCACCGATCTCAAGAATGCGGGCGTGAAGATCGATGTCGTCGGCCTGCAGGGTCATTTGCAACCACAATATCCACATAACCCAGCTCGATTCAGCGAATTTCTTCATGAGCTGGCGGGTCTTGGCGTCGATATCTACATCACAGAATTCGATGTCTGTGACGACATCTTTCCGGATGACGTCACAGCCCGCGACACGGCCGTCGCCAGAACGGCGCAGCAGTTCCTGGCTACGACGCTGGCGAATCCGGCCGTCAAGGCGCTTATCACCTGGGAGCTCGCCGACAACTATTCGTTCTATCGCGGAATGGCCCGAGACAAGAACCCGATGGCGGCTCGGCTTCCCCGACCTTTGCCTTACGATGACCGGTCACAGGCAAAGCCCCTCTGGGGCGCAATTGCGCAAGCCTTCGAGAGCGCCCGGCGCCCCGCTCTCTCAACAAACGGGCAGGCGCGCTGACTTAAGCAAAGCAGGACCATGGCATGAGGCTTTCAAGAGCAGTTACAGAAACCGCCTTATTGCTGAAGAGGCATACGCCGCGCTTTTACGCGTCAATCCGAAATAGCGCTCCGCGTAGACTGCGTTCCATCATCAACGAGAGGATGACGGTGGACAGTCTTGGCACCGATAACCCGAAACAGGTCTTCACAAACATTTTCAGACGAAATTGGTGGAACAACAGCGAAAGCCGCAGCGGCTGGGGCGCGGAACTGAACAGGACGGTGTCGATCAGGGCCGAGCTGCAGGACTTTGTACACCGCCATTCTATCCAGTCATTGCTGGACGCACCATGTGGTGACTTTCACTGGATGAGGCATGTCCACTGGCCATCCGGCTTTCAATATATTGGGGCCGACATTGTTCAGGACCTCATCACCGAGAACCGCCGCAAATATCCCGATGTCGAATTTATGGAGCTCGACATCCTTCGCGAGCCGCTTCCAGGCGTCAATGCATGGCTTGCGCGGGATCTCATGATCCACTTTCCAGACGAAGCGGTCCGGACCGCCATCAATCAATTTCGGCGATCCAAAATTCGCTATCTATTGGCGACCACGTACCCCAATGCGCAACAAAATACCGACATCAAGTTCGGCCAGGTACGCCACCTGAACCTGTGCGCGCCTCCATTTGGTCTTCCACGGCCCTTCGAAATCCTGCGCGAGGATGATGATCCGAATACCGGACGAGTCATTGGAGTATGGCGGCGGTCCGATATCGAATGACGTCACAACCCTCTTGTTTCCGCTATATGCCGACTGTGGACGGAGACCATGAGCAAGACCTTCCTTGTCCTCATCATGCTGTGCGTTGCCGGCGCCTCCTCCGCGCGGGATGCCAGGCCATCGATGCCATATGTCGGAACGGCGGCCATGCTGGAAGACGGCACCATCGCGTTACATCTGCGCCTCACCAGCGACGGCAAGCCCGTCGACCCTGTCAACGACACGATCACTTTCAAGGTCAGCGACCGCGCCTATGACAATGTTCTCCGGCACCTCGGCGGTCTGCGTCCCGGCGAAACTAAGCAGTTTCGGCCGTGGAAGGATTGAACATGGGCAAACCGTGTCGATCATCGAGGGGCCACGGTCCGTGTTGCCATATCAGAAACACTCGAAGAACGGTGGCGATGGATTCTATCCGTTCGAACCCAGCCAAGCCATCGGGCTCAATATCAGTTATGTGATCGTGCTGCCCTTCTGCCGCCCCAAAACGGATGAAAGTTAGGATCACTTTCACCGCGGCGAGTTCGTTTTCGCAAAGCACGCTTACGGCCAAGTAGACCCCCGATGGAGTGTTGTCATGCTATTCGCAAACGCAGGACGTCTAGAGTACTCAATTTCGGACATTCCAAACTTCCTTAAAGCTCGCGCTCTTGCCGCAAAGGCAGACGCCTTGATTGATCAATCTCGATTTCAGGCGGTGATCGCTAAACACAGCTCAGAGGAATACGATAGTTACAAATATTTCGACAAGCAGCTGTGGCTCCGATCAAAGATGATGCGCGTAATCGAGCTTGGGCTCGACCAATCCGCCGAAGCTTCGGTGCTGGATCTCGGTTGTGGCGCCGGCTACTTCTTGTTTTGTTGCAAATACCTCGGCCACGACGTTCACGGTATCGACCTTCCAGACTATGAATTTTACCGTGATATGATCGCTCTCTTTGGTCTATCCAGGACAGGCTTCAGAATTGAAGCATACAGAAACCTGCCACGTCTCGGCAGGCGATTTGACGTCATTACCGCCCACCAGATTTGCTTCAACGGACACAAGACAGAGAGCTTGTGGGGCGTTGACGAGTGGGATTTTTTGCCCAAACGACCTCAAGGAAAATTTGCTCAATCCCGGCGGCACTATCGCGCTTGAATTCAACGAGGAGCCTTCAATCGGCTTTTACACACAGGAATTGCGAAAGCATTTTGAATCCCAGTCCGCGCGTATTTTTCGAGGCAGAGTGATCATATCGCGCGATAATATACGTTCGCAATCGTCGCCAACGACCGGACGCATTGGTGTAACAGAGAGTGCGTTCTAGGGGTGGCGGACGTCGGCGAAACTTCCGAAAGCGCCGATGACGGCGGCACATCGTCGACATGCGGCGGAAGACCCTCATCAATGCAACGCTCGGCATGTCCGGGGAACATTGCCCGAAGCAGAGCGCTCCCCCAATAAACTCACATTTCCAAGCTGGAAAATGCGCGGGGCATGCACGCAACTCCGTTAGTGGATGATACTGCTAAATGTTTCAGCTGTTCTCACGGGCGCGGGCAGATCATTATTTCAATACACGCTCAGCTCGTCGCGATGCGGAGACTGATCATTCGCGGGTTGAGGGAATCGCTCAATCGATTGAGTCAGCTTTGACAGCAGCTAAAGAAGAGTGGTCCGGCCTGAACAGGCGGGTGGAGGACGCATTGGTGCGTGCTGCGGTCACCTTTGGCAACGATAGTGACGAATATCTCACGCGTGATTCGCTCGACAATCACCATCAGAGACTGTTTGAAACGGAAATTGCTCAGGGACAATGCAGGCTGGAGAAGCTTTCTCAGAATATTCGAGACTTCACATTTCTGAAAATCGCACTTGCGACCCGGTTCCCTGATTTCAAAGCACCAACCGACAACAAGTAACTGCTGCAAGATGGCGTGCCACGCGGATGTGATCGAAACCACGCTCAGATTGACGATTCCCGGCGCGGATTTCACTTCGCAAATACGAGTATTGTCGCGATTTGGCCTGCTCAGACCAGATCCAGGCACAAGGCGGAATGCCTGCCAATGACGAAGAGATTCAAGATCCGTCTCCGCCGCGCTTGCGCCGTCCGGACAGATTGCGCATCGGCCTGACGCCTGGTGGCTTGGCGATGGCCGCCATGGCAAAGTCCATCACATGGGCCCGCCTGGCATCCAGCGCCGCATCGCTCTCCATGTCGATGTCGAGCGCCGCGTGCAGCGTGTAGATATTTGAGAAATAGAAGAACGAAAGCGCGCTGATCGAGATGTAGAAATTGTTCGGATCGATTCCGGCGCGAAAAGCGCCGACTTCCTCTCCTCGCCGCAACGTTTGAGCGATGCGCTCGATCAACGGAACATAGATCGCCCGCAGCTTGCTCGACTGTTTGATATGCCGTCCCCTGTTGTTGTTTTCGTCGGAGCGAAGCCGCACAAACGCGCGGTTGCCCCGCACTTTTCCTTGGATCCGAAGTGATGAAACAGAATCTGCTTACTTACGCCCGCGCGTTTGCAGATACCTTCGATGCTCGCTCCGTGGAAGCCGAGGGCCGAGAACTCGCGATAGGCTGAATCGAGCAGGTTGCCACGGGTTCGCTCCGGATCGCGTACGCCGTTCGAAGGCTTGCGCTTGCGCGTAGGCGAAATGACATGAACTCCCGATACCCGTGGGCGCTGCACCTTTGTCATTAATTCCGCTGCTCCAGTCGTCCGGATTTCGCGCCTCGATAGACGATCGCGGCAACACCGGAAAAGCCATGTCGATGGGGCCGGTCGAGTATCGCTCGTCTCGACAGAGCCACCGTGCGACCAACGCAAGATTGGCGCTGCCCAACAATAGAGCCGACCCCGCCTCTAAATCAACCAACCGATTGATTGACACATCCGGAAATTTGCGTTCTCATCCTGCTCCTTGCTGATGTTGTGTTTGGGCTATTGACCTCGATTGGTGCGCGGCGTGCGCGCGCACTCCGGTTCACGGATAGGCAAAGGGTAATCTCGATGACGGTTTCAGTTGATAGACGTACAGTGCTGGCTGGGATCGGCGCGTCCGCGTCACTGCCATTGCTCGGATCGCTGATCGGCCCCACCGCGGCAAATGCCGGCGAAGCGATCAACTACACGGCATGGTCCGCGGCGGTCGATCAAGTGGAAAGTCATATCCACGCTTTTGAAAAGGCGACCGGAATCCCGGTCCATTACGAGAACTTCCCCGGCGCGCAATTCCGGGCCTCGTTAGTCACGAAGTTTACCAGCAACGAGCCGCTCGACCTGATCTGGATGAACGATGCCTGGACCCCGGAATTTGCCGAGGCCGGCTGGATCGCCCCGATCGACGATGTTCCAGAGTTGATGAAGTACAACGCGGATGTGCAGAAATACTGCACCGATGCGATGCGCTACAAGGGCCGGCAATACGGCCTCGTCTACTACACCGACCACATGTCCTTTATGTACAACAAAGACATGTTGGAGAAGGCCGGGTTCGATAAACCTCCAGCAACCTGGGACGAGGTCGTCCAGCAGAGTCTGAAGCTCAAGCAGATGGGTCTTTCCGAATTCCCCTTGATGCTGGCTCTGGCTGCCGATGCGTGGCTGATCGAGATGGTCGGTCCCTTCGTCTATTCTTTCGGCGGCACCTATACCGACCAAAGCGGCGTGTCGACCCTGCGCGCCCCCGACAATGGAGCACTCGCGGCGGCGACGTGGATGCGCGATACGATCCACACCCACAAGGTCGTCTCGCCCGGCGCGGTCACCACCAGCGAGATCGATGCGCTCAAGGCTTTCGGCACCGGCAAGAGCGCCTTCGCCATCCTTCCGTCGTACCGGATCCGGGTTCTGAACGATCCGGCGCAGGCGAAGGTGGCGGGCAGTATCCGCATCAATTTGATGCCGGCGGGTACCGGCGGGAAAAGTGGCAATTATACCTGCGGCTGGGTGCGATATTATGGCG
>WNFI01684131.1_pt2 | contig 21934 bp, 22 predicted proteins | sample 5400471 | NCBI WGS metagenome assembly WNFI01 (sample SAMN13153348, study PRJNA577476) | soil metagenome | isolation source: 100 cm saprolite on Douglas fir-dominated hillslope | place: USA:California | collected 2013-09-17
GTTGTAACCAAGTACTTCTTGGGCTCGCGTACGGAACTTTTGATGGAACTCCTGAGTGATGAACGTATTACGCGGGAGGAGTTGCGCCAACTTGAGAGCCTGATCCGAAGTCGGCGCAAAGAGTACTACTAGCGGAAGCGGCACTTGGACTCCCCGGCGTGCAGGAGCAATATGAGCAGCGAGGCTGCACTGGCGTTTGCGAGTTTGTGGCTAACGTACCTGATTCGGTCGCTGGGTGCGTACCTGCTTTTGTGGATCCTGTGTAGGTTGATTCAGAGCTCCCACGTCCGGTTTCGGCTATGCTGGATCTTTTTGGGAGGGATGGTCGCAGCTTGGTTGGGGCTGCTCTTGCTGCCAAGTCTGTCAACCCTTCTTGCCTCGGATAGTGCTCCCCTTCCGATTGTCGCGACCCCACATTGGTTGTGGCCGCTCAATTCTGCTTTGGTTCCTGCTCTTACCGCGGTTCTATTCCGCGCACCTTGGGTGTATTTGACTGTCCTCACTCTCCTGTTGCTGAAATTTTGCAGCCCTTTTTGGCAGCTGAGGATTCTCCTGCGGACTTCGCAGCCGCCGCCGGAGGCATTGTCATTTCTGTTTGAATTGATTCGCTCTGGCACCAAGGCTCCACGGTGCGAGTTGCGATTAGTACCGGGCCTACGCTCGCCTGCGGCTGCCGGTTGGTGGCGACCCAAGGTCCTGCTGCCGAGCGAGCTCTTGCCGCGACTAGAAGCTCAGCAACTAGCTTACGTGCTTCGGCACGAATTGATGCACGTGCGCAGACGAGATTATCTGTGGGACCGCCTGGCGACACTTGGTTGTTATTTGGTTTTCTTTCATCCTGCCGGCTGGCTTGCGCGGCGCCGTCTGCGGTGGGAGCGCGAGCTAGTTTGCGACGAAGACGTGGTGGAGCGCTCGGACGAGCGTCGGATCGAGTACGCCAGCTGCTTAACGACTCTCGCGAGCTGGTGGTTTCTTGAGGAGGAGATAGCGGGCCCGGTTGATTTTCTCTCGTCGCCGCCGACGTTGCTCGCGGCCAGAGTCCGAGCCCTTTTGTCACGCAGAACAGGGCCATATTCCAGCTACAAGAGAGCCGCTGTCGGATTGCTGGCTACTGCCGCCCTGGGGCTTGTGGTGTGGCTGGTGCCTGAGATCGCGTTCACGTTTTCTCGGTCCGCTCCCCGCAATGCAGCAGAGATCCAGCGGTTCCCACGCTCCGCGCGAACTATTGCCAGAACTAACCGAAAGCAAATTTCAAAACGTCAAAAGCTCTTCGCGTCTGTCGCCACGTCGCCTGCGTTAAACTCGCGACCCGCCCCTCTCAACCGAGAATTCCCGATCAATCTTCCCGTACTCTCCAGTCCACCTGTGGTCCCGAAGTACCAGTTCACCGAGCCCGCAGTCTCCGGATCCGGATCCCCCATTGACTCTGGCTCAAGCGGTGAGTTGAGTGCAGAATCTCGGTCTACAGGCCCCATATGGGATGAGTCCCCACCAGCGCATACGACCCCCTCCCGCAGAGCCTCGAAAGTCGCCACTGTGGCAGCACGCGCGGTGAGATTTGGAGTCGGCTTAGTGGGATTGCGGATTGGAGGCCATGAGCACGAAAAGGAGCAGCTGAGATAATTGCGGTCGTCAGAGCTGGCGCTCCAATGATTGTCCCACTGCTGTTTGCCCAACCTGCGGTAGAGTCGATGTGGTCCTACCGAACCCGCCGTTCCTGAGAACCAAGCTGCACGGCGTGCTGACCTCGCCTGATCCCCTTGACAAGCGAGTCTTGAGTCTTTAAGACTTAACGCGTGCCTTTGACAACGCTGTTTTTGAATCCTCCGTCGTTTGAGAATTTCGACGGAGGCGCTGGGTCGCGGTGGCCCGCTACGCGTGAAGTTGAGTCGTATTGGTATCCCGTGTGGCTGGCTTATCCTGCCGGTATGCTCGAAGGAGCGCGCCTCCTTGACGCCCCACCGCACCACCTCTCGGGTGAAGAGACCGTCAAGATCGCGAAGGACTATGAGTTCCTGGTGCTGTTCACCAGCACGCCCGGCTTCCCCGGTGACATCCGCCTCGCCCAGGCCATCAAGGACTCCAATCCCAAGATCAAAATTGCTTTTGTCGGGCCGCATGTTAGCGTGCTTCCCGAGGAGTCGCTCAGGAAATGCTCAGCCATTGATTTTGTCTGCCGCAAAGAATTTGATTACGCCGTCGTTGACTTTGCCAATGGCAAACCGCTCCAAGAAATTCTGGGTATCTCGTACTTCAAGAACGGGTCGGTCGTGCACAACCCTGACGCGCCGCAGATTCAGGATCTCGATGCCCTCCCCCATGTGACCGAGGTCTACAAACGTGACCTCGATGTTACGCGCTACGACGTCCCGTTCCTACTGTATCCTTACGTTTCGCTCTATACGACCCGTGGCTGCCCTGCACAATGTACCTTCTGTCTATGGCCGCAGACTTTGAGCGGACATCCTTGGCGGAAGCGCTCTACCGACGACGTCGCTCGCGAAATGGCTAAGGCCAAGGAATATTGGCCGAATGTGAAGGAATTCTTCTTTGACGACGACACCTTCAACATCCAGAAGGCGCGAACCATCGAACTCTGCGCCAAGCTGAAGCCGCGGAAGCTAACTTGGTCCAGCACTTCACGCGTCACAACCGACTTCGAAACCTTGAAAGCGATGAAAGAGGCCGGTTGCCGCCTGCTCATCGTCGGCTACGAGTCGGGCGACCCGCAGATCCTCAAGAACATCAAGAAGGGCGCCACCGTCGAGCGCGCTCGCCAGTTCACAAAAGACTGCCACAAGCTGGGGCTGATGATCCACGGCGACTTTATCATCGGGTTGCCCGGCGAAACGCGCGAAACCATCAACAACACAATTGCCTTTGCGAAGGGCCTCGATGTCCACACCATACAAGTTTCCGTCGCCCATGCCTACCCTGGTACCGAACTTTACGACTACGTCGTCAAGAACGGCTTCCTGGTCTCTGGCAGCAAGATGGTCGACGACGGGGGACACCAACTCGCACACATCCAATATCCTGGTCTGCCTGCCGACGAAATGCTTGCGGCAGTGCACCTCTTCTATGACCAGTACTACTTCCGTCCCAAGGCTGTATTCCGCATTCTGAAGAAGGCCGCCTTCGACGGCCATGAGCGCAAGCGCTTGTACAAAGAGGCCAAGAGCTTCCTGAAGCTGCGTGCCGCACGTAATAAGCTGGTCAAGAAGCACACTATGACTGCGACCGAGATACGAAACTGGTGAACGTCTACGAACGCAAGGTGTGACGTGTCGCAAGTCTTCGATCCCCCTGGGGGAGCGAGATGGGCGTTAAAGATGTTGGGGAAGGGCGGAAAAAGATCACCAATTGTATGGCGCTGCTGTTTGACGCTGCGATCGTTTGTGGTCCGGTTCAAGACGCCAATCGGACTGAACAGGTGGCAAAGCTGGCGTTTTTATTCGTGGATCCGGCGCAAAAAGAGCCGGGAACTTCGCTCCATGGTCAAGGTCGACTGGAAACCTCTCTAGAATCGAAGTTTCAAACCGAACTGGATCTGACGTGAGGCAGGAACGCCTTCCTTCTAACGTACCGAGCCCTTCAGCAGGCGACTTGTGGAGGGAAGGAGCTGCCCGCAACAGTTTATGCAAGCTCGATTTACGTGACGCGACGGGGAGTGTTCGTACGGGTGTTCCATCAGCAGACCCCGTCTGTGATGTAAAAAAAGAAAAACGTGGCCAACTCGCCCATTTCGCAGCGGACCTGATTCGGAGACGGCCATAGCTCTAGCATCGCCTTACCGCATACCTCAGTGCGAAAAGCCTTAAATACTCCAGGTTCTACAGACTCTGCGCCACTTCTTGACGAACTCTTGCGAATTGACGACGCCGCTTGAAACATGCAGAAACCAACTGCGTTAAATCATGTTGTCATAACGTGCTGGGCGAAAGGCATGAGTTTGGTATGCGCCTTGGCACGATTGATCGTCATACTTTCCCGCAAACTTCCCCTAGAGTTTCACTTGCCCGAATTTCCGCGTTCTTGCGGGATTCGCCGTTGATCAGCAGCGGTACGGAGACATTCTCAACCGCCGCGGCGAGCTACTCATGCTGGTCGGCCCTTCAGGATGCGGAAAGACCACCTTGATCTCCATCATTGCCGCAATCCTGGAACAAGACTCGGGCAATTGCGAGGTGCTCGGCCGGGACTTGAAGAACATGGAGCAGAAGGAGCGTACACGCCTTTCGCGGAGTGTCGATCGGCTTCGCGTTTCAATCTTTCAACCTGCTGCCGGCGTTCAACGCTAGATCCGGGCACGCGCCTGAGTCCGCTGCCGGCTCAGCTCAGCGGTGGCCAGCAGCAACGCGTGGCCATCGCGCGTGCGTTGGTGCACGACCCGAAGCTGATTGTTGCGGGGCGCACCGTCCGAAATACCCATGCGAACCAGGTTGGTTGAGAAAGCAAGCATGTTTGTTCAGGCCATCCTATGGCTGGCCGTTCGCCCCTTTGGGCACATGCGAAGTGATCCGTTTCAGAAGAAATTCGCGGATCAGATTCGACACAGCATCCGCACCCGTGCCCGCCAAACCATTGAGAACGACTAACGAAGCTCCGCGATCGGAAGCCGGATAGTAAAGATTCGAAAGCGCTGCGGCGGAAAAGTTGCCGAGCACGCGCGAGTAATTCGGCTTCCAACGCCCATCATCGCCCCTCGCGATCACCGCGGCAGATATCGCGTACAACGCGCGCGACCGAATAGTCCCCTTCCCCTTGTAGAAGTAGCGTGGGTCTTGATGAAAGATCGAAGGGTAAACAGCTCTGCCCAACAGAGTACCAGTTACGTGATTCGCCAAGGCAGCGCCGTACCGCTTTCCATATCCTTCTATTCCACCACCATACGCCGGGAAAACGTTCTTATATTGCTCCGCACCTGCAATTCCCGCGACGGCCAGGAACGAAACCGGATCGATGATCGACCGAATGCCCAGTTGAAATTTCTGCTTCGCTTGCATTGGCGGCGCGTTCCAGTCATACGTGCTGTAAAAATTCGGAATGACGCCACCGATGCGTTGCTGCACCGCAATCTCCACCTGCTCCTCAGCCAGTTCTTCCTTGTTTCCAGCGGTCACGGTCACACTGGTGGTCACGCCGGAAACTAAGAGAGTTACCGGTGGCACAATAAGGGCCTCGCCAGAATGCAGCGGAATCTGGGTCGAGGTGAAAGTGCTCATCCCTGGCGCCGTCACCGTGAGCTTGTAAACATCCGGCGGTAAGCCCGTGAACACGAATTGCCCGTTGCTACCAGAATCCACGGTCCGTATGGCAGATCCCGATGGGTCCGCCAGTGTCACGCGCGCACCCTGCAGCACGTTCCGATTCGTATCGAGCACCGTCCCGGATAGACTTCCGGTGCCGGTCTGCTGTGACTCATTTGCTCCAGATGGAGTCGTAACCTGTGCCGGTTGGAGTGCATCCGAGAGAGCACCGTCGTGCGCAGTCGAGCTGAAACTATTCTGCGCAAGGGCGGTCGAGCGCGCCAAGCTGGAAACAATCAGCAAAATGGAACCAGCCACCACGAACGGTTTCAACCATCGTTCCATATCAAACAATTAATCCGACCTCCGTCCGCACCTAAATCTTTGATTCATGTTCTCATGATCAGGGGTGAACGCAATGGTCCAGATGGCTCGAAATGCAGGAACAGGAGACCACAGTTTGGGAATGCCGACTTGCCTTGGTTCCAAATGGGGAGTTACCTGAGACAACTTTGGACCGCAATTCCGCGTCTAATCAGGGTCCAGCACTAGTGAACCAGTGATCGTCGGCCTGGGTCCTCGACATCGACTAGCAAAAACAAACCAGCAAAGCGACGCCTATCAAAATGCAGTTTGGAATTCACGCGGTTGTCGTGACCGGGGCAGCTCTGACATAATGCAACTCATGCGCACGAGAATGTCACGGGTGGCGGCGATGATTGTTTTGCTGACCTGCGTGGTCTGCCCTGTGACGGAGATGTTCGATCATTGGGACCACACCCTCCAAACCGGGCAGGATACCGAATACACTCTGGTCCTGCTTGCATTGTGTGTGGGTATGGTCTACACCCTTGCGCGATTAATCGTCAGACTCAGTCCCGGATTCTCCTTCCTCACTATTGGTCCTAACGCTTCAGCCATTTGGTGCTCGGTACTTTTCTTGATTCAGCCCACCCCAGTGAATTCCGCCTCAGGAAGTCCTCCGCTTAATATCCGCATCTAGCACTACGCTCACAATCGGTTCTAACCGGAGTCTGCCTTTCTTCGCCTGTGATTTCCATTTCAAAGGTGAACAAGACATTTAGGGTAGACCTCAGGCGCAAATTCTCTCTCGTCTTTAAATGTTGTTCTTGATGAAGCCGCTGAGCACGATGCTCTGAAAAGAACACGCCACATCCAAAAGAGAGTCAACGCCTGCAGCCCCGTAGCTTTCAACCAAGGACTTCGCTCAATAACTTGGCTCCTCATAAGGGAGCCGAAAGACAAACAAATGGAATACACAGACGATGCGGCGGGATGGAACGAGCGGTTTGCGGTCCGTTGCCGCGGCGTGACGAAAACCTACGGGACTGGCGATGCAAAAGTGATGGCGCTGCGTGGCATTGACCTTGACGTGCGCCGCGGAGAGCTGCTCATGCTGGTCGGCCCGTCAGGATGCGGCAAGACCACTTTGATCTCCGTCATTGCGGCAATCCTGGACCAAGATTCGGGCAATTGCGAGGTGCTCGGCAGGGACTTAAAAAGCATGGACCAGAAGGAGCGTACACGCTTTCGCGGGGTGTCGATCGGTTTCGTGTTTCAGTTTTTCAATCTGCTGCCGGCGCTCAACGCGGTCGAGAATGTCTCGGTACCTCTACTGATCAAAGGCGAATCCCGGAAGAACGCGGAAACTCGAGCAAGTGAAACTCTAGTGGAAGTAGATCTTGGTACGCGCCTGAGTGTGCTGCCAGCACAGCTCAGCGGTGGCCAGCAGCAACGCGTAGCCATTGCGCGTGCGTTGGTGCACGACCCCAAGCTGATTGTGTGCGACGAACCGACAAGCAATCTGGATCATGAGACGGGGCGCAGCGTGATGGACATTCTGCGAGGCGTAGCGAAAAGCCCCGACCGGGCACTGATTGTGGTCACCCACGATCCACGCATTTTTGACTTTGCAGATCGAATCGCACACATGGATGACGGCAAGATCATCGAGATCGTCGATGGTAAAAATGAGGAGCGCCCGCAATGATTCGCAAATACATCCTTCCCATCCTGGCGATTATCGGTGTCGGCGTCGCAGTGGTTACGGTCATTCGGGGTAACCGAACCCGGCCCGTCGCCCCGCCAGTGGTCGAGTCAGCGAAGGCGCCATTTACCTCGTATGTCTTCGGTCCGGGCATCGTCGAGGCCAGGACTGAGAACATTGCCATTGGCACACCAGTTTCCGGCATCGTCAAGGAGATCTACGTCAAGTGGGGCGAGGAGGTGCAGACCCGGGATCCGCTATTCAAGATCGACAGCAGTGATCTGCAAGCCCAGGTGTTTCCAGCGCTCGCCAAGGTCAAGGAGGCCGAAGCCAACCTGGCAAAAGTAAAGAACCGACTCAGAGTCGGCGAGGGCTTGAGCCAGGGGATCTCCATCAGCATCGAGGACATGGACAACAGACGCTTTGATGTGGCGATTGACGAGGCGGCACTGGCATCCGCTGAAGCCCAAGTCCAACAAATCAGGACCGAGATCGAGCGGCGCACGGTCCGTGCTCCATTGCCGGGGCGCATACTGCAGATGAAGACACGGCTGGGCGAGTACGCACAGAGCGGCTCACTCAGCACGCCGTTGATGCTACTCGGCGACGATACTCGGTTGCACGTGCGCGTCGACATTGATGAGAACGACGCCTGGAGATTCCAGCCCTGTGCGCCCGCAATTGCATTCGTGCGTGGCAACCCAAACCTGAAAGTTCCGGTAGGGTACGAGCGCACCGATCCGGATGTCGTCCCGAGGGGGTTGCTTACCGGTGATAGCACACAACGGACTGACACCCGCGTGCTGCAGGTCATCTACAGCTTTAAGCGAGACTCCCTGCCCATCTACGTTGGCCAGCAGATGGACGTGTTCATCGAGGCGCCTCCGGTTGGGGGGACAACAACCGAGGCGCAACCTCCACCAGAACCATGCCGTGATGACGCGGTCAAGAATGCTGATGGACGCACCCTGCGGCGGAGGAAACCCTAGATGCTTCGGCTGGCCTTGAAGATGCTGGTGGGCGACCGCACTAAGTACACGGGGCTGCTCTTCGGCATCACGTTCACTTCGTTCCTGGTCACGTTTGCCTTTTCGTACTTCTGCGGCTTCATGACACGCGGATTTGCTCTCATCGCTGAGAACACGTTGGCGGACGTGTGGGTCATGGACCCTGCGGTTGAGTCCGCTGAACAGACGACGAACCTGCCTGATTCGGCGCTCGTCCGGGTCCGCAGTATTGAGGGGGTATTGTCAGCAGTGCCACTGGCCTTGGCCACGTCGGAAGCACGCTTTCCAAACGGGCGGTTTCAACCGTTCCAAGTAATATGCGCGGACGACGCCACGCTCTTCGGTGTGCCCGCGCTGAAGAATGGTGCGTCACCGACGGTGCTTCACGCTCCGGACGCGGTGATCGTCGATCCGGGCGGCACCAACGGCAAGCTTCAAACACCGATGCTGAAATCCGATCAATGGCCCTATGGAGAACCGCATCTTAATGCACCAACGCGGGAACTGACCATAGGCGATGAGCTGCTGATTAACGATCACCGCGTCGTTGTCAGGGCTCGATCGGACGCTCTCCCAAGGTTTCCGCCGCGACCGCTGCTATATACCACGTTCTCCAATTGCTCCCGCATCCTCTTACCGGAGCGCCACTTGCTGACGTTCGTCCTTGCAACTGCTGCACCGGGGGTCCTTCCACGCGAACTCGCGGCACGTATCAATGCCCGGACCGGCCTTAAGGCACGTTCTTCGGATGACTTCAAGGCGGATACGGTCCGCTGGTTTCTGATCAACTCGGAAGATGTAGGCGATATCGCGGCGATGCTCTCGCTGGCCATGTCCGTGGGTTTCGGGGTAACGGGCGTGATGCTCTACATGTTTACAACTGAGAGCCTGAAACAATACGCGGTGCTCAAGGCGATGGGCGCAACCTCAGAACTGCTGCTCACCATGATCTTTGTGCAGGCGGGGCTGTGCGCATTCCTGGGTACGGGTCTGGGGCTCGGCTTGTGCGGAATCATTGGCGAGATTGCGGCGACGGAGGCGCAGTACCCATTCCGCATGATGTGGTTCACTCCAGTGGTGGCAGTCGTGATGGTCCTGCTGGTGAGCGTCGTAGCCGCCGTGATCAGTGCCCGGCCCGTGCTGAAGCTGGAGCCCGGCGTGGTCTTCGCGGGGCGGTAGACCCTCCGCGAGATTGATTTTTCTAGGCTGGATTTCTTGCTTTATTGGATGGATAGAGTTTTATGAATACCATACGAAAAGGAATCGCCTCTCTCTCCGGAGTTTTCTTGTTGGCAGGCTGTGCTGTACAGCGATATCGGCCAGCTCCCATAGTTCCTAGCGCCACGGCGTCTGAGTTTGAATCGCGGAGTCTTGCGAATCCCGGTCTCCACTCTTTCGAGGAACAGAACCTGGGTCGCCCAGTGTCGCCATGGCCGCTCAAGACTTGGGATTTACAAACGCTGTCACTAGCAGCTTTGTATTTCAATCCGGCACTGGAGTCGGCTCGGGCGCGCGCTGCCGGGGCGGAAGCCGCTCTGGTCACGGCGGGCGCGCGGCCCAATCCTGCTCTGAGTATTGCTCCCGGTATCCCGACTCCTTACTTGTTGACATTGGAGTTTGCCTTTCCAATAGAAACTGTGGGCAAGCGCAAATATCGCATCCAACACAGGCGTAGTCTCAATCAAGCTGCCCGATTCGATCTTGCGGATTCAGCTTGGACGATCCACAACGGAGTTCGCATTGCACTGTTGAATTACCTTTTGGCCTCTCGAAGTTTGGAATCGTTTCGCTCCGAAGAAAAGGTTCGCAAGGACCAAGTAAATATCCTCGAACAAATATTCTCTGTCGGGGAGATACCACGACAAAGCGTCGACTTAGCGCGAATCGAGCTCTCAAAGATACACATGGCCATCGGTATGGCTGACGGCCAAGTCAGGGAGACCAAAGCAGCTTTGGCAGCAACTGTTGGGCTTTCAGTGTCGGCGCTTCAGTTAGTGGATTTCTCTTGGCCGAACCTGGACGCGCCGCCAAGCGCAGCTTCGCTTTCGCCGGGAGAGATTCAACGCGACGCGGTCCTGAATCGGCTGGACCTTCGACGTTCTCTTGCGCAATACGCGGCTGCGGAAGCCGCCTTACAGCTAGAGATCGCCAAGCAATATCCCGATATAAACATCGGGCCGGGGTATACGTATGAGGAAAAACATAGCTTCTTTACCGTCGGCTTCTCGACGACCGTCCCTATCTTCAATCGAAACCAGGGACCCATCGCTGAGGCTGAAGCTCGTCGCAAGGAAGCCGCAGCCGCGTTCCTCGAAAGTCAGGCGCAAATCATCGCAAAGAGTGAGCGGGCACTTGCCGTTTACGCGGCAGCGCTGGAGGAACTGGCTGAGGCGGCATCCCTGCGCAAACTTCAAGAGACTCAACTACAAATCATGCGGCAGACGATCCGCGCTGGCACCGATAACCGGCTGAGTCTCGACAACGTGGAAATTCAAACCTGGGTGCTAGCTCGAGCACAGCTTGACGCACTGGCACGCGCGCAACGGGCGCTCGGCGAACTGGAAGATGTCGTCCAGCGTCCTCTTGATCCGGGCGAGATGTTTACGATCACCCCGAGTCACCAGCCCTGATCGGACCGCCCAAACGATGAACCAGGACTGCCGAGTTGCGCAAACGAAAAGATCGCAAGTAAGCATTTAAACAAGCGTTAAAAGGAGTCTCAACAATCATGCTGTTTGCCCGAATAAGAAAAGCTGCCCATTGTGTTTTGCATTCTCTGCTAATCGCGCCACGGTAGCTTGCGCTTCCAACCCAGCGTTTGCTCAAACCTCCGAGCCGGTCCGTGAACAGAACCAAGAGGTACAACCGCCCTCGGGTGAAGCCGGTTCCTACGACCAGGCCTCGGACAATCCACAGCAATCGTCTCCGCCAGCCGTGGTCTGCGGTCCTGCGCACCTTGTACGGTGCTGAAAGGATGTAGCTCAAGATCAAGCGGGGATCTGGACCAGTCCGCTTCGTATTCAATCCAGGGATGCATTTTGGCTGGTCCCGTTCGCCGGAGCGACGGCTGTCGCCATACACTACGATGCGAGAGCGCAGCAGGAATTGGGTATCGATCGGAGCCGAATTGATACGAGCAACAACATCTCCTTGTTCGGTTCTACCTATGCAACGCTTGCAGAAAGCGGCGCTCTCTACTTCGTTGGCCGATTAAGACATAATGACCATCTCGCGGAAACGGGGCGTTTGGGAGCAGAAGCTGTCATTGATGCCACACTGGTCGCAGAAGCGCTAAAACTGGCAACTAACCGAGAGCGACCGGATGAGGGAAACGGTACCGGCGGTTTCTGGCCACAGGGTACACGCAGATTCTCTGATAGCTTTCCGTCGGGCCATGCGATATCAAGCTGGGCGCTCGCAAGAGTGCTAGCGTCCGAATATCCAAACAAGCCAACCCAAATTAGTATCTACGCTTTTGCCACTGCGATGAGCGTGTCCCGGGTGACCGCAAGGAAACATTTCCCATCGGATGCACTTGTAGGTAGCGTCTTCGGGTACCTGATCGGCGGCTATGTGGTCCGACACCACGCAGCGCAAGACGTTGATTCTGGCTCTTCCTTTATTCCCGTAGGCGATGTGTCTTCGCATACCTTCGGTGCCAGCATCGAGCTGCGTCCTGGGCAGATCAATTTGGCAAAAATAGGCCGGTTCGTCAACATTTTGCACCGGCCGAATTAGTCAATCTAGATCTCAAGTGGTCCTGCCGCGCGGGCGGTGGTCTCGGGCCGCCTTCGGGACTGATTCCCATCTTCTGCCCCCCAAACTTCATTCAATCTTCGGGCGCATACACCAGAATCGCTGCCTGCTCCTTGCCAGCCATTGGAGCAGCCACGTAATAGCGATCAAGCTCGGGGGACCAGAAAGAGGTTCCAGAGCCTTCACGTGTGGGGATTTTGCCGATAGTCTCGTAGTGGTCAGCATCCTTTTGTTGATAAACGTATACGAAACCGACCGGCAAATCTCGTCCACCCGAAACGAATACTCGCTTGCGTCCTGCATCAAAGTAGACGCCGTCCATACCCTCGGGCGTTGGGACATGAGCGATCTCCTTGCCCGACTTCGAGTCCATGGCAACCATTTCAGCAGGTGTCCGAGTCCCAATGAACAGCCGCGAGGTGGACTCGTCGAACGCAGCATCGCCCGGGCGCTGGCTTGTTACCGGCCAAGTGGATAGAACCTCTCGTTTGTTGGTGTCAATTACCTGCAGTTTGTTGGCGATGGAAACGAAAACAAAAAGCGTCTTCCCAGAGTTGTCTAGCAAAAGCTCAGAGGGATGAGCCACGACCTTTATGTAACCCACGACCTTGTCGTTCTGGGCATCGATGATGCCGACTTCTCCGTAGTCTTTTCCAGCGTCCTTGCCGCCATAGCCGACGTAAACCAGCTTCGACTTCGGTTCATAGACCACGCGGTTTGGTCCCGGTTCAAGATGAATCGAATCGAGAAGTTCCAGAGTATCCCCACGAAATACTCGGATCATCCCGTCATCGCCGCTTGCCAGAAACAGCTTGTTCAGTTCCGGGACGAACAAAGCTCCTTGCGCTTTTTTAAATCCTGGGATGCTGCGCACCCACTTGCCAGCTTGCAGGTCCACCACCTCAAAGGTGCCGTTCTCCAGCCCCGCAACGAACAGGCGTTTACCTTTGACATCCACATCCATGTGGTCAAGGCGGCCCTTCACGTTAGGTAATGGGATCGTCTGAACGAGCCGAAGCGGCTGTTTGCCAATCTCTTGTGAAAATGCAATCCCGCTGCATGCAACGAGCAAACCGGCAGCAACTAACCCGATCTTAGAAAACCGGTTCATAATCTCTCCTAATCTTCGGGCGCATAGACCCATAAAGCCGCTCCTTCCTTCGAACTTGCGGGCACAGCCAAATAGAACCGGTCTCGTTTCTCATACCACAAGCCCGTACGCGCTCCGATTGTTGTTGGAATTTTTGCCAGCGCCTGGTAATGATCTGCGTCCGTTTGCTGAATAACGGTGATGAAGCCCTCTCCTCCAGGAACATAGATACGCTTTCGGCCAGTGTCGTAGTAGATGTCGTCCGCGTCATTGACGCACGGGACACTCGCCACCATCGCACCGGTATCTGTGTCGATTGCTACGAGCTGCGCGGGCCTTCGTGTTACGACGAAGATTCGATGGTCAGCTTCATCGAGCGCCATCGGGTAGTTGGACTTCCCATTTTTCAATGGCCAATCCGTGACCTTATGTGTATTCCGATCAATCAGCACAACTTTCGCTTTGGTAGCCATATTCGCGTAGATGACGGGCGTTGAAGTAGCAATCTGAAACGATTCAGGGTGAGCATCGAGCTTAGCGACATCCTCCAAGCGCTTCCCACTCGCGGCATCCAGCACGGCAATACCGCCACCTTCGTCTCCGCCGAAGGCTACATAGACTCTCTTTTCTGACGGATCGTATCTCACATTGTCGGCGTCCTCGCCAATGTCCACGGTATTCAGAAGTTTGAACGAATCTCCATCGTAGATTCTGAGCTTTCCATCTGCGCCATTCGCGACGAAGAGCTTATTGAACTCGCCCACGTAAACCACGCCCTGAGGGTTGGCAGCCCCTGTAATGCTGTGAATGTCGCGACCTGCAAACGTGTCTACCACCTCGACCGTGTTGTTGCCGAGAGCGGCTCCAATGACGCGCTTCCGTTTTCCGTCGAACGTGAAATGATCTATACGACCTCCCACGTTCGGCAATGGAATTTGCTGGACCAAGAGTAAGGGAGCCCGGTCAGGCGTGCTGGGTTGATCTTGTGAAAGTGCAATAGATCCGAAAATCAATACCGGCACGAACAACGCTGCCAATTTCTTCATGTTTCGCTCCTCATCGTGTCTATTCACTTCGACAATATTTATTTCGATACGTAACTATCGGTCACGATATCGGTTCATAAACTTTGACTTCGGCCTCTCTTGTTGTGGCGAGGGTTAAACGCCGTCCTCCAACAAAGGAATCTGAACTAGAAAGACGGAGCCTTCACCAACCGTGCTAGCGACTGAAATCTTGCCCTGATGAGCTTCGGCGATCCATTGCGCAATCGACAAGCCGAGCCCAGTTCCCCCGGACTCTCTGGAACGCGACGTGTCGGCTCGATAGAACCTTTCGAAAATGTGCGGCAGGTCCGCCGAGGAAATCCCCACCCCGGTATCGCTAATCTCGGTTACCGCAGCACCATCCCTTGTATGCAGGACAACCGAGATGCGGCCCCCGCGGGATGTGTACTTCACCGCATTGTCAATCAGAATCAGAAACAACCTCCGCAAGGATGGAGTGTTCCCGCCGACACAGAGTTGCGTTTCCGGGAGCTGCTGGTCGTACTGAATGGACTTTCCTTCGGCGAGAAGCCTGGCTGTTTCCGATATTTCGAGAAGGAGTTCATTTAGATTTGTCGGCGCAACCTGCAGCGCGTCACTGCCGGAATCGGCACGGGCAAGGGTCATCAAATTCTCAATGAGGGCGGAAGTCCTTTCCAATTCTTGGTGGATGCGGAGGAGTGTCTCCCGGTAGTCGGCCTCAGAGCGCTGCTTCCGCAACGCAACCTCAGTGCGCGTGCGCATCAGCGCAATCGGTGTCCTCAATTCGTGTGAAGCGTCGGCCGTAAACTGCGTAACCCGTTTGAACGCACGCTCCAACCTAGCGAACATCTCGTTCAAGGTTTCAGACAGACTCTGCAGCTCATCCCCCGTCTGAAGGATTGGTAGGCGTTTCGATAATTCACGCTCACTGATTGATTGCGCTGCTCGGGCGATTTCCCCTACAGGAGCCACGGCTTTCCTGCTTAACCAGTAGCCGCCGGCCGACGCAACCACCACCAAGACAGGTACGGAGAACAGAAGGACCAATCTGAACCGATTCACTGCGTCATAAAAGTCATCCATCGGAGCGCCGATCTGCACATCGTAGGCCTTGTCAGCTATACGGAGTTGTCCATTCAGGATTCTTAGCGGCATATGCTTCGAATACACTGTCGAAAACTGGAATTTCTCGCTGCGTCTCGTTGGCCCCACCATTTGCAAGCCGTAGCGGAGCGCCGAAACAGAGCTATACGCCCACTCTCCGCGCGTTTCAGCGATCTGTAAAATGTCCCCTTCTCCTCGTACGCTAGAGCCCTCGGCCAGTTCGTGCTTCACGTGTTCCGGTGAGGACTGTCGCTCCAGAAGCTCTCGAATGTCGGCGGCTCGGTCACGGAGGCCTTCATCTACAGCTGAATGAATGCTTCCCCGCACTTCAAAGAAGGCAAGGAATGAAAACATACCGAACGCCAGGCACAGAACCAAAAAGTACCAGGCAGTTAAGCGCACTCTTATTGGCAGTGGCCGCATATCTATGCGCCTGCTCTTAGCGAATAGCCGACGCCTCGAACGGTTCTGATCAGTTTGTCTTCAAAAGGGTCATCGACTTTTCGTCGAACCAACCGGATGAACGCATCCACAGTGTTGTCGTTTACTTCGTCATCAAAACCCCAGACCGCTTCAACGATTGCGTTCCGAGAAACCACCACTCCAGGCCGCCGCATCAAGAACTCAAGCAGTCGAAATTCAGTCGCCGTCAAATTGACCTCGTGTCGGCCGCGGGACACTTCCATCGTGGCCTGGTTAAGAACCAGATCCGCCACGCGTAGCACACTCGTCGGTTGCCCAGCCTGTCGTCGGCTGGCTGCCCTCAACCGCGCCAATAGCACGGCGAAGGAAAACGGTTTCGTCAGATAATCGTCGGCGCCCAAGTCAAGCCCTTTAACGACGTCCAGCACGGTATCGCGTGCAGTGAGCATCAAGATTGGTGTGCGATTTCCCTTGGTACGAAGACGACGTGCGACTTCAAATCCATCGAGTTTTGGAAGCATTACATCCAGAACGATCACGTCGAAGTCGCAGGCCCGCGCCACCTCCAACCCACTGACACCGTCGAAAGCCAGACTGACGAGGTGGTTCTCTTCCTCCAAGCCCACTTTCAGGACTTCCGCCATCTCTCTTTCGTCTTCGACAATCAACACGCGCATGGGAGCCCATCAATCCTGCGTATCTTAAAGAGTGAACCTGAAATTCTGACTAAAACACTGCTTTTCGGCAAATCTTCATCTTGTGAAACTATCCTCATGTCCTGAATAGCAGAATGAGATTTTCTTTCACCGAGCCGCGAGCACGCAGAACTTGGGTGTGCGTTGTGACCCTTCTGGCCGCTTCGCCATCCCTGTACGCCCAGTCGGGGGCGGCTTCACAAGCGCCCCAGAGGCAAGTCGGGGCACAAGCACCGCTGCGAACTGCCCAGGCCAGCCGTGTCGACCGGGCTCCGAAGCTGGATGGCACGCTCGATGATCCTCTTTGGCAGCAGGCCAGTCCAATTTCCAACTTCCTGCAACGCGAACCCTATGAAGGGCAGGCCCCGACTGAAACAACCGAAGTCCGTACTCTTTACGACAAGCACCAGGTCTACTTCGGCATCACTTGCTTCGACTCCGATCCCAAGGGGATTGTGGCCACCGAGCTACGGCGGGACGTCAGTCAAGAACTGGATGACTACTTCGAGATCATCATCGACTCCTCTCACGATCGCCGCAATGCGTACGTGTTTCAAGTCAATCCGCTAGGCACGCAACGAGATGCATTGATCACCGAAGAGCAGGCCGCCGAAAACGGTGATGGTGATCCAGGTTGGGATGGTGTGTGGACCTCCGAGGCCCGGATCACGAAGGACGGGTGGACTGCAACCGTCGGTATTGCCTTTTCGACGCTGAACTTTATGCAGTCACGAGACGTGATTTGGGGCATTAATTTCAAGCGCTTTATCCGGCGCAGGAACGAGGAAGATCTCTGGTCCGGTTGGCAACGCGTCTATGGCGCTGCCCGAATCGGCCAGGCTGGTGAGTTGCACGGCATTTCGGACATCGGAAGTGGACGTCTGTTCATCGTTAAGCCCTACGGACTTACTGGTTTCACTCATCGGCCACCCAGCGCCGCCGGGACTGGCCTGACGCCAGGAACGAGTCTTCTTCTTACAGCTGGATTAGATGTGAAACTCGGGCTGCGCTCAAACCTGGTCGCGAATTTCACTGTCAACACCGATTTCGCCGACGCCGATGTGGACACCCAGCAATTCAATCTCACGCCCTATAAGCTTTTCTTCCCTGAAAAACGCCAGTTCTTTTTAGAGAACGCTGGAATCTTTAACTTTTCCATGGGAGGGGATAGCGGCAACGGAGATCTTCTCTTCTTTAGCCGCCAGATCGGCATTGACCCCATCACCGGCATAGAAGTTCCTGTGAATGGTGGCGCTAAGGTGACAGGATCGCTCGGCAACTTTGAGCTAGGCGCAATGGAGGTGAACACGCGTCAATTGGGACCCAATCCAAGCGCGAACTACGCCGTTATGCGGGTCAAGCGTTCGCTGTGGGGTGGTTCGTACGTCGGCCTCATGGGAATCGACAAGCGCTCCGGCAATCCTTTGGACAGCTTCAACCGGACCACCGGCGCAGATACTCGTCTGGTCTTTTTCAACAACTTGGTCGTCAACGGCTACGCCGCACAGACTCGGACGCCGGGCTTTTCTTCCGGCCAAACTAATCTTGGAGCAGGATTCGATTACCAAACAAATTGGCTCGAAGTCTTCGCTCAGCATCGAAAAGTGGGGCCGAATTTCAACCCCGAAGTCGGCTTTCTCGGACGTACTGATTGTATATGTGACTATGTCGACGTGAACTTCAAGCCGAGACCGAAAATCCGCGGTGTGCGCGACCTCAACTTTGAAAGTTTCCTATTCCATGCGCCGGACACTCGCCATGTTCTCCAGACACAGGAGTGGCAGGGTACCTTCCGTATTGATTTTCATAATGGCGCCTACAGCGACGATGATCTCGTAGACATCTTCATACAACGATTGGTCACTCCTTTCAATATTTATAAGAACGTTTTCATCCCGCCAGGTGAATATCATTGGGATCGGCATCAGCTCACTTACGGATCGCCTCAAAATCGCCGGCTGATGATGAACTTTTTTGAGCGCTTCGGGACCTATTACAACGGACACCTCAATGAAGCGCGCGTTCGCGCGACCTACCGCGCGAATGAACGGCTGTCTTTCAGTTTCAGTGAGGAGTGGGACCGCTTCCGATTACCGGTGCCGGGAGGAAACTTCTCGGTCATGGTGGGCGGGTTTCAGACGAATTATTCATTCTCGCGCTTTCTTACGCTCTCTGCGCTAATCCAGATGGATACCGCCAACACGCAGGCTGCGAGTGCCAACATTCGCTTGCGCTGGAATTATCGCCCGGACAGTGATCTATTCATTGTTTATACGGTCGGACAGCGCTTCGCGAGCCTGGTGGCGGCGAACCCTGCACAATTTTACGAGAATCGTTTTGCCATCAAGTACACGTACTCATGGCGACCGTGAGGTCAAAATGAAGGAATGGAAAGTCCACCAACTATACTGACGGCTTTGGCAGAACGATAACCTGAATTCGTCCTTCGGAGGCATCCAATGCGAGCACGAGCGGTCCAAATGAGCAAGGTTTTGACGTTAGCGTTCTTGATCTTAGCAATGGGCCTAGAGGCTGCCCGCCCTTCGAATGCCGCCTCCGAAAATACAAAACACGCACCTCTCAAGAAGGTCGCGGATATTCCCATGCCGGGCCCAGCAGTCCGCTTCGATTACCAGAGTCTTGACGCGACCCAAGGGCAGCTTTACATCTCTCACATGAATGCCAACCAACTAGTCGTCTTCGACACCAACAAACGAGAGGTCGTGGCCAACCTCGATGGCTTCTCTCGTGTACACGGGGTGTGGACGGTTCCGGAACTTGGCAGAGTCTACGCATCGGTGACCGGAGAGCACAAAGTAGCAGCTGTGGATATGAAAACACTGCAAACCCTCTCTCGCGTAGGCCCCATTAACTACCCCGACGGCATTGCTTACGCACCCGGTCCCCAGCGTGTCTTCGTATCCGATGAACACGGCGACGTGGATGCAGTAATTGATACGAAAACGAATGCGCTAGTCGCCAGCATCCCACTCGGAGGCGGCGCCGGCAACACGGTCTACGATTCTGGTTCCGGCCACATTTTGGTTGCCGTTCACGAGAAGAACGAGGTTGTAGCAATCGATCCGGTAACCACGTGAATCATTGGCCGCTACCCAGTGACAGGCGTTAAGAGTCCGCACGGAATTGCACTGGACGTGTCGGGACGGCTGGCATTTGTAGCGGGTGAGGAGAATCACATGTTGGCCGTGGTAGACCTGAATACCATGAAGATCTTGGCGACACATCCTGTCGGGGAAGACCCTGACGTGCTGGCCTTTGATCCGGGACTCAAGAGGCTGTACGTATCCGCCGAATCCGGCAACGTTTTCGTTTTTCGTGAAGACGGAAAGACTCTTATCCATGAGGGGGACATCTCAATCCCGCATGCCCACACAGTGTGTGTTGACCCGAATACTCATCTTGTCTACTTTCCTTTGGAGAATATCGATGGGCATCCACTGCTGCGAATAATGGAGCCAACCACAACGCCGTGAACGTTAGAGTAACCAGGACCTTTTGCAGGCCTTCTATTGTTTAGAGAAAGCTGGGATGTTTTCGTTCGCGCCAGTGGTCTTGGCGCAATCCCCCACTATGAGGCTTCCTCCGGCGGCCGAAGGCCTACAAACTCCCTGTAGAGCAAGAGGTCGTAAATGATTTTCAGCGTTCCCGCGATAAAGAATGGCACGTTGATCAGAGAGGGGCGAGCAAACATGAATCCCCACAAACAATGGACTAATCGCGGCACCGGTGGTTCGGGCTACGCCAGTGATACCGGCGGCTGCGGATCGTTCTTCTGCGCTGACCACAGCCATGGTGTAGGACTGCCTGGTCGGTACATCCATTTGACTGATACTGAAACGCACCAGCAGAACCAGAACAGCCAGAGAAAGATTCGGCATCAGCGGCACAAGAATCAGCAGAATGTTCGAGGGGAGGTGCGTGACAACCATGGTATTGATAAGGCCGAAGCGGGAAGCAAGGCGCGAAGCCAGTAGCGCCGAGATTCCGGCAAAGATATTCGCCCAAAAGAAAATAACCCCGAGTGTCCCTGGGTCTACACCGAAGCGCAAGTAGAACCAATAAGCAGCGAAGCTCTGCACCACGAAGCCCCCTGCAAAGGAGTCAAGAGCGAACAAATGCCCAGCCCGGCATAAAGAATAACTACAACACGGTAGCTGACTACAGGCCCCATCGCGGTCTTTTGCAGCGCGTGGGTGAGAGTCCCTCCACATAGCGCACCGATTGCGGTTGCCAACGAGCCAGCGAGCGTGTACCAGGCAAATACTTCTGTCCGGGTCCGGCCGGGAACAACATGAGAAAGCGCGGCTTGTTCAATCGAGAGGAACGGCCCCACCTCATTGCCGCTCGGGCTTATGACGCCAATCGTGCCTGCGAAGATCAGAAGCAAGAAATTGCGGGTGAAGGCGAAAGCCAGACCGGCAGCAGCCATCAGAATGGCACCAACGATAAGCATGCGCCGCCGTCCAATCCGATCCGCACGAGTGGTGAGATAAAGGGAGACGCCCGTGTCCCCGACCAGCGTCAGCGTAAGAAGCAGGCCGGTTTGCGACTCGCTCAGTCCGAGGCCAATCAGATAGAAAACCAACACTACAGATAGCGAGCCATATGCGAACAGGCGTACGAATCGAGTGAGGAACAGTAGCCACCCATCACGTGTCAGAGTCCTGAGGGCGGTGGGCATTGAGTCGGTGGTCAGCATAGTATTCCCACAGCACGTGAGCGGTTCCGAACCGGAGAACCGATTCAAATGCCGCGACTTCTGCTAGCCCGATGATCAGGCTGGCCGCAGCAATAGCCCCGCTATGGCCGCGCAGCCTATGACGACTGGTTCAGGAACTGTCCAGCGAAAAAGCACGGCGAGACTGACAAGGGCAATCGCGAATGTCGGCAGGTCATAAATTGAACGGCGGGCGAGCACGATCACTGCTCCCGCAATGGCTCCTGTCGCCGCGGCGGTGACGCCTCGCACAAACGCATTCAACTGCGGGTTCTTGGCCCAGCGTTTGTATGAAGGCGCCAGCAGCACGACGACCAGGTAGACTGGAAGGAATATTCCGAGCGCCGCGGCTGTCGCACCCGGAACTCCAGCCACTATGAAACCAATGAATGCCACGGTGATTACCACCGGCCCCGGCGTGATCATCGCAACGGCTACCGCATCGACGAATTGATGGTCGGTTAGCCAATGATGTCCCTGCACTACCCCGCCGTAGAGAAATGGCACGACTGCCAGGCCGCTTCCGAACACGAACATTCCCGCTTTCGCAAAATAGAGGAATATTTCCGACAGAGTGCCGCTTACGCTGAAACCTCCCACTGCAAACAGGAGCGGGATAACGCTCCGTGTTTGCATGCGCATCGGATAAGCCTTGACCAGCACAGAAACTACGCCGCCGAGCAGGAATAGCCAGATGATTTCATGCGAAGTCCATGCTGTGGAGACGGCCAGAATCATGAAGATTCCCCACAGCAATTTGTCTTTCCCGAGTGTGAGTTTGGTGAGTTTGAACGCGGACCGAGTAATGATCCCGATCACGGCTGCGCCGATTCCGT
>WNFI01218826.1_pt1 | contig 21931 bp, 18 predicted proteins | sample 5400471 | NCBI WGS metagenome assembly WNFI01 (sample SAMN13153348, study PRJNA577476) | soil metagenome | isolation source: 100 cm saprolite on Douglas fir-dominated hillslope | place: USA:California | collected 2013-09-17
CCCCTACGCCTCGCTGGGTTTCGAGCTGAATCGTACCTTGATGCTTCTGCGTGATAATCGCGTGCGCAATGGCCAGACCTTGCCCCGTACCCTTTCCGACATCCTTAGTTGTAAAAAAGGGATCGAAGATTCGTTGCTGTATCGATTCGGGAACCCCCGGCCCATTGTCTGAAACCCGAATTTCGGCCCACGCGCCGCTACGACGAGTACTAAGTCGAATTTGTCCCTTCGTGCCACTTCTATCTTTGCTAGTATCTGCGATCGCGTCCGCGGCATTGACGATAAGGTTGAGGATGACTTGGCTCAGGTCGCCTGCGATACATTGGAGCGTTGGAAGTTCTGAATCGAACTCCGTGGTTACCTCAGCGACCAGCTTCCACGCGTGCTTCGAGACCAGGATGGTATTGCCGATCAAATGGTTCAAGTCAACCGCACACTTCGCGGTCGTCCCTGGATGGGAGAGCTCTTTCATGGCGCCGACAATCTCGGCGACGCGCTTTACGCCTTCCAAGGACTGCTGAATGGCTTTGGGTATCTCCTCTTGAAGGTACCCGACGTCGATTTCCTCTGCAAGGCGAGCGGTTTTATCCCACACAGTCGATGCGCTCGCTGCGTTCTGGGTTGGACGTTCAAGTTCTTGGTAAGCTTCCAGAAGCGCTGACATGCCCTTGAACGAGTCCGAAAGAAAATGAATGTTGTCACCGACGTACTGAATCGGAGTGTTAATTTCGTGCGCTATGCCTGCTGCCAATTGTCCAATGGACTCGAGCCTTTGTGATTGAGCCAGTTGGCGTTCCGCGCGCTTCCGTTCAGTCACGTCTCGGATTACAACCGTGAGTCTGTGATTCTGGGGACCTTGCACACACTCTGAAAGTGAGATTTCCAGGGGCACTTCCCGGCCGGTCTTGTGCTTCCCAACCAGTTCGATCGGAACCTCGGGCGAGTTAGTATTTCCCCCGCTGCGTGCAAAGTACTCGAGGTAGCCTGGCGCAAGGGAGTCGAAATCACGCCAGAGCAGTTCACTGTCTGAAAAGCCAAAAATCGCAGCGGCGGCATCGTTCGCAAATTGAATGCGCCCGGTTTCGTCAGCAGTTACGATGCCGTCGGACGCAGTCTGAGCGATCACGCGATAACGCTCTTCAGATTCGAGGACTCGACAGCCGGCGCGGAGGCGGAGTCGAAGCTCTTCCGGATTGAAGGGTTTCGTGACGTAGTCGTCCGCTCCTGCCTCCATGACGGTGACCAGGTCGCTACTCTTGTTCTTTGCCGTCATCAGCAGAATATAGACATAGTCATTCTTGCGCTCGGCGCGGACTCTTCGACACACATCGAGCCCATCCAGCCCAGGCATGACCCAGTCGACTATAGCAAGGCGGGGACCACCTTGTGACCGTACGTGATTCCACGCTTCGTTACCATCACTCGCTACCAGGACGTCATAACCCCACTCGGTTAACATCTGGGTCAGCAGCATCTGGAAAATGGGATCGTCGTCCGCCACTAAGATCTTCATGGTGTGCTATAGACTCGAGCGCTTGTCATGTTCTGTGCGGTCGCGCCCTAGTTGCGCGACTGCTTGCGGTTGCCGGGTGCCGCGTTTCGCTTTACCACAGTTCCGGTCACCGAGGTCTAAGTACCTGGCTGAATTGCTGCATCCTGTGCCGGTACGTATCCCGCTTCAGGCGAGCCATCCTTTTGATTACTTGTGGCTGGAGTGAGCCGCTGAGCGGCCTCCACAAATAACCTAGCCAGTCGGTCGAGCGCGTCTCGCACAGCCCCCATGGAGTCGGGGCCACTCTGCTGGAGCAGCGCCTCCAGTTCACGGGCGTTCTGAGCTATCTCCGGATATCCAATTTGCCCGGCCGCACCAACCCAACGGTGTGCCGCGATCCGTAGTTCTGCGTAATCGAACTCGGCATTAAGCCCGTTAATAAAGCACTCACTCTGACGCTTTCCTTCCGTGACAAACATCTGTCGTATATTGCGGAGTGAAAACTCGGGTCCCGCTGCCTCGGGAATACTCGAAGGCGCCATGTTGCTGGGTATCCCACGACCCGCGCTGATATATTGCCGAATGACATTCGGAAATGTGCGTGTATCAATCGGTTTGGTGATAAAACCATCGCAACCAGCATCAAAGGCTGTTTGCTCGTCGGTCTTCATTGCAAAAGCCGTAAGCGCGAGCACGAGAGTGTTGCGCTTATCAGGATCAGCTTTCAATCGCCTGATTAGCTCCAAGCCGTCCATTCCGGGCAGCTGAATGTCAGTCAGCACTACTCGCGGGCAGAAGTGTTTGAGCACTTCTAGGGCCTCCTCCGCGCTAGTAGCGGTTCGGACATCAAATCCTGCACGTCGCATTACAAACGTGACCACCTTCAGATTAATCGGCGTGTCTTCGACAATGAGTACGGAATCGGTAGACATGAGCATGACTTTTACACGGTTAAGTAACACCTGCGCAGAGGTTAGCATCTGCGACAAACCAGCACGCCAACGAACTGTTCTGAAGTCGATCGCCATCTTAATTATACTTAGTCAAAGCTTAGCAGTACAGGAAAAACGCTGGCCGTTACCGTCCATAACTTTCCTTTCAGATCACGTGTGGCAGCACTCGACTCTTCTTCAAATTCGCAGATCATAACTGTTGATAGCATTTCTTCCCTATCCTCCGGCCAGATTGTTGCGTCGACCGCTAGGAGGTAAGGCGGACCTCTCCAATTGTTCTTCGAGCACGAAATCGCGGCGGTGTAGTACCGCAGGCCACGCATACCAACCATGCTTGGCGCTCTGGAAGGGGAGGGTCAAACACAAGCCTTTGGCGAATGACAACAATAAACCGCTCAGTGCTTACTTGGCAGCGGGCGGACTGAGCATTAACCTAACTTAGTATGTTAACCAAGTGGAACTATTAACCATGCTATCGTCTATCCTAGAATGGTGCTGCATGCGCAGTCCTGCACTTAGTATCGTTCTGGATCTCAGGTATGAATGTGGCCTCTCACTAACGTTTTGGCGCCGGCTGCCGATACGCCAAGCGCTGGCAAGAGTCACTAATATGACTTCGACGCTCCGCGTGCGGGCAGTGTACGGTGGGTTTCACGACTTTTTGATGCCCACCTTGAAGCATGGTGTGGATTACATCATCCGCGAAGGATGGCGTGGATTACATCATCCGCAAGCCCTTGAAGGCCAGCACTATCCGCGAAGCCATCCGCCGCTTTCTTGTACATGTGGTTAATTAAATAGCAGTATTCCGCATTGAATTGAAGGGATTTGTGGGTCACAACAGCGGCTTGAACCTTGGCGTTTCTCGATGCGAGCTCGATCTGCGTCGTACGACCTTGAAGATCGCAGGCTCCCTGCTGTTACTTGCCGGCCTGATGAAGGGGGACCAAGGATCGGAGGGACTTAAAGGCTTAAGCCTGGAACAACTCGGAAACATCGAGGTGACGACCGCGTCCAAACAGCCTGTGAAGGTCTCACGGACGGCAGCGGCGATTCGGGGGTTGAGGTTGCGCGTATCGACGCCGTCAAGTGGTCCATCGGCATACGTGGATTCGGAAGCCGCTTGAGTCGTGCGGTGCTCGTGGTCGTCGACGGCCGGACGGTTTACTCGCCGCTATATGCCGGCGTCTATTGGGAAGTTCAGGACACTCTGATGGAGGATGTGGACCGGATAGAAATCATCCGCGGTCCGGGCGCAACGATCTGGGGACCGAACGCTGTTAATGGCGTGATCAATATTATCACCAAGAACTCGAAAGACACCCACGGTGAGCTCGTCTCAGCCGGCGGTGGAAACGAACAACGCTTCCTCAATTTCCGGCATGGGGGCGGAAACGGCGCGGACTTTAATTATCGTGTTTATGGCAAAGCTTTCACACGAGGTCCGGAGTTCCATCCAGATCACAAAAACTTCGATGACTGGCAAATGGGACAGGGCGGTTTCCGAATGGATTGGGACCTGCAGGGTCGTGATACGGTAACGCTGCAAGGCGACCTCTACAAAGGCGCGATCGGAGAGAGTATTTCCGTCGCGACGGAACCCACGATCCGGCCGACTATCGTCCAGCAGGATGGCCAGCTCTCGGGAGGCAATTTGCTCGGCCGCTGGGGCCATGTTCTGAAAGACGGGTCGGATCTACAGTTGCAAACGTACTACGACCGGACTAGCCGGCATGAAGCCAACTTGGCGGAGACACGCGACACGTTTGACGTTGACTTTCTTCACCATAAAACCGTGGCCCGACGACATGACTTGCTGTGGGGCGCAGGGGTTCGCTTCAGCGTCGGCAGGATTCCGCCGATGGTTCCCACCATCGTGTTCACACCGGAGAGACGGACAGATAAGCTGTACAGCGCGTTCGTGCAGGATGAGATTCAGCTCCTCGGCGAGGAGAAGGGCCTATGGCTGACGATCGGTTCCAAGTTCGTGCGAACCGACTTTTCCGGCTTTGATGCCGAGCCGTCCGTGCGACTGTTGTGGACGCCGACTTCGCACCAGACTTGGTGGACCTCCGTCACCCGCGCGATACGCACGCCCTCCGATGTCGAAGAGACTCTTACCATCAGCGGATTGGTGTCAGCCAATCCGTTAACGATCATACGCCTCGCGCCGAATGGAAAGTTTGTCCCCGAAACAATGCTGGGCTACGAAGCCGGCTTCCGGCGCCTTCTCGGCTCGAAACTCTTCGTGGACATTACGGCCTTTCATAACCGCTACGACAACCTGGAGAGCGTTGAAAGCGCCTTGCCGCTCTTTCAGACGTCCCCACCGCCACCGCAGTTTGTGATTCCACTTTCCCTGGCCAACGGCTTACATGGATCCACTTCCGGGTTCGAGATTGCGCCGGATTGGCGGCCAGCAACCTGGTGGCGACTAAACGGCTCGTATGCGTATCTCCATATGGACCTAAGGACAAAACCAGGCAGCCTGGACACTTCCACGGTGCGGTCCACGGAGGGATCGAGCCCCCATCACCAGGTGGTAGTCCAATCTTCCCTGGAGCTACCCAAGAGCTTTGAGTTTAGCCAAACCTATCGTTACGTAAGCGGCCTTCCAACGGAATTGGTCGCGAGTTACGGGACAGCGGACGTCCGGCTGAGCTGGCATCGCATCCCACACTTCGAGTTCTCTTTGGTCGGGCAAAATCTGCTGCAGCCGCACCATGCCGAGTATGCTGGAGACCCGGCAACCTTGGTGGGGATCAAACGTAACGTCTACGCGGCAATCACATGGCGAGAATGAGTGGGATACGTCACCCAGCTTGGCGCCGTTTTTCCCGTCAAGCTCTCTTCGCCGCCATGGCTCTTGGGGTAGCGCCATTCTCCACCAACAATCTGTCGGCACAGGCTCCAAAGATTACCGAGTATCAGGTGAAGGCTGCCTATCTGGCCAACTTTGGCAGGTTTGCTGAGTGGCCCGGTAGCGTCGCGGCTGACAAGAGCGAATCGTTCAACATTTGTGTGCTCGGTCAAGATCCCTTTGGCGCAGATCTTGATGCCGCCGTTGCCGGCGAAACCATTGGTCGTGCCCGTGTGCTGGCGAAGCGAATCTCAAGCCCGCAGGATGCGGTCGATTGCCGGATCCTCTTCATCAGCTCCTCTGAGGCTAATCAATGGAAAGAGATTCTGGTGGCCTTGAAGACTTTGAGTATTTTAACTGTCAGCGACATACCCCAGTTCGCCCGTCGCGGTGGCATCATTCAGTTTCTGCTGGACGGGAACAGAGTACGTTTCGATATCAATCTGGCCGCCACCGAGCGCGTCGGAGTGAAGCTGAGTTCTGAACTGCTGAAGTTGGCGGTCACTGTGAGCAGGAGTCCGTAGGCGGAGACCGACTATATGCTCAACTTTCGAGACTACTCGATCAAAACAAAGCTAACGTTGATGAACATGGTGGTCAGCGCCTCCACTCTGCTATTGGCGTGCATGGCGTTTGGCGCTTACGAGCTGATCACTTTTCGGTCCGACGTGGTCCGCAGTGCCTCGATTCAGGCCCAGATCGTCGGAGCAAATAGCGCCTCCGCCTTGTTGTTCAATGATGCGAAGTCGGCCGTAAACACTCTTTCGGCACTGAGGGCTGCCCCCGCCGTTCTGTCCGGTAGCATCTATACGCTCGCCGACGAGCCTCTCGCAGTCTATCAGCGGGACGCGCGCGAGCACATCCCGCCGCTACCTCCGATGCCGGCGGGCCAAAGAGAGGAGCACTGGTTCGCCGGAAGGCAATTAAAACTAATCCGCTCCATCGTGTTTCAAGGAAAGCTGATCGGAACGGTCTACATATTGTGTGATTTGCAAGAGATGAATGACCGTATAGTACGGTACGCCGGTATCGTTGCGGCAGTATTGTCTGTGTCTCTGATAGCGGCCTTCCTGTTATTAATGACGTTTCAGCGAGCCGCCACCCGGCCGATTCTGCAGTTGGCGGAAACTGCGAAGATCGTCTCCCGGGAGAAGAACTATTCGGTCCGCGCGCCCTCAACCGACAGCCATGACGAAGTGGGGCTTCTGATCGAAGCTTTTAATGAGATGCTGGTCCAGATCCAGGAGAGCGACGCGGCCCTGCAGACGTCGCAGGAGGAGTTGGAGCAGCGCGTGGCACAACGTACGGCGGAACTCGATGCTACCAACAAGGAATTGGAAGCATTTACTTATTCGGTGGCTCACGATCTGCGTGCTCCGCTCCGCCACATTCAAGGCTTTTCCAATCTGTTGATGGAGTCGTCCGGTCCGCAACTGGAACCTGAGGCCCAGAAGCATCTACAGCGCATCGATGAAGGGACCCAGCAAATGGGGCGATTGATCGACGATTTGTTGAGCCTTGCGCGCATCGGCCGCCAGGAGCCGCGCCTCCAGGCGACGGGCTTGAATTCGCTGGTACAGGAAGTTCTGCGAGATTTGAAGACCGAGACGGAGGGCCGCGACATTCAATGGCGGGTCGGTGATTTGCCGTTTGTTGACTGCGACCCTGGATTGATGAAGCAGGTCCTTTATAACCTGCTCTCGAACGCCGCCAAATATACACGGCCCCGAAAGCCAGCCTTGATTGACATTGGGCAAGTCTCGGTAGAAGGCCAAGTCGTGAACTTCGTACGTGACAACGGCGTGGGCTTCAACATGAAGTATGCTCCCAAGCTGTTTGGCGTCTTTCAGCGTCTTCACCGCAAGGAGGACTTCGAAGGAACGGGCGTGGGACTGGCCACCGTGCAACGAATCATTCATAAACACGGCGGGCGCATCTGGGCTGAAGCGGAGATAGATAAGGGCGCTACCTTTTTTTTCAGCCTTGCAGCCCAGAAGAGTGCGTAACAAACTGCCGCTGCTCATGAGGGAGAAAACATAGTGACGACAATCAATCATGAAGAAATAGAAATTCTGTTGGTTGAGGACGATCCGCTCGACTTGGAAATGACCCTTCGCTCGCTTCAAAGCGACCACGTGAACAACCGCATTGAAGTGGCTCGTGATGGCGAGGAAGCCCTGGATTTCTTGTTCCGCCGAGGAGCCCACAGCGGCCGCTCGCTAGAGTCACAGCCGAAGTTGGTTCTGTTGGATCTAAAGTTACCCAAAATCGACGGACTGGAGGTACTCCGGGAGATTAGAGCAATGCCGGAAACACGAACTATTCCAGTAGTCGTATTGACATCGTCCGCGGAACAACGGGATATTGTGGAGACTTACAAGCTCGGAGTCAACAGCTACATTCAGAAGCCCGTGGATTCCACCCAGTTCAGACAAACCGTTAAGACCGCCGGATTCTACTGGTTGGTGGTGAACCGGCCGCCGCTTGTCGAGGCATAGCGCCGTTGCCATGGCCGGTGTGGAGTGTCCTATTTGTGTAGTATTGCCGGAGCATCAAGATCCTGAAGCTGGATAAACGAATCGTGATTCGAGACGTCCATGACGAGCGGAAACTGCCAAATGGCCACCAGCGTGACCACTTGCCATCCAGCCTTCACGAACGCACCAGTGCAATGAAATCGCCGCTGCAGATCCTATCGTTGGAAGACGACCCTGCTGACGCGGAGTTGATTTTGGCGACTCTTGCCCAGGCGAAAATCAAATTTGAAGCAGTTCAGGTCGAAACGGGGAAAGGTTTCGTTGACGCCCTCGAACGAGGCGGCTTCGATTTGATCCTATCTGACCACTCGTTGCCGACCTTCGACGGTGTGTCGGCACTGAAACTCGCCCTGGAAAAGGCGCCGGACGTGCCCTTCATTTTCGTTTCCGGTGCCATGGGTGAAGATCTGGCAATTGAGCTCATTAAGGGCGGAGCCACCGACTACGTTTTCAAAAACCGACTTTCCCGGCTGGCTCCCGCCGTCCGGCGAGCAATTGCGGAAGCCGAGGAGCGCACTGCACGAAGGGAGGCGGAGCGCTCGCGTTCTGAGGCTGAGCAAGTACTCCGCGAAAGCGAGGAACGCTTCCGAGATCTGTTTGAGCAGGCGCCTGTTCCGTATTACGAACTCGATCACAGAGCCGTCATTCGAAGGTTCAACGGTGCCGGCTGCGCTCTCTTAGGGTACGACGTAAATGATTTAGTGGGCAAGTTTGTATGGGATTTCGCCGCCCCGCACCTCCGAGAGGTCAGCCGGCAGGTGACAAATGTAATGTTGAATGGTAACGAGCCTACGGCCCCGTTTGAGCTTGAGATAATCTGCAAAGACGGGTCCTCAATCCCCGTGGCAGTGCACGCAACCCTCATCCGAGACACCTTGGGCCAGATTACGGGCCTTCGTTCCGCACTGCTTGACGTAAGGCAACGGAAGCTCGCTGAAACTGCGTCCAGGAAAGCCGAGCAGTACACCCTCGAATTACTGATTAAGCGTGATGAACTGATTGAAGCTCTCGAATCAGCCCGCCAGGCCAATCTGGTCAAGAGCCGCTTTCTAGCTAACATGTCACATGAGCTGCGAACGCCACTGAACGGCATCATTGGGCTCTCCGAACTACTCCATGACGAGCTGCTGGGCCAGCTGTCTCCGCAACAGAAAGAGTATATGGGCGACATTCTCGCGAGCGGCCACCATCTGCTCGATCTCGTGAACAATCTCCTCGATCTGGAGCGCGCCGAGCTCGGGAAGATAGAATTATCGCCACAGCTTGTAGATGTACCGTCCCTGTTGAAGGAAGTATGCGACGTTTTGCGCACCGTCGCGGATGAAAATGGTGTCAACGTGTCTGTGACGGCTGATCCCGCACTTAGCGCCGTCACCACCGATCCCATTCGGCTGCGACAAATCGTTTATAACTATTTATCAAATGCAATCAAATTTTCGCCCGCGGAGAGCCTGGTACAAGTGCGAGCCATTTCAGATGAGGGCGGAGGATTTCGCGTGGAGGTTGCCGATCATGGCCCCGGCATCAAGGCGGAAGAGCTTTCGCTGCTCTTTAACGATTTTCAGCGACTGGACCGTACCCAGAAACTCCCGGGACAAGGTGCCGGCCTGGGGCTTGCGTTGGTAAAGCGCATTGTGGAGGCGCAGGCCGGAATTGTTGGCGTGGACAGCGTGTTCGGATCGGGAAGTATCTTCTATGCAGTGCTACCTGGAACACACTCGCGCACGCCACCGTAACGCTTCCCGACCCCGGGGGGACGCTTGGCCTCCGAAAAAACGCTGATGCAGTGCGAAAAGGGTCCTTTGTTAACGTCTTGTAACGCGCGGTCCTGAGCGTTCATACCGCGTTCATACCGCGTTCATACCGCGTTCATACCGCGTTCATTGATGTTCCGCGCCGCTGCACAATGCTTTCGGATCTTGCTGCATGCGAACGGTGATGAATCCTTGCATCTCATCCCACGGCGTAGAAAAACGTACCTTTATTCTCGCGCTCGAGTGAGAACTCTACAGAACTTCGGCGTGAGAAAACGCGCTCCGATAGCGGAGGCTGTCGTTCGCGGAACCGATCCAACCCACTTAAAAGCAGAGCCGATCTCCTCTTCGGGCAAGAAACATCTTAGAAATCGCGCCATTGTTTTTCAGGAACTTAGCGGATAGATCACCTGTCCAATCCGGTTCCTCGGTCTCGCCGGATTTCTGCGCACGACGTAGAGTCATGCGGCATGCCCCGACACGATCATGTCGTAAAATGGCTAATAAACAATTTGCGACCAAGGTGCCCGGATTGGTCAAATCCCAATTCAGCTGCCATTGAAAGGAACGCGACTGAATCGCCGAGCCAAACGCCTATTGCTGCATTATAGACAGTTTCGACCACGGCAGCCCTCACAGCATTCTTTGTGCTCATGTGCTGTCGGCCTGACGATTTTCCGGTTACAATGGCTACTCTGTAGGCATGTCGCACTCAACTCCTCAGATCAAATGTGAAATGAGAACACGGCTATTTGGCGAATTTACCGACGCGATTCATCCTGCCATCAAAACAGCGCGCCCGTACCTTACTTATCTGAATTTCTGGCGATGCAATGCATGGCGGATCGACCAAGAGGTCGAGAGCGCGAACGAGACGTAGAAGGTGGCCCGCAGTGCAAATCTGAAGCACATCAACGAACATGGATGTGGTGCGGAGATCTGATGGGAAGCATTCAGCAGCGAGCCGAGCAGACACCGCGGCATAGCGACGAGGTTCTGCGGCTCGTCATCGACACTATTCCGACGATGGCATGGACCGTTCGGCCGGACGGCGTTGTTGATTTCGTTAATCAGCGTTGGCTCGACTACACGGGTCTCACTTTCGAGGAGGAAATTGAAGAGCCGACGCGCGCAATGCATCCCGAAGACCTTCAAAGAGTGATGGAAAAGTGGCTCGCGCACATCGCGGCTGGGGAATCGTTTGAGGATGAAATGCGGCTGCGGCAGGCTAACGGAGAATATCGCTGGTTTCTCATTCGCACTGTGCCGCTGCGCGACGAGCGGGGAAACATCGTCAAATGGTATGGATCCAGTATAGACATTGAGGATCGAAAGCGGGCTGAGGATGACCTAAAGAGGCAGAAGGAAATTCTCCAAAAGATATTTGATAGCGTTCCAGCAATGATTGGATTTGTAGGGCCAGACGGTAGGATCAAGCTTGCCAACCGGGAATGGGAGCGCACGTTGGGTTGGACTCTGGAAGAAATACTTGGACAAGACCTAGACGTTTTTGCCGAGTTATATCCCGATCCTAGTTACCGTCAGGAAATTCTGAATTTTGTGTTCAACTCAAATGGTGACTGGGACGATTTCAGAACCAGAGTAAGAGACGGGCGGGTGATCGACACGTCTTGGGCCAACGTGCGCCTCTCCGATGGAACCACCATCGGCATTGGACGCGATATCACTGACTTTAAGCGGGCGGAAGAAGCGCTACAGAAATCACGCGACCAGTTACGCGCCCTCGCGGCGCGGGTCCAGAGTGTCCGAGAAGAGGAGCGGACCAGAGTGGCACGTGAGATCCACGACGAACTTGGCCAGGCTTTGACGGCCATTAAGATCGACCTGAGCTCCTTAAGTCACGGGCTGCCGGCAGATAAGAAACTACAGTCTGCATCGATCCTTAAATTGGTCGATGAGACCATTCAGTCCGTTCGCCGAATCTCCACTGAATTGAGGCCGGCGATCCTCGACGCAGTGGGTCTTGTGGCCGCCGTCGAGTGGGCGGCGGGAGAATTCGCGACTCGAACCGGGACAAAGTGCCAATTAGACTTACCGCAGGACGATATCGTCACCGACGAAGAGCGCGCCACGGCACTGTTTCGCATCTTCCAGGAGACATTGACCAATGTGGCGCGGCATGCGAAGGCGACCGAGGTAAGCGTGCGGCTGGCCGAAGAGGACGGCCACCTCACCCTGGAAGTTCACGACAACGGCGGAGGGGTTAGCGAAGAACAACTTTCGGCCGGCAGCTCGCTTGGAATCCTGGGTATGCGAGAGCGGGCTCGGCTGCTTGGAGGCGAGCTCACAATTGCAGGCGCTCTCGGAGCGGGAACCACCGCGAGAGTCCGGATTCCTGGGCCCCATCCAATACTGCCGAAGGACGGCAAGTGATCAGGATTCTCATTGCCGATGACCATCCCATCCTGCGGCGGGGTTTGAAAGAGATTCTGGTGCGTGAGCTCGAAGGCGCGACCTGTGGCGAAGCTGGGAATGCACAGCAGGTCCTCTCAGAGGTGCAGAGTCAGGACTGGGACCTAGTGATTCTGGACGTTACAATGCCAGGGCGCAGTGGCCTTGACGTTCTCCGGGACCTCAGGAAGCTGCGCCCCAAACTACCTGTGTTGGTATTGAGCATGCATCCTGTAGATCAGTTGGGTAAGCGGGCGCTGAGAAGTGGAGCGTCCGGTTACATGAATAAGGAAAGTGCGCCCGAAGAATTGATCGGGGCCGTTCGAAGAGTGCTTGCGGGCAGCCTGTACGTGAGTCCGGCGCTAGCCGAGAGGATGGCGTTGGATTTGCGCGAAAATGCCGGGCGCCCCCTCCACGAGACACTATCCGAGAGGGAATTCGAGGTTCTGCGGATGCTCGCTTCAGGGAAAACAGCGACCGAGATCGCTGAGGAACTGCACCTGAGCGTACCGACCGTCAGTACGCATCGTGCGCACATTCTGGCCAAGATGAACATGACGAGCACAGCAGCACTGATTAGCTATGCCGTGCACAATCGCCTTGTAGATTGAAAGATACCACGAAATCAATCCTTTCCTTCGGAGATCACGGTTTCTAGGTTTTCTGTACGGTGTAACGCAATCTAACTTCACCCATCCTCGAACAAACTATGACCCCGCTCCCCTAAATATTTCGAGTGTGAAATCCAATCTTCGTTGATAGTGTTCTCGTCTAGTAACTGAGTATGCTGAGAGGGCTGCGGTAAATCAAAGCGCTGATTGATAAAAGCGCCGGAGAATCCGTCGCCATGATCGACCGATATCCCGAGATGGCGTTGGAGTATGCGTTGAAGCTGCTCAAGAAGCAATACGGACCCGAAAGCGTGGTCCACTGGCGCGTCAGTAACACGATCGCCGTCTGCATTATACCCGTAGGTGAAGATAATGCCGTATCAGTGGTGCTGACAATCGAGCAAGCGAAGTATCTTGCAGCCAATCCAATGAGCCCGGATGATCTGTATAACGAGAGATACCCTGAGGTTTGGCCTCGTTGAGGGGTGACACCGATCTGCCGACATGTCAGCCCTTACAACCCCTCACTTCAAGTGTGAGCTGAGAATGCGGCTTTTTGCCGAATATGACGCCACGATCCAGCGTGCCATCGAAATCCAGCGCCAGTACCTTACGGGCCTGAAGTCCGGTCAAGGCAATGGGCGGCGAATTGAAGACGTGGAGAGCGCGAACGAGGCGCAGAAGGTGGCTCGCGACGCATATTTGAGGCACATCAGCGAACACGGATGTGGTGTGGGAACCTGAGCCGGACCTCTATACCGCGTCGCAATGTAGATAATTTGCAGCGGTTTCGCAGCGACAAAACCGACGGCCGGTAGACGGGTGGAGATCAAAACCTCGATCACCTGCGTAAGAAGCAGCGCGATTTGCGGCGATGCCGTGAGACCGTGATGATGCCGTGGAATCAAAGCCGGTTCCAGGTTCAAGTGCGCGGATGTTTTTTGTATTCGACGAGTTTTTCGTTCGTATCTGTGGAAGGGCAGGCTGGGATGAACAGCGTGAAGCGGCTGCCACGGCCGTACTGGCTCTCAAACTCGATGCGTCCGCCGATCAGCTCGGACAGCTTGCGGCACAGGTAAAGGCCTAACCCGGAGCCCTCCATGCACAACTCTCCGTTTACCCGCTGAAACTTGCGGAATAATTTGTCCTGATCCTCTGCTTTCACGCCAATGCCGGTATCCACCACTTGGATCGCCACCATCGGCGGGCCGGCACCCTCGGATTCAGCCACGTCCACTCGGATAGAGCCTTGGCTCGTGAACTTGATCGCATTGTTTCCAAGATTCAGCACGATCTGGACAAGCGCGCGCCGGTCGGTATTGACCATCAGGGGGCACTCAGGGAAAGTCGTCTCGAACGCGATGGATTTAGCGGCCGCCAACGGACGAAGAGAGGAAACCGCCTCCGCAACAATCTCCTGGCAGGACGCGGCCTGCAGCTGCACTTCAACCGTGCCGGACTCGATCTTGGCCAGATCCAGGAGGTCGTTCACCAGCGAGAGGAGATGCTTGCCGCTTGTCTGGATGGTTTTGAGCTGCTTTTCCTGGTCGGTTGTGAGCGGGCCTGGCAGCCGCATCAGCAGAGTTCCCGTGAATCCAAGGATGGCGTTCAGAGGCGTGCGCAGCTCATGGCTCATGGCGGACAGAAAGAGATCTTTGGCGGCATTGGCCTTCTCGAGGTCGTCGTTCTTCTCGCGGAGTGCCCGCTCCAGTTCCTTGCGCCCCGTGGCGTCGCGAATGGAGCTGATTACGAGCGTGCCTTCCTCGGTCTCGATGGGGCTGAGGCTGACTTCAACCGGGAATTCGCTGCCGTCCTTGCGTAGGCCTTTCAGGTCGAGACCGGCGCCCATCGGCCGCACCCGCGGCTGGGCGAAATAAGCGGCCCGGTGCTGCGGATGAGCCGCGCGAAACTTCCCTGGAATAAGCGCTTCGACAGGTTTACCTAACAGCTCGTTGCGGGAATAGCCGAACAGCCGCTCGGTTTGCGAATTCACGAGATCGATGATGCCGCTTCCGTTGACGATGACGATGCTGTCGGGCCCCAGCTCAAGCAGCTGGCGAAACCGGGTTTGGGCGCGATTCAATCCGGCATCTCTTTCCTGAAGAGAGCGCTCGAAGTACTCTTTTCGCGCGGTGATATCGGTCCAGACGCCAATCGCCTCATAGGGTTGCCCCGCGGCGTTGCGCGCTACGCGTATCGTGTTTTCCACCCAGCGGTACGTTCCATCTTTATGGCGGACGCGGTATTCGACCGACTGCGAGCCGTGTGCGCGCGCCTGCGCCAGGCCGGCGGCGGCCACCGCGCCGTCATCGGGGTGCACATTCTCCTCCCACCACCCGGGCATGAGCGCCTCCTCCATGCTGAAGCCGAGAAGCGTCAGGATGCTCTCGCTGGCCACGCGCGGCGCGAACTGCTCTCGGTCCGGCCGGAGCGTGAAAATCACCGCCGGGCTTTGAGCCACCAACCGCCGCAGATGGTCGTGCAGGCCCTCCAGTTCGATGGTTCGTGCCTCGAGCTTGCCGACCAGTCGTTCGTTGTACTCCTTCATCAGGCTCAATTCCTGCGGCGGCGCAAGAAGCTCGGGCGCACGGCGCTGCAGATCGCCGGCGACCTCACGGAGAGCAGCGATGATGGCCTCCGTGGAGGCCGGCTTGCGGATGAATGCGTCGGCGCCCAGTTCCCGGGCGAGCTTTTCGTCGCTGTTTGACAGGTAGGTGGAGGTATAGACGATGAACGGCAGCGCGCGAAACCGCTTGCTGGCGCGCACCTCGTAGCACAGCCGGTAACCATCCAGGCGGGGCATGAGGATGTCGGAGATGATGGCATCGCAGGGTTCGCGCTCGAGCGACTCGATGGCCTCGATCCCGTCGGCGGCCTGCGCCACGACGATACCTTCAGCCGCCAGCATGGCGCGCAGCAGCTTCAGATTGGTGGTGTTGTCGTCGACGATGAGGACGTTCATAGGCCTTCCCGATTCCCGGCGCGAAATTTCTCGAGCGTGACGCGTTGCTTTCGGTTCATTGCCGATACTCCGACCACCAGCATTGTCATGGCTTCGATCCAACCTCGGCTGCAGTTCGGGCCGCGCGTGCCAGACGCGCTTCCAGAGCAGCCACCTGCTCTGCAAGAGCTGAGTTCTGGCGCTCCAGTCCGTCGGCTCGCTCGATCAGCTCCTGGTAAACCTGGAGCATGCGCCCGCGCGTGAAATCGCGCGTGAAATCCAGCGCTAAGTTCTTCGCCTCCAGTTTCCTCACCAGCGCCTCGCTGTATTTCTGCATGACGGAAAAATCTGCCGCAAGATCCGCGTTGCGGCCTTCGCGGGGCTTGGGCTCATGGATCAGTTCCCGCACGCAATCGAGCAGCACATTGTTGGGGCAGGGTTTGGCCAAAACCTTGTCGGCTCCGATACTCAGCGCCAGTTTCTGGTCTGCCGCCTCGGTGTAGGTGCCGCTGTACAAAATAATCGGGACATGGTGAAGCGCCGGCCGCTCGCGCATGTGATGGCACATCAGATAGCCGTCCATGTTGGGCATGAGGATATCGGAAACGACCAGGCTCACGGATTCACGTTCGAGCAGAGCGAGTCCCTCGCACCCATCGGCAGCCTCGACGGTATCCCAGCCCTCACCTTCAAACAGAACCCGCAGTAACTTGCGATTGGTGGGCTGGTCGTCAACGATCAAGATTTTCATAAAGACTCCTGGCGTGAATTCGAGTAAAGCGCCAGCTGGCGTTTGCGGGTCGGAAGGCTGCAAGAGCCGCCCGATGGATCGGCCAAAGCCTGCGGATGTCGGTTCGCGGCACTCATGCGCCGCGCTCCGGCTTGGCCACGATATCGCTCAATTGTTGCGGCAGCGTGCGCGTGCTGAGAGGCTTGCCAAGGAAAGCGTCGCAGCCGGCCTTAAGGACTTCGTCCTTTGGGTACCGCTCGGGATACGAGCTCACCGCTACGATATGGATGTCACGCGTCTCGGGATGAGATTTCAACTTGCGCGCCAGGATGAGGCCATCCATGCCGGGCAGGTTCATGTCCAGCAGGATCACGTCGGGCCGGTCCTGACGGATCTTTTCGAAAGCCTGCTCGGCGGCGTCCGCATCGGCCACTTCATGGCCGGCGGCGCTCAGGACGTGATGCGCCAGCCGCAGTTCGGCGGGATGATCTTCAATGACCAGGATCTTCATGGGGTGTACCTTCCGCGCCGGTTCCGGCGCGCCCTAAGAAAGCGGCGATCTCGGCGGGCAACTCGCGTGTATTGATGGGCTTGGTGATATAGCCGTCGCAGCCGGCCGCGACGGCCTTCAGGTTGTCGCCTTTCATGGCAAACGCCGTGAGCGCCACAACCGGAACCTGGGCCGTTTTTTCATCCGCTTTGATCTGACGGGTCAGGGTCAGTCCGTCCATGCCGGGCAGCGCGATGTCCATCAGAATCAGGTCCGGAATGCAACGCTGCAGGATGCCCATGGCTTCCTCGGCGTCAGTCGCCTGCAGCATCCGGTACCCTTCGTAGCCGAGCAGCTCGCAAACCAGCTTCATGTTGACCGCGTTGTCCTCGACCACCAGGATTTGCGGCACCATGGCGTCGCCGGCAGAGCCGTGATGGGCAGAATCACAGAGAAGGTGCTCCCCTTGCCGACCTCGCTCTCGACGCTGATGACGCCGGTCTGCAGCTCGACGATCTTGCGCGTCAAGGCCAGGCCCAGTCCCGTGCCTTCGTAATGCCGGGAGGCGCCGGATTCGAGCTGCTCGAACTCGCGGAACAGCCGCTGTAAGTCGTCGGCGTGAATGCCGATGCCGCTGTCCTTTACCGCCAGCCGGAAGCGGTGCTGGTCAACCCGGGAGGCCAGGACTTCCACCCGGCCGGTCTCGTCGGTGAACTTAATGGCGTTTGAAACCAGGTTGTAGAGCACCTGCTTGAACTTCTGCTGGTCGAGGGTGACGCTCGGCAGCTCGGGGTCCACCTGCACCGCTACATTGATCTGCTTCTTTTGGGCCAGCGGCTTGGCCACGGCGCAGACCTCGTCAATGGCCCGCGCGAGCGAGAAAAGTTCCGGGTTCAGCTCCATCTTGCCGGCTTCCACTTTGGCCAGATCGAGCACATCGTTAATGAGCTGCAGCAGGTGGCGGCCGCTGTTCAGGATGTCGTTCAGATATTCGGCTGCTTGGCGTTGACCTTGCCGGGCTTCTGGTCGGCCAGGAACTCGGCAAACCCGATGATTCCGTTGAGCGGCGTGCGCAGCTCGTGCGACATGTTGGCCAGAAACTCGCTCTTCATGCGGCTGGCCTCCTGCAGGGATTGCTCGAAGCGCTTGCGCTCGGTCACATCGCGTGCCGCGGCGAAGACGCCCTCCAGGCGCCCGTCACGATCGTAGAAAGTGGCCGCGTTATAGGACACCACGGTCTCGTGCCCTTGCTTGCTGCGCGCCGTTAGTTCGTAGTTGGTGACTTTGTTTTCGCGCAGCACCAGGCGGATGCCGTCCTCGGCGCGCTTGGGATCGGTGAAATAGTCTTTGAACGGAGTGCCGATCAACTCTTCGCGCGTGCGGCCGGTGAGCGATTCCATCTGCTGGTTCACATCAGTAATGATGCCCAACGGATCGGTGGTCATGAGGGCGTCGATGTTCGACTCGATGAGCGAGCGCGTGTAAAACTGCTGGCTGCGCAGCTGCACCTCGAGCTCTTTTTGCGAGGTGGTTTCGCGCGCCGCCGCGAGTATGCCTACCGTCTTCCGGCTCGCGCCTGCTGCGGCTCGGTGAAGTATTCGGCAAACCGCGAATTGATCAGATGCTTGCGCGAGTAGCCGGTGACGCGCGTGGCTTCCTGATTCACGTCCGTGATGATGCCGTCCGGCGCAATGGCGAACAGGGCGTCGGCCGACGCCTCGATTAGCGAGCGGTTATAGGCCTGCTGCTCCGCCAGCTCGTTTTGCAGCCGCGCCTGTTCGGAAATGTCGCGCGCGCTGGCGAAGATGCCCTGCACGCGCCCGTCCCCGGTGCGGAAGACCGACGCGTTGAAGGAAACCGTGGATTTGCGCCCGGCCTTGCTCTTGAGCACCAGCTCGTAGTTCGTCACCACCTCCTCGGCGAAGGTGCGCTGCACCCCAAGCCCCGCCCGATCGGGGTCCGTAAAATAGGGCTTGAAAGCCGAGCCGATCAATTCGTCGCGCTGGTAGCCGGTCATGCGGCACAGTTGCTCGTTCACGTCGGTGATGTAGCCCTCCGGATCGACGGTCACCAGGCCGTCGACCGAAGATTCGATGAGCCCCCTGAGATAGGTCTGCTGCTCGCGCAACTGCTCCTCCAGGCGTACCCGGTCGGTGATATCGCGCGCGCTGGCAAAGATACCGCGCACATTGCCGCTCGGGTCCTTGAATACGGAGGCGTTGAAGGATACCTGCAACTGCCTTCGCGAGCGCGCGATGAGGGTCAGGGCGTATTCGGTGACCACACCCTTGTCAAAGGTCTCCTGCACGCCGGCGCGGCTGCGGCCGCGGTCGGTGTAGTAGTCGTCGAAAGGCGTGCCGATCAGTTCGGCGCGTCCGTAGCCGGTCATCTGGCACATACGGTCGTTGACATCGGAGATGGTGCCCGCCGGGTCTACCGTGATCAGACCGTCGACTGAAGATTCAATGAGCCCGCGGTTATAGGCCTGCTGCTCGCGCAGCTGTTGTTCCAGCTTCTTCTGCTCGGTGATATCGCGCGCGGCGGCGAAAACGCCCTGCAGCTTGCCTTCGGCGTTATTGAAGGTGACCGCGTTATAGGAAACTACGGTCTCTTTGCCGCTGCTGGCGCGCGCCGTCAGCTCGTAGTTGGTGACCTTGCCCTTGTGGATGAGGGTACGAATGCCTTCTTCCGCGCGCTCCGGCTCGGTGAAGTAGGTCTTGAAAGGGGAGCCGATCAGCTCTTCGCGCGTGTGCCCGGTGAGCGCGGCCATCTGCTGGTTGACATCGGTGATGATGCCCAGCGGATCGGTCGTCATGAGGGCGTCGATATTGGCCTCGATGAGCGAACGGGTGTAGAACTGCGATGCCTGAATCTGGCCCTCGAGACGTTTTTGAGCGGTGATATCGCGTGCCGAGGCGAAGATGCCCCGCACTTTGCCCTCCTGATCCTTGAATACAGCGGCGTTGAACGACACCGGCACCTGTACGCCGCCGGCGGACTGCATGGTGAGCACATAGTTGGTCACCGCGCCTTCCTGGAAGGTCAGGCGCACGCCGCCTTCGGCGCGTTCGCGCTCGATAAAGTAATCGGCGAACGAGGACCCGATCAGCTGCTGCCGTGAGCGCCCCACCATGCGGCACATGGTGTCGTTGACGTCGGTGATGGTGACGCTCTCGTCCACGGTGACCAGGCCATCCACCGAAGCTTCGATCAGGCCGCGATTGTAGGCGCGCTCCTCGCCGAGCTGTTTTTGCAGACGCGATTGCTCGGTAATATCACGGGCGCTGGCAAAGATGCCGCGTACGCCGCCGGCCGGGTCTTTGAAAATGGCGGCGTTGAACGAGACCAGGCTCTCGCGCCCGTCACGCGTGCGCATGGTCAGCTCGTAGTTTGTGGCCGCCCCTTTGTCGAGCGTCAGGCGGACGCCCTCGGTGGCGCGCTTGCCGTCGACGAAGTAGGAAGCGAAGTTCGATCCGATGAGCTCCTGGCGCGCATAGCCCGACATCCGGCACATGGTTTCGTTGACGTCTGTGATGCTGATCGTCGGGTCGACGGTGATGAGGCCGTCGAGCGAGGCCTCGATCAGGCCGCGGTTGTAAGCGCGCTCGTCGGCCAGCTGGTTTTGCAGACGCGCCTGCTCGGTGATATCTCTCGCGCTGGCAAAGATGCCGCGCAGCTTGCCCGAGGGCTCCTTGAAGACCGAGGCGTTGAAGGACACGCAGACCTGTGCGCCGTCGCGCCGGGCCAGCGTCAGAACGTAGTCGGTGACGATGCCCTTCTGAAAGGTTTCGTTCACGCCGGAGGTAGCCAGTTCGCTGTCGGCGAAATAATCGGCGAAGGGCGTGCCGATCAGCTCCGGCCGCGTATAGCCCGACATGCGGCCCATCTGCTCGTTGACGTCGGAAATCAGGCCCGCCGGGTCTACCGTCACCAGGCCGTCCACCGAGGCTTCGATGAGACCGCGGTTATAGGCCTCCGATTCGCGCAGCTGCTGCTCGAGTTTCTTCTGTTCGGTGATGTCGCGCGCCGCGGCGAACACGCCCTGTAGCTTCCCCGCCGCGTCGCGAAAAGTGGACGCATTGTAAGAGACCACCGTCACGCGGCCGTCTTTGGCGATGGCGGTCAGCTCGTAGTTGGTGACCTTGCCTTGTCGCAGCACTTGGCGGATGCCTTCCTCGGCGCGCGCGGGTTCGGTGAAATACGTCTTGAACGGGGTGCCGATCAGCTCTTCCCGCGTGCGCCCGGTGAGCGATTCCATCTGCTGGTTCACATCGGTGATGACCCCTACCGAATCGGTGGTCATGAGAGCGTCGATGTTCGATTCGATGAGCGAGCGCGTGTAGAATTGCGTCGCCTTCAGCTCCTCGGTAAGCCGGATTTCTTCGGAAATATCCTTCGAGATGAGCAGGAAGCCGATCGCCTGGCCACGCGAATCGCGGCGCGGCGTGATCACCACGCGGGCGGTGAATTGCTGGCCGTTCTTGCGGGCGCGCTGGATCGTGCCCTCCCACTTGCCGTCGCGCAGGGCCGCATCCATGATTTCCCGCGGCCTGCCCGAGGCGACGTCCACCGGCACATGCAGTATGGAGGAGTTGGCTTTACCCACGACTTCCTCCGGCTCATAGCCGTACAGGCGGCGGGCGCCTTCGTTCCACAGCAGGATCTTGCCTTCCAGATCCTTGCCGATCACCGAATATTCGGTCGACGACTCGAGGATGTTTCCGATGAAATCGAGGGCTTGCTCGGCGGTGCCGACGATCGCGCTGTCAAAAAGTTTGGTGGCCATAGTCCTTTTCGGGGGTCCGCGAATGCCGCCGGGTCGCGCGCTCGAGGACCGGGTTTGGGATGGTTGGGAATTTCTGGCCGGGCCAGGAAATAGCCGGACCCAGCCTGTTCTCCGCCGCCTGACGCATTGTCTTCCGCCAGGTTTCTATCGGCGGTTTTGTGCCGGTTCTATAGCGGGTACGCATTACGGGCAAAGTGGCATCCCGCGCCGGCCGATCTTTACTAAGCTGTCTGGGCCCATGACCAGACCTGTGCTCATGGGAGGACCAAGTCAAACATGATGCAACCCGATCGCGCCGTGACAACCGTATCTTCTTTCTCGATAGAGGCCTTATGCGAGGTGAACGGCGAAACGAAGGATGTTGG
>WNFI01239474.1_pt1 | contig 21921 bp, 17 predicted proteins | sample 5400471 | NCBI WGS metagenome assembly WNFI01 (sample SAMN13153348, study PRJNA577476) | soil metagenome | isolation source: 100 cm saprolite on Douglas fir-dominated hillslope | place: USA:California | collected 2013-09-17
GCGCCACCTTGAAGTTGGGGCTGTAGTTCGCGAGCCGATCGTCCTTGGCCACGCCCCCCGACTCGGTGGGGACGATGAGCGAGGTGTAGTCGGCGTTGATCTTGACGTAGTCGTACGAGAGATCGCACCCCCACGCCGTGGCGGCGCCGGGGCCCGGGGAGGCCAGCTCGATCTCCACCTTCACGTCGGGAGAGCGCATGCGCGCCTTCAGGACTGAACCGTCGACGCCCAGCGGCGCGCGGTCGTAGACGGCAACGCCCTGCACCGACACGCGCGCCTGGGCCGGGTCGATCGGGTAGCCCTTGGTGCCCGCCCGGGCGCCGAGCGCGGCGAGAATGCGTCCCCAGTTGGGATCGGCCCCGAAGATGGCCGCCTTGACCAGGCTGCCGCCGGCAACCGCCTTGGCCAAGTCCTGCGCGATCTCGAAGGAGGGGGCGCCGGCTACCGTCACCTCGAGCAGCTTGGTCGCGCCCTCGCCGTCGGCGGCGATGTCGCGGGCGAGCTCCCGGCAGATCTCGTCGAGCGCGCCGGCGAAGACGTCGTAGTCCGGGCCCGGGTCGACCACCGGCGCGTTTCCGGCGAGCCCGTTGGCGAGCGCGAAGACGCAGTCGTTGGTGCTCATGTCGCCGTCGACGGTGAGCGCGTTGAAGCTCTTCTGCATGGCGCCGCGCAGCGCGCTGGAGAGCGCGCCCGGGCCGATGGCGCAATCGGTGACCACCACCGCGATCATGGTGGCCAGCTCCGGCGCGATCATGCCCGAGCCCTTGCAGATCGCCGAGAGCGTGACTTCGCTGCCGCCGATCCGGACGCTGCGGGTGGCCATCTTCACCCGCGTGTCGGTGGTGAGGATGGCCTCGGCGGCGGGCTCGATCTCGACCTTGAGGCTCTCGACCAGGGGACCCGCCGCCTTCTCGATCTTGTGCACGGGGAGCCGGTGCCCGATCACGCCCGTGGAGGCGGTGAGCACCGCGTCGGGAGCGATGCCCAGGCGGCCTCCGATCGCCGCGCGGACCGCCTTCACGTCCTCGAGGCCCTCGGGGCCGGTGAGCGCGTTGGCGTTGCCGCTGTTGATCACGATGGCGTGTACGCCGGCCGCGGGCAGGCGATCCTCGCAGTCGAGCACCGGCGCCGCCTTGGCCAGGTTCCGGGTGAAGCAGCCGGCCGCGGCGCACGGCGCCTGGCTGTAGACCAGCGCCAGGTCCTTGCGGTTGGGCTTGATGCCGGCGTGCAGCCCGGAGAACTGGAAGCCTGCGGGAACCTTCACGGAAACGATCCTCTCAAGCGGTCGAGCCCTTCGGACTCGTCCCAGCCCATGCACAGGTTGAGGTTCTGCACCGCCTGGCCGGCGGCGCCTTTGACGAGGTTGTCGATGGCGGAGATGACCACCACGCGCCCCGGGTCGTGCGGTTCCCCGCCCACCGCCACGGCGATCTGGCAGCGGTTGGTGCCGACCACCGAGGAGAGCCGCACCTCGTCAGGGGAGGCGGCGACGTCGACGAAGGCGGAGGCTGCATACTTATGCAGAACGGCCGCGCGAAGCTCCTCTGCCGTCTTCCCCGGCGCCAGGCGGCCGTAACAGGTGGCGAGGATACCCCGGCGCACCGGCAGCAGGTGGGGCGTGAAGGTGAGCTGTGGCGTGGCCCCGAGGCGGCCGAGCGTCTGCACGATCTCCGGCGTGTGCTGGTGGCGAAGCACGCGGTAGGCGCGGAAGTCGTCGTAGCAGCCGGGGTTCGACACCAGCCGCGCCGCCCGCAGCGCCCGGGGGGCGTCCGGCAGCAGCTCGGGGAGGCCATACACCGCCTCGGCGAGCAAGGACGGGCTGGTGTGCTCGAGGCCGTAGGTGGCCTGGAAGGCGGCAGGGTCGCGGAGCCGGTAGGCGCCCGAGAGATCGATCACCAGCCGAACCCCGGCCTCCAGCAACGCTGGCGCGAGCGAGAGCGAGGCCTCCGCCGGGGTGGCGAGCAGCACCGCCTCGCAGCGGGTCTCCCGCGCCAGCTCGACCGCGCGCGGGAGCGGCGCATAGCGCAGCTTGCCCGCCGCGCCGGCGGCGCCGATGCGCTTCTCGACCGGATCGCCGCCCCAGCGGTCGCTGGCGAGCAGGCGCAGCTCCGCGCGCGGATGGTGCGCGAGGATGCGGGTGGCCTCGATGCCCGCGTAGCCGGAGGCGCCGATGATCCCGAGGGGGGTCGCCATGGAAAGCGCATAGTTATGCGAGAGCTATGCGCTCTGCAAGCGAAATCGACCGGCCAGACCCCGGCCGGGCGCTCTGGGGGGGGGCGCCCGCGGGGGCGCATGTCCGTGGCACGCGCCCCCGCGCGGCGCGCCCCTGGGCTGCGCCGCCGCTTTTCGTTGACGGATTCCGCCGGCCTTGCAATGATCTTTGCTTCAGGCGGCCGGCTCCCGTTTGGGCGCCGGCCGCGTTCGTTCTGTCGCGGCAGTCGCGCTGTCCGATCGATCCGCACACACCAGGGGAAGACATTTCATCGTGGCTGGCGAATCCATACCGATGACGCGGGCGGGAGCCGAGGCGATCAAGCGCGAGCTCAAGCGCCTGAAGAGCGTCGAGCGGAGGAAGAACGTGCAGGACATCTCCGTTGCGCGCGATCACGGCGACCTGCGCGAGAACGCGGAATACCACGCGGCCAAGGAGAAGCAGTCGCACCTCGAGGGCCGCATCCAGATGCTGGAGGACCGGCTCGCCCGCGCCGAGGTGATCGACGTGGCGCGGCTGTCCGGCGAGCGGGTGGTCTTCGGCGCCACCGTCCGCCTGGAGGACGGCGACTCCGGCGCGACCGCCCAGTACCTCATCGTCGGCGAGACGGAGGCGGACCTCAAGAAGGGGCGCATCAGCATCACCAGCCCCATCGCGCGCGGGCTCATCGGGCGCGAGGTCGGCGACACGGTGAAGATCCGCACCCCTGGCGGCGAGCGCGAGTACGAGATCCTCGAGGTGCTCTTCGTCGAGTACGAGATCGACGAGACCCAGGAGTAGGGGGCCTTGCCGGCCCGGGGGAAGGAACCTGTGGCGCCGCCGGAGATGCTGCTCGCGCTCTCCCCTCTGCTCGCGCCCCTGCGCTTTCTCTCCCGCGCCGGGCTCTCCCGCCTGAACACATTGCGCGAATTGGAGCCGCTGGTGGCGCGGGCGGTGGAGGCGGCGCGGCCGTTCGCCGCCGCGCGCGCGGAGTCGCTCTCCCGCCTGGCGCAGGCTGCCCGCGGATTCGACAGCGCGGAGGAGCCGCAGCGCCGCGCGGCGGTCGCGCGGCTGGTGCGCGAGCTGTCGGAGCTGGTGCCGCTGCCCGGAGAGATCGCGGCGCTGGCGGCCTTCCCGGAGCAGGACGCCGCACCAGCGATCCCCGAGCCGCGCGCGGCGCTGAGGGCTGTCTCCCTCGAGCCGCCGCGGATGCCGGCGCCGGCTGGCCGCGGTACCCGGGCGGCGGCGGCGGAACCCGAGCCGCTCGCCACTCCGGTCGAGCGCCTGCGCGGAGTCGGCCCCGCCCTCGCCGAGCGCCTCGGTGCCCGCGGCCTCGCCACGGTCGGCGATCTGCTGCTGCACCTGCCCCGCCGCTACGAGGATCGCCGTACACCGCGCACGGTGGCGGAGGCGCCGCTCGGCGAGCGGTCGCTCATCGCCGGCACGGTGGTGAAGGCGCAGGAGGCGCGCGGGCGCACACGCAGGCTGGAAGTGCTGGTGCGCGACGCGGAGGGCGGCCACCTGGTCTGTCTCTGGTTCCATTTTCGCGCGGCGCTGCTGCGGAGGCTCGCGCCCGGCGCCCGGGTGCTGGTGAGCGGCGAGGTGCGGGCCGGCTATCGCGGCGCCGGGAAGACGATGCACCACCCGGACGTGGAGCCGCTCGCCGGCGAGCCGGGGCAGGCACAGCTCGGCGACGCGATCTCGCAGGCGCGGGGCGCGGAGGAGAGCTTCGGCGCAGTCGTGCCGGTCTACACCGAATTCGAAGGCGTGCCGCCGCGCACCTACCGGCGCATCGCGCACCGCGCGGTGGAGGAATACCTGCGCTTCGTCGAGGACCGGCTGCCGCCCGAGCTGCTCGCACGCCGCGGTCTGCTCGGGCTGCAGGAGGCGCTGCGCGAGTCGCACTTTCCCAAGGCGTTCGCCGACGCCGCCGCGCGCGGCAGGCCCGGAGGCGAGCCGCACCGGCGCCTCGCTTTCGAGGAACTGTTCCTGGTGCAGCTCGGGCTCGCGCTCAAGCGCCGGGGTCTCAAGGTGGAGCCGGGCATCGCCTTCCGCGCCGAGCCGGCCGCGCTCGAGCGGGTGGAGAAGTCCTTGCCCTGGCCGCTGACCTCCGCGCAGAAGCGGGCCGTCGCCGCCATCGCGCAGGACATGCACAAGCCGGAGCCGATGAACCGCCTGCTGCAGGGCGACGTCGGCAGCGGCAAGACCGCGGTCGCGCTCTGCGCCGCGCTGATCGCGGTGGAGGACGGCTACCAGGTCGCGATCATGGCGCCGACCGAGATCCTGGCCGAGCAGCACGCGCGCTCGCTCCGGCCGCTGCTCAAGGGGACCGGCATCCATCTGGAGCTGCTCACCGGGGGCCTCTCGCAACGCGAGCGCGCGCACGGCGACCGGCTGGTGCGCGGCGGCGCGGCGCAGATCGTGGTGGGGACCCACGCGCTGGCAGAGGAGGACACCGCGTTCCACAAGCTGGGGCTGGTGGTGATCGACGAGCAGCACCGCTTCGGCGTGCTCACCCGGCAGCGCCTGATGACCAAGGGGCAGCGGCCCGACACGCTGGTGATGACCGCCACGCCGATTCCGCGGACGCTCGCGCTCACGCTCTACGGCGACCTCGACGTCTCGGTGCTCGACGAGCTGCCGCCGGGCCGCACGCCGGTGCAGACGCGCGTCTACAAGGACGCGGCGCGGGGGAAGGCGTATGAGCTGATCCGGCGCGAGCTGGGGCAGGGGCGGCAGGCCTACGTGGTGCTGCCCCTGGTCGAGGAGAGCGAGAAGCTCGCCGACCTCAAGGCCGCAACCGTCGAGCGCGATCGCCTGGCGGCCGAGGTGTTCCCCGGCGTCCCCATCGGGCTGGTGCACGGCCGGCAGGCCTCGGCCGAGCGCAACGAGGCGATGGAGCGGTTCCGCGTGGGCAAGGACCGCATCCTGGTCGCCACCACCGTCATCGAGGTGGGCGTCGACGTGCCCAACGCGACGGTGATGATGATTGAGCACGCCGAACGCTTCGGCCTGTCGCAGCTCCACCAGCTTCGCGGGCGAGTGGGGCGCGGCGCCGCAAGCAGCCACTGCCTGTTGGTGACCGGGAATTCCGGGGCCGAGTGGGGCCCGGTCGCGCGAGAGCGGCTGCGGGTGATGGAGGAGACCTCCGACGGGTTCCGCATCGCCGAGGCGGACCTCGAGCTGCGTGGGCCCGGCGAGTTCCTCGGCACGCGGCAGAGCGGGTTGCCCGACTTCGCAGTGGCGGAGCTGGCGCGCGACCAGGCCATCCTCGCCGAGGCGCGCGAGGAAGCGTTTGCCCTGGTGCAGCGCGACCCCGAGCTCTCCTCGGCCGGCAACGCGCAGCTGCGGGACTATCTGTTCCATCGCTGGCGCGGCCGGCTCAGCCTGGCTCGCGTCGGCTGAAGCGTCACGGCACCGGGATGCCCGCGCCCGCCGGCATCCCCAGGAGCTTCTCGCAGGCCGCGACGCGCTCGGGATCGCCGAACCCGTTCATGGCGGCGTCGGGGTCGCCGGTGGCGGCGTTCAGCGCCTGCCCGTAGGCGAGGCACCCGGCGGCGTCGCCGGTGTCCACGCCCTCGGGCGGCGAGGTGGCCAGCATGCGCGCCAGCGAGTGCAGCCAGCTGGCCGCTGCGCGCTTGCGCAGCTCGTCCTCGGGCGGCACTTGAGGAACCGGCTTGGCGGCGATCCCCAGGCGCGGCACCGCGTCCCAGGTGGCATCGCGCGCGTCTTCGCTCGCCCGCAGCGTCCGGGTGCGGCCCACGATCTCGGCTTGCCCCTCGGCGCGCGCGACGAAGCGGTGCTGCGCGACGGGAATCGTGTGCCGCTTGCCCGCCAGGTCCGGCACCGCCGCGTAGCTCGAGGTCTGTTGGTGATCGACCTGCAGCGCCAGGTGCCCGACGATCACCATCGGGTCCTCGCTGTCGTAGGAGAGATTGAGCTGCTGCCCTTCCGTCTCGAGCGCCGCCAGCAGCGCGGGATCCGGCGTCGGCTCCGGATCGGCCGGGCCGAGCGTGATGCGCGGTCGCAGCCGCAGCAGCAGATCGCCGATGCGGGCGCCGTCACAGGCGGGCTTCTCGCCCGAGCCGCGCTGGGCAGCGCGGGCGCGCCCGCACCAGAGCAGTGCCTCCGCCGGCGGCGACGCGGAGACCAGGGAGAGGAAGCGCTCCTGGTCGCATCCGCGCGCGAGCTGCTCGGCCGCGTCCTCCGCGCCCGCGGCGCGGGCTGCGTCGGCAGCGCGGAGGAGCTCGGCGCAGTCGCCCCGCTTGCGCATCTCCTGCTGCGCCGGAGTGAGTGCGTGTGCGCAGGCGCAGAGGATCAGCGCCGCAGCAGCGCTCAGGAACGCCCGCCGCCGCACGACGAGAGCGCGCGCCGCGGCCGCGCAGGAGGATGTCGGTGTGGCATTTCGCATGGAGGCGCGAGGTCCATCTTCACGGACTGCGGGTGTCGCGCAACTTCTTTCTCACGGCACCGTTTCGCAGCCGGCCGGACGCAATGGCTATGGTAAGTTGCAGCCGATGCAGATCGGCGAGCTCCTCATCCGCGAAGGCCGTCTCACGCAGGAGGGGCTCGAGGAGGCCCTGGACTGGCAGGTCCTGTACGGGGGGCGCCTCGGCACCAACCTGCTCGAGCTGCGGCTGGTGGAGGAGAAGCACCTGGCGGAGGCTCTCGGGAGGCAGCTCGGCTGCGAGACCGCATGGGGCGACCTCGAGCTGCCGCCCGAGATGATCGGGATCATTCCCAACCACGTCGCCGACCGGCAGGAGATGATGCCGTGGAAGCTGGAGAAGCGCCGTCTCAAGGTGCTGTGCACCGAGATCAAGCTCGAGCAGCTCGATCAGCTCGGCTACAAGCTCGGGCACGCGTGCATTCCGGTGGTCGCTCCTGAGTTCCGGATCTTCAACCTGCTCCGCGCGCACTACAAGGCGACGCGGCAAATGCGCGCGCTCGACTTTGGCGTGGTGCCGGAGGAAGGGCGCCGCCGCCGAAAGCCGAAGCAGGAGAAGGCGGAGGTGGCCGCAAAAGCGCCCGAGCTGATCGACGAGGCGGAGTTCAACAACATCTACAACAACGTCCTCGCGGGCCGCGGCGCGGCGCCGAAGGACATGCCCGTGGCCAACTGGGCGCCGCCGCTTGCGGAGCCCTCCTCGCCGCCGCCGTCCGTGGCGGCGCCGCCGTCGATGACGCGGGCGACGCCGTCAGCTCTCGCCGCGCCTCCGCCGCCGGAGGTGGAAACGCTCGAGTCCCTGCCCGAGGATGCCATCCTCGGCGCGCTGCCTGCGGAGGCGATCGATGCCGCGGCCGGGCCGCCTTCGGCGCCGGCCAAGGCGGTGCACTGGGAGGAGACCCCGACGCAGCCGCCGCCGGCGCGCGACGAATCGCCACTCGCCTTCGACGAGGCACTGCGCCTGCTCGAGGGCGTGATCGACCGCGACTCCATCGCGCGCATCGTGCTGCGCGCCTCGCGGAGCAAGGCTGCGCGCGCGCTGCTGATGACCGTGCAGGGAGGCGTCGCGCTCGGCTGGGACGGCATCGGCCCCGGCCTGGGCGGCCCCGCGGCCCGCGCGGTCGCGGTTCCGCTCACGGCGCAGAGCGCCTTCCAGCTGGTGGTGAAGACCCGCAGCCATTTCATGGGGCCGCTGCAGAAGACGCCGTCCAACATCCGCTTCCTCGCCGCGACCGGCAAGCAGATCCCGTCCTCCTCGCTCCTCTTCCCGATCCTCTACCGTGGGCACGTCTCGCACCTGCTCTACCTCGACAACGGGCACAAGCAGCAGGCGCCCACCGACGTCGGGGAGATGCTGATCCTCATGCAGCGCATCACCCAATCGGTCGAGGCGCTGGTGGAGCGCAAGCGCAAGGCCAAGAGCGCGAAGGGATGACGCGCGGGTGCGTGGCTTGGCGCAAGTGGCAGACGTCCCCACCCGACCGTGCGTGCGCCGCAGTTGTCAGGCGGCGGCTCTGTTTGCGATAGTCTGACAGTATTGACCAGGGGGTTTCGTGTTCCGCTCGCTCTTGTGTGCAGCGTTCCTGCTCGCTCCGCTGGCTGCCGGGGCCGAGGCGACCGGCGAGATCGACTGGCAGCGCCGGGTGATCAAGGCGCGCGGCCAGGGCGCTCCCGACCTCAATGCGCCCAGCATCTCGGTCGCGCGGCTGGGCGCCGAGCGCGCCGCGAAAGCCGATGCGCTGCGCAACCTGCTCGAGACGCTCAAGGGCGCGCAAGTCACGTCCGGCGGTAGCGCGGGAGGGCTGCTGCAGGGCGAGGACGTGCTGCGGATGCGTACCGAGGGCACGCTGCGCGGCTTCAGGGTGGTGCAGCCCCACTACTTCTCCGACGGTGGCGTGGCCCTCGACGTCGAGGTCGAGATCGACAAGCTGCCGCCCGAGCTGGGCAGACTTCTGCTGCCGCCGGCCGCCGCAGCGGCTCCGGGCACAACGCCTTCCGGTGCCGCCGCACCGGGCCCGGCGGTCGCGGGCTCCGGAACGAGGCAGCACCCCGGCGGCTTCATCGTGGACGCGAGCGGCAGCCAAGCCGCCCCGGCCCGCGCGCCGCGCATCGTCGACGAGGCGGGCGCCGAGGTGTTCGGGCCCGATGTGGTGAACGCCGACAAGCTGCAGACGCAGGGGCAGGGCGGTTACGCGGGCTTTGCCCGCACGGTGGACGCGGCTCGCAAGGATGCGCGGCTCGAAGGGAGCGCCACGGTGGTCAAGGCGCGCGTCGCCGCGCCCGGCGGAGACGTGGTGGTCTCGAACGCGGACGCGGAGAAGCTGCGCAAGGCGCGGGAGTCGCTCGCCGCCGGCCGCGTGGTCTTCGTGGTGCCCTGAGCTCTTCGAACGCCTCAACACTGCGGGGGATTCGCTCTCATGCCAACCAGCCACCGATTCGCAGCCGTCCTGCTCGCTGCCGCCGCCGCGCTTCCGCGGGCCGCGTCGGCGGCAGACGCGGACGTCGTCACGCAGGAAGCGCAGGGGCAGGCCGCGGTGCTTGCCGGCGACAAGCCGGCCGCCCGCGAGAAGGCCATCGAGGACGCGCTCCGCCACGCGGTCGAGATGGCGGTGGGCACGCAGGTCCAGAGCACCACCGAGGTGCAGGACTTCCAGACCAAGATGGACCAGGTGCTCACGCGGTCGTCCGGCTACGTGAAGCAGTACCAGCTGGTGAAGGAGGGCATGGACGGCGACGTGGTGCAGGTGACCGTCCGCGCGCAGATCAGCCTCGCCGCCCTCGACAAGGACCTCGAGGCTTTCGGCCTGCTGCTCGCGCGCAAGAACCTGCCCCGTACCATGGTGCTCCTCGCCGAGCAGAACATCGGCATGGCCGCGCCCGCAGCGTCGTGGACGAGCAAGCGCGAAGGCGGGCTCGTCTCCGCCGACCTGCGCGTCGCCGAGTCGGTGGTGCTGGACGAGCTGCGCAATGCCGGCTTCGCGCAGCTCGTCGATCCGGAGATCGCGGGGACCAAGGCGGCGACCACGATCTCCGGCGAGATCACGCAGATCACCGCGGCGCAGGCGCGCAAGCTGGGTTCCTTGACCAGCGCCGAGGTGATCATCATCGGCCAGGCACAGGCGCAGAGCCGCGGCGATCTGCCCGAGTTGGGCCCGGGCTGGCGCACCTGCGCGGCGACGCTGAGTGCGCGCGCGGTCTCGACCGACAACGGCGACATCCTCGCCACCAGCGAGGTGACGCAGAGCGCTGCCCAGCTCGACGACCTCACCTGCGGCAAGGAGGCGATCAAGAAGGCCAGCAAGGCCTTCGCCGCCGACATGGTGAAGAAGATCGGGGCGCGATGGTCGAGAGACGTCTCTTCTGGAAACGCCGTGCACCTCAGGGTCAAGCACGTGGACTCTCTGCGCCAGGCGGGGGAGTTCCGCGGCGCGCTCGCTCACTTCATCCGCGGCGTGAAGGGTGTGATCCAGCGCCGGTTCGAAGGTGGCACCCAGGAGCTGGACGTGCAGCTCCTCGGCTCGACCGAGCAGTTTGCCGAGGAACTGGAGGCGAAGAAGCTGGGCAAGTTCTCGGTCAAGGTAATGGCGATCACCGCCAACACCATCGACGTCGAGCTGGGCAGGTAGTGGCGGCCCCTCCCTACCGACCCGCAGCGGCGGCACTTCGCACCCGCGCCTTCCTCGCGGCGTCGTCGACCGCGCTCCTGGCAGCGCTCCTCGCCTGGCCCGCGGCGCGGCTCGTCGCCCCTGCCGCGCCCGCCGAGGTGACGGCGCTGGAGGGCACCGCCGCGCGGACCCGTGGAAGCGGCCAGCGGGCGGCGCTGGCCGAGGGCGCACAGGTGGGCGAGGGCGACCTCATCGAGACGGGCGAGGCCAGCCGGCTGGAGCTGCGCTTCACCGACCACAGCGTGCTGCGGCTCGGGCCCACCGCCCGCCTCCAGCTCACCGCCGCGCACTTTTCCAGCGGACCTTCGCGGCGCAAGCTGAGCGCCCGGCTCTTCTTCGGCAACCTCTGGGCGCAGGTCACGGGCGTCATCTCCGGCGATCAGAAGTTCCAGGTGGAGACCGAGAACGCGGTGGCCGGCGTGCGCGGCACCACTTTCCGCGTCGACGCCCGCCCGGACAAGAGCGTCCTGGTGCGCGTCTACGCGGGCGCGGTGGCGGTGGCGAAGAACGCGCCGCTCTACCAGACCAGCAAGCCGGGCGAGGCACGCCGCGAGGTGCAGGGGCCCGAGGAAATCTCGCGCGAGCGCTGGGAGAAGCTGGTCGGCAGGCAGATGCAGATCGTCGTGGCCGCCGACGGGACGCCGGGAGAGCCCACCCGCTTCGAAGCCGCTGCCGAGAAGGACGACGACTGGGCGCACTGGAACCAGCAACGCGACGCGGCGCCCAAGCGCTGATAGCCTCCGCGCGTGTCGATCCCGAACGTCCTGACCGGGCTCCGGCTCCTGGCTGCGCCGGGGTTTGCCTGGCTGTTCCTGAGCGGGCGCCACAGGGCGGCCCTGGTCGTCTTCGTCGTCGCCGGCATCACCGACGTGCTCGACGGCGTGCTGGCGCGCGCCCTGAAGCAGTTCACCCGGCTGGGCGCGGTGCTCGACCCCCTCGCCGACAAGCTGCTGGCGCTGCTCTCGCTGGCGATCCTAACTTGGAGTAGCCTGCTCCCGAAGTGGCTGCTCGGGCTCGCGCTCTTCCGCGACGCGTGCATCTTTGCCGCCATCTGGCTGCTCACCAGGACCGGGCGCACCTACGAAGTGCGGCCCACCCGCTTCGGCAAGTACTCCGCCTTCTTCCTGGTCGCGACCATCGTGCTCGCGTTGGTGCAGGAGGCCCAGATGCCGGCGCAGGCCGCCTCGGCAGCGTTGCAGACGCTGGTGCTGGTCACCGCGCTGTGCCTCTTCCTGAGCTGGGCGCAGTACCTGGCGCTCCTGATCGTGCTGATGCGCAAGCCACCGGACGCCCTGCCGGGAAAGGTGAAGAAGGGCTGGCTCACGAACGCCATCGCCGGGCGCCGGCCCGAGCCGCTGCCCCAGCGGCTCCGCCCTTGACCCTGCCAGCGCTCCTTGCTACACGCACCAGCCCGGCGTCACGCCCTTAGCTCAGCGGTAGAGCACCACCTTGACACGGTGGGGGTCGGTGGTTCGAAACCACCAGGGCGTACCAGATTCTCGAGAGCCCGGGCGACCGGGCTCTCTGCATTTTGAGGTCCTGCAATGTCCGAAGCTACGGTCGAAATCACGCTCCCCGATGGATCGAGCAAGCAGGCGCCCGCCGGCACCACCGTCGCGGAGTTCGTGAAGACGCAGATCGGCGCGGGCCTCGCCAAGGCGGCGCTGTTCGCGAAGCTCGACGACGAAGAGCTAGACCTCTCGCGGCCGCTCACGCGGTCCGGCAACCTTCAAGTTTTCACCAGCAAGCAGAAGGAGGGGCTGGAGCTCATCCGCCACGACGCCGCGCACATCGTGGCTTCGGTGGTCCAGCGGCTCTTCCCCGGCACGCAGGTCACCATCGGTCCGGTGATCGAAGAGGGCTTCTACTACGACTTCTTCCGCGAGAAGCCGTTCACGCCGGAGGACCTGGTGGCCATCGAAAAGGCCGCCAACGAGCAGATCCGCCAGAACCTGCCCTTCTCCCGCAGGGAGGTGAGCAAGGACGAGGCGCTCGCGCTCTTCGAGAAGCTGGGCGAGAAGTTCAAGATCGAGATCGTCAACGACATCTTCGCCAAGGGCGCGAAGACGCTGACGCTCTATTCGCACGGCGACTGGGTCGACTTCTGCCTGGGTCCGCACGGCCCGTCCACCGGCAAGGTGGGCGTGATCAAGCTGCTCAACGTGAGCGGGGCGTACTGGCGCGGCGATCACCGAAACCCGATGCTCCAGCGCATCTACGGCACCGCCTTTTTCACCCAGGCGGAGCTGGACGCGTGGCTCAAGCAGCAGGAGGAGGCGCGCAAGCGCGACCACCGCAAGCTGGGCAAGGAACTGGACCTCTTCTACTTCCACCACTTCGCGCCGGGGGCTGCCTTCTGGACCGCGAAGGGAACCGCGCTCTTGCAGGTCCTCTCGAACGCGATGCGCAGGCTCTGCCTCTCCAACGGCTACGTGGAGATCCGAACGCCGCTCCTGTTCAACAAGGGCCTCTGGGAGATCAGCGGGCACTGGGGCAAGTACAAGGAGAACATGTTCCTGGTGCAGGACAGCGAGACCGGCGAGCACGACTTCTCGCTCAAACCGATGAACTGCCCCTCGCATCACCTCTTCTACCAGATGAAGAAGAAGTCGTACCGCGAGCTGCCGCTGCGCTTCCATACCCAGGACGTACTGCACCGCAACGAGCCCACCGGCGTCCTCAGCGGGCTCACCCGCGTGCGCCAGTTCCAGCAGGACGACGCGCACATCTACTTGATGGAAACGCAGATCGAGGACGAGGTGAAGCGCCTCGCCCAGCTCATCGCCAAGGTCTACGGCGCCTTCGGGCTCGAGTTCAGCGCGCGCTTCGCCACCCGGCCTCCGCAGCGCATCGGCGACGATGCGCTCTGGGACCGGGCGGAGGGAAGTTTGCGCGCGGCGCTGGAGAAGACGGGCCTCGCCTGGGAGCTGAAGCCCGGCGACGGCGCCTTCTACGGGCCGAAGATCGACTTCGACGTGAGCGACAGCATCGGCCGCAAGTGGCAGCTCGGCACCATCCAGCTCGACTACAACGCCGCCGAGCGATTCGACCTCAAGTACGTCGGCGACGACAACACAGAGCATCGGCCGGTGGTCATCCACCGGGCCATCTACGGCTCGTTCGAGCGGTTCGTCGGCATCCTCATCGAGCACTTCGCCGGCAACTTCCCCACCTGGCTTGCGCCGGTGCAGGCGCGCGTGGTCACGGTGGCGGACCGGCACCAGGCTTGGGCGGAGGAGGTGCGCGGCGCGCTCGCGCAGGCCGGCCTGCGCGTCGACATGGACGGTTCGGCCGACAAGCTCGGCGCCAAGATCCGCAACGCACAGCTCGAGAAGATCCCTTACACGCTGGTGGTCGGCGACAAGGAAGTGGAGGGAAGGGGCGTCTCTCCGCGCCGGCACGGCGCCGGCCGCCGCGCGGCAGTGTGCGCGCTCGGAGGCGGAGCGCCCCCAACCGGCCTTGACAGCCCAAGCGCAGCGGCTACCATGCGCGAGCCTGCGCAGAACGGCAGGCACGTTCATTTCAGCACGCGTTCCGGCACCGACTCGGATCTCGCGCCGGGTCCGCCTCACTTTTTCTCCCAGGAGTCCGCCATCCGCGACGCACGCACCAACCGCCGCATCCGCGCACGTGAAGTCCGTGTCATCGGTCCCGAAGGCGAACAGCTCGGAGTCCTTCAGATCGAGGCCGCCCTCTCCAAAGCCGCCGAGTTCGGTCTCGACCTGGTCGAGGTTTCGCCCATGGCGAAGCCCCCGGTCTGCAAGATCATGGACTACGGCAAGCACAAGTACCAGGAGAAGAAGCGGGCGAACGAGGCGAAGAAGAAGCAGACGATCGTGAAGCTGAAGGAGATCAAGTTCCGGCCGAAGACCGAGGAGCACGACTACCAGTTCAAGGTGCGCCAGGTGCGCGAGTTCCTCGAAGAGGGGAACAAAGCGCGCATCACGGTGATGTTCCGCGGCCGTGAGATCACCCACCGCGAGATCGGCCAGAACATCCTCAAGCGGGTGGAGACCGACCTCAAGGACATCGCGATCACCGAGCAGCCGTCGCGCCTGGAAGGCCGCCTGCTGTTCATGATCATCGCGCCCAACCCCCGCTGGCTGCAGGCGCAGAAGTCGCGCGCCGAGGCCGCCGAGCGGGCCCCGGCGAAGCAGGCCGCCGCGCCGGCAGCGACCGCCCCTTCGAGCAGCGCCTCCGCCGCCTCCAGCGGAGGTTCCGCCTCCTCCACCGGAGCTTCCGCCGGCAACGGCGCACCCAAGGCCGCTCCCGTTCCGGCGGTGGCCCCGGGCGCCGCGCCGGTGGCCCAGGTCCGCGCCGAGGCCCCCAAGGCCTGACGCCCACTTGCCTTGGCGCCCCTGTTCGAGTAGAAGGCGCGCTTTCGTTTCCACAGAGGAATCACAGGCCATGCCGAAGTTGAAGACCAAGCGCAGCGCGGTGAAGCGCTTCCGCAGCACCGGGACCGGCAAGATCAAGACGGGCAGGGCCTACAAGCGCCACAACCTGACCCTGAGCAAAAGCCGCAGCCGCAAGCGCCACTTGCGCGGCAACAAGATCCTCAGCCGCCGGGACGAGAAGCGGCTCAAGAAGGCGCTGCCCTACGGGTTGCCGAAGTAGTTCGGGCGATCGATCGCGACCTGCGATAGACTGCAAGCACAAACCGCAAGAAATCCACACGCGCCGCACACGAGCTGAAGCTGGCGGCGGGCCTCCGGGAACTCCCCGGTGGTGGAAGAGGAGAACGAGATGCGCGTCAAGCGTGGATTCAAGGCACGTCGCCGTCGAAATCGAGTCCTGAAGCTCGCCAAGGGCTTCCGCGGCCGCCGCAACGGCTGCTACAAGCGCGCCGTCGAGGCCGTGGAGCGCTCGATGATGCAGTCGGCGCGCGGCCGCCGCGTGCGGAGGCGCGACTTCCGCTCGCTCTGGATCGCGCGGCTCAACGCCGCCGCGCGGCTGTCGGGCGTGTCGTACTCGCGGTTCATCAATGGGCTGAAGAAGGCCAACGTGGCCCTGGACCGCAAGGTGCTGTCGGACATCGCCATCGCCGACCCGACCGCATTTGCCGCCATCGTCAAGCAGGCCGCGGCGGCCTAGAAGCGTCTGTCGGTGCTCGAAGACGTGGCCGCGCGGGGAGACCCGTCGCGGCCATCGTCGTTTCGGTTTCGAAGCACCTCGAAGGAGCCCGCACGTGGCCATGGTCGACGAGCTGAACGCGCTGCTCACCGAGGCGAAGGCCGAGTTGGCCGAGGCGCACGACGAGGCGGCGGTCGAGGCGGCGCGCATCAAGTACCTGGGCAAGAAGGGTTCGCTCGGCGTGGTGCTGCGCGGCATGGGCAAGCTCGCGCCCGAGGAGCGGCCCGCGGTCGGCGAGATCGCCAACTCGGTCAAGGCGGGCATCGAGCAGGCGCTCGAGACCGCGAAGTCGGCCGTGAGCGACCGGGCGCTGATCGCGGATCTCTCGCGCGCGAAGCTCGACGTCACGTTGCCGGGCGCACCGCAGCGGCGGGGCCACCGCCACGCGGTCTCGCAGGCGATGGACGACATCATCGCGATCTTTGCGCGGCTCGGCTTCCACGTCGCCGACGGGCCCGAGATCGAGTGGGACCGCTACAACTTCGAGATGCTCGCCTTCCCGCCCGACCATCCCGCGCGGGACATGCAGGACACCTTCATGATCGACATGGCGACGGTCCCAGAAGCGCCGGAGGGCTCGCCGCCCCGGCAGGGCGCGCTGCCCGATCTGCTGCTGCGCACCCACACCAGCCCGGTGCAGGTGCGGACCATGCTGGCGCAGAAGCCGCCGGTGCGCATCATCTGCCCGGGCAAGGTCTACCGCTGCGACTCCGACCAGACGCACACGCCGATGTTCCACCAGGTGGAGTGCCTGCACGTGGAGGAGGGCCTCTCCATGGCCCACCTGCGCGGCACGCTGGACGCGTTCGTCAAGGCGTTCTTCGGCGCCGGCACGCGCACCCGCCTGCGCCCCAGCTACTTCCCTTTCACCGAGCCGTCAGCCGAGGTGGACATCTCGCACCCGCTCTGCGGCGGCAAGGGCTGCAAGGTCTGCAAGTTCACCGGCTGGCTCGAGGTGCTCGGCTCCGGCATGGTGAACCCGGCGGTGCTGGAGCTGGCCGGCTACGACCCGGAGAAGTTTACCGGCTACGCCTTCGGCGTGGGGATCGACCGGTTGGCGATGCTCCGCCACGGCATCGATGACCTGCGCGCCTTCTTCGAGAACGACGTGCGCTTCCTGGAGCAGCTATGAAGATCTCGGTGCGGTGGCTGCGCGAGCTGTGCCCGGTCGACCTGGACGATGACCAGATCGCCGCCGCGCTCACCTCCGCGGGCCTCGAGGTCGAGTCGCGCGAGCGGCGCGAGCTGCAGGGAGGCGAGGGCGGCATCGTCGCTGCCCTGGTGCGCGAGCGCAAGGCCATCGCGGGCAGCGACCACCTCTCGCTCTGCGAGGTGGACGATGGCGCGCGCCGCTGGCAGGTGGTGTGCGGCGCGCAGAACTACCAGCAGGGTGACGTGGTGCCGCTCGCGCGCGTGGGCGCGGTGCTGCCGGGCGGGCAGAAGATCGCGCGCGCGAAGCTGCGCGGCGTGGAGAGCTTCGGCATGCTCTGCTCGGCGCGCGAGCTGGGCCTCTCCGACGACCACGCCGGGTTGCTGATCCTCCCGCGCGGTGCGAAGCTGGGCACGCCGCTCTCCGAGCTGCTCGGGCTGCCCGACACGGTGCTGGACGTCAACGTGCCCCCCAACCGGCCCGACGCGCTCTCGCACCTCGGCATCGCGCGCGAGCTGGCCGCGCTGACCGGGGCGACGCTGCGCGTGCCGCAGCCCGCGGTCGCCGCCGAGCCGGCCGCGCGGGGCAAGCAGCCGGTGGACGCCGCCGCGCGCGTGGAAGTGGAGGACGCGGCGGGCTGTCCGCGCTACGTGGCGCGGGTGATCGAGGGCGTGCGCGTCGGCCCGTCGCCGCTCCACTTTCAGGAGAGGTTGCGGGTCTGCGGCGTGCGGCCGATCAGCAACGTCGTCGACGCGACGAATCTGACGTTGCTCGAGCTGGGCCATCCGCTGCACGCCTTCGACCTCGACAAGCTGCAGGGCCGCCGCCTCGTGGTACGACGCGCGCGCGACGGCGAACCGCTCACCACGCTCGATGGCAAGGAGCGCACACTCGCTGCGGACGATCTGGTGATCGCCGACGCGGAGCGGGCGGTGGCGCTCGCCGGCGTGATGGGAGGCGCGACCAGCGAGGTGTCGGCCGGCACCACCCGCATCGTGCTCGAGAGCGCGGTCTTCGACCCGGCCGCGGTGCGCAGGACCGCACGCCGGCAGGCGCTGCACACCGAGGCCTCGCATCGCTTCGAGCGGGGCGCCGACGAGCAGATGGCCCGGCTCGCCGCCGACCGCTGCGCCGAGCTGATCGTGCAGCTCGCGGGCGGCAAGGTACTGGGCGGTGCGATCGATCGCTTCCCTTCGCCGCTGCCGCCCATTCGGGTAGCGGTGCGCCCGGCGCGGGTCCGCGCGGTGCTGGGGGCGGAGATCGGCGCGGCCGAGGTGGAGAAACGGCTTCGCTCGCTGGGCCTCGCGCCGGTGGGCGGCAGCGAAGAGAAGCGCGTCTGGGAAGTGCCGTCGTTCCGGCGCGACCTGTCCCGCGAGATCGATTGCGTCGAGGAGATCGCGCGCCAGCGCGGCCTCGACTCCATCCCGGTCGTGCTTCACCCCGCGGGCGTGGGCGAGACGGCCGCCCCCCGGCCCGCGGAGCAGGTGGCGGCCCTCGCGCGCGCGGCGCTCTCGGCGCGCGGCTACGACGAGGTGGTCAACTACTCGTTCGTCGCCGAGCGCGACCTGCTCGCGCTCGCGCCTCGCACCTCGGGCGCCACGCCTGCGAGGCCCATCCGCGTGGCCAATCCGCTCACGGTGGAGCAGGGGGCCATGCGCACCGCCTTGCTGCCGGGCCTGCTCCGCAACCTGGCCTTCAACCTCGCGCATGGCGCTGCCGACGTCCGGCTCTACGAGCTGGGCCGCGCCTACCTGCCGCGCCTCGACGCCGCGCACCCCAAGGGTCCCTTGGCGTGGCCGGTGGCCGAGCCGCGCCGGCTCGGCATCCTGGCGTACGGCCGCGCGGCGCCGCGCTTCTGGGGCAGGCCGGGCGACGAGCCGGTGGGCTTCTACGAGGTGAAGGGCCTGGTCGAGGGCCTGCTCGCGGCGCTGCGGATCGAGGGCGCCGTCTTCGATCCCGCGACGGCGCAGACCACGCCCTGGCTGCATCCGGCGAGCGCCTCCGCGGTGCAGGCGGGCGGCATCGCGCTGGGCGCGTTCGGCGAACTGCACCCGCTGGTCGCGGCGCACTTCGACCTGCCGCGAGGCGTGCTGGTCGGTGAGCTGGACTGGGAGGCGCTGGAGCCGCGCGCGCGCCTGGTGCCGCAGATGGGCGGCGTGCCGCGCTTTCCGGCCGTGCCGCGCGACCTGGCCTTCGTGCTCGACGCGGCGGTGCCCGCGGCGCGGGCGCTGGCCGAGATCCGGACGGCCGACGAGAAGGGCCTGCTCGAGTCGATCGAGCTGTTCGACCAGTACCGCGGGCCGCAGGTCGGCACCGGCAAGAAGAGCCTCGCCTTCAGCCTGACCCTGCGGGCGAAGGACCGGACGCTGACCGACGCCGAGGCCGACGCCGTCTGCGCCGCCGTGGCGGCCCGCCTGCGGGCCTCGCTGGGCGCCGAGCTGCGCGCGTAATGCCTACATCAACGCCTTGGCATCAGGGCGGAATCGGGCCGGTCCGCTTTGACTCGGCTCGCCCCCTATGGGTAATGTTACAAACATGACCAAGGCCGACGTCGTCGAGAGCGTGTGCACGAAGGTCGGGTTCTCCAAGAAGGAGAGCGCCGAGATCGTCGAGATGGTGTTCGACACCATCAAGGACACGCTGGAGAAGGGCGAGAAGATCAAGCTGTCCGGGTTCGGCAACTTCGTCGTGCGCGAGAAGAAGTCGCGCGTGGGCCGCAACCCGCAGACCGGCCAGGAGATCGAGATCAGCGCGCGCCGGGTGCTCACCTTCCGGCCGTCGCAGGTGCTGAAGAACGCGCTGAACGAGTCTAGCGGCTAACGCCGCGGCTCGGGCGCGCATCGGCGTTGACGGACCGGGGTGCCTCTGGTACGACGCTCGCCCGCTCGCAGCAGACCCCAGAGTGGGAACCGCAGTACCGGGGCGTAGCGCAGCCTGGTAGCGCACTTGCTTGGCAAGGGCTCCGCAGAATTTCGTCGTGATCGGGAGGGCCGAACTCGTCTAGTCTCTCGCCGGACGGAATGCTGATGCGCGCATCGCGCGAGGACGGTCCACCCACTTGGCTGACAACCCTGACGACCTTCTCTGGGTGAAGTTGGAGACGAAGGTCCGAACCCTCGCCTCCTACATTTGGAACCGTCCAGCGGTGAAGGAGCAGGTCAACGGCGTCAACTTCGACTGCGTGCTCCAAAAAAGAAGATGACGAGTGGGTGATCGTTGAAGTCTCCCGCTCCCAGCACCGATCGGGCACCCGGTCCGCCTTTCCGCTCGCATCCCAAGCCGCGATCGACCATGCCGCGCCTAACGGCCTGGCACTGTGCCTGTTCGACCAGGTCGGGGCTGAGGCGAGGAGGGCAGTCGGCAGCACGGCCGCTCAAGACAGCGCGGTCCGCTCTCCTCGTCGTCCGCGTGCCGTGCGAACAACCTGCGCGGCGGGGTGTGGCACCCCCCCCCGCGTTCTGGTAGCTGAGGACGGTGTGAGGCAAGAGGGCGGAGGTGACAGAACCGCGCTTATCCGATCTATCTTCATTCTATCTTCTTCCTATGGACTCGGCGGCGGCGCCGAGGTCGAGATGACCATTGGCGTTGCCAGAGGAGCTGACGCCATGATGGTAAGAGCATCTCAATCGGCAGAACTCTCGATCGTCCTCGTTCACGGTGCTTTCGTGGACGGTTCGACTTGGGAGAACGTCTACAAGATACTGACCAAAGGCGGCTACCATCTCGCTGTCGTTCAGAATCCGACGATATCGCTGGCCGACGATGCAATAGCAACGAAACGGGTTGTCCATGCGCAGAACGGTCCCGTCATCCTCGTAGGCCACTCGTATGGGGGCGCAGTGATCACCGAAGCCGGCAACGACGCCAAGGTCGTGGGCCTTGTGTACATCGCGGCCTTTGTTCCCGACAAGGGCGAGGCAGTGGCCACGCTGGTCAAGGATGCCCCGCCTGGGACAGCTGCCTCCTCGATACTGCCGCCCCAGGAGGGCTATCTGTACCAGGACAGGAGCAGGTTCCCCGCCTCATTCGGGGCTGACCTGAACGAAGAGAAGGCCGCATTCATGGCCGACTCCCAGGTCCCGTGGGGCGAAGAGGCGCTCAACGGCATGATCAGCGAGCCAGCGTGGAAGACGAGGCCGAACTGGTACCTTGTCGCCACCGACGACAAGATGATCCCCCCATCGGCCCAGCACTTCATGGCCAGGCGCGCAAAGTCGACAGTCGTCGAGGCCGGGGGCAGTCACGCAATCTACATGTCGCAGCCGCATGCCGTGGCAGCACTCATCGAACAGGCCGTGAGAGGAGTGCAGGTGCCGGCCACTGGAGGGCGCTGACCGCTACGTGAGCTGTTCTCGAAGAACCCGATTCGTGAACGCTCCCTGGAGCATCATGCCCGTGGCGATCAGAGACGACTCCAGCCGAGTTCGCGTGCCACACCAGCCGGCGACTCACCGGCCGAGCGCATCCTCCAGCCGCCGACGCGGTCCGGTGCCCGATCAGCACCGGACCACCCAGGAAGCTGTGGTCGCGACGGCCAGCCCGCGGCTACGGCTAGTGCCTATCGCCTCCGCTCGCCGCCGTGATGCAAGAGGCCCTCGCCGGACATCACGATCAGGATCTCCTCCTGGAACACATGCTTGTGGCGGCGCGATGAAAAATGGCCCGGCGCGATGGTCTGGATGACGAGCCCGATGGTCTTCGAGCCGACGGTTCGTCCCACGTCCGACATGGTGCCGCCGATCCCATCGCCAAATGAATCAGGGAAAGGGGCGGCGTTCGAGAGCTGAATCTTGCGAAGTGCCATGGGGTCTCCGGTTCTGCGGCATGAGCCTGAACGGTTTGATGGGTATCCTGCTCACCGCGGCTTTGGTATCGCGTTCCGTGCCCATGGGCCAAGGGGTTATTTCCACAGTTTCTCGAACCAGACGCCCGTTGAGGATGTAGAGCACGTTGCGGCTATCGTTCAGACAGATTTGGCAAATCACAAAAGAGCGATGATCGCGGCGCGCCTCGGCAACCATCTTCTGACTACGCTGCCGGGTCCGGTCGACCTTGATGCCGTGCAGGTTGAACACTCGAAGATGTTTGGGGTCGGACCGTGACAGAGGCACCTGGCGGTGGGCTGCTCGTGCCCCGACCTCGGTCCAGTTTTCAGCGCAGCCTTCGCCGTCGAGCCGGGTCAGCCGGTCGTTCCCAAAGCGGTAGAGTTTGACGTCCCCGGTTCGAGCCCACAGTGCAGCCGTAGTTTACATTCCGGATGACTCTGGTGCCGTACGCAAACCGCAGAAGCGACCGCCGCTCGCCCGATGGCCCGGGCGACGTGCGCTCAATCCTC
>WNFI01695078.1_pt1 | contig 21921 bp, 18 predicted proteins | sample 5400471 | NCBI WGS metagenome assembly WNFI01 (sample SAMN13153348, study PRJNA577476) | soil metagenome | isolation source: 100 cm saprolite on Douglas fir-dominated hillslope | place: USA:California | collected 2013-09-17
AGCTCGGTCTTCTCGGCCAGGTGCCGGATGAGTTGAGTCTTGGTCAAACCTGAAGCCATATACATCCTCCTAGAAAAAGTTTTTGAATTTTATTCCGACGGGCGCAATCTTATACCAGTGCCCTGTGGAAAATACCCATGTTTTATGCGGGTTAAAACAATATAACATGAGCCGCAGGCCCTTTTTACGCGCTTGCCAAGAAATTATGATGTAGAAAAGGGCTATTTGCGCGTACCAGCGTGGTAACTGCCTGCGGAAGCCTGAACGACTTTTCGCTGCACAGGTTCCCCGGGGGCGGAAGAAACGCGGGCTCAGCGTCCTCCTCCTTCTCTCCGCGTTCACGTTCTCGCGGAGTGCCATAATGTTAAGAGGAGCCACCATTTGAGTTGCGCCATTTGCGAGATCCGCAAGGAGAAGCGCTTTTGTCCCGCCGTACATGGGCGGATCTGCCCGCAATGTTGCGGCGAGCAACGGGAAGTGACGTTGGACTGTCCGAGTGATTGCCCCTACCTGCAACAGGCACGCGAGCACGAAAAGCCGCGTTCGGGGGGCGAGATAGACCCGTCAGCCTTGTTTCTGCAGGTTGAGGTCCCGGACCAATATCTGTATGAGCGCGAGCATCTGATCATGGGATTGACTTACGCGCTGGCCAAGGCTGCTCACAGCGATCACAGCTTGAACGACCGCGACCTGATTGCCGCGCTCTCGGCGTTGAGCGCGAGCTACCAGCGGCTGGTGAACTCGGGCCTCCACTACGAGCAACCGCTCACCAGCGCGTCGCAGCAGAGAGTTGCGGCGGAAGTCGAAAACATGCTGAAGGAATATCGCGAGGCCGAGCAAAAGCACGTGGGGTATTCGAATCTGCGCGATTCCGACGCGCTCAAGGCCCTGGTATTTCTTGTGCGGCTGGCATACGGGCGCACGTCAGGGCGGCCGAAATCGCGTGCATTTGCGGATTTTCTCCTGGCGCAGTTTCCCGAGAAGCCGGTTGCGCCCACGCAGGAAACGGGCAGCCGGATTATTGTGCCGTAAGGCCGCTCGTTAGTCGTTAGCGGTTAGTGGTTGACTCTTTTCCCGCATCGTTAGTCCCGATCTTCTGTACTGTTGCTCCCATTGGAAGGGCGTCGAGTATTTCGCGAACTGTTTTCTTTAAAACCGGATGCTGCGCCTCCGGCGCGATTTCTGCCAGAGGTTCAAGGACGAAGCGGCGTTCATGCATTGCAGGGTGGGGGATCGTAAGCTCCGGCGAATCTATTACGCTGTTGCCAAAGAGAAGAATATCTATGTCGATGATGCGGGGGCCTTTGTTCCGGGTGCGCTGCCGGCCCATTTCCTGCTCGATGGCGAGGACGGCGGCCATGAGTTGCTTCGGCAGCTTCGTCGTTTCTACCTCGATGGCGCAGTTCAGAAACCATGGTTGGTTCGTAACCTCGACGGGTGCGGTCTCGTAGAAGGAAGAGACCGAGACGACGCGGCCAGCCGATTCCAGACGAGTGATAGCGTCCCGCAGATGATTTCCACGGTCGCCTAAGTTCGAACCTAGCGAAAGATAGACGCGCTTTTGCATCCCTTCAACAGTGACGGCCAGTGTCGGGCCAGTGACCAGTTTTACTCCCTCATTTTCCAGCGCACAATGCTCGCGGTGTTTTCCTCAGCCATGATTTTAGGCGGGTCTCTTTGGGTCCGTGTCTTTCATGCCCAGAGTCCTGGCGGCTCCCATTACCTTTGTTACTTTCGTGTATTTGCGGGCTGCCCTAGACTCAAGCTATGACCTTGGACTCTCTCCTGTTGAGCCGGGACACGGATCTGGTTCGCATGATTCGCCCCATACTGGAACATCTGTCTATCGACGTGGAAGTCTGCCAGGAAGCTCTGGCAGCCACGGAGATCCTGGTCTCCGAGAAGTTCGATGCCGTCATCGTGGATTGCGATGACTTGAGGGGCGGCCTGGAAGTGCTTCAAGGATTGCGGGCCACACCCAGCAACAAGAACTCGGTGACCTTTGCCATTCTCAATGGAAAGAAGACAACCACGCAAGAAGCTTTCGGGCTGGGCGCGAACTTTGTACTGCAAAAACCGATCAGTACTCTGAACGCTTCGAGATGCTTCAACGCTGCCTTGAATTTCATGGTAAAGGAGCGGCGCCGTTACTTCCGTCAGCCGTTAAAGATGGCGGTGAATGTGGTGCTTGGCGACAAAGAGGTTAAGGCCACCAGCACGAATATCAGTGAAGGAGGAATAGCCTTGGTGGTACGCGAGGCCTTGCCCAAGGGGGCCACGCCGCATTTGAAGTTTGTGCTGCCCGGGATCAACCTCAGCATGAATGTGGAGGCTGAGGTGGCTTGGGCTGACATCAAGGGACGTGTCGGTTGCCGCTTCCGCAACGTTCCCCAAAGTGTGCAGCAATTGCTGGAGAAGTGGCTTGATGATCAGATGGAAAAAGAATTTCCGGGAGCAACGGGACGCGTCTCGGCAGCGGAGTCGGGGACAACTCACTGATTTCTGCAGCTCCGGATGCATCCAAAGCGCCCTGTGCCTCGGGTCCCGTCTCGTGAGGTGAACCGCTCGGTCCGAAAGCCGACGATCTCCTGCGCCTGCTAACCACCATCAATAATCTACTCTGCAGTTTCCGCAAACTCTGTAGACGAATTCCCTGCTGTCGCCATACAAACCTGCTGCAGCCGGGTATTTACCTTGAAACTTGTGCACCGGCGTGAATGTGGCACTCTGGAAGACTAACGGAGAACTACAGATATGCTGACGAACGACTTTCGCATTGCGCGGGTGCAGAAAACTCTACGCTGGTTTGAAGAAGATATTCCCTTGCTGGACATGCGAGTGAGGGAGCTTTCCATGGAGCGCCAGGAATCGGCGCGGCGCTTTGCCGCTGCCGTGATTGAGCAGACCCGGGCTGAACTGGAAATGTTGCTGCAACAGCGGCGAGACGATCGCCATCGTCCCGACGAAGCGCACTGCGAGCCCGCTGATTAGCGAAGCGGTACCCTGATCAAATTGTCGGCGGATCCAGTTTCCGGAAGATCTAAATCGGCGATCCAGCCGTTACGTGCGCATTGGAAACATGTGCGCTGGGAGCAGCAGCCTCGGACACGGTTACTTCTTCCCAAAGAGTCTTATCGCGAAGGATGCGTGACACCAGGGCGGTATGCATGGCATGGCCGGCACGATCGGCGACAACCTTGCCCAGGATCTGCTTGCCCAGTAGCGCAAGATCGCCTACCAGGTCCAGAACCTTGTGCCGCACGAACTCGTCGGAGAATCGCAAGGGACCATTTTCGACTCCTTCGCGAGTGAGCACGATGCAGTTCTCCCGCGAGGCGCCGCGGATGAGGCCCATATTGCGCATCGTCCGCTCGTCCTCGCGCGACCCGAAGGTACGCGCGGCCGCGATGTGGCGCAGATAACTTCCGTTGGAGAGCTCCACCTGAAAAGTTTCCTTGCCGATCAGCGGGTGGGGAAAGTTGATCGAATAAGAAACCGAGTAGGTATCAGCCGGATAGACCGCGATGAACTTGTTCCCTTCGCGCATCTCCAACTCGCGGCGAATCTTCAAATATTTGCGAGGACGGCGCTGCTTGCGAATCCGAGCCTTCTGAATCATCTCGACAAAAGGGTTGGCACTGCCATCGAGAATCGGTAGCTCTAGGTTGTCGAGTTCGACGATGGCGTTGTCAACGCCCATTCCGATGAAGGCCGAGAGAATGTGCTCGGTGGTGGAGATGAGCACGCCCTTCTTCATCAGGCTGGTTGCGTAACTGACGCGAGCCACGTTGCGGCTGACGGCCTCAATCTCGAAGCCGTCAAGATCGGTCCGCCGAAACACGATGCCAGTTCCCGGAGGCGCCGGCAGCATGCGCACGGAAACGGGGGCACCGCTATGCAAACCAATGCCACTACATTCTGTTGCAGAGCGGATTGTTTGCTCTTGAGTCAAGAATGAAATGTGTGAGCGGTAAGCGGATAGACTACAGCGTGACAGCGGAAGCTGTATGTGGCAAAACAGCCACAGTTCGTGGCCTAACGCTCTTGGAGGAACCACCCTCGCCAAGGGGGAGGTCTGTTATGTAAGACACTTCGATTCAGCTGGTTGAATTTTGGATTACGGCTTTGGACTCATCTAATGTTTGCCTGATGGCTTATTTGGGTTGTAGCCGGAATTAGGATCGAACATTGCGGGATCGAGCCCCTGGTTGTAGCTCACGGTATTCACGAAGCGCTGGCCGGCCATGTCGCCGTTGTAATAGCGGGTGAACCCATATGGCGTCATGACGCCCTGAACCTGCCGATAGTTATCGTAGATTTCTTCTTCCAGATTGCGCTGCTTGTCCACGGGGTCGCGCCAGCTAAAAGTCTTCTTTATGGGAAGGTGGCTGTCAGCGTCGAAGTACAAGGTGACGCTCTCATTCTTCGAGTTGATTAACGTGACCTGCAAGGCAGGATGCTCCGCGGCAATGGCGTTGCCCTCATAGAGCAGGGCGACGCTGGGATCGTTGACCCAGGTGCGAAGGATGATATCCAAAGAAAACTTGCGGCGCCGGAGATAATCGGTGACATCCTTCGGCTCCATCGGATGCGGTCCCTTATAGGTGACCTCGTACGCCTTATCGCCGTTGTAAATCTGGGCGATATCGCGCTCTTTGGTGATTTCGATCCTCTCTTTGTCGGGAAACTGAGTAAAGCGCCAGAACAGCACCCCGTTGCTGGTCGGGCGGCCGTGAAAAAAACTATAGGCACGTCCGCTCTGCTGCATGTCGCGCACTCCGAGGTAGGCTTGGCCGCCGAGAGTCTGAATGGCTTGATCGAGCAGCGCCCGGGCTCTGTGCGCATTCTCCTGATCGGTAGCGAGTACAGGGGAAACCGCTGGGGCCTTGTCGGCTGGCAATTCGGCCTGTGGCGAAGATTGCGCCCCACTGGCCGGAACCAGGCCCCACACCAAAAGAAACGAGAGCAGTATGCGGGAAAGCAATTTCATTCAGCTTGAGGAAGCGATGCGTGCAATGAGAATTGTAGTGTCTGGTGCGGCATTTCTGCTCGCAGTAACGAAAGACTTTCCTCCGCTTGGATGCAAAAAAGGACGCGCGTGCTGACTGTCTGGTTGCTTTTTTAGCCGGCCAATACCGCGCCGCCATTAACGTTGAAAACCTCTCCCGTAATGAAGCTTGCATGCGGAGTGCACAGGAACAACACGGGAGCTGCAATCTCTTCCGGCGTTCCAGCGCGGCCCATAGGAATGGTGCGGCGGATTTGCTCTCCACTTTTTGGATCTGCCAACGCCGCGGCGCTCATCTCGGTGTCCACCCAGCCGGGGGCGACGGAATTCACGTAAATACCCGCGGAAGCCAACTCCGTCGACAGTCCTTTCACCATGCTGATCAGCGCACCCTTGGTAGCCGAGTAGTCACAATGAAAAGCCTCGCCGCGCTGGCCGCTGGTGGAGCTGATCAAGACGATGTGCCCGGCGGCAGGTCCGTTACGCGACTGCGCCTTCATCTGTGAGACCGCGTGTTTAACCAGGCCGAAAACCGCGTCCAGATTAATCGAGACTGTCGAGCGCCATTGCTCGTCGGGCATCCGCTCAATGGGGACGTCCTGGGGTGGCCACACGCCGTGATTTGCGACCAGAATATCGAGCCGTCCAAAGCGTTTGACCGTCTCAGCTACCAGGCCACGGGCCGCGTCCGGGCGGTCGAGGTTGCAGGCAACCGGGTAACAGAGCGCCTCGCCACACTCCTTGGCAAGGGCCTCGGCCTGCGCACGAGCTTTCTGATAGCTGAAAACCACTTTGGCGTCGGCCGCGGTGAACAGGCGCACCGTGGCTGCACCGATGCCGCGGGAACCGCCTGTGATGAGTGCTACCTTACCGGACAGGGAGAGGGGAACTGGCATGGCAAGCTAGTTTCCAGTTTCCTTGCTGCATTTGCAAGTAGGACGCGGAGACTCAAGGCAGGCTCAGTCAGACACTCTTAGGAACCGAGCGACGAAGCGCGTTCCGCCTTGAGTTCGCGGAGCAGCAGCCGCACCAGCATCCCGTCAAAGCGGGTTCCACTCATCTTAGCCAGTTCGTCCAGGGCTTGACCGGGAGTTCGAGCGGCCGAGATAGTCTGTTCCGTCATCATGTTGGCGTAGGCGTCGGTTAGTCCGATGATCCGCGCCCAGAGGGGAATCTGCTCGCCCCGCAGTCCGTCCGGATAGCCCGTACCGTCGAAACACTGGTGGTGATGTTCGATCGCCTCGCGCATCATGCTGCTGCGCGGAAGCGTAGCCACGATCTCGGCGCCAACGTGGGCATGGGTTCTTACCCTTTGGAATTCAGCGTCGGTGAGCGGTCCTGGTTTATTCAGGATGTGGTCGGCTACAAAAATCTTGCCCACGTCATGCACTCGGGCGGCGTAGACCAGATCGGTCGTCTCCTCGGCCGACAGACGAAGCGCCCGCGCAATAATCTCGCTGTAGCGAGCCACCAGGTCGCCATGGCCCGAGGTTCGCAACTCGCGCGATTCAGCGGCGCGGCTCAGGGCTTCGATCGATTCCTTCAACAGAGGAACGTTGAGATCCTCATCTCCGCCGCAAAGCTTGCGCAGAGTTAAGGTCAGCTCCTCAAGATGCTCCAGACCGGTGTGCTCGCGTTGAAGGAAGCCCTCGATATAAGCGGAAACCTGTTGCCGCTGGCGGGCAAAGTCCTGGCCCTCGGCGAACTCCTGGGCGGTCGATACCAAGTCTCCGCCCGAACGCTTGGACACATACATGCCGGCATCGGCGACCCGGATGATGTCCTCGATCGAAAACCCGTGCGTCGGAAAACTGGCGACGCCGAAGCTGCCAGTGATTTTGTGCTCGCTCAGCATCGAATCGCTGGCAATCCACTGGCGCAAGCGCTCGGCCAGCACCGCGGCCTGGTCGGGACCTGTCTCCGGCATGAGCACGATAAATTCGTCGCCTCCGTAGCGAGCTACGACGTTCGACTGGCGCGACTTCTGCTCCAGCAACCGGCCCACCCGCGCCAGCACCAGGTCGCCTTCGAAGTGGCCGAGAGTGTCATTCACTTCCTTGAACTTGTCCAGATCAATGAGCACCACGGAGAAAGGACGTCCCGATCGCGAAGCGCGCTTCCACTCCGCGGACAAAGCCTCCCAGAAAAAACGGCGGGTCTTGATTCCGGTGAGACCGTCGGTGATCGACTGCTGCTGCAACTTTTGGAAGACGAACGCGTTGTGCAGGGCAGTGGCAAGCAGGTCTGCCAGCGTGTTGAGAATCAGGACATCCTGCGGAGAAAATGCGCTCTCACTCCGGCTTTCAATGTTGAGGACACCGAGCAGCATCTCGCCATAGATGATCGGGATGCAGAGTACGGCGCGAGCGTCCGTCAGAATGCCAGAGAGTTGGCCCTGCACCGCATTCTGCACCAGGGCGCGTTCTCCGGTGCGGGCCACGCGGCCCAAGATGCCCGTTCCCACGGGAATTCGCTTGCCCACAGCGTGAGCTGTGGCGCCCGCTTCAGCCTTGATCTCGATCTCCTTGGTCCCGTAGTCGAGTAATCCAATCCCGATGTGATCGAAGCTGAAGTTTTTCTGGATCTCTCCGACAATCTGGCCCAGCATGTGGACCGGATCATCACTGGAGATAGCGGTGCGTGAAATATTGTTGAGAAAGGCGAGTTGCCGGGAGCGGCGCTGCTCGTCGGCGAACAAGCGCGCGTTTTCCATGGCGACCGAGACCTGGCCGGCCGCGGTGATCAGCACATCCAGGTCCCGCTGCTCGAACAGGCATTCCCGCTCGCTGCTCATGGCTACGATCACTCCGGCTGGCTTGTTGCTCAGAAAGATCGGGGCTGCGATCAGGCAACGAGCGGGATGCTCGGGGATATAAGTGAGGCCCAAACGTGAGCGCGTTTTTTCCAGATCCGAGCGAATGAGCAGGGGCTGACCGGTTTGGATCACATGTTCGGTAAAGGCGCTTTCCAGCTTGCGAGAGCGCTTGGGAAGAACCTGGTTAACTACGACCTCGAGTTCGAAGCGGATCTCATCTCCCTCGCGGAATGCAATGTAGAAGTTGCTGGTGTCGAAAATCTGCCCGAGCTCGGTCTGGAGGGTGCGTAAAATCTCATCCGGGTTCAGACGCGCGCTGATGACTTGCCCCATCTCCGTGAGCAATTCGTATTCTTTTGTGCGGCGATGGGCATCGTGAGTTACCACGTAATTCTCCAGAGTGAGGCCCAGTTGCAGCGCCAGCCCGACCATCAATCGCGGGCCCGACGATCCGAAGGCTTTGCGCTCCGCATGCGGAAACAGGATGACCCCGAAATTGTGTTCCCGGGTTTGAAGACTGACGGCAGTCAGGTTGCGAATTTCCGCTTGCGTGAACACACGCTTGAAATCCGCGAAAGTTCCAGCCTTGGCCGCGGGCAGAGGCTCTCTCATCTCCGACAAATCATGGACGGTAAAGATACCGCTCTGGCGATAAGCCAGTTCGGAGATGTACTCTCCCGCTCCGCTGGTTTCGAGCGTTTCCAGAAATCCAGGAGAAAAGCCCCGCTGCACCGAGGGCAGCAGGCCGCTCCACTCTGCGCCGACAAAGATGGCGGCGCGGCGCATGGGGAGAGCGCCCATCAGCCGGTCCAGAGCGGCCTCCATGCTCGGAAGTAGGTCGTTGGCGAAGAGCAGCCGCCGGGGGTCGACGCCCAGAGTGGAAAGCGCCAGCGTGCTTTCCTGCACGGCATTGCGCTGGTTTTCAAAGAGCACCATGACCATGGCAATGCCTAACAGCATCTGCGGCACCGGACCAAACATGCTGCTGGCACTGCCCAGGCGCTCACCCCAGGGACTGCGCAACTGGCCCACAGCCATCAACACCGCCCACAAGGCGAGCGCGAGAGCAAGCACCTGAAAGGCAAGCGAACCCCGCTTGTGTCCATTGATGTAAAACACCGCAGAGCAATAGAGCAACACGATGGCAAGCCCTAGGCCGAGACGAAGGGTCGGCTGCGCATCCGGCTGAAACGTGCCGCCTACGATGTGTCCCTGAAGCGTCAGGTAGGCGAGCAGGAGCAGGACCGTACCAAGCGCGGCGTCATACCAACGAAAGCGATAGGGTCCGCGCATCAGGCGCGTCGAAACGAAGATGCACAGCGCCATTGCGACCAGAAAAACTGAACTCGCGAAGAATGCCAGCGCCGACGGCGCGCGGTAGAACGAAAAAGCGTCGAGCGCGTAGTGAAGGGAATAAGCAGCCCAGGCGAGTTGCCAGGCGCGGAAATAGGCCTGCCGGCTCTGTTCATGGAGATACGTGAAGACCAGGAACAGCAGCACCGAGACGAACCCCGGAATGATCACCACGCTGATGGCAATGCTATTCATATGGCCGGCGAAAAGTTTCCCGCGCAGACGTTCATAGGTTTCGAGGGAAAACGGTTTTTCAATGTTTTCATAGTACGGCGGCGAACACAACAGCATTTAAGTACAGTGTCCATCGCCTAACAAGCCAGAAAATCATGTATTTAGCTTTCGTCGACCCCCCCCACTTGCTTGACGGCACTTTTCCGCCGCCCGTACCATCGCAAGGGATTCTGAATGAACCAATCATCAGGCACTCCTGCCGGCACGCTGAAGCCCCGCGTACGTTTTGCGCCATCTCCCACCGGATTTCTGCATGTGGGCAGCGCACGCACCTTTATTTTCAACTGGTTATACGCCCGCCGGAATGGGGGCACGATGATTCTCCGCCTTGACGACACCGATGTGGGACGCAATACCGAGGCCTCCGTAAACTCGATCTTCGAGGGGCTCAAGTGGCTGAATCTAAATTGGGACGAGGAGTACAAACAGTCCGAGCGGGGAGTGCTCCACCGCCAGATGGCAGAGACGATCTTTCAGAAGGGGTTGGCTTACCGGGATTTCACTCCGGCCCACGCGGGCGATAGCGAGAGATCCGGCGCGCAGGGGACTTGGCTGTTCAATCCCGGAATGCGGGAGCTTTCGCCTGCGGAAAGTGATCGCCGCGCCGCTGCCGGCGAACCTTTTGCGCTACGTTTTCGCGTGCCACGCGAGGCCGGGCAGCTGGTGCGGTTCACGGATGCAGTTTACGGCGAGCAGGTGAAGGCGGCCGCCGACATCGAAGACTTTGCGCTGTTGCGCTCGGACGGCATGCCCACTTATCACCTGGCGTCCTGTGCCGACGATGTCGACCTTCGGATCAGCCACATCATTCGCGGCCAGGACCATCTTTCGAACACCTACAAGCATGTCCTGATCTTTGAAGCTGCCGGTTTCGCGCCGCCGCAGTTCGCGCATCTGCCGCTGCTGGTGGCGCCGGATGGAACCAAGCTCTCCAAGCGCCGTCACGGCCCAGTCGTAAGCGTGACCACCTATCGTGACGCAGGATTTCTACCCGAAGCCTTCATCAACTTTCTGTGCCTGCTGGGCTGGTCACCGAAAAATGATCGCGAGAACATGTCTCTGCAAGAACTCACCGACGCCTTCTCGCTTGAGGGCATCAACCGTTCGAACGCCGTTGTGAACTTCAAAGAGCCCGTTGTGGGGCGGGCACTCTTGCCCGCCAACCCCGCCTCCGATGCTGTAGCTTCCAACCTTGTCATCCCGCCCAACGTTGTCATCCGGAGCGAAGCGAGGGACCCAGGTGTTGCCGCCACGGAAGACACCTTCGACCCTAAAGCACTCTGGCTGAATGCCGAACACATTCGAGCTCTGCCCGTGGAAGACCTGAGCGCACGCCTGCTGCCCATCGTGCAGGCAGCCGGATTCAACGTTACACCGGAAAAGATGCTGCAGATCACGCCGCTCATCCGCGAGCGTATCAAGCTGCTGCGGGACGTGCTGAACGTGGCCGACTTCTTCTTCGTCGACCACCTCCCACCCTACGATCCCGCCGAACTCATCCCCCAAAAAGGAGACGCGGCCATGGCGCTGAAAGTCCTGAAGCGCGCGCAGGAAGTGTTGGCCCATACCGAGTTCAAACATGATCCGCTGGATCAAGCACTACGTGCCGCCGCCCAGGAGATGGGAATCAAGGCAGGCCAGATGTTCCAGCCCATCCGCGTCGCCGTCTGCGGCCGTAAGAATGCCCCGCCGTTATTTGAGACGCTCGAGGTGCTGGGTCGGGAGACCACCCTCATGCGGCTCGAGCAGGCGATCCAGAAAGTCGCATAGGCGGAGCGGGGTTGAGAATTGCTCTGCGGATTTTTGCATCCCCGCAGCCCCTCAATATTCTTGTATACATGGAGTACTTTGTACTATAAAGTATTATCGTGATTGAGCCCGATGAACCTTTTCGTCGCCGGCTCAACGTGCGCTGGATCCCTACCGAAATGACCGCTCCGCCGGCGCTCAACCCGAACGAAGCTACCGGCCCAGTCGCGGCAGACTATGCCTTGCTGATCAATCCGTTTTATCCCAAAGACGCAAATGCGAGCTTCGGCAAGCATGTGCTGACGCCGACCCTGGCTCTGACCAGCTTCGCGGCAACTACTCCTGTGCATTGGCGAGTCGAGTACTTTGACGAAAACCTGCTCGACGGACGTCCGCCATTTCGGCCGATGCCGCAGGTCGTGGCCATCACGGTGCATCTGACTTTTGCGCGGCGCGCCTACGAGTTGGCCGACTGGTACCGGGCGCGGGGTTCGAAGGTTGTCTTCGGTGGGCTACACGTTCTCTCTTGTCCCGACGAGTGCGCTCCTCACGCCGACGCACTGGCGCTGGGAGACGGCGTGCAACTCTGGCCCCGGATCCTGCGCGATGTAGAAGCCGGTTGTCTGCAGCCCCGCTACATCGCCACATACGAGAACGACTATTGCGACGATCCGCCGCCGCATCGTTCGATCCTTCCGCGGCACAGCTTCCTGACGACGAGCCTGATTGCCACCCGCGGCTGCCACAACCGTTGCGGCTTCTGCTATTTGGCAACCGATGGCTTGCGTATGCCGTACCGCATGCGGCGTCCACAGCAGGTAGTCGAGGAGTTTGAGGCTGACAATCAACCCTACGCGGTCTTCATCGACAACAATCTGGGCTCCCGCAGGGACTATCTCCACACTCTGTGTGCAGCGCTGCGGCCGCTCAACAAAATTTGGAGCGCAGCAGTATCCATTGACGTCACCGATGATCCCAGCCTGATCCGCAACATGGCTTTGGCGGGATGCACGGGCGTCTTCATCGGCTTCGAATCACTCTCCGATGACAATCTCGCGGAAGCTCACAAGAAAACGCCAAAGACTTCCGACTACGCGCGGCGGGTACGCCTGTTGCACGACCACGGAATTCAGGTGAATGGCTCGTTCGTTCTCGGATTTGACCACGACCGCAAAGACGTCTTCGCGCGCACCGCGAAGTGGGTTGAAGAAAACCGATTGGAATGCTCCACCTTTCACATCCTCACGCCCTATCCTGCGACGCCGCTATTCCGCCAAATGGAAGCTGAAGGGCGACTTCTTCATCGTAACTGGACTCTCTATGACACAAGCCATGCGGTCTTTCGACCCAGGCACATGACCCCGGAAGAACTCGAACACGGCTATGCCTGGATCTATCAGCGTCTGTTCTCACACGCTTCAATCTGGCGGCGCCGTCCGGAAGATTGGCAGGCCGTGCCGCTGTATCTCGCTATGTCGTACCTGTACAAACGTTCCAATCGCTTCTGGCACCTGCTGATCAAACACGATCTGGTGAACCCGGTCTGGAGGCCGCTGGTGGAGATGACGCGCTGGCGCCATGTTCGGTACCGCCGCAAGCTCGCGGAGCGCAGCGAGCTACCCACTGCCCCGGGTCAAGTCGTTTCAGCCGGAGTCTAAAACGAGCAGGGCGGATTTTCGAGGTGCAATTCCGGCACGAGTCGAGCCCGCGCTGAGGTTTTCTTTGCGATAAGATCATTAGGATGAATACGTCCACTGCCGAGGCCAAAGCCGGAGGAAGCCCCGCTCCAGAGCCTCGCCCGTCCAACTTTATTCGCGACATCATTCTCGAGGACCTGAAGACCAACAAATACCAAGGCCGCGTGCAGACTCGCTTTCCTCCGGAGCCCAACGGCTACCTGCACATCGGCCATGCCAAGGCCATCTGCCTAGACTTCGGACTCGCCGACGAGTTTCGCGGACACACAAATCTGCGCTTCGACGATACGAATCCGGAAAAAGAAGAAACCGAATACGTCGACTCCATCCAGGAGGATGTGCGCTGGCTTGGCTTCCATTGGGACGGGCTCTTTTACGCATCGGACTATTTCGGTCAGCTCTATGAGTGGGCGGTGAAACTGGTCAAGAGTGGAAACGCCTACGTCGACGACCTGTCGGCCGAGGAGATTCGCAAGTACCGTGGCACCCTCACCGAGCCCGGAAAAGACAGTCCGTACCGCAACCGGTCGGTGGAAGAGAATTTGGATTTGTTTGAACGTATGCGGGCGGGGGAGTTTCCCGACGGGTCGCGCACTCTGCGCGCGAAGATCGATATGGCTTCGCCGAATCTGAACATGCGCGATCCGGTGATGTACCGCATCCTTCACGCCGAGCATCACCGCACGGGCAACAAGTGGTGCATCTACCCGATGTATGACTACGCTCATGGGCAATCGGACTCGCTCGAAAAAGTCACGCACTCCATGTGCACCCTCGAGTTCGAGGATCATCGCCCGCTCTACAACTGGTTCATCCAGCAGCTGGGCATCTTCCCCTCGCAGCAAATCGAGTTCGACCGACTGAACCTGACCTACACGCTGCTCAGCAAGCGCAAGCTGCTGCAGCTTGTGCAGGAAGGGCGTGTGCGGGGCTGGGACGATCCGCGCATGCCCACGCTCAGCGGCATCCGCCGGCGGGGATACACCCCGGAGGCGATCCGCAATTTCATCGGAGCTATTGGTGTCTCAAAGACCACGGGCTCGATTGAGCTGGCGATGCTGGAGCACTTCGTCCGCGAAGACCTGAACCGGCGCGCTCCGCGCGTGATGGCTGTTCTGCGACCGCTGAAAGTTGTGATCGACAACTATCCCGAGAACCATGTCGAAGAGATGGACGCGGTGAATAATCCTGAAGACGCTGCCGCTGGCACCCGCAAGGTCCCGTTCTCTCGCGTTTTCTACATCGAGCAGGATGACTTCCGCGAGGACCCACCGAAACAGTACTATCGCCTCTCGCCCGGCCGCGAGGTCCGCTTACGCTACGGCTATTTCATAACCTGCAAGAGCGTGGTGAAGAACAACAAGGGTGAAGTGGTCGAAGTTCACTGCACCTACGATCCCGCGACCCGCGGCGGAAATGCTCCCGACGGGCGCAAGGTGAAATCGACCATCCACTGGGTCTCGGCGGCTCATGCGATCGACGCTGAGGTGCGCATCTACGAAAACCTGTTCAGCAAGGAAGATCCCAGCGAAGTGGAAGAGGGCAAGGATGTACTGGACAACCTCAATCCGAATTCACTCGAAGTGCTGACCCATGCGAAGCTTGAACCGTCGTTGGCCAATGCCGTTGCTGGCAGCCGTTATCAGTTCGAGCGCCTGGGATATTTCTGCGTCGATCCTGATTCGAAGCCGGGCAGCCCAGTGTTCAATCGGACCGTAGCGCTGAAGGATACCTGGGCGAAGGTGGAGAAGAAACAAAGCAGAAAAAATTGAAGTGGCAGCAGCGAAGTTTTAAGACTCACTGTCATGCTGGGCGAAGAACGAGCTTCTCGCAGCGAAGGCCGTTCGCAGTCGAAGCATTCCTACCTCCGGCACGGTCCCGCCTTGGTTCGCTGCCTTCAGAGTTTCCACAAATACACGCGGAACCACGTCGGGGGGTTGCTATAGCGATGCTTCGACTCCGCAGTGACGATCGCTTCGCGATCCTCAGCGCTCCCGCTCAGCATGACAGGGTCGCGGAAGAGCACCAACTGAAGAACAACTTCTCGTCTATTGGTGCGAACTAGGCAGGTTTCTTAGCTGGACCTCAGTCTCAATTCGTTCTCGCCGCCGCTGCCACTCCCGCCAGCATCTTGTCCAAATCGGCGCGTGACAGATAGCGCCCGTTGACGATCACGGCGGCAATCCTCTGCGTGTTGCGGATGTCTTCGAGGGGATTTGCATTGAGCAGAACCAGATCGGCCAGCTTGCCTTTTTCCACAGTTCCCAGTTGGTTTTCCAGTCCAAGAAACTTTACTGGATTAAGCGTCGCCGTTTGCAGTGCCTCCATCGGCGTGAAACCCGCGGCCACGAATCTTTGCAACTCTTCGTGCAAGCTGAAACCGGGGAAAACGTAGACTCCCGGAGGCGTATCCGTTCCGGCAAGAAACTGAACTCCGGCGTGGTGCATGGCGTTCACGACCTCCAGTTCTTTCTCGACGAAGCGTTTCCGTGTGGCCAGGTCATCCGTGTTAAATTCGTGAAGAATCTGGTCAGTGAATCGCTTCCACGTTACATCCTTCCAGTACGCCGGAACGTATTTGGCTCGAGTGTCGTGAGCGAAGTCAGCTTCGTCGAGCAGGTTGCCGCCACGCTCCCAGACCAGCGTGGGGCACTGCCAGGTGTGGTTTTTCGCGAGCAGAGCAAACAGTTTAGCCGCGCGCTGGGGGTCATAAGTTGCAAGAAACTTTCCTGGCCCTTTCGAACCTTTTAGGAATTCATCTTCACGCGGCGAGCTGCCCTCGAACACACCGATCAGGTGCTCGAAACTCTTCTGCCCGGCATTCGAGGCTTCAGACGCACGCACCGCATCCGGCACATGGCCGACGAAAGGAATTCCCTGCTTGCGTGCTTCGTCCGCGATGGCGAAAACTGCCTCGCGTGGAACCAGCGATTGCAGTTTGATGAAATCTGCCCCGCGCCGCTTGAGATCATCCACTGCGCGTCGGCCGTCGTCTGGAGTAGCAACTGCGAGCGAACTTGGAAACCGCGGCTGCGGGCCGTCGAGCATCGGCCCGGAAATTACCATGCGAGGCCCGAGCAACGTTCCGGCGGAAATTTCCTTGCGCCATTGCTGAAGCACTTCCAGCTCTCCCCCCATGTCCCGAACGCCAGTTACCCCATTGGCGATAAAGAGAGGAAGAGTAATCTCTTTTCCACGAGGGAACCAATCTCCGAACACCATGTGAACGTGCATGTCCCACAGTCCGGGGATAAGAAATTTCCCTTTGCCGTTGATGCGAACTCCCGCGGGTTTTGAACCCCGGAGATCGCCGGTTTTGACGACTTGCTCAATGCGTCCGTTTCTCATAAGCACCGTGCGATGCGGCAGCGCGGGCGCACCGGTCGGCGTGACATCGATCACGGTGACGTCCTCGATGATCAGAAGCGGAGACGAAGGCGATTGTGCGCGGCAAGTTGCACACAACCACACCAGGAAAAGAATCCACAGAAGGAGTTGTTTCATTAGGAGCAGATCTTAGGGACGCAGACGGTGCTAGTCAAAGGATGGTTTTGTTGAGAGCTGACAGCTGAGGTGACAGCTAGTTATGCACGTGCGGGCTCTGTGCAGGATTCTTTCGGTGAGCCGGCGGTTCTTTGACCACCTTCACGTTGAAACTGACCGGCACAGTTTTCGGAGGATAGCACGCGGCATTGTCGCAGGCCTGGTAGCGCAGCACGCCGTGCATCACGTATTTTCCGGGAGTAACCGAACGCAGCGGATGCACGGCCAGTCCGATGGTGAAATCTCCGGTATACACGTTCAGTTTTTCGTCGGGGGAGAAGGGAAAACTCAAGTCTTCGCCGGCGGGATATGCAATCTTTCCCAGAATAATGTCGGTGGGCAGATCCATCTTCAGCGCCGTGGGGATGAGGAACTCAGATTTGGGAGCGTTCGAGTTGATGTGATAGCCGTGAGGGACGCGGAAATCCAGGTTCACCATGGTCTGCGCGGCGCGCGTGGCCGTGACCACGGGTACGGGCGCCATCGTCACGGAAGGCGGCTTGCCGGTTTGCGCCGCGGTCGCAGCGGAAAAGAGAACGAGTGCAGACAGGGACACCCGAGAAACCGCACGAATACGGATTCCGTGTCTGCCATGAAGCGAGATCGGACTGCTGGTCATTTTTATTTTATTTATTTCTAGTCCTGTTCTTAAGTCCAGCCGAACAGGCCCCACCCCGAACTAATATCTTAGAACCGACGCCAGCCGGTTCCTATTATCACTTCTGAGTCTGCGCGCCTTGCGCCGGGACGGCAGCCGCCTGACTGTTAACCGGCTGCGTTTTCAGTGCACTCTTGATGGCGTCTTCGATCTCACCCTTGCCTTTGAGTCCGATGATCTTGTCCACTATTTTTCCGTCACGCCCGATAAAAAAGCTTTCGGGCAGGGCGGGGATGCCTCCGTACTGATCGCCGATCGATTCTTTCCCAATCAGGATGGGATAGTTGACGCCCATATTCTTGGCAAACTTCGCGATGTCTTCCTTGCTGGCGTCATCCATCGCCACGCCGACGATCTGCAGGCCTTGCGCCCCATACTGGTTCTGCAACTCCACGAACCAGGGCATTTCGATCTTGCAGGGACCACACCAGGTCGCCCAAAAATTGAGGAGCACGGCCTTCCCTCGTAAGTCGGACAGTCGAACGCTCTTGCCATCAAGTGATTCCAAAGAAAAGTCAGGGGCGACGGTCGACTTAGCGATACGAGGCGTTGAGCCCGTGCGGCGAGCCATGTGAAAACCCACATACAACATCAGCGCAACCATCAGCGCCACAACCACCAGTACCAGAGGATTACGTTTCACGGATCAGAACTCCATTATCGAATGCAGCATCACCAAGCAAACAGGTCACAAAGCAAAACGGTTCAAAAACGATAGCCAGTTTGAAATCAAAGTGAAGCGGCCTATCACCAGCAATACGCCGAGTGCGATCAGCAAACCGCCGCTCGCCACTTCCAGAGCATGCATGTGCGAACGGAAGCGGCTATAAAACTTCAAAAAGCGCTCGATCCCCAACGAGGTCAGCAGAAACGGCACAGCCAGTCCAAGCGAATAGACCGCCAGCAGAAGGATTCCCTTGGCCAGCGTTTCCTCTCCCGCAGCCAGGGTGAGGATCACGGTGAGAATCGGGCCCAGGCACGGAGTCCAGCCGAAGGCGAAGGCAAAGCCAATCACGAATGCTCCAATCGGCGTACTGCCGCCTTTCAGACTGTGCATGCGAGTGTCGGCATAGAGTGCCTTGATCTTGAAAATCCCCGTCAAGTGCAGACCAAACAAAATAATGACGACGCCGGCCACGATCGACAAAGTGTGCTTGTAGCGGGCTGCGACCTGACCGATTTCGGTCGAAATCGCTCCCAGTGTGATGAAGACCACACTGAAGCCGAGGATGAATCCGATAGAGTTCACCATAACCCGGCGCATGAGCTGGGCTTGGGACGTTTTCAATTGGTCCACGCCCACGCCGGAGATAAGAGAAACGTATCCCGGAACTAGCGGCAGCACGCACGGCGAGAGAAACGAAATCAAGCCCGCGAAAAAAGCGGCGATCGGAAGTGGCAGATTCGACATCAGCTTTTATTGTACCTGCATGGGTCGGCGCCGTTTGTCGAGGGCTCGCCCCTACAACGAATGAGACGCGCGGCACGGCTATTGGTTTCAAACGCTGTCCTTATTTCAGAGACCGTCGCAGATTTATCGCTTGGCAGGGGGTTGTTGGGCAGGTGAGGACTGGAACGACGGCAATTCGTCCGACGATCCCGATAGCATTTTTCGTAAAAATCCGATCGGCAATGTTGCGCTCAATATGGCTCGCTGGTCTTCCTGGTGAACTTGCAAGCTCTCAAACAGCGCCTTTACATCCGGATCGCTGCCCTGGCTGCCCACGGAACCTTCCGCGCTGTGGAACATGGTTAGAAAAACACTTACCTTGTCGGCGATACTGCGGGCGTCATCGCTCGTGCCCGCCATGGCTTCAGCGCGAACATGCAGCGATCCCGGCCGCAGAGGCAGATGCAGCGGGTTGTAACTCGCAGAGATGACTAGATCCGCTGGCTTGGGAAAAACGGCACTCCAGCCGCCGAAGGCCGGAGCGGAAGGCTGAATGTGCGCAACCATCCAAACCGGGCTGGCGAATTGCACGCGCTTATAGTAACGCCGAAGCAAGGCGGGACCGCCAAAGGGCGAAGCCAGACGGCGCGAGCGGTCCACCATGCCGCGAATCACAGCTGGATCGTCGTGATTCGACGCGGCTACAGAATCGACGCTGAGAATGGCGACGCGAAACGTGCGCCCTTCCAGGGGAATCGTGAAAATGTCGAGCGAGTTGTAATTTTCAACCGACTGCGCGAGCTGCCTCAGGTAGCCACGCAGCCGCTCGCTGTGAAATTTTCCAACGAACACTTCGGAGAAACGGGGCTCGGGGGCCGAACCGCCACTCCCGCCGCCAGTCCATTTCGCAGGGTAATGGATGGCGAACGCGGCTGCATCCAGATCGCGTTCAAACTCGATGCCGGTCTGCTGAATGAAGCGTTCGTATTCCGGGTCATGCGAGACGGCCGGCAGGTTGTTGCCTCCATTTGCTTTCCGGGCCCAGCCTAGATTCAGGTAGAGGAAAGCGTCGCCGCCAGGCAACAGGCGTGCGGATTCGGGCGGGGCGTGTTTTCGCAGTTGGACGGCGAGAGTGACGGCCGCGGCAACAATCACGACCCCAAGAGCGATGGGGAGAGTGCGCCTAATTCGCATGGAATGCGGTCAGGGTTGAAATGATAGCATCCGGTAGCCAGCCTGATAGGGCGCACACAGATTCTTAAGATTTGGGCGTCTCGTTTCTGCACCTGCGGCAGATTCAGGTTGGGAAGGTTATCTAAGCCCCGGTTGCACCGATAATTGCCATTGTGATAACTTAACTAATTGTCCCGGACATCTGGAAGGGATTCAGGGTCTACTTGCGCCCGAAAGCGCAGTTGTCCCTAAGCGCTGGCGTAGCTCAGTTGGTAGAGCATCTGATTTGTAATCAGAGGGTCAGGGGTTCAAATCCCTTCGCCAGCTCCAGGAAACGAATTTCCGGCAGTCGCGGAGTCGATAGCGGCGCAACAGGTTTTTCCAAACGCACTCCATTCGGAACTTTTCCGGCGTGTAGTGATCTTCGCGCGGCCTTGCGTGCGCGATTCTTGGTTTCCCTGATTTGCGAAAATTGCGGAACTCTGTTTGCGGAAGTGCAAGTGTGACTGTGCTGCATTTTGTTCTGTGGGCTAACCGGAGTGCCCTCGGGCGGTCCGCACGAAGGTGGCTGCCGGATGGAGCACAACGGCTGCATCGCCCGAAGTTTCTGCACAGGTGGGTGAGTGGTTAAAGCCGGCAGACTGTAAATCTGCTCCTCCTAGCGGGGTACGAAGGTTCGAATCCTTCCCTGTGCACCATGTTGAGCCATTTAGCAGGCGTGAGCGAAGCGGGAGCCTGCTGGCGAAATCCCGAGCGCAGTTGGCGAGGGATCTGGTAATGCTGTGAATCGTTTAGCCGCAGCCTTGATCGCGTACCTAGCTCTGGGAGTTTTGACCTGGGCTACAATCGGCGACCACCGGATTCGAGGCATCACGCTGGCGATCCTGGTGATGTTTGCGGTAAAGAGCTGGGTGCGACGCAAGAATGTACTGCACTCGGATAAGGGTAGCGATTTGAAGTAGCTGAGGGCTGACGGCTGGTTTCGGCCGATGTTGAGCCGTTTAGCGGGCGTGAGCGAAGCGGGAGCCCGCTGGCGAAATCCCGAGCGTTGTTTGCGAGGGATCTTAGGCCGTCGTGAATTGTTGGGCCGATGTAGCTCAGTTGGTAGAGCACTCCCTTGGTAAGGGAGAGGTCACCAGTTCAATCCTGGTCATCGGCTCCATTAGGTTCGTGAAAGTAGGTTCGTGAAAGGGCACGGCTTCAGCCGTGCCGCAAAGAGTCAGAAGAGAAGCGGCTTTAGCCGCTGAGGCGAGGGCGGCTCCAGAGGTTAAGTGTGGGAGTTCGGGTGGAAGGCGCCTGGCACGTCGTCAAATGGGTACCGATACCGATTATTGGTATCTACTTCGTTGTTCAAGTGCTGGCCATGAGGCGATTGGAAGGCGAGCTAAAAAGGCGGAGCAGCGCGGTCCTGGCGGTGATGTCGGTATTCGTAATGCTCGAGAGTTGGATTCGGCTGGTGTTCGAGAACCGAGAGGCTAGCAGGATTGCGATGTTGATCGTAGGCTTTTGCGCTGTGATTGCGACCGCTGTTTTGAGTCGCATGCTACATAGCCAGACGTCGGAAGTAAGGAGCGGTCTTAGTCGCTGAGGGTTGGCTGAGAGCTGACGGCTGATAGCTGATAGCTGGTTTAGGGCGGGAGTAACTCAGTGGTAGAGTCACAGCCTTCCAAGCTGTTGGTCGCGGGTTCGATTCCCGTCTCCCGCTCCAGAATTGATTTAGGCAAGTCAGAACTGGTTCGAGGATGACAGTGAGTTTTCAGCAGGCTGCCATCAAGGTTGAGAAAGCGCAAGAGTTCGGCAGGCTGCAAGCGGCGGTCGAACAGGCGTTCCTGCCGGAGAAGGCTGAGCGCTTCCTGAAGCAGCTGGATCGCAAGGGAATTCGCGTTCGGGATTTCGACGCGATCCTGGAGCAGCGGGTCTTGGAGTCGGTCGGAGAGTCGGGGCTGAATGCGCGGCAGCTGTATGAGTCCTTGCCGCTTTCCGATCAAGGCCAGATGCGAGAGTTTTATCTCTCGAAGCTAGAGGGCGTCGACGTCGCACTGCGGCACAGGTTTAGGAAGTTGTATCAGTACTACTGAAGCAGCTCGCTGAACATGGCCGCGAGCACAGAGAGTTGCACAGGTCCTTCGGCGCCAAAGACCGGCGGCTCAGGATGACAAGGATTTGAGCAGAAGCTAAACGCTAGGAGCTAAGAGCTGAGTTATGGCGAAAGAGAAATTTGATCGCAACAAGCCGCACTGCAACGTAGGGACGATTGGTCACATCGACCATGGCAAGACCACGTTGACGGCGGCGATCACG
>WNFI01400221.1_pt1 | contig 21918 bp, 29 predicted proteins | sample 5400471 | NCBI WGS metagenome assembly WNFI01 (sample SAMN13153348, study PRJNA577476) | soil metagenome | isolation source: 100 cm saprolite on Douglas fir-dominated hillslope | place: USA:California | collected 2013-09-17
CTGTGTACGGCGTTCGCCAGCGCGATCACTTCGCAAGCCAACAGCGTCTCGAGTGGCGGCAAGTCCTCATCCGACCCGCAGGGCACAAGTCTGATTGGACTCTCAGTCGGAGGCATGTTGGTGAGCGACAATCCTCCGCCCAACACGACTATCCTGTTGCCCGGGATCGGCTCGGTCACCCTCAACGAGCAGACCTGCGATGGCGGCGGCGCTCCACCGTGTTCTGGCACCACCAGCAGCGGTATACGCGTGCGCGCGATCCATGTGATCGTTAACAACCCCAATGCTCTGGGCGTTCCCCAAGGCGCGGATGTCATACTGGGCGAGGCACACGCCGACTCGTCTCACCCGTAATAACCCCTAAGTGGACGAGGAGAGAGCCCGGCCTAAAGCCGGGCTCTCTTTTTTCGCTCAAGCAAGCGGACGAATGGTCGGCAATCCGGAAACTGGCGATGGGTCGCTCAGTAAGTTCCGAATGCGCCATCGCCCGGAATCTTGGATTGGCCCTGCGGAATCGTCGGCAAACACATGGCGACTACTGGTGATCTATTTCCCCTAACGCCGCAGTGGTACACTGCCAAGCCAACGGAGTTTCATCATGCAGCCAGAAGAAAAGCCATCTCTCTACGAGAGACTCGGGGGTGTCTATAGCATCGCTACCGTGGTTGACGACTTGATTGACCGAGTCATGGTCGACCCGAGATTGAATGCTAATTCCCTGGTGGACGAAGCGCACCATCGTGTGCCGCCTGCGGGGTTCAAGTACCTGGTGACCGAGATGGTCTGCTGGGCTGCTGGCGGTCCACAAAAATACACCGGCAAGTCGATGGCCGATTCTCATAGCCACCTGAAAATTACTGGCGAGGAGTGGGAGGCGTTCTTGGACGATTTTCAGCAGACGCTGGATAAGTTCAAAGTACCTGTCGAGGAACAAGCCGAACTCAAAGCAATCGTGAACAGCACCCGATCGGATATCGTCGTCGACTCCGCGCTGGGGGCAGGCGCGAACTCATAGCGCCGAAGCGTTGGCGAAAGGTGGGCCGGCAGGGTGGAGGGCCCAACGATGACATCGACGCGAAGGGTTCTTGGTTCGACCGTTTCTCTCTGCGAGGCTTCTCCATCCGGTTGGTCGCATTAATCGCAAGAAACGCTGCAGTGTACCCAATACCCGGTTTGTCGGGGTTACTCTTCCACAATCGTTTCTGTCCGGATGCGCCGTCGCTCGGGAACAGTCTGACTGCTCGCTGGCGAAAGCAAACTCGATCATTTACATTACAGTCCTAAGCGGAACGAGTAGGAAGCCCCGGCGCTGCTCCTACGCGAGAGCAGATCGCACATGATCACCATCCTCGGAGCAGGCGGCGTTATAGCCAATGAAGTGGTCAAACTCCTCTCTGCGCGGAAGCAGCCGTTCAGACTCGTAGCTCGCAACGCACGTCCGGTGCCCGGCGCTACGGAGATGATCTCCGCCGACCTCTGTGACAAGGACCAGACCATCCGCGCCGTGGCAGGCTCGAGCATCGTGCATCTTCTCGTTGGTCTCAAATACGATCACAAACTCTGGACGGAAATGTGGCCGCGAATCATGGCCAACACCATTGAGGCCTGCAAGCACGCACACGCAAAGCTGATCTTCTTCGATAACGTGTACATGTACGGAAAAGTCAGCGGCACGATGACGGAAGAGACGCCGTTCAACCCTTGCAGCAAGAAGGGGGAAGTCCGCGCAAAGATCGCCACCTCGATCATAAATGAGTGGAAGGCCGGCGCCCTCACCGCGATGATCGCGCGCGCAGCCGACTTCTACGGACCGGAAACACCCAATGGTCTGCCGAATGTCCTGGTGTTCGAGCCATTCGCCAAGAATCAGAAAGCGTCATGGCTTGCAAATGATTCCGTGCCGCACTCCTGTACCTACACGCCGGATGCGGCGCGAAGCCTCGTTACGCTAGCCGAAAGTGAATCCGCGTGGAATCAGACGTGGCACGTCGCGACCACCCCCAATCCGCCAACCGGGAAAGAGTTTATCGCCATGGCCGCAAAAGAGCTCGGCGTCGCCCCGAGACACCGCGTCCTGAGCAGGCCGATGGTTCGTCTCATTGGGTGGTTCAATCCGTTAGTCGGCGAAGTCCATGAAATGCTCTACCAAAACGACTCGTCCTATCTCTTCGATTCTTCCAAGTTCGAGAGAGCCTTCAGTTTCTCCGGCACGCCCTACGCCGAAGGAATTCGCGCCACTGCTGCCTCTTTCCAGAAAGCTGCCCTGTCGGCGAAGTAGAGAAGGTTTGCCTGTCCCTATACAACATTGAACCGCTCTCTTGGAGGATGGTCGGCAATCAGGAAGTTAGGATGGGTCCGTCGCTAAGTTCCGACCACAATCGCGGATTGGACCCCGCAAAATCTTCGGTAAACACAACGCGACTTTGAGGGAGCACTTTTCATCCGGTGAGGTAAGTGTTCGCTTTTCTGCCAAGTGCACCTAGTTACTCAGCTTGGCATACTCAGCTTTGGCAGCGATGAGGACGGGAACGTCGGGGTCTGCATCTTTCCACAGCGCAAAGAAATCCTGATAAGCCTTGCGCGCCGCGGGGGTATCGCCCTGCAGGGCATACGCCCGCGCGAGGTCCAGGCGCGCCATGGGGTGGGCGATCCAGGTTGGGAAAACACCTTTACGGTCGATCACCTGTTGGAACTCGACGACTGCTTCCTTACCCTGCTTGGCCTTCAGATAGGCGAGACCCCGAAGATACTCCACGATACGCGTGACATTCTGGTGACAGAGACATCAGAACAGCACCGGAATGCAGCAATCGGTGCACCGGCCATTCGGATCGCAACCGAAGGGTCGCTCCATTTCGTACCGGCCAACCTGAAGACAAAAATGGCGCGGGACAACAGAAAAGGGTGGCGCTCTTGTGTGCCTCCACCCTTAAGATTCAATGACTTCGCCCCGGTCATTCAGCATTACCTGCTTCACCGGACGCAAGGGGACGCCGAGATGATACCGGGCGTGCCTCAGTTCGCCGTCGCGAAGCAATGCGCCCTTGGCGACCAGATCCGCTAGGTCGCGTGTCGCCGTCGCCGGTGACGCGCCGGTGATGGCACTGTATTTTCCCGCGCTAAGCCCGCCTTTGAATCCTTCCGGGCCTTCGCGGAACATGCGCAGAATTGCCTTCTCCTGTCTCTCGTTGAGATCGCCCTTCAAGCGGTTCAGCATCTTCGTTTTGTCGATCAGGAATTCGACCAGCGCAATCGTACGACGTTGCGCTTCGATCATGACCCCGGCAAACCACGCCAGCCAAGCCGTGATCTCGTTTTGTTTATTCGCCGCTTCGAGCGCTTCATAGTAACTCTTGCGTCGAGCGAGGATCGTCGCCGCCAATGCGGTCAGCGTCGGCTGCCCGAAGCCTTGCGCCAAAGACTTTTCGGCGATGGCTCGTCCGATTCGCCCGTTGCCATCCTCGAACGGGTGGATGCTCTCAAAGTAAAGATGCGCGATCCCTGCCCTCGTCAAAGCAGGAAGAGCTTCTTCGCCGCCCGGCCCCGTCCGTTGAAACCAGGCAATGAACTGCGCCATTTCGGATTCCACTTGCGACGCCGGTGGCGCCTCGAAATGCACCTTCGGTGCGTACATCGCCCTCGAGACCACCTGCATGGGCTCCGCTCCAGTTCGATACCGTCCGACGTCTTTCAAGTCCCTCCTGCCACTCATTACCATTCCATGCCACCGAAACAACATTTCATCGGATAGGGGCTCGGCGAACGAGTGATAGAGACCGACCGTCATCTCCGCGATTCCCTGTTCTGCGGGCCGCACGCGACTGTTGTCTGTTTCGAGTCCCATCTGCTTGCGGATGGAAGATTGCACGCTGGCCCGGTCCAGAATCTCGCCTTCGATCTCCGAGGTCGTAACCGCCTCTGTGCTCATCGATTCAATCGTCAACTGATCGCGCTCTTCGCTTCCCAGGTGCTTGGCAGTCCCGACGAACACACCACCGCCAACGAGGAACTGCTGCTCCGCAGCCTCCAGACGGCTCCGCTCCCATATAAAGGTGGGCCAGTCGGGTTGTTGCCAATTCCAAGTCATGAGCGATAGAAAACCAGTCTATCGCTCATAGTATGCCATATTGTGAGCTATAGCCGCCGCGCAATCGCTCAGAGCTCTTGCATCCGGTTCCCCACCGAATGGTCGTCTTCGATTGCAACGGTAAGTAGTTACGCAGCGGCAAATGCTGACTAAGTCTGACCACTGCCGGTTAACAGCCGAGCGCTCTCGGGGAGCTGCATACGGCCTATTCAGACAAGCGCAGCCACTTCTCGCTCTCCGTAACTCTTGACCGCATTTTGGGCGCGGCGGGCATCAACGGCGTCAGGTTCAGGACCAGAGATTTAGTCTTAACCGCTTCCGTAACCAAGACGGAAAAGAAAGAGGAAGCGTTTCTGTTTACAATCGGTTCGGCTTGTCAAAGAAGTCGCCTTATAATCGTTGTGACTTGTCCGATGACCTCAGCATCAATCCCATTCCTAAATTGTTGTGTGCCGAGCGGTCCGCCAGGATAGGCGTGGACGACGAGACTGCCCTGCTGCAGAGCACAACACCCACACAGATAGCTCCCGTCCCGTTTGAGAATAAGGTAGATCGGTGGTTCGCAGATGGACTTGGCTCTGGGCTGGGCGGGCTTTTTGACGCGCCGGTTGACAACAACAAAAGTGGCATTGATGAGTAAAGGGTGGCTTGGCGTTTTATCTCCGCCCACCCAGAACACATCCGAAAGAGAAAAGTTCTTGAGGCCGGTAAGCTCGTTGAGTGAATGTCTCAGGAAAAGCGGAACTTCTTCCCACTGCTTCGTGAGCGAGTCCAGAAAACCGCCGTCTTCCTGGAGGCTTTCCTGCGGGTTGGGGCTGTGGAGACCGGGGCTTCGATTCGGCACCTGCCGAGGAACAAGTTCGTCCGGGATCGGGTCGTGGCCAATGTGGTCGAGTGGAAGTCCGCAAGCGCGCAGAAATTTCTGGAAGCCTATGCAGTACAGAACGCACAGCGTAATGATCTTTTGGACGTGCCGTGGCGGAGCCGACAGCGTTTCGTAGTCGGAAAGGGTGCTTGGCGCTGCGAAATAGAGCTGGTCCGAGAGTGTGCTCGCGATCCACCGGCTCATGGCGGATGCCTCCCGGAAGGAGAGTCCCACACGCAAACGAGAGCTCCTGAGAAGATCCTTGAGATTGGTTTGAAGGTTTGGTGCGTGTAGAGGTAGCGGCTTTGGCAAACCGGCCGATCGGTGCGGCATTTGCACAGCGCGATGATCCGTCATCGGGCGGATTTCGGCGTCCACCACCCCGAGGATTCGGGCTTCCTTGCCGAGCCGCAACTCGATCTGTGCACAAGGCCGCTGCGGCGAATGCAGCATTATCCTGTCTTTTTCGAGCACCACGAGCTGCGAGCAGGTGAATCCGAAGCCATGCTCAACAAGGAAGAACCGCCTTTCGGCATTATTCTTCCCGTCAGGCAGCTGCTCTTCGAAACGCCGTTCAACTACTCTGACAATGCTGCCGGGCGCAAGCTGCGGAAACGCATGCACGTCTTCTTCGCCGACTTTGCCATAAAGAAATTTTCTCTTGCTCAGCGGGAGTAATTCCGTTGCGCGTCTCGGCGTTGCGGACGTCAGGAACTGTCCCAGTGGAGCGATCTGTGGTACCGGCCCTGCTTTGTGCCTTTCGGCAAACCACGGAATCCATGCGTGTGTGTCGTAAACCGCGGAGTCCAAGAGTGTAGTTCGCTGCCGGGGAATCAACAACTGAAGCCGGGAAATTTGGTCCAAGTCGAATCCGAACACGGCCAGCCAGTCGAACAACCGATAGTTTGTGATGTGGCTGAGAGCGAGCATCTGATGAATGGTTGGGATCAAAGAAGGATCTGCGACGTCGTAATACAAGTTGTGTGGAACATAGAACCGGGAGGAACGGCCGAAGATTTCGGCGGACTGCTGAGATACGCGGTAGAGAGTTAAACCTCTAGTAGTAAGAATTTGTCGTACTTGTTCGGCCCGGTCCATTCGAAGGGACACCAATCCATGGCCGTATAGCCAAGATTCCTCCCACGGCGCAAAAAATCGCTACGGTGGCCGCAATTGCGACCAGTTGCGAGATTTTCAGCAGTCCGGAGAAATCCCATGTATAGGTCAGAGAGTTACGTGCTGGACATTTACAAGCTAGGAGCATAGGATTCCGTAGGATTCCCGCCAATGGACGCACGTAAGCCGAGTCCGAGTGCCGGAGAGAGGCTGAAGGAATTGCGCGTCGGCCTTGGACTGACCACTCGCGATGTGGAGGCGAAGAGTCAGCAAATCGCGGACGAAAGGCACAGCCGCGAATATTATCTATCCCACGGTTGGGTGACGGACATCGAAAACGGCAAATTTACGCCGAGCATCTACAAGTTCCATTCGTTTCGCGCAATCTACAACCGCAGAATTACGGAGCTAATGTCTTATTTTGGATTGCCGCTCGGCGATCTGAGCCGCTATCGCATGTCCATCGGAGTCCCGAAAACACATCTCCTTGATAGCGGATCCGACCTCGACATCGAGAAGGTGTCGTTACCAATACGGTTTAAGCCAGAGTTCAGCTTGGAGAAAACGAATCTCCTTGCACGAGTTGTGGAGAAGTGGGACGAGATCCCCGTTGGTTTCTTGCAGCATCTCGACCTGCGCAAATCCGTGTACGGCTACATCGGGCTGGAAGACTACACGCTCTTCCCTCTCATCCGCCCCGGTTCGCTTGTGGAGATTGACGCAAGCCAAAGGAAGATCAGTGGTGAAAAATGGAAGACAGAATTCGACCGTCCCATCTACTTCGTGGAGCTTCGAAACGGTTACGTATGCAGTTGGTGCCAGGTGGATCGGGGCCAGCTGATCATAATTCCTCACCCTCACTCCCGCCAGGATGTTCGTCGATTTGACTACCCGTCTCAGGCTGAAATTGTGGGCAGGGTGACCGGCGTGGCGATGCGAATTGTCGGAGAAAGGGCACCCGAGACCGGAGAGACCACCCGCGGTGTGTCAGGGTAAAGCCCGATCGTTTAGGCTCCTTCTCCCATCGCTTCCTGGCGGGAGCTACAGTCCGTATAAAGCCAGCGCACGCTCGACCCGCGCAAGATCAAAATGATGGGTCCGAAGAATCTCTAAGTACCCAAGCTTATCTCCCATGCAAAGTTTGTGGTCGGCCTGGAGCTTATGGCCATGGCAGGTGCCACAGATGCACTGGAGGTTTTCGCGGCGATCTGGATTCCCTGCCTTTAATCGCCGGATGAGCCGCGCCGGCACAATATGGTCTACATGGCGGGCCACATCTTCCAGTTGGAAGTTCACGCCGCAGGATTCCACTTCGCAATTCCCCCGGAGGGCTACGATTCGATTCCCTCTCCAACCCTTCCGAGACGGCCGCTTTCCCGGCCACTTCCGGTGCACACGATCCCACGGCACTTGCTTTTCCCGTGTGCTAAAGCGTGCCTTGCAGTAGAGGCAGCGGCGGTGACGATAAGTGCTGTGGCCTCGAAAGACGGTTTCGAGCACTTCCGTCCGCCTGTCGCCGCAAAATGGACAAAGCATATTGGGTCCTCCTTCTTGTGGACGGTGAGCCTGGTTTTGGACGGAAAGAACGCTGGGACCTGAATTAGACTTAGAGTCAGAGCGATGATCTGTCGGGCAGCCTCGACCGCTCGACATTCCTTGCCGAGGACTTGCTCTGGTGCAAGAGTGACTTTTTCTGTCCGCGGCATCTTGGTGACTGGGGAGGAGTAGTCTTGGCGGTAAGAAAGAATCGTGCCCTGTACCAATTCAAAGCGACGCTGCGCGGCATTCATCCGCCGGTCTGGCGGCGCATCCAGGGGAAGACGCGACGCTTGCCCAACTGCATCGCGTGTTACAGATCGTCATGGGCTGGGAGGACTATCACCTGCACGAGTTCCGGATCGGCCGCAAACTATATGGCGTGCCCGACTTGGACGACGAGCGCAAAATCATCGATGTGAAGCGAACACGGATCCATGACGTTGTACCGCGCGTGGGGACCGAGTTCGAGTATGTGTACGATTTCGGCGATTACTGGCAGCATGACCTGCTCCTAGAGGCCATTCTGCAGCCGGATCCGGATGCCTCGTATCCACGCTGCATCGACGGCGAGCGAAACTGTCCGCCAGAGGACGTGGGCGGATCGGGCGGGTATGAAAACTACCTGGAGGCGCTGGCTGATCCCGAGCATGAAGAACATGAGGACATGATCGCGTGGCGTGGCCCGTTCGACCCGGAGGTATTTTCGCTCGCCGCAATCGACCAGCAACTCCAGAAGAAGTTCCACCCCGCTCGCATGAGAACAGTCCCGCACGCTCCAGCGCAGCCCCATCCTGAAAATGGCGGCGGGCCAGATAAGGCCTCCTTGTTGCGGGCCTTATGGGCTGCGTCCGGAATGCCACGGAAGGATCGAATACGAATACAGCGGAACGAAATGGTCTCTTTGGAATTGAATGACCGTGAGCGTGAACTGATTCAGTGGCATACCTTCGCGGACGGGACGTTGACGAGCCGTTTAAGCGTCGTGCCAAAGACAGGCGAGCGTCCGGTCTTTCACTTTACGTTGGATGATTTAGATGAACTCGCGGGCTTCGTGGCGTCCGAAGCCAATCATGCGAAGAACAAAAAGGCACAAAAAGAATGGTTCCAGCTCTGCGGCCGGATTGAAGCTGCCTTGGAAGGGTACACGGACGAGGACGATTGACCCGCACTCCCCCCGCAAGACCCCTGCAGTGCCTCTACTTTAGCAATCCCTGCGCACCAGCCGAGCGTTGCTGTCTCGATCTTACTCTGCGCGAGAGCATTTTTGGCGCGCGAAATGAGCACCCGATTTTCTCCGTACCATCCCGAGCAAGGCTACCTGGTTCCGGCGTCGCCGTCAGATTGGCCCCCCGGAAGGTCATCTGGCTTTCTTCATGTCCGATGTGGTGCACGATCTGGATGTGCAGCCATATACGCGCGGCACGAAGGAGACGGTTGACGGAACAGTCTCTACAATCCGCGCACGCTGTTGAAGATGCTGGTGTACGGCTATGCGAGCCGCGTGTCCAGTTCGCGGAAGATCCCACGGAAGTTGGAGGAGGATGTGCCGTTTCGAGTTCTGGGTGCGGGGAACCTTCCCGGTCATCGCACGATGAACTGATTTCGGCAGGAGCATTTGGAGGAGTTCCCGAGGATCTTCCAGCAAACAATGAAACTGGCGTGGGAGATGAAGCTGATTCGGATGGGGACGCTGGCGATTGACGGGACGAAGGTTTGGGCGAATGCCGGCAAACACAAGGCCATGAGTTATGGGCGGATGAAGGAAGAGGAGCAGAGACTAAAGACGGAGATCAAGGACCAAGAAGTTGTTGCGGCGTGCGCAGGAGATCGATGAAGCCGAAGATGAGAAGTATGGAGCGGAGTAGCGACTGGAGGAGTGGTAGAATGAAGAAGATCGCGCGGCGTGACGCTATCTTCAAATGACCGGAACAACTTACGTTTAGAACGGATCGGGAACGGCGAGTCGCACAATCGGGGCGCGCGAGCGGCTATTGGAGCAAACCAGGAAGTTCTTCACATAGCTCTAGCCAGATATCAAAAGCGACAATCTATTGCTGTGTCTTGCGCTCGGTCGCAAAGCCAAGGAGCAGCCGCGTGCGCCAGTCTTCCGTTCTGACACCAAACGTTCGCTTTAAGAGCGAATTAGAGAGAACCGAATTCGCGGGTCTCGACGCTGGAGTGGAGTACTCCCTTGTTGTAATCGGGATTATGCGACGGGTGATCAAGGGGTGCCCGCCCGTGGCTGCAGCAAACCACGGGATACCCTGCGGCATGCTGGAGGCTTCGATCCGATAGAAGATCTATCTTGTACCTGCTGCGGCTTCACGAACGACTCCTGCTTGGCCTCTCTCTCGAGCCAGATATTGGTCGTAGATCCAATGATAGGTTTTTTCGAGACCTGTCCGCAACGAGGTGCTGGGCTCCCAATTAAGATATCTCTGGATGAGAGCGTTATCGCTGTTTCGACCATTCACACCCTTGGGCGCAGTAAGATCGTAATTGCGCTTCAGCTTGATTCCGGCAATTTCCTCCGCGATGTCGACCAGCTGATTGATCGTCACTGCCTCACTTGACCCGAGATTGATCGGTTCCAAGATTTCCGAATTCAAGATTAAATCGATGCCCTTCAGGCAATCATCAATGAACATGAAGCTGCGGGTCTGGTTGCCGGGGCCCCAGATGTCGATTTCGTGCTTGCCGGAAACCTTGGCCTCGATTACTTTCCGGCAGATCGCCGCGGGAGCCTTCTCCCGCCCTCCGTACCACGTACCCCAGGGTCCGTAAACGTTGTGAAAACGGGCCACGCGCGTGTAGAGTCCGAAATCTTCCCGGAAGTGTCGGCACATGCGCTCAGAAAACAGTTTCTCCCATCCATAGCCATCTTCCGCGAGGGCGGGATAGGCGTCCTCTTCCTTGAGCGACGGGGCTTCGAATGTCTTCTGTTTATCTCCGTTGTACACACACGCCGACGACGAATAAAACAATCTCTTCACTCCCAATTTCACCGCCGCCTGCAGCATGTGTGTATTGATCAGCACGGAGAGCATGCACAGCGCTTTATTGTGCTCGATAAAACCCATCCCGCCCATATTGGCCGCGAGATTATAAATGTCGCTGGCCCCGTGGGCGGCTTTCTCACAGTTTTCCTTGAGATTCAAATCGAGCGAAAGGTTCTCAACGTCGTCGAATCGCTGGTACCACTCATCAAAAGACTTAACGTCTGCCGCCCTGATCCTCTTGTAGCCCCGCGCCCGCAGCTCCCTGACAAGATTGCCTCCAATGAAACCACCCGCCCCAGTAACAAGAACTAAATCTAGATTCCTCACTAAAATACCCCCTTAGTATTCTGTCAAAAACACATCATAAAACTCGCAGCGCGCATCGTGCCTGTGTCGCTACGTCTGCGAGAAAGCTTGCCAACTCATCCTTCCGTCAACGAGCTTTCTTTAGTCCCAGCATTTCCAGCAACACAAGCGCCGCAAATTCCCCGCCATAAACCAAGTAGCGCCGCCACAGCCGTCGCGGTTCCATCATCAGCCGGAACAGCCATTCCAAGCCACGCTCCCGCATCCACTCCGGCGCCTGTGCGACTCGCCCGGTGTGGAAATCGAACGCCGCCCCCACCCCAGCCAAAACGGGTACAGTCAACCGGTCGCGATGTTCGTACATCCATCGCTCCTGCTTCGGCGTACTCAATCCCACCCACAAAATATCCGCCTTCGCCCTTTCGATCGCTTGGATTAAAAAAAGTGCCGGTACGCCTTCTTGGCCGTCTCTTTGCAAAATGTCTCCATCAACTCCGGTCCATACACTCGGCGTCGCATCTCGAATCCATGCCGCCGCCCGATCCACACCAGCGGCATTCCGTCTGCAACCAGCAGCCCCGCCGTGTTCAGAATCGTCTTGAACTCCCCGTCATGCTGTGCCTCCGTCACCCCGTGCATCCCCGTCACCGCAATGTATCGGCAACTCTCCCGCCGCGCAATCCACTCCTCCATCCGCGCTACCACGCCCGGGATCTGCACCGCGTCTACACGCACGCCAAGCACGGCGTACGACGCCCCAGGTGACGGAAGGTCCAAAGCCTCACTTCTCACTGTTAACGTCTCCGCCGACATAGTCCTCCGGCTGCGGCTCTTGCGAAAATCCGTTTACCCGGATTCTCTCCTCTGCCAATGCCGACGACCCGTGAGCAGCCGTTTGGTGGCCACTGCTTTCTATGCGCCAGTGCCCTTACTTCGCGTCAACCGGAAGCCCACTTTTTGCGCATCATTGAAAAACATCTTCACTGTCTCGAGCGAGTATTCGCCCAAATCTTTCCCCACCAGCTGGAGTTTCTTCAATACATCGTGCGTGACCGTGATTATATGACAGCCAATCGCATCCGCCTGGAAGATGTTCAACAACTCGCGAGGACTGGCCCAGATGAGTTCGACCTGGGGATAATCACGCAATATTCGTACGGCTTCGGCCATGTGCGGTACGGGGTCGCGCCCGGTATCCGCCACCCGGCCAGCAAAGACAGAGATGTACGAAGGCGGTCCCTCGCGCAGGCACTCGGCGACCTCCCGCACCTGCTCCAAGGTCATTATGGCCGTGACGTTAAGCCGCACTCCGGCACAGGCAAGTCGCCGGACCAACACCGCCGAGCTTTCGCCGCGCGTGTTCGTCACCGGAACCTTGACGACCACCAACCCTCCCCAGGATGCAATTTCCAATGCCTGCCGTTCCATCTCCGCAAAGTCATCGGCGAACACTTCGAAAGAAATCGGCCGGTCAGGGACAGCCCGCAGAAGCGTACGCGCAAACTCGCCGTAGTCGCTGACACCCGCCTGCTTCATCAAGGTTGGATTTGTGGTAAAACCCTTGATGATCGGATTTTTGTACAACTCCAAAATGCCGGCAAGATCTGCGCCGTCGGCAAAGATCTTTACTTTCAACTCATCTACTCGACTCAAGAACGCCTCCCCTATTCGTGACTAGTGGTTATTGAGAACATCGGACAGTCGGAAAATCGGGTGATCGAAAGAACTGAGAAGTGAATACTCAGAGGATACAGAGGAAGAACTTAGGATTGAGGGACCGGTCCGGCGACGCGATGTCGTGGCTGGTTTGAAATCCCACATCCCAAATCTGAAATTCCTAGATTTCCAGCCCGTTTTTCCTCTGTGCCCTCTGTGGTGAACAGGTTGGCTGATTGGTGACTGCAAATTGTAAACCGTAGCAGTTCGGGATTCATTTCTGCGGCTGTACAGAACAGGCCTCGCAACCGGGTCCGGAAACCCATCTGATGATGCAGAAGCGTGTCGACAAAGAATATTGGTAAACAGCCTGGCAATCAAAACGACTGCTAGCCGCTACGCTCCAGGATCGTCTGCTCCATGTTCACCGCACTGATGCCGACACCCAGAATATTAGAGCGGTCGCCAGGTCCAGAGTCTTTGAACTGCGGGTTCTTTGTTCCCATCAGCAAATTCTTGCTATTTCGCCATTGACTCCCACTTCATTTCCGCAGCCTTAAGCCTCGGGTGTGAAACTAACAGGTGCCAAACTAGCGCCTGGAAAGCTTCTGTATGCGGAGTTACAGTCTGGGAATTCGCAACGCGAATCAGTACGCACGCATCCGCCACCTGAGCAGTGAAGCCTCCGTCACGGCCCACCACGCCGCAGACCTTAGCTCCCGCCTCCTTGGCGCATTGCAACGCGCGCACCAGGTTCGCGCTGACGTTGCGCTGCGCATCCCCGCCTCCAACCGAGAAGACAAGGACCAGATCCTTCGCGTTGATACGGCTGCCCTGCAGCCAGTTGGCGTAGGCCGTATCCCAGCCGTCGTCGTTGATACGGGCGGTGAGTTCGGAGACATTGTCGCTTGGCGTGTAGGCTTCCATCCCGCAAATTTTGCGAAAGTCGCACACTGCGTGGGATGCGTGGCCAGCACCGCCGCCGACCCCCAGAACAAAAAGCCTCCCGCCCTGCTGGCGGGCGTTCACCAGAAGATCGACCATGCGTTCGATGGCTTCGCGATCCAGTTGCTTTAGAATCTCAGCCGCTTCATCGAGGTACTGCCAGGTGTAGGTCATTTCTTACTGTAGATCTCCGTTCTCAGTGCAACCACAACCAACGGAGGACGTTGGGGATTGCAGATTTGGAATCTATTGAGGCTGCAGAATATCGCGACAACGTCTAAATCTGATAACGTGTTCTGTATATACCGCAGAAGTAAACTAAAGACTGAAAGCCCATCACTTATTGTTTGTTAGTTGTCGCTTGATGATCTCCGCCGCGCCGGCGAGGGTGGGGGCCATGAAATCGGGTTGGATCCCGTGCTTCTCGAAAGCCTCGAAGATGTAGGGTTTGGATTGGCCGATAAACACGGTGCGAGTTCCGGCGGCACCCCCCGCCTCGATGTCTGTAACACCGTCACCGATCATGTAGGAATTCTGCAGGTCGATATCCCACTCCCGCGCGGCTTCCAGCAGCATCCCTGGACGCGGTTTACGACACTCGCATCGCACCCCATAAGCCGGCAAGGCCGCATCGGGGTGGTGCAGGCAGTAATACACGGCATCCAGCCTGCCGCCGCGCGCCGCAATGCCGGCATGCATCTTGGCATTCACTTGCTCCAGCACCGCGGGCGTGAACTTGCCCTTGGCGATTCCCGGCTGGTTGGAGACAACAACCACTAGAAGACCGAGCCGGTTGAATTCGGCAACGGCCTCCCCAGCGCCGCGTACGAGCGTAAACTCATCGGGCGAGCTGGGCGAATCCATCGTGCCGAATTCCGGGTTATAGACGTAGGGATTTATGACCCCGTCACGATCGAGAAATATCGCGCTGTGTGGCATCGGAACAGCAGTCAGCAATCAGCAAGAACCGTTCAACACTCGGCATTCAGCCAAAAAGTACTCTCTTCACCACAGTATGCGTAGCCGCAACCGAGAACCCATTCATCACAGAGAGCGCGGAGGAACGCAGTGGAAAACGGAACAGAGAAAAGTTGGGATTGTAGATTTGGGACTTAGAGGATTTCAAACCAGCCACGTCAACGCATCGGACTGGTTCTTCCAATCCGAAGTCCGAGATCAGAAATCCTAAATCCTTCCTCTGTGTCCTCGGGACCTTCGGTTCTCAATCCTCACTTCTCAGATCTTTCTGTCACCCCATCTCCCGATGTTCCAACTGGCCACTGGCCACTGACCACCCCTTCTCTAGTCGCTGGTCTCCGGCAACTGCTGCTGTGGCGGCACCATTGACCTTGCCGTTTTGCCCTTGCCGCCGCATGTGGGCCAAGCGGCCGTCGCGCGATACGATATCGAAGACCACCTTACTACCTTCGAACTCGAAGCGGAAATTCAATTCCCGCAGCCCCGCATGGCGCAAGGCCTCCCGTAGCTGCGCCTTGCCCTCATCGCAGTACAACATCAGGAAGCCGCCACCGCCCGCCCCGCTGATCTTGCCGCCAATCGCTCCGTTTCGCTTGGACAGTTCGTACCAAGCGTCAATCATAGGGTTGGTGATGCCCTTCGACAGACGCTTCTTAGCTTGCCAATGGTCGTCCATCAACTCGCCAAAATGACGCAGATTGCCGGCCATGATCGCGGAGGCAATTTCCATCCCGATGTCCTTGATCTCGGTCAAACTACTGACGACGGTCGTGTCTTTTCTCTTGGTCGCATCGTCCTGTTGGCTGAGTATGGCGGTGGCATCGCGGACGTCGCCTGTGTAGAACAAGAGCAAGTTGTTTTCGAGCTCCTCCACCACATCGACCGAGATTGAAAGATACTGCGTTTCGACCTTGCCATCTTTCGCAATGTCCAGCATCGTGAGACCTCCATAGGCGGCCATGTATTGGTCCTGCTTGCCAATGGGTTTGTGCAGAAGATCCAATTCGATATGGCAGGCTTCTTCGGCCAACTGCTGCGGACTGACGGGGGTCTGCGTCAAGGCGTGCAAGGCATTCATCAATCCGACCAGATAACAACTCGACGAACCCACGCCGGTTCCGGCAGGAATATCTGCAATAGAAACGATCTCCACGCCATTTTCAATGCCGAAATGCTCGAGGGCCGCACGCGCCAGCGGGTGCACGATTTCCTCCAGGCATGAGACAGTCTCGGCTTTGCTGTAACGAACACGAATGAGGTCATCGAGAATTGGTGCGTTTACATTCAGATACATGTACTTGTCGATTGCGACTGCCAAAACGAATCCGCCATGCTCGCGGTAAAACGAGGGCAAATCGGTTCCGCCTCCCCCGAGGGTAACTCGAAATGGCGTTCGCGTAACGATCATATTGGTTCCTCTCTGACGACTTTTAGCTACACAGGGGTTGAAATACTGGATTAAAAATGGCACTTAGTACCACAACTTCCTTACGGCCACATGGAAGAGCGCGGCGCTCCAATCGTAAGCATCCTTAACAAACGCTGAGGCTTTTATCCAACCCATATTTCATATACCTTTTCAGTAAAAGGAACTTTGGGGATCCCCGGTGCCGTCCGAGCGTCATTAGTAAGGACGAAGTGAAAGTGTTCCTCATTGTCGATCCTTACTCCTCGAACATACTGTCGCGCGAAGTACGATCTATGTGCTTCCAGCGGCTCAAACCCTAGCGACATAAACTTATCCCGCCACCACGCTCTTGGCTTCACCGTCTGATGCAGTCTCATCCCCCCGTGCACGTCCTCTTCGTTGGCCACGCTCATGATCCATAGACCACCCGGGCACAGGTGCGCATGCACATTCGCGGCCAGCGTCGGAAGGTCTTCCTCCTTGATGTGCTCTAGAACTTCCCACGACGTTACGACATCGAACTTGACTTCATGTTCCTCAGAGCCTGATTGGAAAACCAATTGGAACCGTCGAGAAATATCGCACGTAAACAGATAGTCCGGAATCATCGCCCAAGCTGATCTCTTGTGGTCCCTGGAAAAACTGCTTCCTTCTATACCAACGGCAAAGTGCCCGTCGTCTATGCAACTCTTAACAAAGTCGCCGCCTGAGCAACCCAGGTCGAGCACTTTCACTACCTTTGTTTTAGGATATAGCAGCCATAACTTCTCATTGAACCTTCCATTAGTTGACCGGTCCCATCGCGTCCCCCACGGCACTAGATGGTCAGGGGAATCGTAGGCACAGTCGCGCTCGGCACGTAAAACCAAAGGCATTATTCTCTCCTGAAGCATTCAGCGGACTTCCGCAGTCCCCACTCCGGAATTCACGCCGTGCGTTTATTGGGCAAGAAAGCTCACCGAACGCGCAGTCAGATGTGGGTTTCGTTCCGATAACGACCGCTTACCTGACAATTTGATGTGTAAGATGTACGCGAAATCAACGAGGACCGACGTCTGAAGGGCCGATCTGATTTTTGCTCGCCACATTGGTCTGACCTCGACCTGTGGTTGCGTCGATTCATTCTGCTGCCAGATATGAATATAGTCCGACTGCTGAACGCTATCATGGCAGCTTTTACGAGCTTTCACCGTTCTGCAAAGGACGAACGTAGGCGCGAACGATATCACATTGGCTCGTTGCCCATGTTCGGGCTTCATTACCTCGTACCAAGTATCAGTTCGATATTCATTCGCCAAAAAGACTCTCGTTTCCGCGTAGCCGTTCGACTCGCAGTACGGTGAAAAGAATAGTTCTGGGGAAAACTGCCAAAACCCATGACCACAGAAGTTGTTCCCCGGCAACATATGTAATATCTGTCCGCCGTCGCGGCACAACTCCGACACATTCAGAAGCGCCTGCGGAGCATTGTAAACGTGCTCCAAGCTTCCGAAATCGATTACCGTGTCATATGTCGACAATCTTTCGTTCAGCGGCTTGTTCATATCGGCAATATGACTCGCCCCTTCGTAGTCGGAATAATCCCAAGAATCGACACATGTAGCACCGAAATGCTGCAACAGTAGACTGTCGCAATATTTCTCGTGCTTGTATTCTGCCCCAACGCCTATCAGGCCACATACTTCTTGCTTGTCAAGACCCAGTTCTTGTCGGCCGATTGTTGCTACGCGACCGATTGGCGCGCTCTTCGCCGCGAAACGCAGGAACTGAAGCCCGTGATATCCGAATCCCACTACGTTTTATCCACTTTCCTTAGCATGAGAATGTACGTTCGCCTGCGTGTCCGCCCCGGCGTGGCTAAGCCACCGGTCCAACGAGATCATTCCACCGTGGAGCCAGCCATCTGGTCAACCGAGTCGGGATTGTGAGCATTACTCCGTCCCAAAGCGACCAGATAGAAACGCTTTTGTGGAAGGACAGTGTTTGTTTCAACCTGACGAAATACGCCGTCATCTCCATTGCTGAAGTAAAGGTCGTACCTGTTGTTTGGGAAATATGAAAGCACCTTTTCAAGCGACCCGCCATACCGTTCCAGACCCATTTGCAGGTGGACCTCAACGAAACAGTCTGGCGCGTGCGCTTCGAGAGTCCCCCTTGCGCCTTCGAGAACCTCGCATTCGAATCCTTCCACATCGATGTACAGAACATCAGGAGGGCCGAACTCGGCTGATAATCCGTCGATGGTCACCACGTTAACCAGATGAGCGCCGGCCTCGTGCCGGCTGACGGCGACTTGGCCATTCATTGCGCGGTTAAACCAAAGCTGTCCAGGCGTTGACGATGCTGCAGCCTCGACGACCCGCACGTTGTGGATGCCGTTGAGTTCACAGTTTCTGCGGCCGGCTTGCGTATTATGAGAATTCGGTTCGACTGCGTAAACGAGTCCACCTGGTTCCACTTCTCTCGCCATCATCATTGCCTGGACGCACTGGTTGGCGCCGGCATTGAATACCTTTGCGCCCGCGACCAGTTTGTGTTGCTTCAGCAGGGCGATTTCGGCAAAAGCTCCATCGTCGTAATCTTTGTCGAGCCAGCTTTCACCGTCAAAGTCAACCAAGCGGAGTTGAAAGTCGTACGCGCCGTACCGGTGCCGAGCAAGCCGAGGCTTAAATCTTCGAAAAGAATACTCAGCCCGTACCGACTTGAGCACTGCCACGGCCCAGTAAGGAAGAGCACGACGTAAAGGTTTTCGCAATGGTTCCAAATATGTCAAAAGTGTTTTCATCGAACTTCCAACTTCCCTTCGCAGCCCCGTGCACGGTGCAACGGTGCGCCTGCCAAGGGTCGCAAAGTCATGCTTGATTGACCTGGTACGAGTTGAGCCAAGCCGGCGGCAACAACGTCTAGCCGATGGTCAGCTTCCTCAGCGCACGCTGCGGTCTTGAACCCATCCATCTATCAAATGCTCTTTGAACCAAAGGGACATGAGGTATCCGAGGGGCCTTTGCGGCATCGTTTGTCAACACGAAATGAAAGCTTTTTTCATTGTCAACTCTTTGGTAGTGTCCATAGCCGCCCCTTACATACTGGCCCGCAAAATAACCCTTGTGTTGCTCCAGCGGCTGAAATCCGAGTGAAATGAACTTTTCCCGCCACCACGGTCTTGGTCTCACCGTCTGATGAAGCCTCACCCCGTCATGGACGTCTTCCCAATTCGCTACGCTCATGATCCAAAGGCCACCCGGGCACAGGTGCGCATGCACATTTGCCGCGAGCGTCGGAAGATCCTCCTCCTTTATGTGTTCTATTACTTCCCATGACGTGACAACATCAAAACCGACTTTCTGTTCCTCCGAACCGGATTGGAAGAACAAATGAAACGGCCTAGTGATGTCGCAGGTAAAAAGATATTCCGGAATGATCGCCCAAGCTGATCTCTTATGTTCCTTGGAAAATGTGCTTCCCTCTATGCCCACGGCAAAGTGCCCATCGTCTATACAACTTTTTACGAAGTCGCCACCCGAGCAACCCAGGTCCAGTACCTTAACTATTTGTGTGGGAGGATATAGATACCACAACTTTTCGTTAAATCTTGCACTGGTTGATCGATCCCGTCGCGTCCCCCAGGGTACTAGATGGTCTGGAGAATCGTGGGCGCAGTCGCGCTCAGCACGCAAAACCAAGGGCATTGTTCTCTCCTAAATATGCAGCCAGCTTCCGGCGCACGTGTCGGTTCACGAAGATCTCCAGGTCTGTGCGGTAGCAAGCCGTGACAAGGCAATATGAGGAAGGCACACTGCGGCACCCAGAAGGTACGCTCCAGACGTGAATGCGCGGCCCTCCCCTCGGGTAATGATCGAATAGCGATAAAGGCGGAGCCCAGCAGCGTTCAGGACTTCAGCGGCACGAACCCGCATCGGGCGTTCGGACCAGGCAGCTTTGAAGTCCGAGAAATCGGGCTCGGACACACCATGTTCGCGAGCTTTCGCGCACTCAACTGCAAAGGCATATCCTACATTGGTTTCCGGGCCGGTCATAAAGCTCAACGAGTCTCTCCGCAATCGATACTGGTATAAGGCTTCAGGAATGTTCGCAACCCGTCCGAGATCGCACAGGCGGAGACAAAAATCCAGATCTTCGCCTGCCCCAGCAAAGCGATATCCTCCCACCCGGGCCCAGGCCTCGCGTTTAACGACTAGCGTTGGGTGATTTACTCCCGGCCGCTTCTGAAGGAGCCGCCGGCGGATTTCCGAATGCTTCGTCAACGGGCGGAATCCAGCCACGATGCGGTTTCCAACAACGAAATCGATTCCCGTGCCAAGCATGACCACGTCACCGTGATCGCCCAGAAATGCCATCTGCTTCTCGAGGCGATGCGGCTCACAGATATCGTCGGCATCCATGCGTGCGACATAGTCGGTTCGTGAATTGCGAAACAGCTCATTCAGCGTGGCGCCGAGCCCTCGATTCTCTCGCACAGTTAACTTAATACGCGGGTCGCGCAAGGAGCGAAGATAATCTGCCGAACCGTCCGAGGAACCATCGTCAATGATAAGGAACTCAAATTCCCCGTAGGTTTGGCCGAGAACGCTCTCAACGGCTGCTGGCAGGAACGGCATGGCGTTATATACAGGAAGAGTTACGGTTAGCGTCATCTCGGCGTAATCCAGACCACCAGCGGTAGTTTCGGGCTGTCCGTTTAAAGAGTTCCCCCGGCAACCCCTCGAGCGTGAGCTGCAGGCTTGCTGGATAAGCGAACCAGCTCCGACGTTGCCAGAGTCCTGAGCTTAGATCGTTGTTCTTTAGTCGCGCCGAAGAACCAAACGACGAGGCAGACCACTGCACAATTTACTACGAGTATTAGACAGAATCGAACAATACCATCGTGAAACGAATGAATTATCGCCAGCGAAGTTGCGGTCGATCCGAGCACCGACAAGCCGGCGGGAAACAAAACATTGCTCAACCAGTTCGGGATGGAGATTGTCGCGTGTAGACGCGCGAACCAGAGCCGGCCGCAGCCGGCAAGCACGGTTCCAGCAACAACGGCCCAAAGAACCCAAGTGCCCGGCTTGCCGGCCCGTAGCAAGAAGTATCCCGCCGGCACTCCGACGCTGTTCGCAATGGAAATCACAAGGGAAAAGCCGCTAACACGGCCCGTTGCCACCAGCGACACGTTATATGCCAAAGTGAGCTGATCGATCATAAGTGCAATGAGCACCGGCCACAGAAAGGCTGCCGTGCTCGGAGGAGGCGCATGAAGCCATAGCTTTAAGCACAACCGCATCTCGAATAGAACCGGAGCCAGAGCAATCCACAGAATGGCGAAACCATAGGTGTTCGATTGATTGGAGAGACGCGCCATTCCCGGGTAGTCAATCCTTGTACCTGAACCGCCAAGCCATAGGCGGCGTTGGCAATGGGTCCGAAGAACACGTTAAGCACCACCGCCGGACCCTGTACACGGATCATTGTCGAGAGACCCAGCAACGAGGTCCATCCCGAAAAGCTGAAGAGCTCCCAGAGTCGCCGACGTAAGTGGTCCACCGTGAGCGATGAAAACCGAGACTCCGGATAGCAGTAATAGCAATAACATGCCGGACCGACGGCCACCGATGCCTGGAAAAGGCAATACATGCCCGCGTACCAGAGAAGAGCGTCACCAGGAAGGAATTTTAGGCAGAAAATGGAGACCATGAAGAAAACACCGCTTACAGTATTCATGAGCGACATGGAAGCGATCGATTCGTGGGCAATGAGCAACGCCTGGTACGGCGTTGCCAGGACATTACATACCATCGTTGCTATAACCATTCGGTATATCCACGCTGCAGCGGCAAGCCGCCCCGCGGGAAGCGTGAGCAGGTGGTGCAGAACCCAGTCCGACGCGAGAAGGGCTGACCCTGCTATGGCGGCGCCCACAACAAGGTGGACAATCAGGCTCGTCGTAAACCATTTTGTGGCTTCTTCTTTACCGCCCTCCCCCAGTGCGTATGCGATATGCCTCTGCGCCCCGGTT
>WNFI01676216.1_pt1 | contig 21914 bp, 21 predicted proteins | sample 5400471 | NCBI WGS metagenome assembly WNFI01 (sample SAMN13153348, study PRJNA577476) | soil metagenome | isolation source: 100 cm saprolite on Douglas fir-dominated hillslope | place: USA:California | collected 2013-09-17
AGATTCACGAGATTCCCGAAACCCGCGCTCTTGACGGCTTTGTCCGTGAGCGAAACGTTCGGCACGGAAGCCGAGCGGCCCGCGGTCAGCTGACGAAGAGCGTCTTTGATGAATTCCGCGCCGAGACCGAGCATTTTCAGAAAGGCGCGCACTTGCTGAAGCTCATGGAAAGAGCGCTCGCCGGCGACGGCGGCCTCTTCTCCCTCCCCACCATAGGGCACGAACGTCACGCGAAAGGCCGCGCCGGTGCCGCCGATGGAGCGATGAATGCGAATTGTTCCTTCATTTGCCATGTTGTCTGTTCCAGTCCTTTTAAGCTGTTTGCCATTTCATTTTGGAGATATCGATTCCCTCTTTGGCCATTTCGTAGAGCGGGGAGAGCTCGCGCAGCTTGGTGACGACTTGCACCATCTTGTCGATGACATAGTCGACCTCCTCCTGCGTGTTGAAACGGCCAAGGCCGAATCGGATCGAGGTGTGGGCGAGGTCTTCGCCAACCCCTAATGCTTTGAGTACATAGCTGGGCTCGAGGGTTGCCGAAGTGCAGGCGGAACCGCTGGACACCGCGATGTCGTTAATACCCATGAGCAGCGATTCGCCTTCGACATAGGCAAAGCTCATGTTCAGGTTATTCGGCAGACGGTGCTCCAACGAGCCGTTGATGAAAACCTCGTCCAACTTGGCTTCCAAGCCCTTTCGGAGACGTTCGCGCAAGCCAAGCAAGCGCGCCGCTTCTTCAGGCATCTCTTTCTGCGCGATTTCGCAGGCTTTGCCGAGACCTACAATGCCAGGCACGTTCAACGTGCCGGAACGCATGCCGCGCTCATGCCCACCGCCATCGATGATGGCGGAAAGCTGCACGCGTGGATTGCGGCGGCGAACATACAACGCTCCAACGCCCTTCGGCCCGTAAATCTTGTGGCCGCTGATGGCCAACAGGTCGATGTTGTCTTTCTGAACGTCGACCGGAATCTTGCCCACGGCCTGCACGCCGTCCACGGCGAAGAAGATGCCGCGTTCTTTGGCGATCTTGCCGATTTCCGCGATCGGGTTGACCACGCCAATTTCATTGTTGGCGTACATGATTGTGATCAGAATCGTTGTGGGCTTAATCGCCGCTTTCAGCTCCTCGAGGCTTACGCGCCCATCGCGCTGGACCGGCAGATAGGTGACTTCGAAGCCATGCTTCTCCAGGTTCTTGCAGGTATCCAGCACGGCCTTGTGCTCGATGGCTTGGGTGATGATATGGTTGCCCTTTTCGCGGAACATCTCCGCGATGCCCTTGATCATCAGGTTATCGGATTCGCGTGGTCGCGTGATTGTCCATGTAAATCGGTAGCTTAACGGCCATATTCCCTCTTCTCCTAAGTCCTCAGCGCAACGAGCGCAGGCTCGTGCTGCTCTTCGCTCATCTGTAAAATCGTGACAGCGCTCAACACCGTCAAAATGCTTTCATTCACGCGGCGCAGCGGCTCGCGGACCGAACACTTTTGCGTGGCGTCACAGTTCCCGTGGCTGGTAACGCAGGAAGTGATCAAAACCGGACCATCAATGGCCGAAATCACATCCAGCGCACTGATCTGCCCCGGCTCTTTGGCCAATTGGTAGCCCCCACTGGACCCATGCTTCGCAGCAACCAGAGAGCAATGCGCGAGCTTCTGAAGCACCTTGGCCATGAGTGTGGCAGAGATGCCATACTCCTCGGCAATCTCGCTGGCGCTACAAGCGTGTTGCTGGCGATGCATCGCCAAATGCTTGACGGCAATCAGACCGTAGTCGGCTTTTTTCGAAAGCTTAAACATCGTTCGAGAGACTTTCTGGACGATCCGGAATATACGACCGAATCGGTCCCACATGAAGTATATCCCCAGAGGCGCCCAAAAGTCAACTCAAAACTTCCACGCCGCCACTACAACCCCTGTATTTCTAGCAACTTATAGTAAGACCAAAATAGTCTGACATGCAATCGAATTTCGACTAACGGTCTACTGATGCAGCAAATGGCCGAAATTCCGAGTTGAAGTGCAATCCGATGAGATTGCCGCCCCAGCATGGTAGCCTAGAGTTTGATGGAGGAAATGGATGCCCGGATACACCGAAAGATGCCAAGCGTTCAGCTGGCGAACCGTGCGGGGGTTGATCCTGCTGGTTTTCCTCGTGCCAAGTCAAGTGCGAGCGCAAACACAAATGCACCCGCCGAGCGACAGGCCTAAGAGGTCCCAGGTCAAGGCAAAGAAAAGGCCCCTGCCGGAACGGACTTATGTACTCGTCGGTGCGGGCGACATCGCCAGCTGTAAGAATCCGGAAGGCGCCCGGGCGACAGCCAGGCTGATCGAGGGAATCCCTGGGACAGTTTTTGCCGCAGGCGACTTGGCGTACGAAAAGGGGAGCGCGAATGACTTCAAGAATTGTTATGACCCGGTTTGGGGCCGCTTCAAAGACCGGACCAGGCCGGCGCTAGGAAATCATGAGTATGTCGACCCGGCGGCGTCGGGCTATTTTCAGTACTGGGGGACACAGGCAGGGCCCGTCGGCAAGGGCTACTACAGTTACGATCTGGGTGCGTGGCACATCGTCGTGCTGAATACGAATTGCGATGCGAAGGACTTGGGGGGCTGCGCCGCTGGGTCGCCACAAGAAACCTGGCTAAAGGCGGATCTCGCAGAGCATCCGGAGGCCTGCGTTCTAGCCTACGGCCATCATGCGCTGTTTAGCAGCGGCGTCTTCAAGAAACACGCGGTACATCCAGAGCTGAAGCAACTCTGGGAAGACCTGTACGCCGCCCACGCCGACTTGGTTATTGCAGGACACGAACATTCCTATGAGCGCTTTGCGCCACAAGACCCTGAGGGCAATGCGGACCCCGTGCACGGGATCCGCGAAATCGTCGCCGGGACCGGCGGCCGGAGCCATGATCTACTTGGTTTTGCCACTCCGAACAGCGAAGTCCGCGACTGGGAGACCTTCGGGGTGCTGAAGCTCACACTTTCGCCTGAGAAGTACTCGTGGGAATTTGTCCCTGAAGAGGGAAAAACATTTCGTGATTCTGGCAGTGGCGTCTGCCATAACCAGCCTGAAATTGCGAACTAACCCTCAACGCGGTGGCTCTGACCTGCACTTGCAAATTCCAACTATCGCTTCGTGCCCCCGCTGGACCCGGCAGCACTCCGAGGGCAGCAGGGGGCCACTTTGGCCTCTCGCAAAGTTTCGCGGGCGCGCTTTTCCGCGCCTGAGTTAGAATAACGAATTGAGTGCAGCAAATATGAGAACACGATGAAAACTTCGATTGCCATCTATCCCGGTTCGTTTGACCCGGTCACCAACGGACACCTCGACCTCATCGAACGCGGGGAAAAGATGTTCGACCTGCTGATCGTGGCGGTATTGCAGAATACGGAGAAGCAGCCGCTCTTTGCAGTTCCCGAACGCGTGGAGATGTTGCGCGAAGTCACGAGCAAGTGGACCGACGTGGAGGTAGACGTGTTCGATGGCTTGCTCGTCGACTATGCGCGCAGGCGCGGCGCGGGCGTGATTCTTCGCGGCATTCGCGCCGTCTCCGACTACGAATACGAATTGCAGATGGCGCTGATGAATCGCAAGCTGGAGCCGCGGCTGGAGACTGTCTTCATGCTGCCCGGCGAACCATACAGCTATCTGAGTTCCAAGCTGGTGCGCGAGATAGCCCGGCATGGCGCCCCATTGAACGGGCTGGTGCCCGCTGCTGTTGAGCGGAGGCTGCGCGCCAAAGTTCTGTAGCTCAAGCGACCGCAGGATTTTATGTTTTCGCTGTATTGAAATTTCAGCTTTGAACTTCTAAGCGGTTCTGGGGAGCCAAAGTGCAACTAACGGACCGGATCAATCGCATCCAAATTTCGCCGACCGCCGCGGTCATTGCCGAGGCGGACAAGCTGAAGTCGCGCGGCGTGGACGTGGCAGACTTCGGCCCGGGCGAACCGGACTTCCCGACGCCGGACCACATCAAGAAAGCGGCGATCAAAGCGATCGAGGAAAACAAATCAAAATACACGCCGACAGGCGGCATCATGCCGCTGCGCGAAGCGATTTGCGCGTGGCACAAGCGCGAGCTTGGCTCGTCGTACGAGCCGAAGGAATGCGTCGTCAGCGTTGGCGGAAAGCACTCCATCTTCAACGTGATGAGTGTGCTGATCCAGCAAGGCGACGAGGTAATCATTCCCGCGCCGTACTGGGTGAGCTTCCCGGACATCGTGAAGTATGCGGGCGGGACGCCAGTCTTCGTGGCAACGAAGCCGGAAGATGGCTTCAGCGTAAAGGCGGCCGCCATCGAGAAGGCCATCACACCAAAAACGCGGCTGCTGATTCTGAACTCGCCAAGCAATCCAACTGGCGGGGTTGTACCGCCGGATGAATACGAGCGCATCCTGGCGGTCTGCAAGAAACACAACGTCTGGCTGATGGGCGACGAGTGTTATTCGCACTTCACTTACGAGCCGCACAAGCCGTACTCGATCGCCAGCGCGGCGAGCTCGAAAGAAAGCGTCATCATCATCGGCTCGGTTTCGAAAACGTTCGCGATGACCGGCTGGCGCATCGGCTACACGCTGGGACCGGAAGCGCTGGTCCAGGCGCTGATCAAGCTGCAAAGCCAGTCCACCTCCAACGCTACATCGATCGCGCAATACGCCGCGCTGGAGGCGATGCGCGGACCCATGGAGAGCGTTCCGGTCATGCTGGCTGAATACAAAAAGCGCCGCAAACGCATCGTGGAAGGCCTGCGCGCGATTCCCGGTGTCACCTGCGAATGGCCAGGCGGCGCGTTCTACGCCTTCCCGAACATTTCCGCACATCTATCGAGCGCTCCCGGCAAACCGGCGCTGGCGAAGACGTGCACGGAGATTTCAAAGATTCTTCTGGAAAAGGCGCGAGTGGCCGTCGTACCTGGCGAAGCTTTTGGCGCGCCGGGGTATCTGCGGCTTTCTTACGCTACGTCCATCGAACGAATCGAGGAAGGATTGCGCCGCCTGGAACACTTTTTCTCGCGCGCTGAAGCCGCGTCGTAAACCGTGAGGCCGCAACCGTTTCGCATCGAGCCGATTTTTTTCGAGCGCCTATGGGGAGCGCGTTCGCTCGCGCCCTTTTTTCCGGAAATGGAGGACCTCAAGTCGCCGATTGGCGAAGCCTGGTTAACTGGTCTTGATTGCCGCATCGCTACGGGCCCTTTCGCTGGAAAAAGTTTAGGCGCGACTTGGCGCGAGATGCCGCCTGAATGGCGAGGCACAAGACTAACGGCGACGGCGGAGTTCCCTATTCTTGTCAAATTCATTTTTCCCACCGATAAATTGTCCGTCCAGGTCCATCCCGACGATGCCTACGCCGCCAGCCACGAACAAGCCGCGGGCGGGCGCGGCAAGACAGAAATGTGGCATGCCGTTTCCGCCGGGCCAGGAGCGCATGTGCTCGTTGGACTCGTGCCGAAGGTTAAAGCGGAAGATTTTCTGGCAGCCATCGAAACTCAAACTCTGGAAGATCTCTTTGTTCACTGGCGAGTACAACCAGGAGACACGTTCTTCGTTCCAGCGGGCACACCACATACAATTGGCCCGGGAATGGTCCTTTGTGAGGTCCAGGAATATTCGGACCTGACGTATCGCGTCTACGACTATGGACGTGTGGATACGCAAGGGAAGCCGAGAGAACTTCAGATTGAGAAAGCCTTGGATGTAATTGAGTTCGGCCGGCCCATTAGCGGCAAGGCCTCAAGAATTCATTTGCCCGGCCACGGAATGCAAAATTCGCTGCTCGCTGCCTGCCGCTATTTCACAACCGAACGATGGAAAATCAGCGCGCCAACTGAAGCTCTTTCGGATCCAGAACATTTTGATTTGCTTGTGATTCTGACCGGCAGCGGTAATTTTACCTGGGGGAGCGAGCCGGCGGCATATCAGAACGGCGAGTGCTGGTTGGTCCCTGCGGGACTGGGGAAATATTCGGTTAATCCCAACGAACCTTCTAAGCTCCTGAGAACTTACGTTCCGGATTTGGCCGCGCTGCGGGCTAATCTAGAGCGTGCAGGTCATTCCTGGCAAGAGATCGCAAAGACGGTTTTTGACTAGGGCGCGATGAACGAAACCATGAAAGAACTCGCAACGCATGCCGTCATTCTGGCAGGAGGGCGCGGGACGCGGTTCTGGCCCCGCAGCCGCGTGCGCACGCCGAAACAGCTCTTGAACATCGTCGGCGAGGAAACCATGTTGCAGCAGACCGTTGCACGGCTCAAGCCGCTGATTCCCTCTGGGCGCATCTGGACGGTGACGAACATGGAACAAGCCGCCGCCGTACGCAACCAGGTTCCGACCGAGGCTCGCAAGCGCGTGTTGACCGAGCCGACGGGTCGGAACACCGCAGTGGCGATTGGGCTGGCGGCCATTCACGTGCGCCATGCCGCGAGCGGCGACGCGTTGATGGCCGTCCTCCCCGCCGATCACTTCATCGAGCAGCCGCAAGAGTTTCGGGAAATCGCGAGGGCCGCGCTCGATGTGGCGCGGGAACCGGGGCGAATGGTGGTGCTTGGCATCCCTCCGACCGGGCCAGAGACGGGGTACGGTTACATCGAAAGAATCGGTGAAGCGATCTCAACTAAAGGCTTCACCGTTTTTGCCGTGCGGCGATTCACGGAAAAGCCCGAACTGAAGCTCGCGCAAAAATACGTCGCTTCCGGAAACTATCACTGGAACGCGGGGATGTTTTTCTGGCGAGTTTCCACATTCCTCGAGAATCTGAAAAGTTTTCTGCCTAAGACGCACGCCGCGCTGGAAAAGCTCGCTGAATTTATCGGAACCCGGAATTACGAGCGCTCGGCTGGAGCGATATCGGTTCTTGGGCGGCCGTCTATCAATTGTTGGCAAAGAAAAGCGGCGAAAATGTTCTGGCCGGGCAAGGTCACACGCTCGATGCAGAAGGTAATCTTCTGTGGAGCCCGTCAAAATTCGTGGCCGCGATTGGCGTGCGCGACCTGATCGTCGTTGAGACGCCCGACGCGCTGCTCATTTGCCCCCGTGATCGCGCCCAGGACGTGGGCAAAATCGTGAAATGGCTGGAAGAACAGCATCGGAAGGATCTCCTCTAACTTAGGCCAATGCGGCTGTTGGCGAATCATCCTATTCACGTATACTCACCTGAAATGACTTCGATTCGATTCGGAACCGATGGCTGGCGCGGAGTCATCGCGGAAGATTTTACCTTCGCGAACGCGCGCATCGTGGCGCACACGATTGCCCGCTACGTGGTGCGCAATGAGGAAGCGCGTAAGGGTGTGCTGATCGGGTACGATCATCGTTATGCCGCGGATCGCGTTGCCGCGGCGGTCGCCGAAGTGATCAGCGCGAGCGGAACTCCGGCGTGGCTGACGGACAAGCCCTGCCCCACACCCGCGATTTCTTTCCTTGTGAGACACCGCGGCGCAGCCGGCGGCATCGTCATCACCGCGAGCCACAATCCCTATCGCTGGAACGGCATCAAGTACAAAGCCAGCTACGGCAGCAGCGCGCTTCCTTCCATCGTCGCGCAGATCGAAAAAGAAATCGAAGTGGTTTTGCAGAATGGCGTACCGCCCCTGCCGCCACGCAAAGATTTGATCCACGCTCTCGAACCAGCCGCGCCGTATCTCGATGCGCTCGAAAAACTGGTGGACTGGAAGAGCCTGCGCGATGCGAAATTCCGCTTCGTCTTCGATCCCATGCACGGATCGGCGGCGGGCCTGCTGCCGGAGCTCTTCCGTCGCAACGGAATTTGCTGCGACGAAATACGCGGGTCGCGTGATCCGCGTTTCGGCGGTGTAAATCCGGAGCCGATCGAGCCGCACATCGAAGCGCTGCGGCGAGCCGTGCGTGCCGGAAAATACGACGCCGGCTTCTGCGCCGACGGCGATGGCGACCGCATCGGGGCGATTGACCGCGACGGCTCGTTCATCAACCCCCACCAGATCATTGCGCTGCTCGTGTGGCACCTGGCAGGAACTCGCAATTTACCCGGAGATATCGCCAAAACTTTTTCAGTTACCAAACTCATTGACAAGCTCGCCGCAAAATTCGGCCGCAAACTCCACGAAGTGCCTATCGGCTTCAAGTACATCTGCGAGCTGATGCTCGAACAAGACATTTTGATCGGCGGCGAAGAAAGCGGCGGCATCGGCACCAGCCTCTACCTGCCCGAGCGCGACGCCACGGTTTCCGCGCTATTCCTCGCGGAATTGATGGCTTGGCATGGCAAATCCCTGGGAGAATTGCTGGCTGCGCTGCATGCGGAATTCGGCGAGTTCCACTACGGCCGCGTCGATCTCGAACTGAAACCGGGGCAAAAAGAAAAGGCCATCGCTCACTTTTCGAATGGAAAGTTCCGCCGAATCCTTGATTTGCCGGTGGTGCGCCGCGAAGATATGGACGGCATAAAGGTCTACTTGGGCGAGGCCGGGTGGGTGATGGTCCGCGCATCGGGAACGGAAAATCTTTTGCGCGTTTACTGCGAGACCTCCAGACCCGAAACCACTCACCGTGTTCTCAAAGCCGTAACTCAGATGGTTTACGATCTATAGGTGTGATCATGAAAACGGTCAATCTGAAAGAAAAATTCGCCCTCTTCTCCGACTACTGGAACCCGCGCGTCATCGGCGAAGTGAACGACTGCCAGGTCAAAGCCGTCAAGCTGAAAGGTGAGTTCATCTGGCATCATCACGAGAACGAAGACGAACTGTTTCTGGTCGTGAAAGGCACGCTGCGGATGAAGTTCCACGGCCACGAAGCCCTCGTCAACGAAGGCGAATTTGTTGTCGTGCCGCGCGGCGTCGAACACTGCCCCGCCGCTGACGAGGAAGTCCACATCATCCTGATTGAACCAAAATCGACATTAAATACCGGGAACATCACCAACGAAAGGACGGTCGCCCAGCTCGAGCGCATCTGAAATCTGCAATTTGCTCCTGAGGCGATTCGCGACCAGCCATGGAACACCGCTTTTACACCCTCGACGTTTTCACCAACAACCGCTTCGAAGGCAACCCGCTCGCTGTATTCACTGACGGCGACGGAATTTCGGACGACCAAATGCTCGCCATCGCGCGCGAAATGAATCTCGCCGAAACCGTCTTCGTGCAAAAGCCGACGGATGACCGCGCCCTCGCCCGCCTTCGTATCTTCACCACGCGGCAGGAGCTCAAGCTCGCCGGCCACCCCGTCATCGGAACGTGGTTTCTCCTCGCCGAGCTTGGCGTCGTCCCAGCGCAAGAAGGCGGCGTTCACATCATGCAGCAGACCGGCGCCGGCATTCTCCCCGTCGAAATTCGCTTCAAGGACAGCCGCCCGCAGCGCGTCACTATGACGCAAAGGGAAGCGGAGTTTCGCCCCATCAAATTCAAGTCAGCAGCGCTCGCCAAAGCCCTTGGCCTCTCGTCAAAGGACTTCGATAGCAACCTCGGCCTCGAGTGCGTGTCCACCGGCATCTTCAATCTCATGGTGCCGATGCGCAATCACGCCGCGCTCGGCAAAATTGCCATGAACATGTTCGAGTTGCGCAAGCTCCTCGGCAAAAACGCCACAATGGCCTACTGCTTCGCGCTCGGGGGCAATGGCAAAGTCTTCTCTCGCGGGATGCTCCCGTGGGAGATTTACGAAGACCCCGCGACGGGCTCCGCCGCAGGCTCCCTCGGCGCCTATCTCGTCCGCCACGGCAAGCTCGCCCCCGGCCAAACGCTCAGCATTCTCCAAGGCGCGGAAATGGCCCGCCCCAGCCACATCGAAGTCGAGGTCTCGCAATCCGGCAGAAAGCTCGTCCCCCGCGTGAGCGGCGCCGCCGTAAAGGTGTTTGAAGGAACGATTCGCGTCTGAAGCAAAACCGCTCTTGTCAACTAAAAAAGGCCACGCGATCACCACGCGCGGCCCTTTTCTCTCGATGCTGCGATTATGATTAGTGCCCGCGCTTATCGTGGCGCAGGTCCTTGCGATCCTTGTGCAAGTCTCTCTTGTCCTTGTTGATGTCCTTCTGATCCTGGTTGCGGTCCTTGCGGTCCTTGGCCAGGTCACGCTTGTCGTGGTTGATGTCCCGCTGGTCGGCGTTGCGATCCGCGCGGTCCTTGTTCAAGTCGCGGCGATCGTGATTGATGTCCCTTTGATCCTTGTTCCGGTCGACGCGATCCGCGCGGAAATCCTTGCGATCAGCCTGGGCTTGCGCGCTGTTGGCTCCGAACTGCTTGACGTCGCTCGCAAGCTGGGATCTGTCCTTGTTGATGTCCCGCTGGTCCTTGTTGCGATCCGCGCGATCCTTGCTCAGGTCCCTGCGATCGTGGTTGATATCTCGCTGGTCGGCGTTGCGGTCCGCACGGTCCTTGTTGAAATCACGTCGATCGTGATTGATATCGCGCTGATCGGCATTGCGATCGGCGCGGTCCTTCGCCAGATCTTTCTTATCATTTCGAATGTCTTTCTTGTCGCTCTGAATGTCCTGCTGTTGCGGAGTTGGATCCGGACTCTGGGCATACACTCCACCGGCAAACAAACCGGCAAAAGCAATCGCGAGCACGCTTCGACGCACCATGATTTCTGCTTTCATGTCATCTCTCCTGTGAAATAGTTCCTGGAATCACCACCACACTTGCCAAATGAAACACCAGCCGCACAGCAAAGTTTCGCCCGCAGCGTGCCGGAAATCGTATTGACCGATGGAGGGAGACCGGAAAACGTGCTTATAACTATTTTATTTTCAATGACTTATGAATAGCGTCGAGAACCCCGTTCACGAACGGCCCGGACTCTTCGGAGGAGAACTTTTTCGCCAGATCGACAGCTTCGTTCAGGACGACCTTGGGCGGCGTGTCCGTGCCATTCATTTCATGAATCGCCAAGCGCAAGATGGCGCGATCGATCGCGGCCAGCCGCTCGAACCGCCAGTTGTCGGCATGCTTCACGATGATCGCGTCTAGTGCGGTGACGTCTTTCGCCGCGCCTTCAAATAGTTTGTTCGCGAAAGCACGCGTTTTGTCCGCTGCCTTGGCGTTCTTCCAGAATTTGGATTCCAGATTGCTGAAATCCTGCTCGCTCATGTCCCACTGGAAGAGCATCTGCATCGCAAACTCACGGGACTTTGTGCGGAGAGACACGTTACTTGCGCCGTGGCTTTCCGGCGGCGGACGGCTTCGAAGAAGAAGTGCGAAGCTTGCGCGACAGTTGTGCCATTTCGATGGCGGCGAGCCCCGCTTCGAATCCCTTGTTCCCGCCTTTGAGCCCGGCGCGGTTGATGGCCTGCTCCAATGTGTCGCAGGTCAGCACACAAAACATGATCGGTAAGCCGCTATCCATCTGCGCGAGCTGCAATCCGCGTGCCGTCTCCGAGCAAACATAATCGTAATGCGTCGTCTCGCCGCGTAGAACACATCCGATGGCGATGAGCGCATCGTACTTCTCCGTCGCGGCCAGTTTTTTCGCCGCCAGAGGCAATTCGAATGCTCCCGGAACATGCACGACATCGACGTCTTTGCTGGCCGCGCCCGCCCGGTCCAGCGCATCAACCGCCGCGGCAAGAAGCCGTTCCGTAATAAAACTATTGAAGCGGCTTACAACGATGCCAAAGCGAAAACCGGTGGCGCTCAACGCACCATTAATCTTGCCGGGTTGTATTTTCTCCGCCATCACCAGTGCGCGCCGATCCCTGCTCCTATCCTTTACTTCCTCTACCTCATTTACTTCCTTTATTTCCCTTTGAACTGCGCCGGCCTCTTCTCTAGAAACGCCTTGGTTCCCTCACGCATGTCTTCCGTCGCGCAAGCCACACCGAAAAGCGTCGCCTCCAGGAACAACCCCTCTTCCTGCGCCATTTCCGCGCCGCGTTCGATCGCTTCCATGGTGAATTTCACGGCCAGAGGCCCGTTGGCGATAATCTTTTTCGCGATCGCTTCCGCGGCGGGAATCAGCTCCGCGGGTTCGTAGACGTGATTGACGAGCCCGATGCGCAACGCCTCTTCAGCCGTAATCATCTCTCCGGTCAGGCAAAGTTCATGCGCCGCGCCCTTGCCGCACAGCCGCGCCAGCCGCTGCGTTCCACCATAACCGGGAAGGATTCCGAGTTTCACTTCCGGCTGACCAAGTTTCGCCGTCTTGCTGGCGATTCGAATCGTGCAAGAGAGAGCGAACTCGCAGCCGCCGCCCAGCGCAAATCCATTGATGGCGCAGATCGACGGCTTCCCCATCGTCTCCAACAAATGGAAAACGCCCTGGCCGTAGAGCGAAAATTCCTTGCCATTGACCGGCGTTTGCAGCGCCAGTTCGCCGATGTCCGCGCCCGCCACGAACGCTTTCTCTCCCGCGCCCGTGAGTATCAAGACGCGCACTGCATCATCATTCTTCGCATCCAGCAAAGCGTGATGCAATTCCTCGATGGTCTTGCGGTTCAGCGCATTCAGCACTTTCGGCCGGTTGAAAGTGATATACGCCATCCCGTCTTTCTTTTCGTACAGCAGATTCTCGTAAGCCATCTTTGGTCTTTTCCTTCAATGCTCTGCGTACTCTGTGTCTCTGCGTTTATTTCCTTGCTATTTTCCACTTGCCGCTAGAACTTCTGCGCCTTCGGATTCTGCGGGTCAGAATAATCATAAAACCCCCGCCCCGCTTTGCGTCCGTTCCATCCTGCCAGCACCATGCGCCTCAGCAGCGGCGGTGCCGCGAAGCGGCGCTCTTTGAACTCCTCAAACATAATCTGCGAAATGTAGTAGGTCGTGTCCAGCCCCACGAAATCCAGGAGCGTCAGCGGCCCCATGGGGTGGCCGCAGCCCAGCTTCATCGAATTGTCGATGTCTTCGATCGCGCCGACACCCTCCTCCAGCGCGCGAATCGCATCCAGAAGATAGGGCACCAGAAGCCGGTTCACAATGAAACCCGTGCTGTCGTGCGCGCGCACCGGCGTCTTGCCGAGTTTCGCTCCGAAGGCCACGATCTCTTCGTAAACGGCAGTCTCGGTGGCGATGGTGCGCACCACCTCGACCAGCTTCATCACCGGCACGGGATTGAAGAAGTGCAGCCCAACGAATCGTTGCGGCCGCTTCGTCGCTGTGGCGATTTCTGTGATCGTCAAAGATGATGTGTTACTCGCAAAGATCGTCGATGGCGGACAAATCGCATCCAGCGCGCCGAAGAGTTCGCGCTTCGCAGGCAGTTGTTCGATGATCGCCTCGATGATGAGGTCACAGTTCTTCAGGTCGTCGATGGAAGTCGTGCCCTTCAACCGCCCCCGAATTTCACCTTTCACGGCTTCGGCGATCGCGCCCTTCTCCACCAAACGATTCAGATTCTTCTCAATGCCCTTGATTCCTTTGTCCACCAACTCCGAACTCACTTCGCGCACCACGGTTTCGAATCCCGCCGCAGCCGCCACCTGCGCGATCCCCGAGCCCATCAGCCCACACCCCACGACACCCACTTTTCGAATCGTCATTTTTTCCTCTTGGAAATGCCGCCCACCACGCCAGCAGGAGGAGCCATCCAGACTTGCGTACCGTAGGGGCACGATACATCGTTCCCACTTCGTCAGCGCCCAAATTCTACCAGAGACGAACTTCCTTTACGCCATTTACTTCCTGTGCCTCGTTTACTTCATCTAGTTCAGCGCTTCCACGATCATCGCAATTCCCTGCCCACCGCCGATGCACGCCGTCGTCAACCCATATCGCAGCCCATTGCGCCGCAATTCATTCAGAATCGTAATCACCAGCCTCGTTCCTGAAGCCCCGAGCGGATGCCCCAATGCGATCGCGCCTCCGTTCACGTTCGTCTTGTCGCGATTCAGTCCCAGCACTTTTTCCACCGCCAGATACTGCGCGGCAAAAGCTTCGTTCACTTCCACGCGATCCATCTGCTCCAGCGTGAGTCCCGCGAGTTTCAGCGCCTTCTGGGAAGACGGCACCGGCCCGATCCCCATGATGCTTGGATCGACTCCCGCAACCGCCCAGGACACGATGCGTCCCGCCGGCTTCAACCCGTGCTCTGACGATTGTCTTTCTTCCTTGTTTCACTTCCATCGGCACAAGTTCTTCCCGGATCCGGCAGGCCTTATAGGCAGCGTCCGCCGCCTGCTGGCTGCGCAGCGCGTACGCGTCGGCCTCCTTTCGCGTGATGCGCTGTTGTTCGGCAAGTTTTTCCGCCGTGAGCGCCATCGGCAATCCGCAATAGGTGTCCGTCAGCCCCGCCATCAGTGAATCTTCCAGCGCTCCGCCGCCCAGCTTCAAGCCCGTCCGCGCCCCGCGAACCACGAACGGCGCCTGCGTCATGTTCTCCATCCCGCCCGCAAGCACCATATTCGCTTCGCCGAGCAGAAGTCGCTGCGCGGCCTGCGCGATCGCCTCCATTCCTGAGCCGCACAGCCGGTTCACCGTCACCGCCGGCGTTTCGATTTTCAGCCCGGCTTTCAATCCCACATGCCGCGCGCCATACAGTGCATCCGCGCTGGTCTGCATGACATTTCCAAAAATCGCATGGTCAAACTCGCCCGCATCCACACCCGAGCGGCGAATCGCTTCTTTCGAAGCCTGCGCCGCCAGTTCAATCGCGCTCACCTCCGAAAACGCCCCGGTATACCGCGCCATCGGCGTCCGCGCCCCCGCCACAATCACCACATCCGTTGGAAACATACTCGTCCTCGCTTTAGCCTGCAGAACTCGACACTAAACAGTTTACCGTCAAAGGCCAAAACAGCAAATCGCACCGTGTCGGCTCAGCCCGCGCATATTTTTTCGTCCTTCATAAAGAATTCGTGCGGGCTGACCCGCAAGCGCATCAAGAGACGAATCATGCGCAGCGGAAGAAACTTTCGCCACACATGCCGTGATTTGGGTATAGTGAGTCGGAATTCGCGGGGAGGTTCCTATGCCAGAAGCGAGAACCCAGCAAGTAAAACACTCACAACCAAGGACGTTGCTCGATCGCGTACCTCGCCCGCCTGTCTTTGCTACGCTTGCCGAAGAGCGCCGCCACCGCAAGGAGCGCCTAGCGGCGTCGTTCCGTCTTTTCTCGCGATATGGCTTTGACGAAGGCGGCGCCGGCCATATCACCGCCCGAGATCCTGAGCGGCTTGATCATTTCTGGGTCAATCCCTTTGGGATGCATTTCAGCCAGATTCGCGTTTCCGACCTCATCTTGGTCAATGACCAGGGAGAAGTAGTAGCCGACTATCCGGAAGCAAATAACCAGAATCACCGCGAAGTCAACCTCGCCGCGTTTGCCATCCATTCGCGCATCCACAAAGCCCGGCCGGACGTCGTCGCTGCTGCTCATGCTCATTCGCTCTACGGCAAATCGTGGTCTTCGCTCGGCCGCCTGCTCGATCCTCTCACGCAGGACGCCTGCGCGTTTTTCGAAGACCACGTGATTTTCGACGATTACACCGGCATCGTTGAAGAGACCAGCGAAGGCGACCGCATCGCCCGCGCGCTCGGCACTAAGAAAGCGGCCATCCTGCTGAATCACGGCCTGCTCACCGTAGGCCAGTGCGTCGACGAAGCCGTGTGGTGGTTTATCACCATGGATCGCTCCTGCCACGCCCAACTGCTCGCGGAAGCCGCCGGCCAGCCGCGCAAAATCCCTCACGAAACTGCCAGACAAACCGGCGGGCTGCTGGGCTCGCCCCTGGCCGGCTGGTTCCAGTTCCAGCCGCTCTACGACCGCATCATCCGTGACCAGCCGGATCTCTTTGAATAGAAATCCCCCGCAAGATCTATGATCTTTGTATAAATCCGGGAAGCCATTATTCCTGTAGTATTCGCAGGTTAAAGAGAATCTAGAATCAAGCGCGGGCAATTCGCGATTCAATCAAAGGCTGGAATTCAGATTTTCGGAGTCTCCAACGCCACCACCGTATCCCCGCCGCGCTTCCGAGCTTCTTCGATCGAAAACTCCGCGCGGTTGATCAAATCCGTCACAATGTCTTCGCTGTCGAATTCGTGCCTGGGCACCGCCTCGACAATTCCGGCGCTCAGCGTAATCTGCGTCGAATCCCATGGCGGCCGCAACCCCGAAGCCGCTCGCCGCAATTTATCCGCCAGATTCTGCGCCCCCGCCAACGTTGTGTCCGGCAGGATAAACGCCAGCGACCACGAAGTGTATTTCACCGCCACATCGTTCTGCCGCACGATCGATTGTAACGACCGCGCCAGTTGTTCCAAAAAACGATCCACCGGCGATTCGCCCTGCTGCCGCAGCAGTTCCGCCCCGCGGTCGATTTGCAGAATCGTTAGCGCCAGCGGAGTTCCTTGCGTCCGCGCGCGGTCCGCTTCCGCCAGCAAACAACTTTGATACGAACTGCGGCTCAGCAAACCTGACCGTTCGTCGGAGACGCCCATCCGCCTCACCAACGACCGCAGCCGCGTGTGGGTGACGCTCATGAGCATTTGATCGCCGATGGCCTGGAGGAAATAGGCCTCATTGGGCTTCCATTTGTACGCTTCGGCATGCCCGACAATCAGCATTCCCGCCGACATCTGCGTCTCTTTGTCCGTGATCATCACGCCCAGCGCCGTTGCCAGCCCAAGTTCGCTCAGAATCGATCCTTCCGCGGCGTGCACGACAAGTCCGCCCAATTCGTCCGGCGCGGCCTTCTCGATGTGCGCGAGAAGCAGCACCACCTGTGCGCCGGGCGCCGGCTTCACGCCCGAAGTGCAAAATTCCGCGGCCATTTCCGGCGGCCGTCCCGGCGTGCCCACCACTGCCAGCGCGCGAGTTACGCGCAGATAGGCGCCGACTTCGCTGACGGCCGTGTTCAGCATCGCCCGGGGCGTCTGCTGGCGGAATATCTTTTGGTTGACCTCGGAAATCTTGGCAAGATCGCGCAGCGTGTCCGCCGAATAGACTCCGGTCTTGGTGGTCATGGGCGCAGTCATCTCGGCGGCAGGTGTCGCGGGCGCGGCGGGCGCTGGCTGCGCAGCGCCAGGTCCCGTCTTCCGCTTGGGAGTTCCTTGGGGCCACCAGTTTGCTATTTGATAGAGATTCGAAAGCCGCGCGTTCCGCTCTTCTTCGCCGGGGAACATCGCCGCGATTTTTTGCAGACGGTCCAGCGCCTTGTTCTGCAGCGAGTATTGCAAGAAAATCTCCGTCTGCACGATCAAATCTTCCAGCGTCGGCACATGCCGACCTTCTTCACTGCTTTGGGAAGGAGCCGCGGGAGCCTGCGCCGAAGGAGGGTGTGCCGTATGGCCCGGCGTGGGCGTGCTCGATTTCGTCAGCCGGCTGGCGATCCTTTTCAGGTGCGCTTCATCGATTCGTCCGCGCAACCGTTCCAGCCGCTCCTGATTGCGATAGTCGTAAGCATCGATTTCTACGAGCCGCTCGAGAGACTCGGCTGCCTTCGCCACGTTTCCCGAGGCCAGGTATGCGTCGAAAAGCCGGATCAGCACTTCAAAATACTGTGATTCGTGGTTCAGTTCGTTGTGAAGGGAAGCCCAGAACTCCAGAATCGCCTGAGACTGCGGGTATTTTGCGCCCAAGCCGTCCATTAACGCGACAAAATCGTTTTGGCGCTTGGCGGCAAACATCCGTCGTTTCAACGTCAGTAAAATTTCCGTGGCTTTCTGTTCCTTACCCGCGGCGGCATAGTGGTCCGCGAGATCGAACAGCTGGGTCATGCCTTCATTTTTTTCGCGGAGCAGCCGCTCGAGCAACTCCCTCGCCCGATCCGGATTTCCCGACCGCATCAGCGCTTCACTATAGGTAATCACAAATGCAGCGTCACTTTCGGCTGTGGCAAACGGCTCCAGCAAAGAGGCGGCACGTACGGCATTGCCGGCCTGCAGGTTTGCCTGGGCATAGAGCAGTCCGACGCTGCGTTCTTGCGGCGCGAGTTTATACGCGCGGCCAAGAAAATGCAGCGCGTCGGCCGAGGCGCCGCTCGCCGAAGCAAGCTGCCCGGCACGCAGAAATGTGCGGGCGGCCAGAGCCTTCTTGCCGATGCGTTCGGCCGCTTCCGCAAGACGCAGCTGCTGCGCAAGATTCTCCGGATCGAGATGAGCGATTCGCTCCCAGCAGAAGAGTGCGTCTTGGTCGCGGTTTGCTTCCGTGAATAGCTCCCCGGCTTTCGTGTAATGTTCCATGGCTTCGCCGGGATGATTTTGTTTCTGCTGGAGGAAGGCGTATCGGGCGATGCGCTCGGGCGGCTGCGAGCCAGAACCCGCCCGCAGAAACCGGTTGTAGATGGCCACAGCTTTGGTCTCGTCCTTGGGCTCCACAAGCAGGTCAAACAAAAGACCGTAATAGATCGCCGCGCGGTCCGGCCGATCCGTCCGCGCGTAGAGATCGCCCAGCGCTTGCGTGGCTTCCTGATGTTGCGGCATCTCCTCGAGCACCGCCAAATACGCCTCGATCGCCTCCTCGATGCGGTTCTTTTCCAGGAAGCGCTTGGCGCGATCCAGATGCTTGCTGACGTCTGCGGCCATCGGTTCAGGTTGCCTTTGCGGTGAGTGAAAGCTCTCAATCAGGAGCCAAATAGGTGCCCATCAAGTGATGGTACCGGGCCGCGCGCTACGCCCGCGCGAACTGCCCCCTCTTGAACTATATACCCCCAGCGAGAAGCGGCAAAACACTCCAAATGCGCTGATGCGGTAGGCATCACCGGAGTTCGCCGCTCTAGCTCAACGGAGTCAAATTCCTTTGTGGCGACACCCGCCGCGGCCGGCAACCCTCATTCGCCCACGGTTAGGATGCAAACTGCAATGTCGTCACATCCCAAACGTAATCCGCTTTCTCCACCAAAAACACCCGAGATGTTTTCACGAACTTGCCGATTTACCCGGCGTTTCCGCGGGCTCTTCTCCGAAGCAGCAACATGAGTGTCGCCGATGCGAACACCGAAACCCCAGCAACCGCCAAGCCGCCGTACAAACTCCCTGTTTTTTGGCTGATCCATCCGATCGCATACGGTCCTGCAAATCCCCCAAGATTCGCAACCGAACTCACCAGCGCAATCCCCGAGGCCGCTGCAAATCCCGCCAGGAAATCACCTGGGAGCGAATAAAAAGGGCCATAGACGCTGTAAATGCCGAGCGCCGCGAACGACAGAAGCAGGATCGTCGGAAAAATGGAATGTGTTGCGCCCAGTGAAGCAAGAGCGATTCCAGCGGCAATGGCCGGAATCGCCGCATGGTATCTCCGTTCTTGCTTTCGATCGGAACTCCGCGACACCATCACCATCACAGGTAGCCCCACCAGATGCGGAATCATCACCAGAATTCCGATCAAACTGTTGGAGGTTCCGCTCGAAAGCGATTTCACCAGTTGTGGCATCCAATAGATCATCCCGTACATCCCGATATTCAAAGTGAATCCGATCAATCCCAAGTGCCAAACCCGCCTGTTCATCAGAGCCTGCAGCGCTGAAATTTTGTGGTTCGCAAGTTTATCTTGCTCTTCGCGCGCCAGCTCCGCCGCGATCCAGTCTTTTTCATCCTGTTTGAGAAATTTGGCTTCTGCCGGCCGGTTAGGCAGCAGGAAGTAAGTGAGCACACCGAAAACCACAGCCGGAAGCCCCTCTAGAATCAGCAGCCACCTCCAACTGCCCATGCTCAGCCAGTGCGCGTGATCCAGGATGAAACCGGAGACCGGAGATCCCAGGATGCTGGTCACCGGAATGCCGGTCAGGAACAGCGCAATCACTTGCGCCTGGTCCCGCTGGCGAAACCAGTACGTCAGATACAATACGATTCCTGGAAAATAACCCGCTTCCGCCAGCCCCAGTAAAAAACGCACCGCATAAAGTTGCTGCACCGAATGCACCAGGCCGGTCAGCATGGCCAGAATTCCCCAGGTAATCAGGATGCGCGCGATCCAGATCCGCGCCCCAATCTTGTGCAGCAACAGATTGCTGGGAATCTCAAACAGGAAGTACCCAAAAAAGAAAATCCCCGCGACCAATCCAAACTGCTTGCTGGTAATGGCCAGCTCCTTGTTCATCGTCAACGCTGCAAACCCGATGTTGATGCGGTCAAGAAAGGAGATGATGTAGAGAACGAACACAAATGGAATAATCCGCATCCGCAATTTTTGAATCGTTCTGGCCTCGATAGTCACCGTACCGGTTTCTATTTCAATGGCCACGTTCACCTCAGTGTGCGTCTGTCTCGATCGAAGCGTCTCTTCCGCCGGCGTCGCTGGCCGGCGGCGCGCAAAGATTGCCGAGACTCTATGGCGGGAACTTTCACCCGTCAAGGTGCGGCGCAGTTTGATAGTAGATTAGTTTCCGAGTGCGCCGTGATCCGGGCTCAATCGCTGTAAATGCAATATCTATTCCTTCCGTCAAAGCAAGATCTTCTAAACTATGGCGGTTCCCCTTGAGCACGCGTAGGATAGGCTTGGCAAAAGCTGTGCGGTGCCGTTCTGAGCCGATGCGGTTGGTGATGAAGAACGTTTTCGTCATGCGATTGCGATTCCGGCGCGGGGCAGGAGAATTCGGCCTCGCCAAGCTGGCTGCACGACGCACACACTCTCATGTCTCTGACTGTACGCGTCCTTGTGGCACTCGTTCTCGGACTCGCCGCGGGTATCCGGAAACTGAGTTACCACCTCTCGTTTCTGGTGAAGCAAAACTGCGCCCGTGCCGCCGTCAATTCTCACAAGAAGTGGCTACGCCTGCGATTACTCCGTAGGTCCCGCTTGGAGTCTACAGCGACCCGTCGGGGAACCGGGCTTCACCCCCCGCTCCCTCGCAGATTTGCGTTTCGACCCAAATGGGCGCGCAAGCTGACGCGCCATTCGAATTGTGGCAAACTGAATGTTCATATGGCACGGTTTTTACGCTGCGTCCGTCGCTCGTCCGAAAGCAGCGGGCCCGCCTGAAAAATCGCGGGCCGTTCGAATCCTGCCCGCCATTGAAAAAATTGGTAAGCGAGAAAAATGGACCCGAAGTTCATTCGAAATTTCTGTATCATCGCGCACATCGACCATGGCAAGTCCACGCTTGCCGACCGCCTCCTTGAAATGACCGGCGCCCTCTCGCAGCGCGAAATGCACGAACAATTCCTCGACTCCATGGACCTCGAACGCGAGCGCGGCATCACCATCAAGGCAAAAAGCATTCGCCTGCATTACAAAGCGAAGGATGGAAATACGTATCGATTGAATTTAATTGATACCCCCGGCCACGTGGATTTTTCCTATGAAGTTTCGCGCGCCCTCTCCGCTTGCGAAGGAGCACTCCTTGTTGTCGACGCGTCGCAGGGTGTGGAAGCGCAAACTGTCGCCAATACGTTTCTCGCCGCGGGGCACAACCTCATGATTCTTCCCGTAATCAACAAAATTGATTTGCCCGCCGCGCAGACGGAATACGTGAAAGAGCAAATCGAAAGTGTGCTCGCGATTCCCGCGGACGACGCCCTGCTCATCAGCGCCAAAAGCGGCCTTGGCGTCGAAGATGTCCTCGAAGCCATTATCGCGCGCGTGCCGCCGCCAAAAGGCAGCGCGGAAAATCCTCTGCAGGCGCTGATTTTCGATTCGTGGTTCGACATTTACCGCGGCGCGGTGGTGCTGGTGCGCGTCATGGAAGGCCGCGTTTCGAATCACGCGAAAATCAAACTCGTCGCCGGAAACGAAACCTACGAAGTCGAGCAGCTCGGCACGCTCACTCCGAAGCCCGCGGCGCTGGAGGAACTCGAAGCCGGCGACGTTGGCTTCATCGTCGCGAATATCAAGCGCGTTGCCGACGCGCGAATGGGCGACACGGTCATCGAAGTGGCGCGGCCCGCTGCGGCGCTGCCGGGATTCGAAGCGATCAAGCCGATGGTTTTCGCCGGACTCTTTCCCGTGCTTGCCGACGACTACGAACCGCTGCGCGACGCGCTCGGAAAATTGCAATTGAATGACGCCGCGTTTTTCTACGAACCGGAAAATTCCGTGGCGCTCGGTTTCGGTTTTCGCTGCGGC
>WNFI01500255.1_pt1 | contig 21911 bp, 25 predicted proteins | sample 5400471 | NCBI WGS metagenome assembly WNFI01 (sample SAMN13153348, study PRJNA577476) | soil metagenome | isolation source: 100 cm saprolite on Douglas fir-dominated hillslope | place: USA:California | collected 2013-09-17
TGATGTGATGTAAACGTACTTGACCAGACTCCCTGTCCCATTCTCCATTCACCCATTCGATCCCGCCAATGAGCCCGTTCTCGAACTCAGTTAGTCTCTCAATTTCCCCACTCACCCAAACCTGTCCATCACAAATCGTATGTCCTTCCTTGGTCAAAACAGGTTCGCCTCCAGCTTCCCTTATTTCTTCAAAGGTAGGATCATTAGGCAACCGAGCTATCGGCTTAAATGACGGCGCAGGCTGTGGATTAAAGCATAGTGCCCCAGGAAAATGATTACGGCCCAGTCTAAGTAAGAAGCGATTCACTTACAGCAATCCCGCGTGCGACGGGACGGCTGGGATGGAGATCGACAGGGAGTAGTTCTGAGTTTCCCTTTCGAGACTCTCTGATCAGTCGTAATGCAGTTAATATGCCCCCGGAATGATCTGCATGCCAATGCTATAATTGACATCATACATCAGCATGACGACGGGGTGGAGCCCGGTGGGGACTCCTCAGGGAACACGCAAGGTACTCACTGAGAGAATGATCCTCTCTATAGCTGAAGGATCAATCTTCAGGGCCTTCATGTTTCGTTCTATCGACTTGGACTCGGGCCCAGCGTCGAAGAGGATGGTATGACGTTTATCACCATAAGATGTTGTGATCAGGAATGATAAGCCATGGGCTCCTTTCCAGCGAAGCCATAGATGAGTCGTGCTCCATTAAATTTAAATTGCGTCGAGCATACCGCAGCAGCTGTCGATGCCCAGTGATCCTCAGAAATCAGGGACATCTAGCAAACATTATTTGGAGGACCTACTAATTCTCTAGGTCGACGTATGGCAGTCCAGTCAAAGTCTCATCAAGTGGAGGTTTGTTCCTGAGGTGCTGGGGAACTTCGTGCAGAAAAGAAGGCGGCAACGCTGTCATCCTTGCAGTATTCCGAGGTACTCCAAATCAACCCAAAGTCTCCCATGAACGTACATATTGACGCCGGAGATATCTTACCATTCAATGGAGTTATCTACAAGAATACTGAGAACCAAAAAGAACGATGGATGGCGCTATATCGATCACAGAATGAACTTAGGGCGGCTGCAATGCAGCTTACTTGATCTGAAGCGACTCTACATGGACCACAGGAGCCATATTAGAGGATGTGTGAACCGATCAAATAAGGCACTTCAGGGGATCGTGTTACGCCGAGAGACGGCGTTAGCGCCTGGCGGATGCAAAGGGAAGGCCGTTGGGTTTTTCATGCCCTCTTGAGGGTTTATTATCTTCGTATCTGATTGGTACACCGACCTCTAAACGAAATCATTACTACCGTCTCTTCGATGGGAGTTGGGGCTAGTCGTTGCACCTTTCTGTCAATTCTCAGGATCAGATGATTCAACTTCTTTAAGCCGTTTGCCTCACGCCCCCGTTTGCTGTCGCCGTAGTCAACGCGAAAGGAACAGGATGGGCTTCGCTGATATGCCAATGGAGATCATTCTGCACATAATGAGCTTTGGACGATGGAACAAGCATCGCCCTGATTATCATAGCATAAAGGTTTGTGCGCACTGCGAGCCTTGAAAGGAAGAGATGCTGACATGGCGTCTGGTCCATTCTTCGGATTTCATTCCCTTTCCTGGATCCAGTATTGGTCTCTTACCTGCAAGTCACTCTCATCCTGTGCCCAAGTCATTCTTTTCTCCCATGTGATCGTTCGGCGTGTCAGAACTATGCGCGCTTTGAAGCGCGTAGTGACTGGGAAAAGCAAGAGCGCTGGATATTTTAAAGACCGGGTCCGAGTACTAGAAATATACGCAAAAGACGAACTTGGCGCCGATGCTATTCATTTACACGACATCGCACAGCTTCTTCCCTTGTGAGTTATCCGCACTCTTAACTCCGTTCTTCTTGTCGCTCGACCGATGTTGGCTCCCATCTAATCGAACTATTAGGCTAACTCACCTGCGCCATGTTGCTCTGGACCTTGATCGGTTCTATGCATTTGTGCCAGTCTCTCTTCCACTTCTCCGGCACGCAAGCGAGACCCTCACTTCTCTTACCGTGAAGCCTTCTTGTGGTTGGACGCTGCTTCAAGTCCTCGAACGGTTCCCTTCCATTCGACGTATCCACTACGTTGACCAATTTCCAAACAGCTCATCTCTTCTGAATTATCGCCCTCCCTGTCCAGTCGCATTTGAGCAGATCATCTTTACCTCCGTTTCACGTCATGGTTTCAGACCGCTATATTGGCTTCTCTCTCACCCAGCTTTGAAGCTGGATTTGCTTGAGATCGGAAATACCTTGCCTGAACCGCATCGTCCTTGAAGAGCTTGTCGTAGGCAGATCTGCCACGAAGCACGATTGGCTCCCTCTTCTACGCGTTTTACCATCTACCCTCCGACATCTGAAACTCGTGGGCCACTCCATCTTCCCGCTGGATGATGCTTTTCCGCGTATCTTTGAGATGGTCAAAACCCTCACCGGTCTCAATACCCTGACCTTCGTCGGTGATGACGTGCTCTCATGTGCGTTTGAGACGCCAGAGATGGAGGACCGTTGGGTGAAAATATGCAGAGCGGCCAGAATTCAGTTGAACCTTTGGCACATAAGGGTGCGTGGATTGGATTCTTACCCTCATCTCCGTTTATACATGCCAGCGGCATGCTCTAGCCGCTGTGCGCAGACGGGGCATTAGTCGCGCACGTCATTTCTGGACCCCTTGGGTCACGCCAATTCAACTAGAATGTTTTAACCGCCCATTTCCACTCATATCATTGAGAATATTAGAATGTTGACCGACCGTATGACTTTATAGGATTGCTACGACAAACAGTATTGGATGGAGAGCGAGGAAGCTGGGACTTCATGGGGGATGATCCGTCCAAGCTTGGGCAACCTCACTATCCCTCATTGCTAGGGACACAAAACACCTTCCCGTGAGTAGTAGTACGGCCCTCTACGGATCTATGCAGCGCTTCTTCAATCCACAGCATCTGTACTCTGTACCAACACGACATCCGTGCATGTAATGCGCACGCGTGTATGTATGCCCTATTCACTTCACTGTCATCTGTACTTTAACACCCCGGAATTATGCTATACTTTTCGTAGCCGTGATTCGTGGTGCCCGGACTATTTATGGTATCCCCAGCTCCTACCTTTGATTCCAACCAGGCCCAACATAACATATTTACATTATCACCGTGGCATCTTGGACTTTGTACAGTACTGAGGGATGGGAATTGATGCACTTCCCACCGAGACTGTCATGACCCACAAGTTCTGATTACTCATACGCTGGCACGCATCGTTCAAGAGAAGACACTACTACATTTGCAGTGTCCCTGCTATCTGTTTGGCAGGTGCCTGGCCAGCGTTCACCTTGACGATCTCAGTGTCCCGATAAAGTACGCCAATGTGGCGCTGACCCTGGGGAGATAGCATTTTCAGGTGCGGTTCTTGGCTCGATGGCACCCTCAATGGAAGCATGGACCGTAGTTGCACAACAGAGTTCGTGACCCCATTCTGGTATGTGAGATGCACAACCTTGTCAACAAATGACGATCCACTCATCGAGAACCCATGTGGGAAACTTCACCGGAAGAATGGATCCGGACGTTTTTAAAGGTAAAGTTGTCGTCAAATCAGCTCGGAGACACTTCGTGACAAATATTGTGACATCATTCAGGTCACTAGCACTGGCCTTGATGAGATAGTCGTTGTGCGGCATCATGTCCGGCCTGGATTGGGTTGAATCAACGAGCATGGTCAAGTGAGATTATTAAAATGCAGGATACAATGTGAGGTAGGGTCCCGGACATGCAAATGAGAGTTGCGACAGAGATCCGCGAAGTTCCAGCTAAATCGGTAAGCGACTTGGGGAAGGAGTCTGCGAGAATCCCTGATCAAAGGGAGGAAACAAGGAGTGAAAGTGGCGATGAGGATCAGACATCAAGGGTGTCATGGAATAGACTACGATGTCTAGTCACTTCCGTGAGAACGATGACCAGCTCGATAAACGAGACATGGCTGAAACGCGGTTCGACGTAGAATTTGCGTCTTCATTGGCATGCATTTGTTCAGCATAACTGAATGCAACGTGACTCAGAGCAGAGTTGACAGAATCAAATGCAATTGACGTACAGCATTTTGTACTTGACTAGCTCCCCTTCCATATCTTCTTTCTCGACTTTTGCCATGACTAACGAAGCAAACCTTTCAGAATTGCCTACAAATCGTAAATATAATATCACCAACCTAGTTGCTTGATAATGTCAACATGGTCCTGGTTCATCTGCGCCAACGAGCTTTCCAATGCTCTCCTGTCGAATCAGGTGTTAGTAACATCCTGCTGATACCATGCAATCACTGAGGATCATACACTCGCTCAGTAAGCGCTTTATTAGCCGCTCGCAGTGATTCAACTTCCATGGTATGGGCATTCTGCGCCCGGCGTAGTTCCTCCCACTCGCTCGCGAACGTATCCAATAAGAAAGGCGTCACTTTGACCCGTATAGCATCCTGGACAAATCTATCGGCCCGGTAAAATGCCATTGGGTCAGTTGCTTCGGCATTTCCTGCTTCCCTTCGCTGGGCTGCTGCATCCTATGATGCACAACAGTCTCAGCTTGAAGAACAACCGAGGTCAAATGGTCATCCCTACCAGATATGCATCGAAGAGGGCGGTCTTTAAGAAGTCTAATATGCTATCGAATTTTAATTGAAGTAGCTTCTCCTCGTTAGATTGCAGCAACACAATACTGAAGCCGAAAATGGTCTCTATCCCAGTAGCAAACAAGTGGTCAAAGATCCGGAACACAATCGGGAGCGGAAATCTATGGGGTAATTAGCTTAGCAGACATGTTTCGTACATGACATGACTAACAGGACATACCGGTAGCTAAACATGGTCAAATACCATTGGCTACAATACATGCTAGACTTCACGCCTTGCCGCAGGAAGTGGACATATAGAACAGGTAAAAGTTCTTCCACGAGGCGGTCAAACTGATATAACCGAAGCTGAAGACCGGGCATGTCGGGTAGGTAGATACTCCTTAGATTGTAGGATTGCATTAACCGCACAAAAACGCAGAATGCTTCTTCATCTGGCATCTGGGATGGTATACACATTAATGATTTATGTCTATGAGAGTGAATAACGCACGTTCAGCAGAAGAATGGCGACTATGAAAGCCAGTCCTTGACAGTAACCAACTTCCGGATCATATCTAGGAAGTAACGTGAACGATACCCGAGAACTTCAAGTAAATTGCGCTCACATGCTGTATGCCTTCAAGACGTTGAAGAGGTTCTCTTGGCCTATGCCTTTTCCATCCATGAAGAACGTGTGATGCGGAAACGTGCGACCCAAATCACGCATGATTGCCTTTTCGTGAGAGCTCGATTCTTTCAAGAGCGTGCTGTAAAGCTGCTCCAATTCTATGTCTTTGGATGCTGACCTTTAAGGGAGTAAGATCAACGGCGTAATACGGGGCAGGATGTAACTTACATGTTCTGCCAAACCATGCCGCGGATAGCATTTGGTACCCCAGATTCGATAGCCTTCGCTAGTCTCGTGGGTTCACTCCTAGCCATAGATTCGTAATCTGGTGGGCAATGTAATCCGTTTATCCGTTTATACATGACGCGACAACAGAGGACACCAACCTGACATGACCGCTCCCCAAAACTCTGGTTTGAAACGGGTCAATAAAATACTGAGTAGACGCCAGGCTTAAAACAGACCCCAATCAATCTCGACCTCGAGATCATCTCGAGCTTGTTGCTGTTCTCGCTCTTGCAGCTTTTGGAAATCCTCTTTCAGACGGAGGTGCCCGTCAATACTGGCCCGCTGGGCCCGAGCGTCTGATTCAATTCGTTCTTTCTGCTGTTCCAACCGAGCTATGAGAAACGGTACGGATGCACGGTCTGCCCCATTTTCTTCTGTCCCCTTGGTCAGCGGGCTTATTTGTAGTGCATCGTCGTCAAGAAGTGATGATCGAGGGCTCTTCTGACCCAATACGGAGCTATTGGTCAAGCGCTTGCTTGATTCAGAAGGTTTGGGGCCTGCTGCAGAGCCACTGGGATGAGCTGGATTGGACGTCGTTGGTGTTTGAAGTGAAACAGTAGAGAATCGGACATCGTCGTCCAGCGCGAGTTCCTGATACTCCTCGTCATCGTTCACTTCCCTGTCAGAGAATAAAGTCGGGGTTGGTGGAGGAATAGCCACCGACGAACACACAGACGCGTTATTGGGCAAAGATACGACCTCATGAGGCGACGCTGCACTCTCCGACATGAATACAATGAATACTATAATTAGCATAAAACGGCCAACTCCGATTCAAGCTGAGGCGTGACTACGTGAATCATCCCCTTCGTATAAAAATGGAAATGAAAAGTATGAACAATCATCGACCACACCTCTGAAGAAGATCCCACTTGCGAGCAGTCAGATAAAGTGCATGAGCCATGCTTGATTCAAAATAAACAAGACGGATTGAATACAATTGACTCCCTGTCAAAAACGAATGACAATGCGATGATTCGCGGTGAGACTCCTCTGCCTCATGAGAAGTTTACGCAGTTGCCCGGATCGGATATGCCTCCCCTCATAAAGGAGCGGGGCTCAATTGGGCTGGGATGGATGTGTTCATGTTGCACATCGTAAAGGTGCAGGGCCGCAATCGACATTGTTCTCAGGGCTTGCGGTTAAAGAGTGGATATGGGCGGCAATAGAGATGGTAAAGGCTGGGAGGACAGTAACATACGAAAGAGTGAGGGATAGGACTGAAAAGTTTAGTCAGGTTCTGAGGATAAAGGAGATCATGAACTGGCCGGGACAGCTTTCGGCATAGTATAGACGGTTTTCCATGTTATGTTGAGAGAAACAAGACAAGAACAAGTAGTAGCGTTAACCATCTCTGAAAACAAAGTCACATGCAAAAGCTCGATTTCCATTTTGAGTAACGGCACTTTGGCGCACTTTTATATACCCACTTCTGTCTCTATGAATTTAATCGTCGTCCGGCGAGACATCACCGAATTCGTAGATGCCAGCTCGCTCCCGTTTGGCGATATCGGTTGCCTCCCGCAGCTTGGCCATAAGCGAGGGGTACGACAAGGCATACTTATTCTTGCGTTCCATGATAGCAAGGCCTTCCCGTACCAGGTCTACATTGATGCTAGCGTTTGGGTCTCCAGTAACTGCGGAATCGCTAGGATCGATCAAGCGGAGATGCAGGATCCCTCCTTCAGAATAGTCGATGTTGGCAATAAGCTTCCTGTCCTAAAGTAACGTAAATTCAGTAGGAGAGGCGTGATGACGAAAAAAGGGCACAAACAGCGCATAGGAGCTGGAATCTGCGTACTGCCTCCTCATGGTATTCGCTCTCTGGGCCAACCAATCTCACGAAGCTAAAACTGACGCTCAAATATGAGTTTGTATATACATAAAATACCCGCACCTTAGTCGAGCATCCTGTGCCTGGCCTACGATAAACGGTTTAATCCGCTGAGCAATCCAGGGCATCTTGCGCGAAGATGACTAACCAGGTAAAGTGCGAAACTTCTCGTCCAAAGGTCGAATGCTATGATACATATTAGCGGAAGCATAACCATCGGAAGAAACTGCACAAACTTCGCAAATGACACGATCTCTTGATTACCGTAATCACTAGAACGTAATTTGCAGGTGTCTTGTAGACTAACATGCAGAAAACTTACATGAACGTCAGCTCGGCTTCCTGGGAGGTAGAAAGATGATGCGTCAGTCCCACCTGTCGAATCTCGCTCCGGGACACACCTTTTTGACGGGCGAGATGCGACGAGCCTTCGCACGATACCAGTTGCCATCCCCACTGAATCGTGCTACATTGATGAATTATAGTCTCGAGTTCAATATGGAAGCTAAAGATCGCACCTGAGACCAACTCTCCGCTTCGAGGGGCAAACCCAGCCACTGCAGGTGCCGTCTGATGATATAGCGAGAATTCACGCATAAGACGTTCTAAGGATTCGATACCTAACGGTGCAAATCCTCTTAAACACGTTGAAGAATGCATATCAAAAGAGTGTCTCCAAACCGTCGTTGTTGAGGGCTTGAATCGAGAAGGAGAAATCCGTCGAAGGTCGGACGTCCGATACTATAACATCGAAATACTCCAGTTTGGGTGAAATACTTGTTTCCTCAGCAGGTTTCGACCCTTCCTCAAAATCGGACCAAACCTACGTTAACAGACAGAAATGAGCACATTGACATGAACAAGATTACGGTGGACATGGCTGACGTTCAAACGAGCCTCTTTAGCTTGCGACTGGGCGCAACTCATCATCAGAAAATGAAGATGATTGGTAATGGATCACTTTACCTCTGCATCGTAGAGCTGCCTCGCCCAGGATAGGCCATCTGCAGAGTAAGAGTGAACCATGGCGAAGCCATTCTTCACCAGCTCAATCGCTGCATTCTCCTTGTTAATATACATTATCCCGATGAAGCCTCCTGACTTGTCGATGGACTCAAATTCAACCTCCACGTCGCGCTGCATGAACTTTCGAAGTGCAAAGTCTAGAGCTTCTTGGCCCCATGGTTCGCCTTTCTCCGATGGTTTGTCCTTGTCGCCTTTTTCACCAAACGCTGTTCGGGGTGGACGTGGCGAACGAATACCTATACCACTCCATTTAGCAGAAGGCCATTTGCATCAATGTTCCAATTATTTACCAACTAGAACGAAAGTCAAGGTCTGATTCTCTTTGGGGATCAGTAGCCTGATTGTAAATAATATATGAGGAAAGGTTCAAGTGCGGGCGCTGATACAAACTTGAAACGACTTCCACCAGCTACATTTAACACTTGAGCAGATAGACGACCTGTACGCTTGAAAGAATTCAAAAATTGTGCTGCCTTCACAGAAGACTATGCAGGAAAGAGTCGATAGCCATAAGTGCAAACCCGGAGGGAGGACCCACCTCAGAAGCGTTGCCTATGCGGGTGGGTGTGATGGGCTTCCCGGAGTGCATCCCACGAGACTCAGCAACTGCTGCTTGTTCGGCAGCCATATACTTGTCATACTCCGAAGATCTATTCTCATCATCCCTTTTGTGTCGCAAGGCTGTCGCGAGGCCTTTTTCAATGAGCTGTTCAGCAATGTTGCTTCAAGCCAGATTGCTTAGCGGCCTGTGTACAAAATAGCGAATCTAACTTACGCATTCGCATTTCCGTAGTGGATAGTAGCACATTCCCGTGCTTCAAACTCCCCTTCGGCGGGTCGGATGAAGTCAATTCTCACGCGAACATTCTTGCCAATGAGCTTTCTGCGGAGAAACTGCGTACAACGAGGTCAGAAGAAAGGCATAGTGAGTCGCGCCAAACAAACCTCCTTCGCTTCGCCAGCGAACGAAGCGTTTTCGGCTTTTGGTGCCCTGACAGAGCTCAGTTGTAGGCGATGCTCATTACTGGTGCCTTTCTCGATCACAAACTAATATGAAGCAAACATGATCAGTGCACTCAAAAAAGAGGGCCCTTGCAACTCACGATTTGATCGCCACTCCAAATGCGTACAACCTGTGCATCAAACGTGGTTTTCCCTCCAGATGGATGCGAACCATTAATCACTTCATATGGTGGCGGGTGCTCAGGAAGCGAAGCAAAGAAACCGAGTCGCTTTTCTTTCGCCACACTGTGAGTGGATCATGAAGTCACATGGTATCCTTGGATTAATGGGACCGACTAACCGCTCCGCCGCACGAAGTTTCTCCATTCCTCCAGTAGGTGCAAGCATCCCAGCATGCCAATCAACCACACGCGCCAACCCTGCTGCAACCAGATGTTCGGAAATATTACCTGCAGGATGCAGGACTAGCCCAATGATTGTGCTAGCAGTAGGTGCTACGGCGGCTGATGTCTGAAACGGGATACCAGTCGGACTAGGCAAAGCAAGAAGTTGGACTTTGACCACTCGTTGTCCTATTCTGGATTCAGTGAAAAATTTTGCCTGGGCCTTCCATGAGCTCTCTAAGTCCCGGGGACCCAGCCTTTTGACTCACTTCTTCACCCCATGGCTCGGTGATCTCCCCCTCTCTCCCACTGGCTTTTGGGCTACGAACACCAGCTAACGATAGGTTGATGATCTGGTGCACATCATTAGGTAACATGAGGCGGACCCGCACAGTACTTCCATCGCGAACAGACTCGACCAGCGCTAAAGAATGTGAGCAAACCAGGTGAAAAACATCGCACCTATGCAAACACACCATCTATGTTCTTCCCTTTCCACTCGCTAATGAATCCCTGCGCGTCTGCTGGCATGGTGTGATAAACAGTGCGATTCTGAGCGTGGTCCTCAGTAAGGTTCCATTGACACGCAGAAACACGCCTGCACGCGAACCTGCCTTCTTCTCTGCTGCATTCCAGATCCCTTAAGAAAAGTGAATAACTAGCCTCAGGGCGCAATAGATAATTTATCGTCACCTTTGCCCGCAGCTCGAGCCTGGGATTCCAGCTCCCTGTGGGCTCTGTCGGCATCCGAATCATCTCTCTTATTTTCTTTCAACTTGGCCCATCCTGCAGTCAGTATCTGTTAAGCAAGATCGACCCCATTGACCTGAGCATTTCCAATGTCCCGAGGAGTGCCATCACTAGGTGGGAGTCTATGATGCAGGAGCTTGTTAAATAATCGGGAAAAATGGGAGGAAAGAAAGAAAGAAAGGGAGAAAAGACAACGAACGAGAAAGTCGATGTGAAAGGGACTTCCTTTCCGACCACTAGAGCACGAAGGAAGTCGCGAGACTCGAACGCGAAAGGCTAGCCTCGGGACATGAACATGAGTCCCTCACGAGCGTCTATAACCCCAAACTCACCTCATCATCTTTTTGGGCATTCCCCAACCGCGGTGCAGAAATTTCGGCGATGTGTAGAATGCTGGAGGGGTACAGGTATTTCAGTGGCATCCGGACAATTTCACACATGTCAAAAGCACATACCGTTCTTTAGGAGGCTGCCCTTGGGGGCCCGGGCGCCCGCGAAGCACTAAAGTGTCCCCAGAATGGACAGCTATCATGGAGGAAGACGTTCAATTTTCAATTTGAGTCCAGTGTGCATCGCTGTTGTGCCTACACTTGACAATCTGGCAAATAATGATCAAGCGAGTTCTTCACATGGAATAAGAGGAACATTACTCACAGCTTTTAAAGACATATTTACTCGAGTTTTGGGCTTGGTGAACACGAATAAGGTTCTTCAATGATTCGAGCAAATATATGAGTGGTCAGCTGATCCTCACTACTGGCTGGCCATCATGGAGAAAGTTCCCGCTGTAACTTGTGTCTCTGCCAGCGGAAAGGTCCTGTTAGCTGGAGGATACCTTGTCCTTGACCCTGAATACTCAGGGACGGTTGTAGCAACTTCTTCCAGATTTTACACCGTCATCAGATCCTCGCGAGGCCAACCAGGCGTCGTCACGGTTCGATCTCCTCAATTTCGGGGCGAAATTTGGAGATATATTATCTCAATAGCTTCTGAAATAACTATGGATTCGAATCCAGCCAAGTAAGACCATCCGATCTCTCCTTGAATTCTGCATTCACATGGGGTAGCGATAACACATTCGTTGCTACTGCTATTCGAGAGACTTTGTCTCTGAGTTTGGCGCATCATGGAGCGAAAAGGCTTAAAGAGTGGCTAGGGGATGGACTGGAAATTGTGATTGCCGGAGAAAATGACTTTTATTCACAAAGATAGTCTTAAGCATCATTGATTTTTTGTGTAGTTCGCATTACTCGGCCTTGCACCCAATCTTGAAAACTCTCAGAAGCTGGAGAGATTCACAGATACTTGTACGACACTGAAAGAGGTACACAAGACTGGTCTTGGCTCATCAGCCGCCTTGATTACCTCTCTGGTCGCATCCATGCTCGTTCACTTCCAATTGGTGGAGGGTGGGGAACCGTTCGGCACCCGCCTCAGTGAGAAGGCATTGTCTCTTATACACAACACCTCGCAATACGTACATTGCTTGGCCCAAGGCAAAGTTGGCAGCGGATTCGACATAGCTTCGGCTGTGTACGGCAGTCATTTGTACACGCGTTTCGACCCAAGCGTGATAAACCCATTAATGACATCCTCGCGCGTCTGTGGTTCAGCCTTCCTTCCATCATTACACATAGAGATAATGAAGTGTTTCCTAGGTACCTTCCACAAAACTACTCGAGGTTTTGGCACCCGAGAATGCGCAGTGGAACCAGAAAATTAGGCCCTTCCGCTTGCCTCCTCGCACAAGACTGATTTTAGGGGACGTAGATGCAGGCAGCGGTACTCCCTCGTTTGTGAGCGGGGTTTTAAAATGGAGGAGTGAAAATCCCGCGGAAGGTAATTCCCCCCTATTCCACTTCACAGTGTCTCATATGCAACATAATAGCAAGACATTTATGGGACACTATTGCCTTGCTAAATGAGGAGTTTACTGCATCCCTCGATAGACTGACTAAACTCAGCCAAGAACAGCCCTCGAGATACGACGCATTGATACTAGACACTGCAGAGACCCCAATATCCGAGGTGAGATTTTCCTTTCTTCAGTTTCATGTTCAACTTGCATATGTCCGATTCAGTGGGCGGGATCCGTGGCTTTCGAGAGACAGCTGATAGTTGATGCTCGGACCAGTGCTGAAAAGATCAGAAGTAAGATGAGACTAATGGGGGACCTAGCCAATGTACCAATTGAGCCCGTTGAGCAAACACGGTTACTCAACGTGAGCACATCAAAGCCCGGGGTGATTGCAGGGGGTGTACCGGGAGGTACGTATTATCTACATATTCATCTTATACAATAATGAGTGAGTGTGAAATCTGTGCCATGAACAGCTGGTGGATATGATGCAATATGGCTACTGTTGGCTCAGCCCGACAATATGACAGTTGCGAACCGAGTCACTGCTGAGGTGGAGCGAGTGTGGTTGTCTTGGAAGGAGATGACTGTCACACCGTTGTCCGCCACTGAAGGCAGGGAGAATGGTCTGAAGCTAGAGACAGATGTTGATGGACTTTGGGATATGATGGAGAGAGCCGCTATTCAACAAGATGGATTTAGGTAGATAATGGGCAATTGGAGTGACGGGACTTGGACGGACTGACCTCTACCGAGACAACAACATTAAGAGCAAGTTTTCAGGCTTGTGTTGGTTGATACCGCCTTCCGAATCCCCAGTATCACAGACAGCAATAGTACCAATAGCCCAAATAATGAGCAAGCTGCTGCACCAATCCTGGTGGGGTTCCACGGTGAATCTCTTGTTAACTTGAGATAGCAAATCGCCGGAAATATGTAGGCGAACGCGGTCGCTGAAACTCCTCCAGTTATTTCGAGCATGACGCCAAGATCACATGTCACCATGGACACTGGCAGCATTATCAGTCGTAGGTGAATCATCAGTGGTTACGCCTGGGACGCACAGATCATCGAACTGAACAATATAACGGACGTCAAAATTATGTGTCGGTGGCGGTCGAATTCTTCGTGTTCGAAAAAATATTGCTCGATAACCTGATTGATAATAACCCTGTCATCTGAAACGGCCACCCTTCTGGACAGATAACGAACCTCTCGACACACGAACAGTTCCAAGGGCAGTGTTGTGAACATATTCAAACCAAAACAGAACCGGGCTACGTTTATCAGGGTATCATCCTTGAACAAATACTGAGCTGAGCATCGTTTCCAAATGCGACAAAGGATTGAACCCACTGGTGAGAAGTTATTAAGAATATTTCCCTGCGTTTTATCCGTGAAGACTAGGTATCCGGAAATCCCAAGGAGCATGCAAAACAGGAGAGATACAGATACTGAAATATGTGTAACCGTCGCAAAACGATCAAGTGTCGGGGTTCGGAGGCTTCCATATATTAATAACGAGTTGTGATGACAGACGAATGCGAAGCTGCCAGGGCCAAAGACCAATTGAGCTACGACAGATGAAAGCTCGGTTAATTCACCTGATAACTCCAATGGCTTGAAAGATCTCAGATCCCATGAAACTGAATCGCTTCGAAACATCCCCTTTCAGTTCTGCTGGGACATGGCTCCCTTCTGACACCACTGACACGACGATGATGGACATCCCAAGCAATGCGAGCGCACTAGCACGAGCTAGCTTTGATATGTCACGGTGTAGAGACAACGGATACGACACGGTAATGGTGCATAATGCGATGATGAAGTTTCTGTTGGCGAACACAAATAGTATGGGCATTGAAACAATCCTGGGAAACAATGCTCTGATGACATGAGGTATCGTATCCCCTGAGAAAAGGGTTAGCGAACCGGTGAGTAGTACCATACGAAGAACGGCACCGATAATGATTCCAAATGCACACATTCCTGTCCAGTGGTTTGTGTCAGTTATTCAATCTCAAGGACAAGGAAACCACATACCGCCAAATGCAAAGGCGAACTGAAAGAAGGACACCCCAGCTCTACCCGAAGGCCCAAAGCAATAATCCATGATGCCTATATAGGAAGCCCGACCGCTTAGCTTTGCATTTAGGACGATGAGGCGAATTGTCCAATCAGTAAGGAAAGAGAGAAGAGTCAGCAGAAATATCCCAGAAAAAAAACCGGCTTCCTTTATGGCGTAAGGTAGACCTTTCGGATGTTATGAGAGACCCCATTTGGTCAGTAACATATCATGCCTCACCAATGATTCCTATATTTATATGAATGTAAGTTCGAGCGAGGCCTGAGGAATGGCATACCTGCGCCAAGAATAGCATTTGCCATGTTTGCAATGGATTCCAGCATCCCACCATTTTTTCTGGTCTTCAGCTGCGCGATTTCATTCTCTTCCTCGGTATCTGCGTTACCATTTACTACATGGAGAGGTATATCGGTGCTCCGTCGCGAGGACTCCATGAGTCCCACCAAAAGCGGCATTTGTACATCTCTAGCGGGATCAGAAATGGTCATGTGTAGGCCATCTATCTCATCCGTGTCTAGGTCGAATTCTGTACAGGATTGGTGCTGAGCAGAACTAATACGAGAGCTTCGCGTACCATCCTCACGACTCTGTATAGTCGATTTCAGTGTATGAGCAACTGGGTATTCATATGATGGTAACGATTCATCGTGCAGTGGAGAGCGGGATATCGACTGAGAAACGTGGTTGATGAGGTGTGATTGAGCAAGCGGAGTGTCATCATCGTCGTCATCCTCGACAGAGAACAAGACGCGGTCTTCATGTATCGAAGACTCTGTTTGGTCCAGGAGTGGGACACTATCTTCATTCATGTGCTTTCTTGAGGATAACATTTTCGGAAAAGGCAGCGCTTAAGCTGCGGCATCCCGTGACAACACCCGAATTTGAATTGGCATATCTTCGAACCCATCGACTTGGTGAACGCTGTATTCAGTGGACTATCAAGTTCCACCCAATAAGTTTCCGACCACCTATGTCGCGTCTGCTAGGCAGTAAAGCTCCGACAGTGAGGATAAGGAGGCTGCAACGAGATCACGTAGATTTTGTTCTGGAGAATGTTGATTTGGCGTAAGCATCGAAACGGCTGCCCGTGCTAGTTCACGATGATATACCGTGTCTTCAAAGGTTTGCAAACTCCCTTCGGCGCGCAATGATAGCAGATGTAGCCACAGTCGGTAGGGCCGCATTTGTCCTTGCCACTGCTGGAAAGTCATCCTCACTAACCACGGTTCAGCAATCGATATGGTTGAAATAGAAACCAATACCACGGTGCTCGCTGACGAATTCCTGGCCCATCGATTAGGTCAGGTGCCTCTCGTTAGCGCCAATTGCGATGAAGCTATGAAGTTTTCACGAGTGCGACCTGTGTGTGGTTCAAGCAAGAACTTCTGCTCACCAACATTTGAACTTAGGACTGTGACTGCCTTTCATCTTGTGATGTGTGCTCTATCGAACTACGGCTAGACGTTATGTGTACTGGGGACGACACGATGCACATTACAACGGATGACTTGTTTGTGGTACTCCCCGAGGAATCAGGAATAACGAAATCAGAAGAGTTTTCAAGGCGACCTGCAAACTTTGGGCACCCATATAATAGGAGTAAGCCCCTGTCTGATTTATAGAAGAACGTTTGATGGATGGTTTGATAGCATCGGAAGGCCTGCAGCCGATTTTGTTGGTGAAGATTCGAAAAGGACAAGAGCTCAGGCTTCGCTGTATCGCCAAAAAGGTTTCCGGGAGTTGAGAATAATTTTCATCTTCATTCTTATACGGCTTTCACACAGGGACTCGCCAAAGAGCATGCCAAATGGTCACCATGTGCTGCAGTCGCCTTCGAGTACGATCCACACAACAAACTGCGACATACGACTTATTGGTTTGAGACTGACGAGAAGGCTGAATGGCCGCTAAGCCATAATGCGAAGGAGGAATTGGCACCTGGAGATGACGATCCTTTTGATTATATTGCTCAGCCAGAGCGTTTCTATATGGACGCTGAGGCCGTTGGCAGCCTGAGTCCCAAAGAAGTACTACAACGAGTGCGTTCCTTGGCTACGTCTTCAAAGTCGTTGATATTCAATCCAGGCTACCAATACATTATCAGGGCTTGGCTGAGCTACAAAAGAACCTCGGTAGTTTGGTACACGCCCTAACAACATCAAATACTGCAGATGATTCGAATCAGGATGGAGCAATGGCCGATGCGGCTGCTCAACCAAATGGGATCCCCCCGACAACAATGTACGGAAGTCCCACGGCGCCTAGCACGAATGCATGGGGCACTTCTCCATCAGTTCTCCCCGCCAGTTCAATATGGAGCGGTGGGGGTGGAGCCAGCTCCAGTCCCGTGCATGGGATGGAGACAGCCCCGCCTGGCAAGCTTGAGAGTGATGTCTTTGTATATTAATACCAATTGAAATGGAAGAGACCGTATCCGACTGAACAATTTCACTATCTGTACATCTCGAAGCTGCTTGAATTCACCATCCCGAAAGCAGGAACGTCTGAAGGAAGTCTGGCGGTGTGAAGCGCCGTCTTGCTCTTTCAAAAATATGCACCGAAACCCGCATAATTGCCTTTGGTGACGTTCTGATCTTCTACTTGGTTTTTATCCACGTCGCCAGGAGGCTGGGTAGTTTGGAAGGCTGGATGTGGTGGGGAGAAAGATTTCGGCTCAACGACAACTATGCCGGACATGAACTGATTGAGTTCTATTCTCGAAGGCACCTTCTGAAAGTGTACCTAACACAATTAATAATCGTTGAGTTCCAAGTTTCTAGAATACATTGTGTGTTGCCGCTCACAGAGTTATTTTCTCTGTTGTAAGTATCAAGGAAAAGTGATACGATGGTGAGTTCATCTGCGGTCCTTCCTTTGCGATCGGCTTTATCCCTGTCATTCGAACCGATCCCAGGGAGTTTCCGAGAGCGATCCTTGACTTCACTAAGCTCTTCAACCGCCCAAGACAAGTAGGCGATTGCTTCCCCAGGTTTCCCACTCTCTCCTCGCTCTACTCCTAGCCATTTATGAACAAGGGCCTTCGTTAAAGCCCCCTCATGTTTGACATAACCGCGTATATCTGCTGAGACTCCTAAGTCTGCACCACCTCCCTTACTGGATGGTTTGTTGCTACTAGAGCTAGGGCTCAAAATACTACTTGCAGATTGGTACAGGGAGGAAATCTCTATGAAAATTTTGGCGAGTAGACTAGGCTTTGGATGAGAAATAGGAAGAGGAGGGCCTGGAGAATATGCCCCTTCCGCTGTTGGCTTCGATAGTAGTTTCCGCGCCGCGAGCATTTGAGCATCCGCAAGTACAAGCCTTATTTTCTATGTGTCAATTTTTGGGTGATAAGCCACTGGCACTGGTACATACTTCGACAGTGCCTGGATCACAGGCCTGCTAAGGTCTGCAACTCGAGGATTGGATTTATCCCCACCTGGCTCCTTGTTAAGCGCGATAAGGACTGTATCCGTTACGTAGGTGAATACTCCGCTGCTTGTGGCCAGGAGGGAGATGGCCAAGGTCAGGCGCTTATCCTTGGATTCGCGTTCGGCTTCTGCAAGATAACGCTCTTTCTCGTAGAATCCAAGGGATTCCACTTCGTTTGCGGCCGTGTTGTAGAGCGCAGACGCATAGGTCAGGAGAACGAAAGCGAGTTCCGATTGAAACCCAAAAAAGTTCAACCGAGGTGAGTTGTTGAACACATTCGAACTTAGGGTCGATCTCCAGCTGAAGACTATTCAGAACAGATGCGTTATCCAAGAAAGGCCGAGCCTAGGTATCAAAATGTTGCTTGCCGGGAGCAGGCTTCCGAAGAACGAGATCGCCCGAGTCCAAACAACCGATGATAGCGTAGAGATGGGGAAGATAGTCATCCATAGCCTTTTCCACGATAGATCGCTAAGATGCCAGATATGATCAAAGTGTAGATGAATACCTTGAACACCCTCAGGAAGTCGCGCTCGCCGTCAGATCGTTTAGTCTCCTTGAGGACAGTCCTGACGTTGGCGCGCACAGCTGATGCCTCATCTAAGCGTGTACTGAACGAATTATGCGGATCAATCACAATGTCCTGGAAGCACACTGAACCTGTCGTTGGGAGTTCGAAGAGGAACATTGATATTAGCGATCGTCTCACGTGTACGATTTGAGTACAATGATGAATCTGTCGTGGTCGCGTGAGAACGCAACAGTGCGGCCTGCTACATCTAATGGCTACATGGGGGCCATCTACATGATTATACAAGAGGTGCGGATGTTCTGACCTCTGGGTGTTTTGTCAGTGTTTGAGTGGATGTAACAAACCAGCTGAATTTCGGTTACTTTCGTACACGTTTGCATCACCTTCCGAGTCCATACAACCTCGAGTCCCCGTCCATCTCCCTTAGCGCATTCAAATGGCACGGCAATATGCCGACGGCACAGCTGAAAAAGTGAATACTTAATTATTGTTGGCCACGATTTCATAATCAGCACACTTGTATTTCAGTTTCTCGAGAGGGTTTGGGTATTGAGAGGAGTGAAAGAGCAACAGGGGGTTGCTACATAGGTTTGCAACGTGTTCATGGAGTTCTTCCACACGCGTTTCGATAGGATCTGTGTGAGTCTGCATCAATCATCTTATCTGCTCTCAGACACCCAAGATAACAGACACAGTCGCATTTAACCCGCAAATCATCATCCAGGCGTCTCCCACGTTGCATCGGGTTTCACGCTCCTGGATTTCTCGCCTCGAAATTGCTCGCTATTTTCGCATGTTCCTCCAGATCCGGTTGGGAGCTGCGTAGAGGAGCAACTTGACGCGTTTGTGGGTGGGCCGATCACGTTCAGGTAACGCATTCGGCATAAATCCACCATGTGAACAATGATGGGAATGTGGTAGATTTGATCCGCTTGGGCACCCATGCGCGCAATCCACAATGTCTTATCCATCTAAATGCGTCAATGAGGTAAAACGGCTTTTCGACTGCACGTCTGGAATGCATGTTGTCTGAGTTCAAAGAGTTATTCCTAAATAGACATAGTACCGACATCTGTGCGGGCTCTGAGTGGCGTTGCCCTTCATAGCGGTACAGTGAACATCCGGATTATCCTCGAGGACCGAGCGTTATCAGGCGCGTGGGACATGGGCGATCTAGGATAGCATATTGTGTGATGAAGAGGCATCGGGAGTAGTATTGCAGGTGTTATGGTAGTACTGCCCAGACATCAGTCAAAGCCAGTATTTTGAGCCCGTCGAGCCGTACGCTTACAAGGATAATTACATTGGGTCTTGGTTTGCGGAGTGGTAATACTTTTAATTTTATAGCAGGTTGTGTCTTCCGTCCCATTGATGTCTCAACGCGACCGGAGAAGAGATGGGATACCTTTTACAGTCAAGAATGGCACCATGCAACGTGACGGATTCTTAGGGCTGGAACCCTACTGAGCTTTGATCCGGGACTGCTTCAGATTTTGTGCTGCAAGGAGGCACCAACTGTCGTTAGCTTCGACGGAGCTGGATCCTCACAGTGGTCGTGGAGGTGAGAAAGCCATAGATGAACTGGTTGCTGGGTTTACTGGTGTGCATGAGAATATTATATATCCCTAGGTACGCGATACGTCACCGGCTCGGAAGCGGTCCGAGAGCTTTACATTTGAGGGAGGTTGAACGCAACCAAGTAAATTATCTGCCACTTGCCACCGTTCGGTATTGAGTGGGAATGTTGCATGTTAGCTAAGTGGGAAAGCGTTCGCAGCATTTGAGCAGCACATAGACTGGAAAGGACTGCAACTGGTTAAGAACCTAGCCACAGCATGCGGAGTAGTCGTGTGAGAGCCAAGAAACGAGACTAGTGAGACCTGAAGCATGCAATTTGAAACCCTGCTCGGCCACCGTACGGTAGTGGACATACTGTTATTCCAATCGTCTACCGTAGTCAATGTGCGCAACCACGGTCCGCTTGAACTCTCGGCCCACAGTTTATTCGAAAACTCCCAGGAATCAACTGGGCAGGACTTTGGAGAGGGTGTTCCGTAATACATCTGCGCTGCCAAAGAGCGATATTCTGAGTCTCTAGCCCGGAGGTTGACAAGATGCCTATGGAATATCGGAACAAGTGTACGATGGCGGTCCAGTGGCACGCGGAACCCGGCAGCCGCTGGTGCAACCTGTCGACGTGGGAAATCGGTCACGCGGGTCACAAGGCCAAATCTTTCGATCTTCGACCTCAAAGTTCCACCTCGTGGCCCTCTCAGAATATCATCTAAATTCGTCCGTATAGAATGCCGTTCAGCGTTGCCCCAGTAAACGTACCGTTCATGGGGTGATATCAGAAATATCCCCATGGATTTGTTCCTTTGTCATGTCCCTAACTATCCTAACTACTGCCGTTGGAGAATCCATCTTCAAGAACTACGATCTGCACTATTTCTCTCGTCCTGTTACGCGTCGCCACCGAACAGGCTGAAAGACGCACGGTTTACGCGTGTACTGTTCGTTTTTTATTGGGAAGTGGATGCTACTGAGGCATCAAACATACCTAAGCGGCACGATATCAGCCACCTCGAGTTCGAATGTGGTGCCGGTAGAATCTTGCTCTATTCACTCCCTCTGTTTGACTCCAACACTCCTTCGCGGGTCAAAGACAGTATCAGGCTTGAGCTGGCCTGCAGTTGGGCGTCCACTTTACTTGCCTAGAGCCCCAGACGAGGTGGCTTGTCACAAGGTGCTCAACATATCAGAAGCTGATTTCTCTCGTGTAACGTACTGGCTTATTCTCATCATTTGCTTTCTAAGGGGATGAGAGATGCCATGTTGTGATACATGCAGCTCTAGAGCATTACTTCTTGCCTTATGCATTTGTGAAACATGAACAAGGATGCCACCTTCTGTCCTTCGCATTGCCACTGCTTTAATTGCCATTCCCAGCCACCGACATGTTTGAGGGAGGTCATGTCGTGGCGTAATGAAAGGCAGGCACTGTTGCAGGCACGTATAAAGGGCATTAGATATTGCTCACCCCACTTCCCAACCACTTCTGTTTATATTTTCATTCTACTTCTCCTTCCCGGGCATTCAATGAATTCCCCCCTCCCTCGTATGTTTACTTTTCTTCTTTATCAGAAGTTTGTCTTTGCTGATATTGTTCTGAAGAGTCCCGTCATTCTGGAGGTTATTCTCGTCAACTCAATAACTTGTCAGCATTGCATGTACTGGTCGAGCTTGTGGCCCTACTGATTCCCCGAGTAGTATCCAATCCTGCCGCGGTTCCCACTCATTGACCTGGGAGGTAGGTTGTGTCGCAGATTCTCAAGTAGTTTCCCCCTTTCTTGTTCTGAAGTGGTTTTCCGATCTGTAGGAAAATCGTACTGGTCCCCTTCACGAAGTTATCTGGTCGGTTGTCTGCAGAGGTGAGTCTTCGATCGATCTCCACTATGCTATTGTTAACAGGTGCCTAAAGTTGATGGACAATC